>Ga0105245_10001418_pt1 | contig 21731 bp, 15 predicted proteins | sample KBSM54metaG_FD_81523 | JGI IMG/M metagenome (GOLD analysis project Ga0105245, IMG submission 81523) | Miscanthus rhizosphere microbial communities from Kellogg Biological Station, Michigan, USA - KBS M5-4 metaG | ecosystem: Host-associated > Plants > Roots > Rhizosphere > Soil | place...
TCGGTCAACTCGATGGCGAACAACCTGACGTTCCAGGTCCGCAACATCGCCGAGGTGACGAGCTCCGTCGCTGCGGGCGATCTCGGCAAGAAGATCACCGTCGAGGCGAAGGGCGAGATCCTGTCGCTCAAGAACACGATCAACGTCATGGTCGATCAGCTCTCGGCGTTCGCGTCGGAAGTGACGCGCGTGTCGCGCGAGGTCGGCACCGAAGGCGTGCTCGGCGGCCAAGCCGAGGTCGCCGACGTCTCCGGCGTGTGGCGCGAGCTGACCCAGAACGTCAACGGCATGGCGTCGAACCTGACCTCGCAGGTCCGCCAGATCGCCGACGTCGTCACCGCGATCGCCGGCGGCGACCTCGGCAAGAAGATCACGGTCGAGGCGAAGGGCGAGATCCTCGCGCTCAAGAACACGATCAACTCGACCGTCGACAAGCTGAACCGGTTCAGCGCCGAGGTCACGCGCGTGGCGCGCCTCGTCGGCACCGAGGGCACGCTCGGCGTCACCGCCGACGTGAAGGACGTCAGCGGCATCTGGAAAGAGCTGACCGACAACGTCAATCAGATGGCGCGCAACCTGACGAACCAGGTCCGCGACATCGCCGAGGTCACGACCGCGGTCGCGAACGGCGAGCTCGGCCGCAAGATCACGGTCGAGGCGCGCGGCGAGCTCGTCACGCTGAAGAACACGATCAACACGATGGTCGATCAGCTGAACGCGTTCGCGAGCGAGGTCACCCGCGTCGCGCGCGAGGTCGGCACCGAGGGCGTGCTCGGCGGCCAGGCCCAGGTCCGCGACGTCAGCGGCATCTGGAAGGAGCTGACCGACAACGTCAACTCGATGGCCTCGAACCTGACCGAGCAGGTCCGCAACATCGCGAAGGTCGCGACCGCGATCGCGAACGGCGACCTCCAGCAGAAGATCGTCGTCGAAGCGCGCGGCGAGATCCTCGAGCTCAAGGACACGATCAACACGATGGTCGATCAGCTCCGCGGCTTCTCCGACCAGGTCACGCGCGTCGCGCGCGAGGTCGGTACCGAGGGCAAGCTCGGCGGTCAGGCCTCCGTCGTCGGCGTCCGCGGCACGTGGAAGGAGCTGACCGACAACGTCAACCAGATGGCGTCGAACCTGACCAATCAGGTCCGCGACATCTCCGCCGTCGCGACCGCGATCGCGCGCGGCGACATGACGCGCAAGATCTCCGTCGAGGTTCGCGGCGAGCTGCTCGACCTCAAGAACGTGATCAACACGATGGTCGACACGCTGAGCTCGTTCGCCGACGAGGTCACTCGCGTCGCGCGCGACGTCGGTGTCGAGGGCAAGCTCGGCGGTCAGGCCGCGGTGCGCGGCGTCGCCGGCACGTGGAAGGAGCTCACCGACAACGTCAATCAGATGGCGTCGAACCTGACCAACCAGGTCCGCGACATCGCCGACGTCACGACCGCCGTCGCGAACGGCGACCTGACCCGGAAGATCACCGTCGAAGTCCGCGGCGAGCTGCTCCAGCTCAAGAACACCGTCAACACGATGGTCGATCAGCTGAACTCGTTCGCGAGCGAGGTCACCCGCGTCGCGCGCGAGGTCGGTCTCGAGGGCGTGCTCGGCGGTCAGGCCGAGGTCCGCGGCGTGTCGGGCACGTGGCGCGAGCTGACCGATAACGTCAACGTCATGGCGCGCAACCTGACCGAGCAGGTCCGCGGCATCGCGACGGTCGTCACCGCGGTCGCGAACGGCGACCTCGATCGCGAATTGAACCTCGCGGCACGCGGCGAGATCGCGACGCTCGTCGACACGATCAACAACATGACCGATACGCTGTCGACGTTCGCGGCGCAGGTCTCGGGCGTCGCGCGCGACGTCGGTGTCAACGGCGAGCTCGGCGGTCAGGCAGACGTGCCGGGCGCCGCCGGTGTCTGGCGCGATCTCACGAACAACGTCAACGAGCTCGCCGGCAACCTGACGAACCAGGTCCGCGCGATCAGCGACGTCGCGACAGCAGTGACCCAAGGCGACCTCACGCGGTCGATCACCGTCGAGGCGCAAGGCGAGATCGCGCAGCTCAAGGACACCGTCAACCAGATGATCCGCACGCTCGCGGCGACCACGAAGGTCAACGAGGAGCAGGATTGGCTGAAGACGAACGTCGCGCGGTTCACCCGCATGTTGCAGGGTCAGCGCGATCTGCTCACGGTCGCGCGCCAGATCCTCAACGAGCTCGCGCCGCTCGTGAACGCGCACCACGGCGCGTTCTTCATGGCCGACTACGAGGGCGAGCGCCAGGTCTTGAAGCTGTTCGCCGCGTACGCGTATCAGGATCATTCGACCGTGTCGCCGACGTGGCAGTTCGGCCAAGGCCTCGTCGGTCAGGCCGCGCTCGAGGGCAAGCGGATCGTGATGACGAAGGTGCCGAACGACTACGTCCGGATCACGTCGGCGCTCGGCGCCGCGACGCCGCACTCGATCGTCGTCGTACCGATCCTGTTCGAGGGCGAGGTCAAGGGCGTGATCGAGCTCGCGTCGTTCGATCCGTTCTCGTCGATCCAGCTCGCGTTCCTCGACCAGATGCTCGAGTCGCTCGGCATCGTGATCGCGACGATCGAGGCGACGATGCGCACGGACGAGCTGCTGCGCCAGTCGCAGTCGCTGACCGAGGAGCTGCGCAATCAGCAGAACGAGCTCCAGCAGACGAACGAGGAGCTCGAGGAGAAGGCGCACCAGCTGACCGAGCAGAAGGGCGAGGTCGAGAAGAAGAACCGCCAGGTCGAGCTCGCCCGCCAGGAGCTCGAGGAAAAGGCCGAGCAGCTCGCACTGACCTCGAAGTACAAGTCGCAGTTCCTCGCGAACATGTCGCACGAGCTGCGCACGCCGCTGAACTCGCTCTTGATCCTGTCGCGCCAGCTCAGCGACAACGGCGAGGGCAACCTCTCCGACAAGCAGATCCGTTACGCCGAGACGATCCGTCAGGCCGGTACGGACCTCATGACGCTGATTAACGAGATCCTCGATCTCGCGAAGATCGAGTCCGGCACGATGGCCGTCGAGATCGGGCCGGTGCGGTTCGCGAACCTGCGCGACTACGTCGACCAGACCTTCCGCCAGGTCGCCGAGGAGAAGGGCCTCGGCTTCGCCGTCGAGCTCGATCCCGGTCTGCCGCCGTCGCTCGAGACCGACGACATGCGGCTGCGCCAGGTGCTGAGGAACTTGTTGTCGAACGCGATCAAGTTCACCGAGCGCGGCCGAGTCAACCTCCGGATCGCGCGCCAGAACGACGCGATCGCGTTCTCGGTCACGGACACCGGCATCGGCATCCCGCCCGACAAGCAGCGCCTGGTGTTCGAGGCGTTCCAGCAAGCAGATGGCTCGACGAGCCGCAAGTACGGTGGCACCGGCCTCGGGCTCGCGATCTCGCGCGAGATCGCCGGCTTGCTCGGCGGCGACCTCAAGGTCGAATCTGCCGCAGGCCAGGGCTCGACGTTCACGATGTACCTGCCGGCCCAGTACAAGAAGCCCGACGTGATCACCCGTGCACCCGCCCCCGCACCGCAGCGCGCTGTCGTCGAGTACGTGCCCGAGTCGCAACCCGCGCCCGAGCCGGAGAAGCCGACGCGCACGATCGCGGACGACTACGAGATCATCCAGCCCGGTGATCGCGTGTTACTCGTCGTCGAGGACGACCTCGGCTTCGCGATGACGATCCTCGACACCGCGCGCGAGGCCGGCTTCAAGGGCGTCGTCGCGAACACCGGCTCGCAAGCGCTCGAGCTCGCGCGCGTCGTCAAACCCGACGCGATCACGCTCGACCTCCGCCTGCCCGATGTCGACGGCTGGGTCCTGCTCGATCGCCTGAAGCACGACTCGGCGACGCGCCACATCCCGGTCCACGTCGTCTCCGGCCTCGATGCCGAGCGGCGCAGCCTGCAACAAGGCGCACTCGCGTTCTCGCAAAAGCCCGTGACCTCCGAAGCGTTGCAGCACGGGCTCGCCGACATCCAAGCCTTCGTCGACAAGCGGGTCAAGAACCTGCTCGTCGTCGAGGACGATCCGGTCCAGCGCGAGGCGATCAGCGACTTGATCGGCGACACCGACGTCGAGACGACCACCGTATCGTCCGGCGAGATCGCGCTCCAGTCGCTCGCGGAGAAGGCGTACGACTGCGTCGTGCTCGACCTCCGCCTACCCGGGATGAGCGGGTTCGAGCTGATCGAGCAGATCAAGGCGAACCCGGCGAACAAGCGGATGCCGGTGATCGTCTACACCGGGCGCGACCTGTCGCCCGAGGACAAGGAGCGCCTGCACGGCCTCGCGCAGACGGTGATCGTCAAGGACGTCACGACGCTCGAGCGCTTGCTCGACGAGACCGCGCTGTTCTTGCACCGCGTCGAGGCCAACCTCACCGAGCGCAAGCGCAAGGTCCTCCGCCGGCTCGCGAAGCACGACCCGTCGCTCGCCGAGCGCACCGTGCTCGTCGTCGACGATGACGTTCGCAACATCTTCGCGCTGACGTCGCTGCTCGAAGGCCACCGCATGAACGTGCTCTACGCCGAGAACGGCAAGCGCGCGCTCGCGAAGCTCGAGGAGAACCCGAACATCGACATCGTGCTGATGGACATCATGATGCCGGAGATGGACGGCTACGAAGCCGTGCGCCGGATCCGCCTGCAGCACAAATGGCGCGACCTGCCCGTGATCGCGCTCACCGCGAAGGCGATGAAGGGCGACCGCGAGAAGTGCCTCGAGGCCGGCGCGAGCGACTACATCACGAAGCCGGTCGATGCAGACCAGCTGCTTTCGCTGCTGCGCGTCTGGCTGTATCAGGCATAGACTCGTCGCGCATGGTGGGACGGCTGGCCGGTGCATTGCTCGCGCTCGTTGCTTGCCGTGGCGATACGCGCGTGACCGAGCTCCGATCGTGTCACACACCGACCTTCTGCGCCGAGTACGTCGGCGAGTACGACGACGAGGCCGGGCTCCACGAGCTTTGCGCCGTCGAGCGCGGCACGTTCGCGACCGGTGGCTGCGAGGTCCCACTCGATGCGAAGGGAACGTGCGTGCGGGTCGGCGCCAAGCGCGTGTTCTACGCGTCGTACCCGCAGGTGCTCGACGAGATTGCGAGGCATTGCACCGAGAGCGCGGGGACGTTCACGCGCGGAAAAGATCCAGATCACCAACTCTGGCTGCAGCGCTGAGGTTCAGAGCGCGGCGAACGCGCGGGCGAGGTCGGGGCGCGGGCCGATCTGTTTTGCGAGATTGCCCTCTTGCGGCGTGCCGGTCGCGCGCAGCAAGGCGCGGACGTCGGCGGGCGCCATCGCCGCGCCCTTCGCGCGGACGTAGCTCTCGACGAGAACGGCGGCGCCGGCGACGATCGGCGAGGCGCTCGACGTGCCGGAGAACTCGCCGGTGTAGTGGCGATCGGTGTAGCCGCGCTCTGCCCCCTTGCAGCTCTGGAGGTCGCCGTAGTCGAGCGTCGTGACCTTGCGGCCCCAGCCCTGGACGTCGACGCGCGAGCCGTAGTTCGAGAAGTCGAGCTTCTGGCGATCCTTGAAGCCAGGGCGAGGCGGCGCACCGGCACCGACGAGGATCGCGCCGGAGTCGCGGATCGCGCGATCGAACTTGCGCTTGAACACGGGCAGGTCGAGATCCTCGTTGCCGTTGCCGGCGGCCTCGACGACGACGATGCCGCGCGCCACGGCGATCTGGATCGCTTCGAAGTTGTCGTCCCAGTACTCGATCGGGACGTAGCGCCCGCGCGGGCCGGTGCCTTGGAGCTCGATCAGGAGGACGTCGCCGGGGTTCAGCTTCTCGGCGGCGTCGTCGATCGCGTCGGCGACGGAGATGCCGCCGATCGAGGATGTGTAGATGTGGTCGACGTCGGGCGCGATGCCGATCACGCCCTTGCCGTTGTCGCGACCGACGACCTCGCCGAGGACGGCGGTGCCGTGGGCGCGCCAGCTCGCATCGATCACGGGACGGCCGGCGACGTGGGTGATGCGAGCGCCGGGGAGATCCTCGTGGGTCGAGTTCCAGCCGCCTTCGATGTCGGCGAACTGGACGCCGGCGCCGCGCGTGCCGGTCTTCCACGCCGCAGGTGCGTCGATGCCGTTCGGTGCGGGGCCGAGATAGTCCTGGTGGTGGTCGTAGGTCGGCGTCGTGATCGGGCACGAGTCCGCCGCCGGCAGCGACGGCAGCGTGTAGGCGGGCTCGATGTACGCCTCTTCGACCCCTTCGTCGGCGAGGAGCTCGATGATCTTGTCGTTCGCGCGCGCGGCCGGAACGTCGAGCTCCCACCAGCGGCTGCGCGGATCCATCGTCGCGTCGTGAACGTGGTGGGCGAACAGCGCGTGGACCTCGGTCGGGATCGAGCCGGTCACGTGGAACGCCCCGCCGACGCGGAGCTTGACGTGGATCGCGACGGTGTCTGCCCGCGGCGGATCTTCTTCATCGACCCAACGGAGGATGAACCACAGACCCACGGCAGCGGCAGCAAGCAGGAGGTACCGCCCGATCGGCGGCAGCTCGGCATACATACGACGCATTCCTCGATCGTACGTGATCGGCGGGGGCTTGCAAACGGTCAGAAATAGGCCGAGTACGCGGCGATTCGCTCGCGAATTCGCGCCTCGAGCGCCGGGCTGGCACCGGCGAGCGCGTCGGCGATCTGGATCGCCTCTTCGCGATACGCGCGGCGCTTGTCGCTCGACCAGCCAGCAGGCGGCGGCGCGAGGTTCGTGATCCGGTCGGCGAGCTTCACGGCCCAGACCTCGCGCGGCTGGAGGCGGATCCGGCGGAGCGAATCGGCCATCCGGTCGGCCTTCGGGATCGCGTCGTCGAGCTTCGACAGCGCGCGCACGCCATCGGCGACGGCTGTGCCGAACGCGGCGACCAGCTCGTCGTAGGTCGTCGCGGTGTCCTCGAGCGTGTCGTGGAGGAGCGCGCAGGGGACCGCGAGATCGGGATCGAGCGACTCGCGATCGATCACCGCGAGGACTTCGCCGGCGACCGACACGACGTGAACGAGGTATGGCAGGTCGCTACCGACCATCCGCTGGCCCTCGTGCTTCGCGGCGGCGAACCGGAGCGCGGCGACGTAGCGGTCGGGGGCGAAGCTCACCCGGAAATCATGCCACGTCGAAGTAACCGGTGCTGCACGCGCGTTGCACGTGGGTGCTGCTCCCATTCGCGCTACGCTCGCAACGCACGATGCGTGTGTTCGTCGCCGCGGCGCTGATCGCGATCTCGATCGCGACGGCGGTGCACCTGGGCCGGCGTGCGCAGAACTGGAACGACGAGCTCGAGCTGGTCTCGCCGCTGGCGCAGGTCGAGCCGATCGCGATCGATCCTCACACGCCGCGGTTGACCGATTCCGTCGTGCTCGTGGTGATCGACGGGCTCGGCATCGACGAGTCGAACCTGCCGTTCCTCGACGAGCTGCGCGCGCGAGGCGTCGCGGAGATCGCCGAAGTCCCGTATCCGACGATCTCGCGCCCGAATTACGTCACGATCCTTTCGGGTGTGCCGCCGGCGGATAGCGGCGTGCGCGCGAATCGCGTGCGCATCCCGGTCGCGGTCGACACGACGATGGATCGCGTGCGTGCAGCGGGGCTGACCGTCGGCACGGCGAGCGACTACGGGATCATGCCGAATCTGTTCGCGCGCGGTGCGCGCACGCTCGGCGCGATCCGCTGGGTCGAGCATGGCTCGCACGTCGAGGCTCCCGCCGGCATCACGTGGCCGGTCGATGAAGCGGAGCGCGCACCGTCGCTCGAAGCGGTCGCGCCGATCATCGCGCGGATGGTTCGCGCGGGACGTGCGTTCGTACCGGTGCTCGTGCTCGATGTCGATCGCGCGGGCCATGCGTACGGGATCGGACCCGAGTATCGCGCTGCAGCCGCGAACGTCGATCGCATGCTGCGCGCGATGGTCGCGAAGCTCGACCTCACGCGGACGACTTTGATCGTCACCGCGGATCACGGCCACGTCGCGCCGGGTGGTCACGGCGGACCGGAGCGCGAGGTCGCGCACGTCCCGCTGATCCTCGTCGGTAAAGGCGTGCGAGTCGGTGCGCACGCGCACGCCCATACGATCGACTTCGCAGAGACGGTGAGCGCGTTGCTCGGCGTCGCGAGCCCGGGGCATGGCGAAGGCCGTGCGCTGACCGAGTTGATCGAGCTCACGCCCGATGAAGCGGCGCGCCGCGATGCCGCCGACGCGGCGCGTGGCGTCGTCCTCGCGCAGATCCTCGGCGTCGCGCGGGCGGCGCAGCCTCGTCCCGTCGGGTGGCGGCTCGGCCTGCTCGCTGTGGGAATCCTCATGACGCTCGCGATCGCGCGCGAGCTGACCCGACGCGGCGCATTCGCGCGGACGCGATCTCCGGTCGGCCTCGTCGGGTTCGCGATCATGGTCGTCGCGATGGTCGTAGTCACGCGCGGCCATGCCTCGCCGTCGTACGTGCCTTCGCTCGCGAAGACGATCGAGCTGGCGACGATCGGCGTGGTCGTCGCGGTCGTCGTTCAAGTCATCGCGTCGTGGTGGGTGATCCGGCGCGCACCCGATCGAGTCGCTGCCGCGAGCTCGCTCGTCGCGCTCGGGTTCGGCGCGGCGCTGGTGATTCGCTTCGCGGTGCGCGCGTGGTTCACGGCGCCGTTCGTCGTCGTGCCGTCGCCGCTGTGGATCGTCGCGGTGCCGACGATCGATCTGGCGACAGCGACGTGCGCGATCGCCGGTGCGATCACGCTCGTCGTCGCCCTCGTCAGGCCACGTCCCTGAGCTCGGCATCGCCGTAGCTGCGGACGACGAGCACCGGGCACGGCGCGTAGCGAACGATCTGATCGATCGTCGAGCCCCACAACAGGTGGCGCAGACCGATGCCTCCGCGCGTGCCGACGACCGCGAGGTCGAAGCCGCGCCGCATGACCTCGACGAGGCCCTGCCATGGCGTCCCGTTGATCACCGTGTGGCGTACGCGCGGAGCACCGGCGCGCTCGGCCTCGTGCTGCCACTCGGAGAGATGCAGCTCGATGTGGTCGCAGTCCTCGACCGACACCATGCCCTCGGGACCGATCGGCACGATCGGCCGCGACACGTGGACCAGCACCAGGTCCGCTGCGTCGCGCTGCGCGATCTCTGTCGCGGTGCGCAACGCATCGTGGCACGGCTCCGAGAAATCGACCCCGACGAGCAGCTTCTTGTACTGCATCGCCAAGACGAGGCTGCAAGCGAGATACCCCGACGCCGCGCGGCATCTCCGCGACTTCTCGCGAGCCCGATCCGCCACAGCGAGCGCTCGCGCCCACCGGCAAGGCGGGTGGTCGTTACAGGCGCGCCTCGAGGTCGGCGGTGCACTTGCCGAGAAGGCGGAGCAGCTCCTTGCGCTCTGCCGGGGTCAGGGTCGCGAAGCAGCTCTCATCCGAGCGATCGACCGCCTCGAGCACCTTATCGCGCCGCTTCGCCGGTACGCGCGATTCGATGAGCGAAGCCCGGCGATCGTCGGGAGCGGGGACGCGGCGCACGAGCTCGGCCTTCTCCATCCGATCGATCGCGCCGGTCAACGTCGCGCTCGACAGCGACAGCTCGCGCTGCAGCGCGCCGATCGTGACCGGGCCCATCTCCCACAGCGCGATCAGCACGTGCGCCTGCTCTCCCGACAGCTCGAAGTCGGCGACGGCGCGGTTCGTCGCGCGGTTGACGAGGCGGAACAGCCGCACGATCGCGTGCGACAGGCTGGTACTGCGGCGGTCCATTTCGCGAGGTTAGCACGAACATCTTGCATACGAGATAACTGTCTCGTATACGAAGTATATGCAGCGGTCGCACGCCTTGCGCCTGATCGATCAGCTCCGCACGTCCGGATCGTCTTCGGCGCCGCCGTTCGAGGTCTCCGCGGATCGCTATCGCTCGCCGGCGTGGTTCGAGCGCGAACGACCGCTGTTCGAGCTGCCTCGGATCGTCACGACGTCGTCGGCGATCGCACCGGGCAGCTGCGTCCCCGTCGGCGCCGCTCTCCTCGTCCGCGATGCGGACGGCACGCTCCGCGCGTTCGCGAACGCTTGCCGGCATCGCGGCACACGGCTGGTCGCGGAGGCGTGCACCGCGAAGGCGCTCGTGTGCCCCTATCACGGCTGGACGTACGATCTCACCGGCGCGCTGATCCACGTCCCGCACGCCGAGACGTTCGCGGGTCGCGAGGCCGGCCGCGATCTACGGGCGGTACCGGTCGCCGAGCACCACGGCTTCGTCTGGCTCGGCGGCGACGCCGGTACGCTGATCGGCGATCTCGCACCTGACCTCGCCGCGCTCGGCGCCGAGCACCTCGTGCCGTTCGAGACAAGTCGCACCCGCCGGCGCTGCAACTGGAAGTTCCTCGTCGAGGCCTTCCTCGACGGTTATCACCTGCGCACGCTCCATCGCGATTCGATCTACCGGTTCTTCATCGATGCGGCGTCGGTCGCGGAGCAGGTCGGCCCGCACATCCGCGCGATCACCGCACGCCGCGCGCTGCGCGACACCACCGTCACCGAGCCGCGGGCACTCGTCACGCCGTCGCTGTTCGTGTTCCCCGCGACGACGATCGTCGAGCATCCCGACTTCGTCTCGGTCCTGACCGCACACGCGGTCGACGCCGAGCACACCGACTTCGAGCACCTGATGCTCGTCCCGACCGAGCGAATCGCCGAGCGAGAGCACTGGCAGAAGAGCTGGGACCTGATCGAAGGCAAGGTGTTCCAGGCCGAGGATCAGTGGGTGTGCGAGGAGATCCAGCACGGCCTGGATGCCGGGACCGAAACGCTGCTGTTCGGCGGCCTCGAGCACGGCGTCGCGTGGTTCCACGCGGCGATCGCTCAGGTCACGGGCGAGCGCAGATAGTTCTGCAGCATCGTCGCGAGCGTACGCCGCACGCCGCGATCGAGCTCGGCGCCGACCGATTGGCCGATCGAGCTCGCGAGCGACAGTTTTGTCGCTGCATAGCCAAACGCGGCAGCGACCGTCGTGACCAGCGCGAGCTCGACCCTCTCCTTCAGCGCGGGTGGCGCGTTCGGGTCGAGCGCGTGCGTGACCTGTGCCGCAACCAAGGCGAGTCCGCGATCGCGCAGCGCCAGCGCTTGCGCCGCATTGCGCCCTTCGGCCGCGACGAACCACTTCATCAACCGGAGGTGAACCGGATCGTCGAACGCGGAGAACAGCATGTCGATCAGCTGCTCCGCATCCGTGATCCCGCCCTGCGCGAGCCGCTCGAGCACGCGCTCGCGCAGCGCACGGGTCCGCCGCTCGAACACCGCCTCGACGACGCCGACGTAGGTCCCGAAGTAGTGGGTCACCAGCGCGTGCGAGACATCCGCTTCGCGGCCGATATCTTTCAAACCGACCTGGTCCGGCGGCAGGTCGCGAAACAGCCGCTCGGCCGCATCCAGCAGCTCCTGGCGCGCCAACTCCGGACTGCGGCGGCGCCGGACCTTCTGAATTAGCTTGCGATGCCGGGCCATTACACCCACACGCTCGCACACTATTGGCGTCTTGACAATAAGAACAGAAGCGCTATTATCATCGTGACAATAACGAGCAACCAACGAGGAGCTCGCCACCATGATGACTACCGCTGCTTCGAACAAGTCCACCGTCGATCCTTCGGACCTCTCGCCCGCCGCTCGCTGGCGCGTCGCGGTGCGCGCGCTCGGCCGCGTGCTCCGCAACCCCGACGAGACCGACCAGGTCCTCGTGTTCTCGACCTACGCGAACGCGGGGACGAACAGCGAACGACTCGAGACGTTCTTCAACGACCCGCGCGGCATGCGCCTGTTCAGCGAACAGCGCGCGATCGACTCGCACACGGTCGACCTCGACAAGCTGTACGCCCTGCCCTCCGGCACGCTCGGCCACGCCTACGCGAGCTTCATGAAGCGCCATGGCCTCACGCCCGACGTGTTCGACGGCGCGCCCGAAGACATCCACGACCCGCGCCGCGCCTACGTGATCCAGCGGATGCGCCAGACCCACGACCTGTGGCACGTCGTGACCAACTGCGAGACCGATCCGGCCGGCGAGGTCGCGCTCCAGGCATTCACCTGGGCCCAGGTCAACGCGCCGAGCGCGGGCATCCTCGCTGCCCTCGGCATGCTGAAGACGCTGCGCCACGATCGCCGGATCCTGAAGGACGTCGCCGACCTGATCCGGCTCGGCCGCGCCGCGGATCGCCTCGTCGTGTTCCCGTGGGAAGACCACTGGGCGACGGAGCTGACCGAAGTTCGCCGCCTGTTGAAGCTCCCGACCAGCCCGCGCTCCGTCGGTGGTTACACCAAGGGCGCGTTCGAAGCCGCGGCTTGATATAAGACGCGGATGACGCGCGTCGCGATTACCGGTGCCAGTGGCCTCCTCGGTAGCAACCTCGCCGCCGAGCTGATCGCCGCCGGCCATTCCGTGATCGCCACGCGCCGCGCCGGCACCCAGGTCGCGCACCTCGCCGACCTCGCGATCGAATGGCGCGACGCCGACCTCGCGAACGAGGCCGCACTCGCGAAGGCATTCGCCGGCGCCGAGGCGGTGTTTCACTGCGCCGCGATGGTGACCGTCAAGCGCGAGGTCACGCCAGAGATGATCGACGCGAACGTCACCGGCACCGACCGCGTGATCGCCGCGTGCACCACGGCCGGCGTGAAACGGCTCGTCCACACGTCATCGGTCGTCGCGATCGGCCTCACCACGAACGGCAAACCGAGCGACGAGACGGCACGATGGAACTTCGACGAGCTCGGCCTGTCCGACGCGTACGCGATCACGAAACACCAGGCCGAGGACCGCGTCCGCGCCGCGAAGATCGACGCCGTGATCGTCAACCCGACGTTCATGTTCGGCCCGCGCGACGCACGCCCGAGCTCCGGCAAGATGATCCGCGATGTCGTCCGCGGTCGCGTCCCCGCGTCGACGCCCGGGTTCAACAACTTCGTCGACGTCCGCGACGTCGCGCGCGGCATGATCGCCGCCTGGCACCGCGGCAAGCGCGGCGAGCGCTACATCCTCGGCGGCCACGACATGACGTACAAGCGCTGCTTCGAGACGATCGCGAAGGTCGCCAACGTGAAGCCGCCACGGTTCCAGGTGCCGCTCCCCGTCGCGAAGCTCCTTGGCCTGTTCGGCGACGCGATGGAGCGGCTCGGTCGCGACTCGCTCGTGAACAGCACGCAGATCCGCTACGCGTACACCGACAAGTTCCGCTTCACCTCCGCGCGGGCGCAGGCCGAGCTCGGCTACACGTACAGCCCGCTCGAGCCCGCGATCAGCGACGCGATCGCCTGGTTCCGCGGTCACGGGATGCTCAGCGCGTGACCGTGGCGCGGTCGGCGAGGTAGCCCTTGCCGCGCGTCATCAGTGCGCGGAAGCCTTCGAGGTCACCGGCGCGCACGACCGAGCGCAGTCTCTCGACCGCGTACAGTAGCGCCGCGAGCGATTCGGTCCCGTAGTCGTTCAGCGTCTGGATCTCGAAGTACAGATCGGGATTCTCCATCGCCACGTTCGCGGCAACGCCGAGCTGCGCATCGAACGTCGTCGACGACAGCGTCGCGAGCTTCGGTGCGGCTTCCCCACTCTCGGCGAGCGCGGTGAAGAACGCGATGTTGAGCGCGTGCGACAGACCGAGCACGTACGCGATCAGGCGGTCGTGACTCTCGAGATCCATCTCGACGAGCGTCGCCATCGTCGGCTCGAACAGCGCGCGCGCCGCCGCCGTCGCCGCCGGCACGCCGAGATCGACGAAGATCACGTGGCGGCCGCTGAGCAGCGCCGTGTCGGGTCCAAACATCGGATGGACCGAGCACACCCGACCACCGGCATCGCGCAGCGCGTGGAGGCCTTCGCGCAGCGGCGACTTCAAGGAGCCGACATCGAACACGACGCCAGCCGGGGGCGCCGCCGCCATCTCGAGCAGGATCTTGTTCGACGCCGGCATCGGTGCGGCGATCACGATCAGCTCGTGATCGAGCCTGGCGCGCTTCCAGTCGCGATGGTTGACGACACCTTCGGGGCCCTCGCCCGGATCCGCGATCTCGACGACAAAGCCCTGCGCGCGGAGGTAGCGCACGAACCACTTGCCCATGTGGCCGGCTCCGCCGATCACGAGCGCGCGCCGGCCCGAGCCCTCGCCTTCCTTCGCGATCAAGTCCTGCTCCTGCACGGTCAGCGACGCGCGGATGAACGCGAGCACGAGCTCTTCGCCGAGCGTCTCGGGCAGCCCCTGCTCGCCGGCGGCCTTGCGCGCGCGCTGGACGACGTCCTTCTCCTGGCGAAAGTCTCGCGTCGGCAAACCGAGCTCGCGCTTGGTCTGGCCGATCTCGATCGCCTTGGCTTGACGCTTCGCGACGAGCGCGAGGATCTCGCGATCGATCGCGCCGAGCTCGCCACGAAACTGATCGAGCCGTGCACGCGCGTCGTTGTCACCCATGTGGGAAACGATAGCCTACGGACGCGTTGCGATGACGACCTTCGCGACGAGATGCGCTTCGGTCTGCACGTTCGTGAAGCCGACTTCGCGCAGGATGCCCGCGAGGTCGTCCTCGAGATAATCGCCGTAGAACGGCTCGTGAAATTCCGCAGGGAAGCCGCGCAGCACGGGCTCGAGGAAGCCGCTCTCGGAGAGCTGCGCCGAATCTTCGATCACGACGAGGCCACCGGGCCGAACGACGCGGAACATCTCGCGCAGCGCATTGCGGCGCGCGTTGCGCGGCAGCTCGTGGAACAGATACACGCTCGTCGCGATGTCGAACGTCGCGTCGGCCCACGGCAGCGCTTCGGCATTCTCTGCCGCGAGCGTGACCTCTTCGACGTCGAGCAGGCGCTTGCGCGCGCGCTTGATGTACGCCGGCGACATGTCGACGCCGTGCAGGCGCAGGCGCGGGTGCGCGCGCGACAGCTGGTGCAACGTGCGGCCGGTGCCGCAGGCGACATCGAGCAAGCGGGCATCGCCGGGGTGTTCATTCAACCACCGCGTGATCGGCGGAATGATCTGGCGGCGCATCACGTCTGCGGTGCCGCGGAACAGCAGCTCGACGCCGAGCTCGTAGACCTGCGCGGAGAAGTCGCTGAAGTAGCCACCGCTCTGCCAGTGGAACGTGCGCCGGTAGTACGGCGGATAGCGGTCCTTATCGACCGCGGGAATGTCTTTGTAGTTGTTGGCGTGCTTGCGCTTCACGACGTGGCGCGCGTCGGCGAGCAGCTTCGGCAGGTCGCGCAAGTAGCGCCGGGTCGGGATGTCGAACAACAGCTCGCGCGGGTACATCCCCGCCTCGACGTTCGCGAGGTCGGTGCGGTGAAGCTCTTGGCGGCGGCGCTGGAGCTCTCGCAGCACGTCCTTGCCGATCTTCACGCGCGGCGTGCGCGTCGCGATCCGCGCCGCCTCCTGCATCACCGTCGCGTTGATCAGAAACGACAAGTGCTGCGAGTGATAGGCGAGGCGATCGAGGCGCGACAGCATGGTTACCGCTTCCTTCGTCTCCAGAGTAGCGCACCCACGCCCGAGGCCAAGAGCAGCGCGCCCGGACCCGAGCCGCCGGCGTTGCAGCAGCCCTTCTTCGGCGGCGTGACCATCGTGTTGCCGCCGTCGGTGCCGCCATCGCCGCTGACCGCGCAGCTGTTGACGCCCGTGCAATCGACCGAGTTATCGGTGATGCCGAGCTGATCGCGAAGACAGCACCACACCGACGGCTTGCCCTGATACGAATTGACGCATTGCTGGGCCTGCACCGTCGTGCTCGGGCACGAGACGACGCCAGCGATGTCCTGGTAGCGGAGCACGCCGGTCCAGGTCGCGTAGTCGTTCGTCTTCATGATGCCGTAGCCGTCGCCGGGGATGCCGGGCGAGTCGTAGTTATGCGTGCACGCCCACACGGTGTGATCGGGATGCTCGACGAGGCAGTTGATGTGGGGCGGGTTCGTCAGGGGCGTCCAGTTGGTGCCACCGTCGGTCGACTTCTGCGAGCCGGTCGTCTGGGTCGCGGCGATCAGATCGCCGTTCGACCGCGCGAGGAATACGAGGCCGAACGGGTCGCTCGTCGACAGGATCTTCGTCCAGCTCACGCCGGCGTTCGTGCTCTTGTAGATGCTGTCGCCCGAGTACGTGTTGTCGGGGTTCATGTGGTCGAGGTTGACGTGGATGTAGACCGTGTCCTTGAGCGCGTGATCGATGCCGACAACGTCGATCGTCGACTGGTTCGACAGGGTCAAGCCGGTCTGGGTCAGTGGCGTGTAGGTCGAGCCACCGTTGTCACTGCGGAACAACAGCTCGACCTTCTGGCTGTCGCAGGTGACACCACTGCCGCCGCCGCAATCGGCGGGCACCGTGCACGTCATCGCCGTGTTGTTCGAGCAGACCTTCTTGAACCGGTAGCCGGTGACATAGACGCGCGTCCCATCCGAAGGCGCGATCATCAGCGAGTCCCACCAGTCGTTGTTCAGGCCCGGCGAGCCCGAGATCGGGAACGTCATGCCGTCGTCGTTCGAGCGATAGATCTTGCCGTCGTTGGGATCCGCGGCCGCGTAGTAGACGGCGCCGTTCGGCCCCATCTCGGCGGCCGAGACGAACGTCGTTCCCGAAGGCGCCGCCGCGAACGTGCAGCCATCGCCCGCCGGTGGTGGGCGCAGCACGGTGAGGCCATCGAATGTCGTCGCGAAGATCGCGCCGGTCGGGCTGTACGCGTAGTCCGGATCGAACGTGCCGCCGTAGCCGATCGCCTTCTCGCACATCCATTTCCACGTCGTTCCGCCGTCGTCGGACCGCAGGAAGCCGAACGTCATGCCGGCGATGATGTGGTCGGCCGAGCCCTGTTCGAAGTTGATCGTCGATGTACCGGCCGGGCGGCCGTTCGCGCCCGCAGTTCCGACCATGGCCGCTGCAGACAACATGGCCAGGACAACTCGCCTCATGAGGCCGATGGTAGCCCACCGGGGTTCGCCCACGTGTGGGCAAACGCACGCTAACCGACCTTGTGCTCGATCTCGGGCGGCGACGCGAAGAACCGGTTCCGCTTGGGATCGTTGAACCGCTTGTAGTCGATCAGCCACGGCGTCACCGTCGACGTTCCGCCCTCGAGCCGCACCGTCGCCGCCATCGGCGTGACCGTGCGGTAGCTCGACTCCGGCGGGAGATCGAAGTTGTCGGCGCCACCGGCGGAGAACAGCGTCGCGAGCGACGCGACCTCGCCGTACATCGTGCGGAACCCGGCGTCGACCTTCTCGTGACCGCGGAACATCATCGAGCAGCCGAACCGGGTCATGAACGCCTCGAACTGACGCTTGCCGAACGGGAACCGCGCGTTCTGCGCCTGCAGATCGTCGGGGATGTGATCCGCAGTCGAAGGATCGCTCCACAGCATCTGGAACCGGATATCCGGATCGTTGAGCGCGGCCATGTCGGTCAGCTTCGCCTTGATGTCCGCATCGCGCGGGATGCCGGCGTGGACGAACATCAGGTCGTCGAAGAACAGCATGTTCGGCAGCTCGTCGAACATCCGCATGTAGTCCTGGAACACTTCGCCCGGGACGTGACCGATGAGCGTGTTGATCGCTTCGGCCGGCTTCACGCCGCCGTAAATCCGCCCGCGGTACTCGATGTAGTACTCGTGGTTGCCGCGGAGCGGGAACACGTGGTCCGGCGCCGCGAGGTACAGCTGCATCACGGTGCGCAGCACGCCGTTGTAGCTGAACATCCCGCGATCGATGTAATCGCCGAGGAGGACGAGCTTCGGCTCGGGCTTGCGGTTGTCGAGCTTCCACGCCTCGAGCTTCGCGAAGAAGTCGGCCTGGAGCAGCGCTCCCTTCAAGCACGAGTAGCAACCGTGGAGGTCGCCGAGCACCGTGATGTCGTAGACCGCGTCGGGCTTCGCCGGATGGACGTAGACGTGTCCGTCGAGGAACGGCTTGTCGTTCGCGAAGTCCGCGACGGTCTGCTTGCCGGCGAGCTTGCCCGCGCCCTTCGCGCGTTGGGCGGCGAGCTGGGCGACGAACCGGTTCATCAGATCGAGGTCGGCCTGGACCTGCTTCGCGATCCGATCCGGATCGGCCGAGTAGTGGTGCTCGAACGCCGCGAAGAACGGGTGGTCGTCGAGGCGGGTGCGGACCGCGGCGGGGTCGGCGATCGCAACCTTGTTGCCCTGGACGATCTCGATGTCGGCTTCGTCGATCGGCGTCGGGTTATCGAGGAGCGCTTCGATCTCGTTGCGGAACTTCTGCTCGCTTGGATGGACCGAGCCGTCGGCGTAGATCAGCTCGTCGATCGTCGACAGCAGCTCGTTCTGGTTGTCGCGATCGAACGTCTGGAAGATCTCGTACGACCGGAGCTTGAGCTTCGCGTAGACGAACTTCTCGACGTCCTCACCGTCGGCGACGGCCTCGTCGAACAGCTCCTTGACGCTGCGGTCGACCTGCTCGAACACCTCGTGGAAGTGAGAGACGAACTTGTTGACGACCTCGTCGCGGGTCTTCGGATCCGCGTCGGGCATCGCGGTCTTCGCGCGCTGGGTGACGAGCTGGCGGATGTAGATCCGGACGAACGTCTTCTCGGTGAAGTCGAACTCGCCATCGATGTACCCGAACGCCGTCAGGTAGAAGATGATCGCGTTCATCTGCTGTTCGGCGACGTCAGGATTCGTGCTGAACGTGAGCATCGACCGAAAGCTTGCCCCGACCGCTAACAGGCGTGCAAGGGCGGCGCGGTGTATGATTTAGCCGTGGGATCGAGGCCCGTGCGCGCGCCTGTCGTCGTGGCCGCGTTGTTATGTGTGGGAACCGCGTACGCGGATCCGTACGTCGAGGGTTCGGCGTTCTTCGGCGTCGACGATTTTGGCTCTCAGATCGCGCTCGGCGGCGCCCTCGCTCCCGAGCAGCGCCCGCAGACCTCGCCGCTGTTCGGGGCGCGGCTCACCGCCATCCTGGTGCGCAGCGTCGTGTTCGATCTCGGCGTCGAGCCCGAGCTCGTGTTCACCCCGTCGTGGACCGGTTACGGCTTCGACGGCCCGCGCGACTCGTATTTCGCGCCGGTGTTCGGCTATCGCGGCAGCTTGATCTTGCGGACGCGCGCGCCGCGCGTGGCGAGGTTCCACGCGCTCGCCGGCATCGGCGGAGCGACGGTGGTGTCGAAATCGCCGTACATGTCGACCGATACCGATCCGGTCCTCTACTACGGCGTCGGCGCGACGTTCGCGCTCGGCGGTGGCTTCGAGATGCGGCTCGATGTGCGCCAGGGCTTCATGCCCGCGCGCGCCGGCGGATCGACGTCGATCTACGAAGGCATGGCCGGCATCGGCATGCGGTTCGGTTCGGTGCCGGCACCGGAACCGAAGCACGTCGAGCCGCCGCGTGTCGTCGAGCCGCCGCACGTGGTCGAGGTTCCGCCGCCGCCGCCACCGGATCCCGATCGCGACGGTGACGGCATTCCAGATCGGCTCGACAAGTGCCCCGACCAGCCCGAGGACAAGGACGGCTTCCAGGACGCGGACGGCTGCCCCGATCTCGACAACGACGGCGACGGCATCCCCGACGCGAAGGACAAGTGTCCGAACGAGCCCGAGACCAAGAACGGCTATCAGGACGACGACGGCTGCCCCGATCAGCTGCCGGCTTCGCTCGTCACCGCGTTCGACACGGCCGCGACGGTGCGGTTCGAGCCGACGCGCGCGCGCCTGACCGACGCAGCGAAGACCTCGCTCGTGAAGGTGGTCACCCAGCTCCACGCAAATCCGACGCTGCACGTGATCGTGATCGGCCATCCCGAGGCGAAGGGCGATGCGGCGAAGGCGAGTGCGCTCGCGCAGAAGCGCGCCGAGGCCGTGAAGTGGTACCTCGTCGAGCAGGGCATTCCCGCGGATCAGCTCGAGACCGCGAGCGGATCACCGGGTGACATGGTGATCGAGCTGCGACTCGCGATCCACTAGAGGACGTCGCTCAGCGCCATCACCGCCCACGACGTGGCGGCGATCGACGAGAACTGCGAGCGGCCGTGCGGAAACCCGCTCGCGACGAACGGCTGGAACCGCAACGCGCGCGTCGCGACGAACCAGCTGCCGTCCTTGTCCTGATGCGAGAGCAGGAACTTCACGGCGCGCTGGATCACCGGATCGCTCGCCGGCATCGCGGTCGCTTCGCGGAGCGCGACGATCGCCTGCGCGGTCGCGTACGCATCGCTGCGGAGCCCCGACAGCTGGGCGAAGCCGCCGTCGTCGCGCTGGGTCTCGACGAGCTTTGCAGCGAGCGGGCCGAGCTCGCCGGTGCCGGCCCAGTGGAGGCCGAGTAGCTGGTAGACGCGATCTTCGGTCGTCGTCGCGGTGACGCCGGCGAGGTACGCCTTCGCACGGGCAATCCGAGCGGGATCCGGTGCATACGCCTGGAACGCGCGGATCGCGATCGCCGTGAGCGAGATATCGCTGCCGTCCGCAGGCTCGCGTTGCATCATCGCGGGGACCCGGCCATCGAGCGCCTGGCGGAGCTCGAGGTAGCGCGCCATCGCGGCGGTGATGGCGTCGGCCGGGTAGTTACTCGCCGCGAGCCCGGTGAGGAGATACGCACACTCGACGACGTCGGCGAAGCCCGTCCCCTCGCGAAACTTGTCGCGCGGCCGGCGAAACGACTCCGCGGTGATGGTCGCTTCGCGCGCACGCGCGGCGGCATCGAACGGCAGGCCGTGCTGCGCGGCATGCGCGATCGCGAGCGCGGGGAGCGCATCGTGATGACACGACGGACAGCCGGCGACCCGGCGCCATGCCGGCCGCGCTTGCTCGAGCAGAGGAATCGCGCGGAGCACGGCCACGCGTGGATCGGGCGCCGGTGCGAGCGTGCCGTGATCGATGCGCGCGTGGATCGGACGCGGTGCGGTCTCGCGCGCGGCGATCCGCTGGATGATGTCTGGATTGCCGCGCCGGATCGCCCAGTCGAGCGCGCTCGCGTCTTCCTCGTCGACGAGATCGGTGCGCGCGTGCGCGTCGAGCAGCGCCTGGACGATCGTGGCATCGGCGCGCTCCGACGCTGCAGCCTGCATCAGCGCGGTCGTGCGATTGAACGACTCGACGCGATCCGGATCGGCGCTGTGCATCAGCAGCGCGACGACCGCATCGGCGTGGCCCATCTGCGCTGCCCACATCAGCGGCGTCATCCCGAGCGTCCCGGTGGCATCGACCGGTGCGCCGTGATCGAGGAGGATCGTCAGCGTCTCGGTGTTGCCGTGCGAGGCCGCGAGCTGGAGCGCGCCTTCCGCGCGTGGATCCGCACCGTGTGCGAGCAAGAGGTTCACCGCCGCGGGCTCGCTCGCGCCGATCCGCGCGCCGACGCGCTTCGCATCCGCACCGTGCTCGACGAGCAGCGTGACGACCGCGGTATCGCCGGCGAGGCCGGTCGCGAGCTCGAGCGGCGTCGCGCCGCTGCGATCCTCGGCGTTCACGCGCGCACCGGCGTCGAGCAACAGCTTCGTCTTCGCGGCGTCGTCGATCGCCCAGTGCAGCGCGGTCGTGCCGAATTCGTTCGCGTGATTCGGATCTGCGTGCTTCGCGAGCATCCGGGCGACGAGATCCGCATCGCCGTGCCACACGGCGAGCATGAGCGCGCTGTTGCCGTCGCCATCCTCGGCGTCGGGATCCGCGCCGCGCTCGAGCAGCGTGCGGGCGTTCGCGACGTCACCGTGGTCGACTGCCATGATGAGGTCCGACATGTGATCGCACGCGACGAGCGCACCGATCAACGAGATCGCCAGAAACCGCACGACTCCA
>Ga0105245_10001419_pt1 | contig 21730 bp, 22 predicted proteins | sample KBSM54metaG_FD_81523 | JGI IMG/M metagenome (GOLD analysis project Ga0105245, IMG submission 81523) | Miscanthus rhizosphere microbial communities from Kellogg Biological Station, Michigan, USA - KBS M5-4 metaG | ecosystem: Host-associated > Plants > Roots > Rhizosphere > Soil | place...
CCGCCCTCGGCGTCGACCTCGCCCTCACCACCAACGGCGCCACCCTGCGCCTGCTGGCCCCGGCGCTCCGGGCCGCCGGTCTCCAGCGGATCAACATCTCGTGCGACTCCCTGCAGCCGGAGCGGTTCCGGGCCGTCACCCACCGCGACGCCCTGCCCCAGGTCCTCGACGGGATCGACGCCGCCCTCGAGGCCGGCTTCTCCCCCGTGAAGGTGAACGCCGTCCTCATGCGGGGGGTGAACGACGACGAGGTGGTCGACTTCGCCACCTTCGGCCGGGAGAAGGGCGTCGTCGTCCGCTTCATCGAGTTCATGCCCCTCGACGCCGACGGCGCCTGGACGGGCGACCAGGTCGTGTCCGCCAGCGAGATCCTGACCGCCATCGGCGCGGTGTACCCGCTGGAGCCGGTGGCCCACAGGGGTTCCCAGCCGGCCGAGCGCTACGTCTACGCCGACGGTCGGGGCGAGATCGGCATCGTCCCCAGCGTCACCCGCAGCTTCTGCGGGTCGTGCGACCGGGTCCGCCTCACCGCCGACGGGATGTTCCGCAACTGCCTGTTCGCCACCCGGGAGACCGACCTGCGGGCCCTGCTGCGGGGCGGGGCGTCCGACGACGACCTGGCCGCGGCCATCGAGGCCGACGTGGGCCTGAAGTGGGCGGGGCACTCGATCGGGCAGGTCCGCTTCGTGCGACCCGCTCGCAGCATGAGCCAGATCGGCGGCTGACCCGGACGTCGGTAGACTCCTCCCCCGTGAGCGACCGCGGCCTGACCCATCTCGATCCGCTCGGACGGGCCCGCATGGTCGACGTCACCCCCAAGGAGGCCACCCACCGGCGGGCCCTGGCCCGGTGCAAGGTGATCATGCAGCCGGAGACGACGTCGCGGGTGGCCACCAACGCCATCACCAAGGGCGACGTCCTGGCCGTGGCCCGGGTGGCCGGGATCCAGGCGGCCAAGCAGACGCCGATGCTCATCCCCCTCTGTCACCCACTGCTGGTGGGATCCGTCTTCGTCAACTTCACCATCGGTGACGATTGCGTCGAGGTCGAGGCTCAGGTGGAGACCGTCGACCGCACTGGAGTGGAGATGGAGGCCCTCACCGCCTGCGCGGTGGCCGCCCTCACCATCTACGACATGTGCAAGTCCGTCGACCGCTCGATGAGCATCGGCGAGCTCACCCTGTGGGAGAAGACGGGCGGGCGCTCGGGCATCTACCGGCGCCCGGTCGAGCCCGACAACGGCTCGGAAGACTGACGAATCGTCCCCTCTCGGGCTTGCCCGGCCGGCGAACGGCCTAGTAGAACTGGTCCGGCGCCACTTCTCCACCATCCGCGTCTCGCGGGCGGTCGCGCAGTACGGTCCCTCGAGGAAAAGGTAGGTCGAGGAGCGTGACCTTGGTTCTTTTGGTCCTCGCAGTTGTCTGGGCAGCAGTCCTCATCCCCCCCGCGCTGCGTGCGCGCCAGGAGGGGCGACCGAGCGACTCGATCAGCAACTTCCGGCGGCAGCTGGCCGTGCTCCGCCGAACCGGGCCGAAGACCAGCCGTGGCGGCGGCGACCACTGGGCCCGCCCCTACGCGTCCCCCTCCCCCACGCTGGCCAGCGTCAGCCGCCTCCACAGCGCCCAGGCCGCCGGCGGCCGTCCCCGGCCCTACCTGGCCCCGTCCGGTGGTGGGCCCGTCGCGCCCCGCATCGTCCCCGGCGCCCGGTCCCGGGGCGCCTCCGCCGCCCGCAGCCGCACCCTCCGCCGCCGTCGCGACGTCCTCACCGGTTTGGCCGCCACCGTCGTCATCAGCCTCCTGGTGGCGGTCGTCACCGGCCTGTCCGCGATCTTCGTGCTCCTCCATATCGTGGCCGACCTCCTGCTGGTGGCCTACGTGTCCCTCCTGATCCACCAGCGCAACGCCGCCGCCGAGCGCGACATGAACGTCCGCTTCCTGCCGAACACCAGCAGCTTCGACCCGTCGCTGATGCCGGGCGAGCCCGCCCTGCTGCGCCGGTCGGCCAACTAGCCCCTCCCCCTCGGGCACGGCGGCGGCCATGGCCCCCGACCGAGCGGCCGAGCTGGCCCTCCTCGGCGAGGAGCTCCACCGTCACCTGGGAGCCTCGTCCCGGGCCCGGGAGGTGGCGCTGCCCGCCTGCCGGCAGACGATCCAAGCCTGTGGACGCTCGATCCGGGCCGTCCACCGCCAGGAGCCCGAGGCCGCCGTCCGCCTGGCCGACGAGGCCGCCGAGCACCTGCGGACGGCCCAGGAGGCGTTGGGCCCCTATCCCGCCCTGGCCGCGGCCGGTCCGTTGCACGACGCGGAGAAGGAGTACGCCGAGGCCCGGCTGACGGCGGCCATGGTCGACGACCGGCCGCTGCCGTCGTACGCCGAGCTGGGGGTCGCTGGCTCGTCCTGGCTGGGCGGCCTGGCCGAGGCCGCCAGCGAGCTGCGCCGGCACCTGTTGGACCGCTTGCGGGACGGCGAGCTGGCCCGGTCGGAGCGGTTGTTGGAGGCGATGGACGACGCCTACGGCCTGCTCATCACCATCGACTACCCCGACGCCGTCACCGGCGGCCTCCGCCGCACCACCGACGCCCTAAGGGCCGTGCTGGAGCGCACGAGGGGCGATCTGACCACGACCGTGCTGCAGTCGCGGCTACAACAGGCCCTCGAACGCCAAGTCCCACCGCCCGGGCCATGACCCTGCACTAGCCTGGGACTCCCGCCAGGGGGTGTAGCTCAGCTGGTAGAGCGCCACGTTCGCAACGTGGAAGTCGGCGGTTCGAGTCCGCTCACCTCCACTCCGCTCGCATGAGACCGGCGACGTTCGAACTCGACGCGCACGCTACGGGTCGATCGTGATCCCGACGAGATCGATCGAGCCATCAGCGATGAGCAGCCCATAGACAGCGAAGGCTCGCACGAGGAGACCCGGCGCTATCACCATCCGCCCACCGGGTGCGCCGTCAATCACCTCCGGCAAGCCCTCGAAGTCGGTGGCGAACCGCTCGATGACCGCCGGGAGCTCTATGACCACGAAGTCTGTGGCCGATGGCTCACCGCCGGCGCTGCGTTCAGCCCTCAGTTGTTGGTCGAGCTGGTCGAAGAACGAGCTGGAGACTCGAACGATCCGTCGATCAGCGGCCATCACCCTGTGGGGAGATGACGCCGCGTTCCTCGAGCAGCGCACGGCCCCTCGCTCGGACCTTCGCGAGGAACTCGGGCCGAACCTGCGACAGGTCTGTTATCACGCGCTCGTTCAGCAGACGCTGGCGCTCGTCCGGGGTCAGTCGCTCTAGCTCGGCGGCGGTCCAGACTCGTTCATCAGGCATCGGCATCACGGTACCCGTCGGCGGCGAGCGCCAGGTCGATGATCACCCGAGGGTTCGACCGTTGTCCGCTTAGGACCACAGTTGGTCGGGCCGCGTCCCTACGACCCGGTGGGTGTCCACCGGACCCATAGTGCGCGTGGAGCGAGGCGAGCTCGACGTAACGCTGAGGCGAGTGGAGCGACGGGCCGGTCGGCTGGGTTTGGAGGCCATCCACCTCCGGCGGTGACGGGTCACCTCGCCGCCCTGCCAAGTAGGCAACGAATTTGCTCAGGACCTCTCTGGCGGTCTCGGTAGGTATTCAGCGAACCCGGAAGACTCAGTCCGTCTGGGAGCCAGATGTGACCTAGGGGAGAGCAGGCGACCGGCGCTCGAGGATGACCACGGGGATGATGCGTTCCGTCTTGCGCTCGTAGTCGGCAAAGCCGGGAAAGCTCTCCTTCTGCTGTTGCCAGATCCGCTCGCGCTCTTCGCCGTCGGCGACACGGGCCCGGACCGGCTCCGTGTCAGTTCCGACCTCGACGGTCACCTCGGGATGAGCGAGGAGGTTGTGATACCAATCGGGGTTCGTCGGTGCGCCGGCCTTGGACGCGAACACGGCGAAGCTGTCGTCGACTGCCTGGTACATGACCGGGGTCACCCGTTCGGCGCCGGACTTTGCGCCGGTCGTGTGGAGCAGCAGAAGCGGCGCTCCCTCGAACTGGCCCCCGACCTTGCCGCCGTTGGCCCTGAACTCCTCGATGATCGTTCGATTCCAGTCGGTGACATCTGCCATTCAGGGTCCTCCCCTTGCAGCGTAGGGACCTATCCGTCCGATTCTGGCATTCGCGTCAGCGACCGCACCGCATCCTTCGCGCTCCGGCCAGACCCTTGCACCGCCACACCCGCACCACCGCGTCTGTCGTCAGCAGCCGAACGCCGCCAGGAGCCCGCCGATGAGGGCGCGTTCATCCGATCCAGCCGGTCCCTGACGGCTACGGAGCGAGTCACAGACCGTCCGAACTCCCGGCCGCCCGATCGTCGTGGTCGTGATGGGCACCACGGTTGTCGTCGTCGTCGGGAGAACGGCGACGGCGGCCAGCAGGCGAGTGGCCAGGCCCGGACCCTCCATTGCCGGCGACACCAGTCACGGCTGCTCGGCGAGGGCTTCCCCCACCGCTTGACGCAACAAGGGGACGAGTCGGTCTGCCCCGACCACGCTCAGGTGGTCACCATCTCGATACATCGCCTGCCCGGAAACGACCTGCCGGCACAGGATCGCTTCACAGACGACAGGCACCGGATCAATGACGACCACACGAGGCACGCCCTGCACGGTGTTGTCCTCGGCTGCGGAAACGGCACCCAACCGCGTGCGGACCTCTTCCGTTCGTTGGCGGCCGCAGTCGCGGGGAACCTTTATGAGGTTGAAGCAGGTGTCGAGATCGTTGTCGAACGACGGGACGTCGTGCACGAGGATGATGGTGCCGGTATGCGGAGCCACCGATGCGATAACACTCGCCAATCCTGCCTGCCAGATCGGAAGCCACGCCTGATCCGACGTCGGGCATCCGCTCCAGACCCGAGCGCACTGGTGGATCATGACGATTTGGGGTTTGCTGGCCTCGATTTCCCTCAGGACCCCTTCGACCCAAGCACGACAATCATCGAGCTGGTTCTCGGTGCCCGGTGGAAAACGTACGAATGCGCATCCCGCTCTCGCCCGGACGCGAACATTCAGAACGAGCGATTGGCCGGCAATGGTAGCCGCCTCCGAGAGAGCCATCGCATGTGAGTCCCCCACCAGAAACATCGTGCCCTTGGCCTCGGGGAGCACATGGTCGCACGAATAATCGTAGTAGCCGGACATGGTGCAACCAGAGATGGGAGTCTCCCAAGCCCCTTTTCGGTCTGCTAATGCCCGGACAGTGTCGTTGCCCCACGAGGCGCGAGCGCCGACAAAGAGGCCGGTCGAGGCGATCAAAGGGACGCCGACGCAGACAGCCGCAAGGCGGGCGACCTGCCGCGGTCGAGCTGACAACCTGCGGAATGGCTGCTCGACGAAACGATACGACGCCACGGCCGGACCAAGCGAAAGAACAACGGCAGCCCACGCGATCCCAGGTCGACTCCCCCAGAGCGCAGCGGCGAAAACGACGAACGGCCAGTGCCAGAGGTAGATGCTGTAGGAGCGATCCCCAACCCAGACGAGTGGACGCCAGGCCAGCGTCCTTCCGAGCCACGTCGGACCGATGGCGCCGGCGGCCAGGGCGCACACCGTGCCGACCACGGGGATCAGGAGGTCCCGCCCCGAGACCACGAATCGTTCACGGCCGAAAGCGGCCCAGGCCAGGACGATTGCCGCACAGAGTGCGAGCCCGTTCGACCAGATTCGTGAGCGTCGGCGGGTCAGCGCGATCAGGGTCGGGACCGCCAGCGCCAACACCGCGCCGGCCACGAACTCCCACGCCCGGGTCAGCGACGCGTAGAAGGCGAAGTCCCAGTGACGGCGAAAGGTGAGTGTGTACGTGATCAGCAGAAAGGAGGCGCCGGACGCAACACCCACCATGGCCAACACCGCGATGGCAAGCTTTCTCGAATCCGCGGACGCGGTTTGTCGCCGTTTCCGCTGGAGGAACCACAGCCCGGCGAGGAGGCCGGGAAGGACGAGATAGAACTGCTCCTCCACTGAGAGCGACCAGGTGTGGAGCAGCGGATTGGACCTTGCCGACGCATCGAAGTAGCCACCAGTGAACTTGAATATCTCGAAGTTCGCACCGGAGACGGCCGCGGCCGCGGCTGTCATGGCGGTGTCTCTTTGCGGCCTGAACGGAGCTTGAAGCGCTGTCGACAGAACTACGACGCAGGTCAGCATGAGGACCAGCGCCGGGAGGAGCCGTTTCGCGCGTCGGGCATAGAACGCCCAGATGTTCACCCGTCCCGTCTCGTCGAGCTCGCGTAGGAGCATGCCGGTGATGACGAATCCAGAGATGACGAAGAAGACGTCGACACCCAAGTACCCGCTGCGAACCACGGAGCCGGCGTGGAAGAACACCACCATCAAAACCGCCACCGCGCGGAGACCCTGAATATCCAGCCGGTGATGGCCGGGAACCTGAGTCACATTCTCCGCCATCCGTGTCGCTACGACCTTGCGAAAGCGGGATCGTCGCCCATCAGACGCATTTCCGAATCTACATCGTCGACGCATCCAGCGACACGACAGGGTCCGCGCGCCGAACGCCTCCCCCGCTCCGGGCGGTTTCTTGCGGTGGCCGACCTCCGTCCCCTGCCCGGACGGCGGGCCGGGCTGCGATGGCCCGGAGGACAGCAGGCGATGGCCCTCCCCGCCCTCCTCGCGGCTGCGGCAGATCCGTCCCTCTCCGCACCCCTCGACCCCCCAGTGCGTCGATCAACCTCACCGATCGGCCGAACATCCGGCGACGAATGCGTGCATGGACGTGATGCCGACCGAAGACTACGATCGCCCCCGATGGTCCCTGAACTGTCCCAGAATGGTCATGTCATCCTGCGGAATTTCCTCGATCGTCGGATGGCGGCATTTCTCTATCGCCTGCTGCTCGTGCGCGAATGGCGGGGAGAGTTCAAGCGCGACGACCACATCCCGACAGCCCTCAGCTTCTGGGGCGACTCCACCCTCGACACCGCCCTGGTCAGCATGCTCCCGGAGATGGAACGGGCGACCGGCTGCACCCTGCTGCCCACCTACTGCTACGCCCGGCTGTACTCGCACGGCGACCGGCTCGGTCGCCATCGCGACCGGGAGGCGTGCGAGATCTCGGCGACGATCCACCTCGGCTCCGAGGGAGTTGCCCCACCGCCGATCTGCTTCGAGCCGGCGCATGCCGTCTACCAGGAGCCCGGCGACGGCGTGGTCTTCCTGGCCAACCGCGTCGCTCATTGGCGGGACACGTTCGTCGGCGACAACTTCGGCCAGCTCTTCCTCAACTACGTCCGAACCGACGGGCCGTACCGGGACCATGCCTTCGACCGGAGGATCGACGTGTTTCCCCCGGCGGTCCTACGGTCGGTGAACATCGTTCCGAGCGAGGCCCGCTGACCCGACGATGACGAGGGTTTCGACGCCGAACGTCACCTAGCTTGCGGATTTGGGACGGAGGGATACCGAGGTTTGGGCCAGCTGGTGCTTCAGAAGCATGACACGGTGGTCGTCGACGACATCCTCGACATTGCGACGTTCGATGCGCTCTCCAGTGAGGTGGCCACCGGCGAGTACCATTCGGTCCACGCCCAGCGGTGGGACAAGGCTTGGCGCTTGTGGGACGGCAATCCATTCCGTGGCCATCCGGTGTACTACGACCCGCACGGCGCCTTCGACGGTGTGGGCGGCCGCTACCCGACCAACTCGAGCGTGGATGTCCTCATAGAGACGATCCGCGCCGTCACCCAACAGTTCCCGACCCTTGCCGGCGCCGAGGGAATCGACTGGGCCGCCATCTTCTTGGCGCCGTGGATCTACCCCGTCGGAAGCGCCCTTTCCGCCCATTGCGACGGCGGGAAGTACAGCGGCTCGTTCACGTTCTTCGCCCACCCCCGATGGCACATGAACTGGGGCGGTGAGCTCCTGATCCTCCCGCCCCCGACGGGCCCGACGACCGGGTCGACCGGGGCCGGGATCCCCTGGCTCTCGGAGGACGCGGGGGCGGGCGCCACCTCCGACCTGGGCGTCGCCACCTGCGTCTTCCCCCGCCCGAACCGTCTCGTCGTGCTCGGCCCGGAGCGGGCGCACATGATCCGGCGGGTCGACCAGAACGCTGGCGCCCACGTTCGCGCCAGCATCGCCGGCTTCTTCCTCCGCCCCGTCTGACGCCCGGGCATCGGCACGTGGAGTACCGCAGGCTGGGCCGGGCCGGGCTGAAGGTGAGCGTTCTCTCGTACGGGTCGTGGGTCACGTTCTCCGACCAGATGGGCGAGGCGGAGACGAGGGAGTGCCTGGCGATCGCCCGAGCCGCGGGGGTCAATCTGTTCGACACCGCCGAGGTCTATGGCCGAGGACGATCCGAGTGGATGCTCGGAATTGCCATCGCCCAGCTCGGGTGGGACCGGTCGACCTTCGTCCTGTCCACCAAGTTGTACGGCGGCACCAGCGACGGCGTCAATCGCTCGAACACCCTGAATCGAAAGTACCTGCTTCAGGCCATCGATGGGTGCCTGGAGCGACTACGAACCTCGTTCGTCGACCTCCTGTACTGCCACCGTCCCGACCCGGAGACACCGATCGAAGAGACGGTGTGGGCGATGTCGGACATCATCGCCTCCGGCAAAGCGCTGTACTGGGGCACCTCGGGTTGGAGCGCACAACAGATCCGTGAGGCGTGGACAATTGCCGAGCGCTACTCCCTGCGCAAGCCGTCGATGGAGCAGCGGGAGTACAATCTGTTCCAGCGCAGCAGGGTGGAGGAATGCTCCTCGTTGCAGGCGGAGCTGGGCTTGGGTCTCACCACCTGGAGCCCGCTGGCGTCGGGAGTCCTGACCGGCAAGTACCACCGGGGGGTTCCGCCGGGAAGTCGAGCCTCGCTGGCGGGGTACGGGTTGCTTCGGGAATCGGTCGTCGACCCCGAGCGAAATCGGCAGGTGCTGGGCCTGGCCGGGATCGCCCACGACCTCGGCTGCTCGACGGCCCAGCTGGCCATCGCCTGGTGCACCATGCATCCGGCGGTGGCGAGCGTGACCGTGGGCGCAAGCGGGCCCGAGCAGCTCGACCACAACCTGCGGGCAGTCGACGTCGTGCCCCTGCTCACCCCTCCGGTCATGGCCCGGATCGACGATGCCTTCCGATGATTCCTCCCTCCTGGGCGCGAGTCCCAGCGGAAGAAGCCGCCCCCTGCCTTGCCATTGGACGGCCGCAGGGTTACCCTCACTTCGGTTCTCTGTCCGGCATCGGACCGACGAAAGGCGCCGAAATGACGGTCAACGATATCAAGTTCGAGCGACGCGTCGATGCGCTGTTCAAGGCAATGTCGACCGACGTTCTCCTCCGGGAGCAGTTCGTCACCGATCCCGCGCAGATCCTTTCCGAATACGTCGGAGGAGCGTCGCTGCCGGAGGAAACCGCCTCCGCCGCCAACCAACTGCTCTACGCCATGATGTCGAACCCGAGCATGGTGAATTGGATGCAGCACTACGCCGCCGCCCACGCCGGCCACGTGCCCTCGGGCCACATGTTCGCCCTCGATTTTGCCCAGGCCGTGAGCCAACGCGGCGACCAGCACGTCGTCCTGGCCCTGGTCCGGAGCTCCACCCACAGCACCGACCTCTTCACGCCCGGATCGGAGCTGATCCGGGCGGTGATCAGCGCCATGGGCGGCCGGGTGTCCACCGGCACCGAGGTCAGCTCGCCCGGCACCGAGGTCAGCCCCGGGAACGGCACCGAGGTGAGCCCGGGCGAGGTGTTCGGGGCGGGGCGGCTCGCCGGCGCGGGCCGGGTGTTCGCCGGCACCGAGGCCAGCTCGCCGGGCACCGAGATCAGCCCTGGGCACGGCACCGAGGTGAGCCCGGGCGAGGTGTTCGAGGCGGGGCGGCTCGCCGGCGCGGGGCGGGTGTTCGCCGGCACCGAGGCCAGCTCGCCGGGCACCGAGATCAGCCCCGGCCACGCCACCGAGCAGAGCCCGGGCCGGGCGTTCGAGCGCATCGAGGCGGAGCGGGTCGAAGGCGTCGCCGGCCGGGTGTTCGCCGGCACCGAGGCCAGCTCGCCGGGCACCGAGATCAGCCCCGGCCACGCCACCGAGCAGAGCCCGGGCCACGCCTTCGAGGCGGGGCGGGTGTTCGAACGGAGCCGCCTGGCCGCCGGCACCGAGGCCAGCTCGCCGGGCACCGAGATCAGCCCCGGGCACGCCACCGAGATGAGCCCGGGCCACGCCTTCGAAGCGGGACGGGTCTTCGAACGGTCCGCCGGCGGCCGGGTGTTCGCCGGCACCGAGGCCAGCTCGCCCGGCACCGAGATCAGCCCCGGGCCCGGCACCGACATCAGCCCCGGCCACGCCTTCGAGGCGGGGCGGGTCTTCGAGCGGGCGGGGGGCAGGGTGTTCGCCGGCACCGAGGCCAGCTCGCCCGGCACCGAGATCAGCCCCGGGCCGGGCACCGACATGAGCCCCGGTCACGCCTTCGAGGCGGGGCGGGTCTTCGAGGCGGGGCGGGTCTTCGAGCGGGCGGGGGGCAGGGTGTTCGCCGGCACCGAGGCCAGCTCCCCGGGCACCGAGCGGAGTCCTGGCCCCGGCACCGACAAGAGCCCGGGCAAGGCGTTCGAGACCGGCAAGGAGTTCTCCCACGTCACCTTGAACGCGCTGACGGAGTTCTCGGTGATGCTCCGCCAGCGAGGCGCGCTCAACGTCTCCGGCCTCGGCTGACATGGGCCCTGGCGGCACCCAGGGTCGACGCGGCGCGCTCCGGTGGCCCCGATAGGCGGTCCCGCGGCCGTCACCGACCTCGGCTCCGTCCTCGACCTCGGCGCCGAGCAGGAGGCGGCAGGCGACACCGAGGCCGCCCGGCGCACCTACGAGTGGGCGACGGAGCTCGCACCCCAGCTGGCGGAGCCCCGACGCCGGCTCCTCGCCCTCCTGGCGCGGTCGGGGACGCCCCAGGCGCGGCCCGACCTGTGGCAGGCAGAGGTCCGCTCCGGTGCGGACGGCGTCGCCTGGATGGGCTCGATGATCGTTTCCGCCATGCAGTCTCGGGACCTGACCGCGGCGGGAGAGCTGGCCGCGCTCCACGCCACCCTGCAGTGGGGCAGCCGCTGGTACCCGCCCTCGGCTGCCGGGCCCACGTCGGCGCCGCCCGACCCCCCGGCCACCAACCTCTCCCTCTCCAAGCTCAGGCACGATGCCGACCAGTTCCGCCACCTGCGGCGGGTGGGGGTGCTGGACGCCGACTTCGACGCGATCATCGAGCGCTTCGACGCCATCGCCGACCGTCTGCGTCCGATCGGCATCGACGGCAGGGAGCCGCTCCAGGGCGACGACTTGGCCGCCATCGGGGACGTGTACGGGCGAATCGTCCACGTCCGCCACACCCCACGGCTCGAGCGAGCCCTGTCGCCCGAGTGGGACCGGGCGACGGCGGAGCACAAGTACCTCGACATCCGGCCCGGGATCATCGTGATCGACGACTTCCTCGACCCACCTGCGCTCGAGAGCCTGCGGCGCTTCTGCCTCGAATCGACGATATGGTCGCGCAACCGCTACGCCAATGGCCGACTCGGCTCTCTGTTCTTCTCCGGGTTCAACTGCCCGCTCCTCCTGCAGATCGCGGAAGAGATACGCGACGCCCTGCCGCAGGTCATCGGCTCTCGTTACCCGCTCCGGCAACTCTGGGGCTACAAATACCAGCCGTACCTGCCGCCCGGGTCCACCATCCACGCCGACTTCGCCGCCGTCAACGTGAACTTCTGGATCACGCCGGAGACGGCGAACGAGGACCCTTCCTCGGGCGGAATGGTGATCTATGACACCGACGCACCCCTCTCGTGGGACTTCTCGTCGTACAACGAACGCTCCGACCTGATCCGCGAATTCCTGCGGCAACGCAACGCCCGGGCCATTCGTATCCCGTACCGTCAGAATCGGGCCGTCATCTTCAACTCCGACCTCTTCCATGCGACCGACGAGGTGCGCTTCGCGCCCGGTTACGAGAACCATCGGATCAACGTCACCATGCTCTACGGGGATCGGGAACACGACAACCACCACCCCCAGATCTCGTCGCCGACCTCCTTCCTCGACCCGCCGATCGAGGCCCCTTCGGCGTGGCGCTCGGCCGCCTTCTCCCACCGCAGAGGCGGGCGATGACACCCGAACCGGGGCCGCCGGGGACGATTGAGAGCTACTCCTACCAGGGACAGGACCTCTTCGTCCTGGAGGCTCTCGGCGGCCTGCGGGGCGGCTTCTTCCTCGATTCGGGGGCGTCCAACGGGGTGAAAGGGAGCAACACCAAGCTCCTCGAATCCTCGTTCGGCTGGACCGGGATTTGCGTCGAGCCCAACGACGACCTGTACGAGCAACTGCGCCGGAGCCGAACCTGTGTCTGCCTGAACTGCTGCCTCTACGACCGGGAGGGAGAGGTCGAGTTCTTCGAGACGGCCAGCGTGTACGGAGGAATCCTGGGCGAGTACGACCCCGGTTTCCTGCGATTCGTGAAGGAGACCGTCGGCCTCGATCCGACGAAGGACGTGGTTCCCACGGCCAGGAAGCAGGCCCACACCGTCGGTTCGATCCTGCGGCGCTACCACGCGCCCCCGATCATCGACTACTGGAGCCTCGACACCGAAGGATCGGAATTGGCCATCCTCCGGGACTTTCCGTACGACGAGTACGTGGTGCGCGTGCTCACGGTCGAACACAATTACTTCTCCGATCGGGAGCCGATTCGGGCGTTGCTGGAGGCGCACGGCTACGCCCGGGTGTGGTCGTTGGGGATCGACGATTGCTACGTCTGGCATGGCGAGACCCCCGACCAGGCGTGGAGAAGCGCCGTCTGGAGCCGAGGTCGCCGAGGCCGGGGGTGATTCGACCCCCGCGGCGTCAGAAGACGGCGAACAGGAGGAGGGCGGCGACGGGGATGACGAGCCAGCCCACGACGGTGATGGCGATGGCGACGGCGGCGAAGGTCCGGGCGTTGTCGCGGGGCGGCCGCCCGCACCACCCCACCGTCTCCCACAGGGCGCCGAGGGGCTGGTCGAGGCAGAGGCGGATGCGCCGACGGGCGATGGCAGCCCCGTGGAGGGCGACCCAGGAGACGGCGACCAGGAGCACGAAGGCGACCAGTCCGCCCACGATCAGCCCCGCGCGCGAACCGAGGGCGGCCGCCGCGCCGCCCCGGAAGACCTGGGCCAGCGACGACGCCGCCGCCCCGCCGGCCAGGGCCGTCGGCAGCACGCTCGCCTTCTTCTTGTAGGCGGGCGTGGCCCGCTCCACGTCGATGCGGGCCCGGATCAGGCGCATGCGGGAGGGGTCGTCGACCGGCATCCACGCCAGCCGGCGGACGTACAGGTCGCGGATGGCGTCGATCACTTGGCCCTGGTGGCCCCGGACGATGGGGCGGATCACCTGCTGGACGAGGAACCGGACGACCCCGGTGAGCGGGCCCAGCCGGAGCTGGCTCGGCGGCCGGGAGCCGTTGCGGGCCAGCACCTCGAGCGCGTGCATGGCCACCGCGTGGGCGTCGGCGAACCGGTCGGGCAGGGCCAGGGTGTGGGTGGCGGCGAGGTCGCGGACGATGTCCCGCTCGACCCGGCCCTGGCCGCCGAGCTGGTTGAGGATCTTGTCGGTGGCGGCGTCGTCGTCGTAGAGCAGGCGGAGCTGGGCCATGCGCCGGCCGAGCTCGTCGATGATCAGCGGGCGGTCGTCGGGCGCCTCCTCGCTCACGGACGCGGACCCTACGCCCGCCGACGCCCGCCGCGCCGCGCCGCCCGTGACCGACCGGTCCCGCCCGTCCGCAATCAGAAGTCGGCGTTCCTCGGGGTCCTCGGGAACGGGATGAGGTCGCGCACGTTGGCCATGCCGGTGATGTAGGCCATCGTCCGCTCGAAGCCGAGGCCGAAGCCGGCGTGGGGGACGGTGCCGTAGCGGCGCAGGTCGCGGTACCAGCCGTACCCATCCCGATCGAGGCCGACCTCGTCGATGCGGCGGTCGAGGACGTCGAGGCGCTCCTCCCGCTGGCTGCCGCCGATGATCTCGCCGATCCCGGGGGCGAGCACGTCCATGGCCGCCACCGTCCGCCCGTCGTCGTTCACCCGCATGTAGAAGGCCTTGATGTCCTTGGGGTAGTTCATGACGATCACCGGCCGGCCCACGAGCTGCTCGGTGAGGTGGCGCTCGTGCTCCGACTGCAGGTCCATGCCCCAGGCCACGGGGAACTCGAAGCTCGCTCCGTCGTCGACCGCCCGGGCGAGGGCGGCCACCGCGTCCGAGTAGTCCATGCGCTCGAAGGTCGACTCCACCAGGCGCTCGACCCGGCCGATGCACTCCGGGTCGATGCGCTCGGCGAAGAAGGCCATGTCGTCGCCCCGCTGGTCGAGCACGGCCCGGCAGACGTACCGCAGGCACGCCTCGGCCAGGTCGGCGTCGTCGGACAGGTCGGCGAAGGCGATCTCGGGCTCGACCATCCAGAACTCGGCCAGGTGGCGGGCGGTGTTGGAGTTCTCGGCCCGGAACGTGGGTCCGAACGTGTACACCCGGCTCAGGGCGAGGGCGTAGGCCTCCACGTTGAGCTGGCCGGACACGGTGAGGTGGGTCTCCCGACCGAAGAAGTCCTGGCCGAAATCGACGTGGCCGTCGACCCGCGGCGGGTTGACCAGGTCGAGGGTGGAGACCCGGAACATCGCCCCCGCCCCCTCGGCGTCGTTGGCCGTGATGATCGGCGTGTGCACCCACAGGAAGCCCCGCTCGTCGAAGAAGCGGTGCAGCGCCATCGCCAGGCAGTGCCGCACCCGGCTGACGGCGCCGAAGGTGTTGGTGCGGGGCCGGAGGTGGGCGATCTCCCGCAGGTACTCGAACGAGTGCTGCTTGGGCGCCAACGGGTAGGTCTCGGGATCGCTCACCCAGCCCACCACCTCGACCGTGTCGGCCTGGATCTCGACCGCCTGGCCCTTGCCCTTGGACTCGGCCAGGGTGCCGGCGACGACCACCGAGCAGCCGGTCGTGAGCCGTGACACCTCGCTCTCGAAGTTGGGGAGGGCGCCCCGGGCCACGACTTGCACGGCGGCGAAGCACGAGCCGTCGTGGACGGTGAGGAACGCCATCCCCCCGCCCGCCTTGGAGTCCCGCCGGTTGCGGATCCAACCCTTGACCACCACTGCCGACCCCACCGGCACCCGGCCATCCAGCACGTCGACCACGCGCACCCCGGGCGCAGTCGTCACTGGAGCCGCTCGGCCAGGAGCCTCTGCACGACCTGGGGGTTGGCGTTGCCCTTGGTCGCCCGGATCACCTGGCCCACGAAGAACCCGAAGAGGGCGGTCTTGCCCCCCCGGTAGGCGTCGACCTTGTCCGGGTTGGCGGCGATCACCTCGTCGACGACGGCCGCGATCGCGCCTTCGTCGCTCACCTGGGCCAGCCCCCGCTCGGCGACGATCGCCTCGGCCGACCCGCCCCGCTCCACCAGCTCGGCGAAGACCAACTTGGCCGCGGCCACGGTGATGGCGCCGGACTCGGCCGCCACCACCAGGGCGGCCAGCTCCTCTCCGGTCAGAGGCGACTCGGCCAGCTCGCGGTCGCCGAGGGCGGGGGGGAGCTCGTTGACGATCCACCGGGCCACCGCGGCCGCGGGCGCCCCCGCCGCCACCGCCGCCGCGAAGAGGTCGCCGGTGGCCAGATCGCCCGTGAGCAGGTCGGCGTCGGCCTCGGAAAGCCCGTGCTCGGCCGGCCAGGCGGCCAGGCGCTCGGCCAGCTCCGGCAACCGCAGCCGGGCCTCGGCCCGGTACTCGACCCGGCTCCGCTTGGGCGGGCGGGTCTTGGCCTTGTCCGACCTCTCGTGAGCGGCCGGCGGCGGCGCCGGAGCCGGCTCGCCCGGTGCCAGCCACGAGTCCCGGAGGGTGACGATGCGGTTGAGCACCGGCGCTCCCGGCCGTGCGTCCACCTCGTCGACCACGAAGTACCCCACCCGCTCGAGCTGCCACCGGCTGCCGGGGGCGGCGTCGGCCAGGCTCGGCTCGAGCATCGCACCCAGGATGACCTGGAGGGATTCGGGGTCGAGGTGGTCGGCCAGGTCGCCGTCGGCCTCCTCCGGACGGGCGACGGTGAACAGCCGGTCGTAGAGGCGGACCTCGGCCGGCACCGCGTGGGCGGCCGACACCCAATGGATCACGCCCCACACCTCGAGCCCCGGCGGGGTGTGGCCGACGGTTCCGGGCACGTGGTGGGCGCGCAGCTCGACGACCTCGCCGTCGGCCTCCACCACCTCGTCGCACGTGATGCAGTACCCGTGCCGCAGCCGCACCGTGCGCCCCGGCGCCAGCCGCTGGTAGCCGCTGGGCGGGTCGAGGGCGAAGTCGTCCCGGTCGATCCACAGCTGCCGGCCGAAGGGCAGGGTCCGCCCGTCGGGCGGCGCCACCAGTTCCTCCGTCTCGCCCTCGGGCCACGACGTGATCGTCACCGGCAACGGGCGCAGCACCCCGAGTCGGCGGGGCGCAGCCTGGTTGAGGTCGTCGCGGACGCAGTACTCGAGCTTGGCCAGGTCGACCGTCGAGTTCACCTTGGTCACGCCGATGAGGTCGGCGAAGGCCCGGATGGCCTCGGGCCGGTAGCCCCGCCGTCGCATCCCCGCGATCGTCGGCATGCGAGGGTCGTCCCAACCGGCGACGTGGCCGTCCTCCACCAGCCGCAGCAGCTTGCGCTTGCTCAGCACCGTGTAGTCGAGGTTGAGGCGGGCGAACTCGATCTGCTGGGGCCGGCTGTAACCGTGGCGCTCGGAGACGCCGGTGTGCTCGATCACCCAGTCGTACAGCTCCCGGTTGTTCTCGAACTCGAGCGTGCAGAGGGAGTGGGTGATGCCCTCGATGGCGTCGGATACCGGGTGGGCGTAGTCGTACATGGGGTAGATGGGCCAGGCGTCGCCGGTGCGGTGGTGGTGGTCGTGGCGGATCCGGTACAGGAGCGGGTCGCGCATCTTCATGTTGGGCGCGGCCAGGTCGATGCGGGCCCGGAGCACGCAGGCGCCGTCGGGCAGGACGCCCGACCGCATCCGGCGGAAGAGGTCGAGGTTCTCGTCCACCGTGCGGTCGCGGGAGGGCGACGGGCGTCCCGGCTCCCGCAGGCTGCCCCGGTGGTCCTTGATCTCCTCGTCGCTCAGGTGGTCGACGTAGGCGTCGCCGGCCCGGATCAGGTCCTCCGCCAGCTCGTACATCTCGTCGAAGTAGTCGGAGGCGTAGAGGGCGCGGTCGCCGAACGAGAAGCCGAGCCACTCGACGTCCCGCTCGATCGACTCGACGTACTCGACGTCCTCCTTGACCGGGTTGGTGTCGTCGAAGCGGAGGTTGCAGTGCGACCGGTACTGCTCGGCGATCCCGAAGTTGAGGCAGATCGACTTGGCGTGGCCGACGTGGAGGTAGCCGTTGGGCTCGGGCGGGAAGCGAGTGACGACCCGGCCGCCGTGCTTCCCCGAGCGGAGGTCGTCCTCGACGATCTCGCGGACGAAGTCCGACCGCGCCGCTTCGGCCCGTGCGTCGCTGGTCACCGTCGCCACTGTACCGACGGCGTTTCCGCTCCCGGCTGGTTACCTTGCGACCCATGGGCCTGCGCGACGCGACGCCCGACGACCTGGGCGCCATCGCCGAGCTGATCCGGTCGCTGGCCGAGTACGAGGAGCTGGCCGACGAGGTCGTCTGGACCGAGGAGCAACTGCGGGCGTCGCTCTTCGGGCCGGACGCGGTCCCGAGGGTGGTGCTGGCCGAGGTCGGCGACGGTGCCGCGGGCACGGTGGTCGCCGGCCTGGCCATCTGGTACCCGACGTACTCGAGCTTCCTGGCCCGGCCCGGCATCTGGCTGGAGGACCTCTTCGTCCGTCCCGAGCACCGAGGCCGGGGCCTGGGCAAGGCCATGCTCGAGCACCTGCGGGAACGGGCCGGGCCGGGTCGGGTCGAGTGGGCCGTCCTCGACTGGAACGCCCCGTCGATCGAGTTCTACGACTCCCTCGGGGCCCGCCCGGTGGCCGGATGGATCCGCTACCGGTGGGCGCCGGAGTAGTCCCCGGCTCGGTCGATCGCGCCCAGGTGGCGAACGGGCGACGGGTAGCTGGGCACGGGTGGCACGTCGACGCCCCGACGCCGGTCTCGGTCGGCCGCGTGGCCCCGCCCACGGACGATGTGGGCCTGGGGACTCCGACGGCTCGAGCCAGCTGGGCACCGCCACCCCGATCGTCACCCGCCTGCGGGCCAAGACCCTGGGGCTAGGGCCACGCGTTTCCACAGACAGTGGAATACACTGGGATAACGTGAGGCGGCAGAGCGTGGGCGTTGACGATCTGCCTGACAAAGCCCCGGGTGTTTGTCCAGGGCCCCGAGCCCCCGCCGCGGCCCATGGACGCATGTGCTCATGCAATGTCTCATGTAGACTTGCGATGGTGCCCCGTACCATCCAGATCCGCGATCTTGACGACGACGTCTATGCCGCCCTCGTCCGCCGGGCGGCGGAGGGTGGCGTCACGGTGCCCGAGCTCCTGCGGCAAGCGGCAACCCGGCTGGCGACGCGGCCCACGGTCGAGGAGTGGCTGGCCCGCACCCGCCGGCGGCCATCTCCCGCGACCTCGGCCGATGTCGTCGCCGCCCTCGACGACCAGCGCGGCCCCTGGCCCGATGCTGGTCGTTGACGCATCCTGCCTGTTCGAGGTGGTGGCCGACACCGTCGCATCAGAAGCGGTTCGCCAGCGCCTGGCGTCAGATCCCGACCACGCCGCGCCGCATGTGGTCGACGTCGAGGTCCTCGGTGTCATCCGGCGCCTCCATGTGACCGGCGTTCTCGACACCACCGCGGCCACCCAGGCGGTGGAAGACCTCCGGGACTGGCCCGGCGAACGCTACGGCCACCGCTCCCTCCTGGTTCGAGCGTGGGAGCTGCGCCACACCGTCCGTTCGTGGGACGCCCTCTACGTCGCCCTGGCCGAGGCGCTGGAGGCCACGCTGCTGACCACCGATGCCCGGCTCGCGGCCGCACCCGGTCCGATGTGCCCCATCGAGGTCGTCGGCTGACGAGCCGCCCCTCGGGGTCAGAAGATGAGGATGAGGAGCAGGATGATGAGCAGGACGCCGCCCAGGCCGATCCCGCCGCTCCGATACCTCCCTCCGCCGTAGCCGAAGCCCCCGAACAGGGCGAGCAGGATCAGGACGACGAGGATGATCGTGAGCAGGTCCATGGAGGCGTTCTCACCGCCCGCCGCCCCCGCCAAACCGCCGGCTCAGACGGTGGCCGGGGCGAAGGTGTCGCACCCGCTGATCTCGCTCGACCGGTAGCCGTTGAGGAACCAGCGCTGGCGCTGCTCGGAGGTGCCGTGGGTGAACGACTCCGGCGTCACCTGGCCCTGCACCTTCTCCTGGATGCGGTCGTCGCCGATGGAGGCGGCCGCGTCGAGGCCGTCCTGGATGTCCTGCTCGGACAGCTCCTCGATGAACCCGGTGTCGACCGCCCCCTTGGCCCACATCCCGGCCAGGCAGTCCGCCTGCAGCTCGAGGCGGACACTCGGGCTCTGGGGGCCGGTGGCGTCGCTCTGGGCCCGGCGGAGGACGCCCCGCAGGTTCTCGACGTGGTGGCCGTACTCGTGGGCGATCACGTAGGCCTCGGCGAAGGGCCCGCCCTGGGCGCCGAAGCGGGTGCGGAGGTCGTCGTAGAAACCGAGGTCGATGTAGACCTTCGAGTCGGTCGGGCAGTAGAACGGGCCGACCTCGGAGGTCCCCAGGCCGCAGCCGGTCTGGGTCGACCCCTTGTAGAAGACGGTTGAGGCATTGGTGTAGCCGGGCAGGGCGTTCGTCCAGAAGGCCTGCACGCTGTTGACGACGGCCACGATGCGGCAGTCCTCCTTCTGGTTGGCGTCGGCGCCGGTCACACACGTCTGCGACAGGTCGGACTCGAGCGGCCCCAGCGACGGGATCGTCGGCACCGCTCCGTCCCCACCTCCGCCCGTGAGGAGCTGGAAGACGAGGAAGAGGACACCGATCAGGCCCCCTCCGCCCGCCAACAGCGGGCCCGCGCTGCGTCGGTCGGACACCTGCGACGTGTCCAGCTGGGCGTCCCCTCGGAATCGCACCGTACGTACCTCCTCGTCATGTGGGGAATGCTTTCCCCGTCAGGCACGAGAGGAGTCAACCATGACGGCATCCGACACGGAATCCGGCGCCTGGTCGTGGTGCCTGCGCCACCACCAGGCGGAGAGGTCCGACGACAGCAGCTGCCCGCCGGAGGACCGCCTCGGCCCCTACGAGTCGGAGGACGCGGCCCGCCACTGGAAGGACCGGGTCGACGCCCGCAACCAGAAGTGGGAGGCGGAGGACAAGGAGTGGTCGGGGGACTGACCCCTCAGGTGGGCAGGCCCGGCAGCACCTCGGCCGCGAACTCCTGGATTCGGGGCCAGCCCTCGGACGGCCAGCTCGCCACCAGGTGGGAGAAGCCGAGGGCGGCCAGGTCGTCGACCCGCCGGCGCACCTCGTCCCACGGCTCGGAGAGCGACAGGCTGGTGGAGCAGGCGATCCGGGCCGGGTCGCGCCCCGCCGCCTCGGCCGCCCGCAGCACGATCTCGCGCTTGCGGGCCAGCTCGGCGGGCGGGCCGAAGCCGTGCCACACGTCGGCCCGGCGGCCGGCGATGGGCAGGGTGAGGCGCTCGCCGCCCGCGCCGACCCAGATGGGCGGGTGCGGTGACTGCACCGGCTTCGGGCGGTACCAGCCGCCGTCCAGCCGGTAGTAGCGGCCGTCGAAGGAGGCGCCGTCCCCGGTCCACAGCAGCTGGGCCACCTGGATGGCCTCCTCCAGCCGTCCCGCCCGCTCCTTCACCGCCGGGAAGTCGATCCCCAGCCGACGGTGCTCGGGCGCGTGCCAGGCGGCGCCGATGCCGAGGTTCACCCGTCCCCCGGAGACGTGGTCGACGGTGACCACCTCCGCCGCCAGCACCGACGGGTGGCGGTAGGTGACGCCGGTGACGAGCACCCCCAGGCGGATGCGGGTGGTCGACGCGGCCAGGGCCGCGAGCAGCGTGTACGCCTCCAGGCACGGCCCGTCGGGACTGCCGTAGAGGGGGGTGAAGTGGTCGAAGACCCACGCCGAGTCGAAGCCGGCGTCCTCCGCGAAGCGGACGCGGGCCCGGACCTCGTCCCAGGAGTTCTGGTGCTGCGACACGTCGACCCCGAAGCGCATGGGGCCAGCGTGGCACGCTCAGGCCGGGGTGCCCGCCGACGACGTGAGCCCGGTGAGGGGCTCGGGCTCGATGGTGAGGTCGAGGGGCCGCAGCCGGCTGAGCACCTGGGTCAGGGACTCGGCCGACAGGTCGGTGTCGGCCGAGATCGTCGTGTCGCCGACCACGATCTCGGCGTAGGCGTAGTCCTCGTCGTAGGACTCGATCCAGCCCCGGTTGGGCCCGGCGACGAAGGGGATGGAGTCGTCCGGGGGGTCGCCGACGAAGCAGTCCGACGCCGACTGGGTGAGGTACAGGTACCCGTAGGTGTCGTCCTCGGGGTCGATGTAGTCGATCTCGACCTGGTCGCAGTCGGCGTCGCCGTCCTCGGCGGGGAACACGTCGGCGTAGTCGAGGACCCACCCGGCGGGGATGCCCCGCGGCTGGTAGAGGGCGGCGCCGGTGAAGTCGGCGATGGACTCCTCCTCCACGTTGGGCGTCTGGTCGATGTCGGCCGGGCCCGGCGCCTCGATGTCGACCGGCTCGCCCCATGCCGAGTACTCCTGTTCCAGGCGGGTCTCGGTGCGGTA
>Ga0105245_10001420_pt1 | contig 21730 bp, 16 predicted proteins | sample KBSM54metaG_FD_81523 | JGI IMG/M metagenome (GOLD analysis project Ga0105245, IMG submission 81523) | Miscanthus rhizosphere microbial communities from Kellogg Biological Station, Michigan, USA - KBS M5-4 metaG | ecosystem: Host-associated > Plants > Roots > Rhizosphere > Soil | place...
AAGGGGACGGCGTTCTGGGCGAAGTACGACAACGAGGGCCTCTCCAGCCTGTTCATGTTCATTCGCGACACGATGCCGCAGGACGGCCCGTCGCTCCTGAGCGACGAAATCAAGGCGGACGTGCTCGCGTACATCATGTCGATGAACGGCATGCCCGCGGGCAACGCCGAGTTGAAGGCCGATCTGCGTGCGCTCGACGACATCAAGATCGCGAGGAAGACGACCTTCGACGGCGTCTTTACCGAGGCGCAGGCCGAACGCGGCAAGCAGAACTTCCTCACGGGACGCTGCGGCGGGTGTCACAAGCTCGACCTGACGGGGGACCGCGGCCCGACTCTCAAGGGCGACGATTTCCTGTCGCACTGGGACAACGGCAGCGTCGCGACGCTGTTCGACAAGATCCGCGAGACGATGCCCCCGAACGCGCCCAACGAGTCGACCGACGACGCGAAGATCGACATCGTGGCCTACCTGCTGCAGCAGAATAGTTTCCCTGCCGGCAAGACCGAGCTGCGAGCGGATGCCGACGCGCTCGGCATCATCGACCTGGTACGGAAGGGACAGACGGCGGCGGCTGTCCCGAATTTTTCGCTCGTGCAGGTCGTGGGCTGCCTGACGCAGGGGCCGAACAAAGCCTGGACGCTCACGCAGACGAGCGATCCGGTCCTGACCCGCGATGAAGAGCCGTCCGCCACGGCGATCAAGACGGCGCAGGCCAAGGCCCTGGGCGGTCAGACCTTTCAGCTGATCAGCGTCGTGCCCTTCAAGCCGGAAGGGCATGTGGGTCACAAAATGGAAGCCCGCGGCCTTCTGTACAAGGACCAGTCCGACGCGCGTCTGAACCTGACGTCGCTCCAGATGCTCGGCGCCGCCTGCGGTTCGTAGTAGCGTCCGGCTTCAGCCGGACGTGTGACATCTGGCTTCAGCCGGACGTGTGACGTCCGCCTGAAGGCGGACGCTACGTCAGTCAGACGATGTCCAGCAGCACCTTCATCACCGACTTGCTCGAGGCGTGCTCGAGCGCCTCGACCCCTTTCGACAGCTCAAATCGTCCGGACACGAGCGGCAGCACGCTGACTTCGCCGGCGTCGAGCGCGGCCAGGGCCCGCTCGAACGGACCGCAGCGCGACCCGACGATTGTCACTTCGTCGATTACAATCGGCGCCCACGCCATCGTCTGCTCGCCGGCGACCGTCGTCTTGAGCACGATCGTCCCGCGGGGCCTGACGATCCGCAGCGCCGTCGGCAGGCCCGTCGGCGATCCAGTGCAATCCACCACGACGTCCGCAGACCGTTCCGCGGGCAGGTCCGACAGCAGGACGGTCGGGATGCCCAACCGCTGCAGCAATTCGAGCTTGCTCGGGTGCTTCCCGACCACCAGCACGCGGCTCGAGAGCCTGGCGAGCACCTGCGCGCAGAGGTTCCCCAGGCGTCCGTCGCCCAGGACGACGACGCGATCCTGGCGTCCGATGGCCAACTGGGCCGGAATCTGGAAGGCGGCGGCGACCGGCTCCGTGAAGACCGCGACGTCGGTCGGCAGCGAGTCCGGCACGGCGTGGAGATTGCGCTGGGGCACGGCGATGAAGTCCGCGAAGGCGCCGTCGTGGTTCAGGATGCCGAGAACCGAACGATGGGGGCAATGGCTCGGACGGCCTGCGCGGCAGGTGTCACACTCGTGGCAGCTGCAGTTGATCTCGCCGACGACGCGGAGGCCGGCAAGCGGGCCTGTCTGGGCTACGCCGACGAACTCGTGGCCGAGCACGCCCTGAAATCCCATGTAGCCGCGCACGAGCTGGAGGTCGGTCTCGCAGACGCCTGCGGACAGAACCTTGACGAGCACCTCGCCCTTCCGAATTTCCGGTTCCGGGTAGTCGCTGGATGCCGTGACGCGGCCTTTATCTAATACAATCGCGCGCATATTTACCTGTGTGGAGTCGTGCAGGCCTTCGGCCTGGAGTCGTGCAGGCCTTCGCCTCGAGTAGTGCAGGCCTTCAGGCCTGCCAGTAACGATAGCAACGATGACCTGGTTCAGGAAGTGGCTGATTCTGATTCACCGGTACCTGGGCATCGCCCTGGGGCTGCTGTTCGTCTCGTGGTTCGTCTCCGGCATCGCGATGATGTACGCGGGCGTGATGCCGGTGGTGTCGCCGGCGGAGCGGCTCGCGCACATGCCGGCGCTCGACTGGAGCCGTGTGCGGTTGACGCCTGCCGAGGCGGCGGAGAAGGGCAACCTCGCGCGCGGCGGCGGCCGCGTCGTCCTGCAGACGGTCAACGGTCAACCCGTGTATCGCTTCACGGGCCGCGGGCGAACGACGGTTCTCGCAGACACCGGCGCCGTGCTCAACGAGGCGACCGACGCGGACACGATGGTGATCGCCGCGCGGTTCCTGAACGTCGAGCCATCGTCGCTGCATCACGTCGGTGTGTTGACGGAACCCGACCAGTGGACGATTGGCAACCGCCGGCAGATGCCCCTTCACAAGATCGTCGCAGACGATGCCGCCCGCACCGAGTTGTACGTCTCCGAGCCGCTGTCCGAGGTGGCGGTCGCGACCACGCGGCGGAGCCGCGCCCTCGCCTGGGTGGGGGCGATCCCGCACTGGCTCTACTTCGTGGAGTTGCGGCGCAACGACAGCGCGTGGCGGCAGGTGATCCTGTGGACCTCCGGGGCGGGATCGGTGCTGGCGTTCATCGGCCTCGTGCTCGGTTTCGTCCAGTACCGGACCCGGTATGCCGGGCTGATGCGCTGGCACTACGTGACGGGCGTCGTGTTCGGCGTCTTCACGTTGACGTGGGTCTTCAGCGGCATGCTGTCGATGCAGCCGTTCGACTGGACGACGACCGAGGGCGGATCCGGCGCGGGCCTCAGGCAGGCGTTCACGGGCCGCCCGCTGGATCTGACCAGCTTTCCGCTGCCGGATGCCGGCGCCTGGCAGCACGCGCTGGGCGGCCGCACGCCGAAGGAAGTCGAGTTCGTCAACGTCCAGGGGCAGCCCCATTACATCGTCCGCGGCGTGGACGAGAAGCCGCTGCTCATGACGGTCGAGCCACTGGCCGTCCGCACCGAACTGTTCTCGACGGAGTCGCTCTTGAGCCGGTTCCGGGAAGGCAACCCTGAGGCGCCTATCCTCGAATCCGAACTGCTGACCACCTACGACAGCTACTACTACGCACGGGATCCGAAGCCGCCGCTGCCGATCCTGCGCGTCAAGGTGGACGACCCGGACGCGGCCTGGTTCTACATCGATCCGAGGATGAGCCAGCCGGTGGCGCGCTTCTCGAAGCGCGAGCGGATCGAGCGGTGGATCTACCACGGATTTCACAGCCTGGACTTCGCGTTCTGGTACGATCGGCGGCCTCTGTGGGACATCGGCGTCATCGCGCTGCTTGCCGGCGGGACGCTGTCGAGCGGCATCGGCTTTTTCATTGGCATCAGACGGCTGTTCCGGGGCGCAAAGCGGTTGACACGAGGCCGGTAGTCGCTCATCGTTGCCGGAGCAAGGGAGGTTTCAGATGCGCGGATGTCTCGTCACGCTGGGGATTCTGACGACTCTGACCGCGATGGCGGCCTTCAAGCCCGCAGCTCTCGCCGGCCAGTCAACGGCCGCGAAGAAGCCCTGGACGCTCACCCGCACGCCGTGGGGCGAACCGGATCTCCAGGGCAAGTGGTCCTATGCGACGATTACGCCCCTCGAACGTCCCAACGGCCAGGCCAGCAAGGAAATCCTGAGCGGCGAGGAAGTCGCAGCGCTGAACGAGGGGGCCAGGACGGACGCCGATCGGCGCGACGGCGGCGCCGAGGCCGACCTGGCGCGCGCCTACAACGCGTACTGGTACGACCGCGGCAAGTCGATTGGCCGGACGTCGCTGATCATCGATCCTCCGGACGGGAGGCTTCCCGCGCTGACGACAGAGGGCCGCCGGCGGCTCGCCATCAACGAGGAAGCAGAGCGCACGCACCCGTACGACTCCTGGGAAGATCGTCCCCTGCAGGAGCGCTGCATCATCTACCACGGCGTGCCGCCGCTGCCGACGGGTTACAACAACACGTACGAAATCTTCCAGACGCCAGGGAGCGTCGTGATTCTCGACGAGAACATCCACGACGTGCGGGTCATCCCGCTCGACGGCCGTCCGCACCTGAACCCGAACATCCGTCAGTGGAACGGCGACTCGCGCGGACACTGGGAAAACAACACCCTCGTCGTGGAGACGACGAACTACAGCCCGCGAACCACGTTCCGGTTCCCGGTGGCGGCCGAGACGCTGCATTCGGTCGAGCGCTTCACGCGCGTGGCGGCCGACCGGATCGATTTCCGCTTCACCATCACCGATCCCACGACGTACACGCGGCCGTGGACCGTCAGCCTGCCGCTGGCGGGCCTGCCGGACTACCACATCTTCGAATACGCCTGCCATGAGGGGAACTACTCGATTCGCAACGTGCTGAGTGGCGCCAGGGCTCAGGAGGCATCGGACAGGCGGGCGAGATAGTCCTCGCGCGGTATGGCGATCGCGCCGAGCGAGGCGAGGTGCTCGGTGCACCACTGCACGTCGAGCAGCGTCATGCCGCTGTCGCGCATGAGATCGACGAGGGCCATGAGCGCGACCTTCGATGCGTCGCGCTTGTGGTGGAACATCGACTCGCCGGCAAACATGCGGCCGATCCGCACACCGTAGAGGCCCCCTGCGAGCTCGCCCTCCCGGTCGAAGACCTCCACGCTGTGGGCCCAGCCGAGGCTGTGCAGCTGCTCGTACGCGGCGATGAAGTCGTCGGTAATCCAGCCGTCCTCGCGCGACGGATCGGCACAGGCCCGGATCACCCGGCCAAAGCACGTGTCGACCCGGATGTCGAACCGCCGTGCGCTCTGGCGCATCGACTTCGTGACGCGGAGCCCGTCGAGCGGCACGATGCCCCGCGGGTCAGGCGACCACCAGCCGATCACGCCCGGCATGCCGGTGACCTCCATCGGGAAGATGCCCCGGCGGTAGGCATGGATCAGCGTGGACGGCTCGAGGTCGCCTCCGACGGTCACGAGGTCGCTTTCGGGCATCTCTGCCGGCGACGGGAATCGCCACCGGGTTCCTCCGACAGGTTCTGGTTTCGTCGCCCAGTCCACACGCCGCTCCATGAATCTGGTCATCCGGTCGCCAGATGACTAGATGACTAGATTCGCAATCTTCGATACCCTCTAAGTATGGCCGACGGAACGGCAGACCGTCACGACGCAGACGGCGCTGTGAAGGAGCACGTCCGCGTCGAGGACAAGACGAAGGAACCGGCGCTGCACAGTGTCGTGCTGCTGAACGACGACTACACGCCGATGGATTTCGTGGTGGACGTGCTCGAAACGCTGTTTCAGAAATCGCCGGCCGAGGCTTACCGCGTCATGATGCAGGTGCACGTGGGCGGCCGGGGCGTGGCCGGTATCTACCCGTGGGAAGTCGCGGAAACCAAGGTCGACGCGGTGTTGTCGCGTGCCCGCTCGGCGGGGCACCCGCTGCAGGCGGTCATCGAGGCGGCGTGAAGACGCAGAGAGACGAACCCTAGTGTTCTCACATTCACTTGAAATCGTGCTCACCGTGGCGCTCCGCGAAGCGATCTCGCGCCAGCATGCGTACCTGACGCTCGAGCACCTCCTGTACGCGCTCCTGCACGATCCTGACGGTGAACGGATTCTCGCGGCATGCGGCGCCGATCTGCCGGCCCTGCGCAAGGCCCTGGCGACGTTCCTCGACGAGTCGGTCGAACGCCACAAGCGCGGCGGCGAGCGCGAACCAGAGCAGACGATGGCGTTCCGCCGCGTGCTGCAGGCCGCGGTCATGCACGTCCAGAGCGCCGGGCGCGACGAGGCGAACGCCGGCGACGTGTTCGCGGCGATCCTCCAGCAGCCGAAGAGCCACGCGGCCCAACTGCTGGCCGCCCAGGGCATCACCCGGCTCGACATCCTGAATTACATCTCCCATGGGATCTCGAAGATTCCGCCCGGCGGCCTCGGGGCGCCGGTGCCGGCGCACGGATCGCCCGAGGACGGACCCGGCGGCTCGCCCGCGGGGCCCGACGCACTGAAGTCGTTCTGCGTGAACCTCACCGAGCGCGCCCGCCAGGGACTGCTCGATCCTCTGATCGGGCGGACCGAGGAGCTTCAGCGGACGATCGAGGTGCTGTGCCGCCGCCGCAAGAACAACCCCGTGTTCGTGGGCGAGTCCGGCGTCGGCAAGACGGCCATGGCCGAAGGCCTCGCCGCACGGCTGCTGCACGACGACATCCAGGGCGTGTTGAAGGACGCCGAGGTGTACGCGCTCGACACGGGCGCCCTGATTGCGGGCACCAGGTTCCGGGGCGATCTCGAGGAGCGGTTCAAAGCCGTCATCGGCGCGCTGAGCGCGCTGCCGAAGCCGATTCTCTTCGTGGACGAAATGCACTCGATGGTCGGCGCGGGCGCCGTCTCGGGCGGCACGATGGATCTCGCGACGCTCCTCAAGCCGCTCCTGTCGGCGGGCGACCTGCGCATCGTGGGATCGACGACCTTCGAAGAGTTCAAGCAGATCGAGAAGGATCGCGCGCTCGCTCGGCGGCTGCAGAAGGTGGCGATCGAGGAGCCGTCGATCGCCGACACCGTGAAGATCCTGGCGGGCCTGCGAAGCCGGTACGAAGAGCATCACGCGGTTCGCTACACCGATGCCGCGCTCGAGGCGGCCGCCAGGCTGGCATCGCGGCACCTGCGCGACCACCGGCTGCCCGACAGCGCCATCGATCTCATCGACGAAGCCGGCTCCGTCACGCGGATTCAGGCCCTGGCCGCTGACCCGCCGCTCGAGGCGCCGCCAGTCGTGGACGCCCGTGACATCGAGCGGGTCGCGGCGCGGGCGGCCCGCATCCCCGATCAGCAGGCGACCTCGTCGGACCGGGAGCGGCTGCGGACGCTCGAGGAATCGCTGCAGCGCGTCGTGTTCGGTCAAGGCGAGGCGGTCCATGCCGTCGCACAGGCGATCAAGCGGTCGCGCGCCGGGCTGGCGCAGCCCGAGCGGCCGGCCGGCTGCTTCCTCTTCACGGGGCCGACCGGCGTCGGCAAGACCGAGCTGGCCAAGCAACTGGCACTGCTGCTGGGCAACCAGTTCATCCGCTTCGACATGAGCGAGTACATGGAGAAGCATGCCGTCGCGCGGCTCATCGGCGCGCCGCCCGGGTACGTCGGGTTCGAGCAGGGCGGACTGCTCGTCGACGCCGTCCGCACGCATCCGTACTGCGTCGTGCTGCTCGACGAGATCGAGAAAGCGCATCCGGACATCTACAACATCCTGCTGCAGGTCATGGATCACGCGACGCTGACGGACAACACCGGCCGCAAGGCGGATTTCCGGAACGCCGTGCTGATCCTGACGTCCAACGCCGGCTCGCGCGAGATGAGCGCGCAGGGCATCGGGTTCGAGAGCGGGGCGGGCGGGGACGACATCGCCCGCGGACGCACCGCCGCCGGCAAGGCAAAGACCGCGCTCGAGCGCATCTTCAGCCCCGAGTTCCGCAACCGCCTCGATGCCATCGTCACCTTCAAGGCCCTGACCCCGGAGGCGATGGAAACGATCGTGGACAAGTTCATCATGCAGCTCGAGAGCCAGCTGTCCGATCGGAAGGTCGCCATCACGTTGACGCCCGAGGCCCGGGTCTGGCTGGCGACGACCGCCTACGACCGCGTGTACGGCGCGCGGCCCCTCGCCCGCGTGATTCAGAAGGAAGTGCGCGACGTCCTGACGGACCAGATCCTGTTCGGGGCACTGGAGCACGGCGGAAATGTCACGATCGGGCTGGCCGAGGGGCGACTGACGTTCGCTTACGCACAGGCGTAGCGTCCGCCTTCAGGCGGACGTTCGCCGTCCGGCTGAAGCCGGACGCTACGGAACCAACAGCGCTACGACGCGTGGATGATGGCGCGGCCGGATTCGGGCCGGGTCGTGATCGCGGCCTTGACCTTCTTCAGCCACCGCATCGACGGCGTGTGCTTGATGTCGACCTTCGAAAAGCCGGACGAGCGCAGCATCTGCCGGAGGGCTTCGAGCGTGGGTTCCGCGCTGAACTCGTACTTGAGGCCGGCTTCGAGACCGTCACCGGGGAAAAAACTGACCAGCGGATAGTTTTCGTGAAACGCCGGCACGAGCGCGTGCGTTTCAAGAATCAACGTGCCCGTCGTGACGCGTCGAATCCGGTCGAGCACCTGGATCGGCGACCGCAAGTGGTAGAAGACGCCGAGGAAGAGGACGAGATCGAACGTCCCCAGGGTGGCTGAATCGATGTCCTCCGCTGCGCAACGCTGATGCTCGACTTTGGAATTGAGCATCTCGTGCGCCAGCAGAAATCCGTCCTTGCCGTACGTGTCCCACGAGAACGTGTCGACCGCGAGCACGCGCTTCGCCCCGCGGCGCTCGCACTCGAACGAGAAGAAGCCGTCCCACGCGCCGATGTCGAGCACGGTCTTGCCGGTCAGGTCCTGGGGAATCTGGAGGAACTTCAGCCGGCGCTGAAAGCGCCGGCGGACGTGCCACTGGGGGCGGGTTTCGATGCCACCCAGGGTGAGTGGGTGGCACCACGTGATGGCGTTGATGCGTTGCTGAAGTGCCGTGGCGTCCACTGGTGTGTCCGGGGCCCGTCCCCCGGATTACGCCCAGATCTCGGCGTCGGTCGGCACCTTCTTGTTCGCGATGACCTTGCCGATACGCGAGACGTTCATGAGGTGCTTGTAGTCCAGGTTCTCCGAAATCGAATTCCCGCCCCACGAGCCGCAGCCGAGCGTCGTCGTCGGCGCGAAGCCGTTGGTGAGCGAGCCGCCCGCCGTGAACGAACTGGCCTGGTTGACCACGAGCCGGCTGATCGGCAGCTCGATGCCCGCGGAGCGGATGTTGGTTTCGTTGTTCGAGTGCAACGCGGCAGAATGGCCCGCGCCCTCGACCAGCAGGTTGGCCTTGGCGCCTGCGACGGCGTCCTGGAACGTCTTGTAGGGGAGGATCGCCACCACCGGGCAGAGCTTCTCTTTGGCCAGGAGGTCCTTCACGCCCGTACCTTCCGCCGGTAAGAGGATGATGCGGGCGGTCTCCGGCACGTCCACGCCTGCGAGAGCGCCGACCTGGCGCGGCGACTTGCCGACGACGTCCTTGTTCAGGTGGCCGCCGGGGAACACGATCTCGCGCAGCTTCTGGATGGTCGCCTTGTCTTCGGTGAACCAGACCTTGCCGGTGGCCATGAACGCCTTGAGCACGTCGGCGTACTTCTCTTCGGGCGCGAGCACGAACTGCTCGTGCGAGCAGATGATGCCGTTGTCGAAGGAGGCGCCGAGGACGATCTTTTCGACCGCGTCCTTGACGTCCACGTCGCGGTCGATGATGACCGGCACGTTGCCCGCGCCGACGCCGAACGACGGCCGGCCGGACGAATACGCCGACTTCACCATCGCGCCGCCGCCGGTGGCGACGACGACGTCGACGGCTTTCATGAGCTCCTGCGTCATCTCGATCGAGCCCTTCTTCACCATCTGAATCAGGTGATCGGGGCCGCCGTTGGCCTTCACGACCTTCATGAAGGCGTCGGTCAGGTGGTCGGTGCACTTCTCGGCTTTCGGGTGCGGCGCGAAGATCACGGCGTTGCCGGTCTTGATGGCGAACATCGCGTTGCACATCGGCGTGACGATCGGGTTGGTCACGGGGGTGACCGCGCCGACCACGCCCATGGGCTTGGCCACGAACACCATGTTGGTGTCGGCGTCCTCGCCGATGATGCCGCGCGACTTCTTGTCCTTCAGGTTGTTCCAGATGACGCGCGCCTTGCCCTTGTTCTTGAGGATCTTGTCCTCGTAGACGCCGATGCCGGTCTCGTCCACGGCCATCCTGGCGAGCATCTCGGCGTTATCGTAGACATACTTGCCGATCCCCTTGACGATGGCGTCGACCTGCTCCTGGGAGAAGGATTCGAAGACCGCCTGGGCGGCATGCGCGTTGGCGACGAGCTGCTGAACCTGGGTTTCGGTGATGACGGCGGGTTCCTGGACGCATTCGTTCATGGTCGTTCCTTAGGGTGATAACTGCCTGAACAACCATAAATTATAGCCCATTCCACTGATCGCGCGCCGCGGGCCGTTACCCCTTCTTTACCGGACTGTCGGAGTGGGCGCGAATAATCTCGTGGCATCTCGCGACTTGCGGGCGGTAGCATGGGCGGATTCGAATTGCGTTCAGGGAGGTCAGGGATGTCTGCAACAGCCGCGTTGATTCAGGAATTCGACCAGGAAAGCAAGACCACCCGTCGCGTGCTCGAGCGCGTGCCGTCCGACAAGCTGGCGTGGAAGCCCCATGACAAGTCCATGTCGCTCGGCACGCTGGCGATGCACGTCGCATCGGTTCCGGGCTTCATCACGTCGTGGGCGCTGCAGGATTCGGTGGAGATGTCGGGCGGCAGGCCGCCGGAGCCGACGTCGACCGCGGAAGTGCTGGCCGCGCACGACGCGGGCGCGACGAAGGCGAAGGACGCCCTGACGACGATCGGCGACGCCGGCCTGGGCGCGATGTGGGCGATGAAGACGCCGGACGGCAAGACGATCATGGCCATGCCCAAGGCGGCGCTGGTTCGATCGGTCGCGCTCAATCACCTCTACCATCACCGCGGGCAGCTTTCCGTGTACCTGCGCCTGCTCGACGTCCCCGTGCCGTCCATCTACGGTCCGAGCGCCGACGAAGGCCCCTTCGGCATGTAGGTCCAGGAGCCACGCGCTCTCGGATGCTATGATTCCGGGCCGTGAGCGCCATGCGCGTGGCACGGCGATTTCTCATCAGCGGGCGCGTGCAGGGGGTCGGCTTCCGCTTTTTCGCGGAAGCCGCCGGCCGCCGCGAAGGCCTCCGGGGATCGGTCCGCAATCTGCCCGACGGGAGCGTCGAAGCCGTCTGTGAGGGCGATGCCGACGCGGTGGCGCGTTTCGAGCTCGCCGTCCGGCAGGGTCCGCCCGGCGCCCGTGTGGACGACGTGAAGATGCAGACGATCCCGGTGGGTCTGCGCGAACAGGGTTTCAGGAGACATGACTGATCAGCTGAAGACGAAAATTCGCCACGTTCCGGATTTTCCCAAAGCCGGGATCCTTTTCTACGACATCACGACGCTGCTGCAGGACGCCGAGGGATTCGGCGCCGCGGTGGACTGCCTGGCCGGCCCGTTCCGCGGGAAGAACATCGACCTGGTCGTCGGCATCGAGAGCCGCGGGTTCATCTTCGGCGCGGCCGTCGCCGATCGGCTCGGCACCGGCTTCACGCCCGTGCGGAAGCCGGGCAAGCTGCCGTCGGCCACGATCAACGCGAGCTACTCGCTCGAGTACGGCAAGGACACCCTCGAGATGCACGCCGATGCCGTGCGAAAGGGCCAGCGCGTGCTGATCGTGGACGACCTGCTCGCCACCGGCGGCACGGCGAAGGCGACGCTGGACCTTGTCACGCAGCTGGGCGGTCACGTGCACGCCCTGGCATTCCTGATCGAGCTGGTCGCGCTCAACGGGCGGGAGCGTCTGACCGGCCAGAATCTTCATACCGTCCTGAAGTACTGACGGCACCGCGTTGGTCCTTCTCTTATCCGCGGCGATCGTCCTGGCCGCCGTGCTGATCGGCACGGCGCAGATCGTGCGCGAGATGCGGGCGGCTCGCGAACAGGCCGCGCACAGCCGGGGGCTGGCGATCGTCCAGCTGTTTGCGCCGGCGCTCGCCGCCGTCCAGGACGATCCGCGGGCGCTGCTCGTGTGGCAGCCGCTGGCGCGCGCCGTCCGGCAGCTGTACCCGCTCGAATCGGCGGCGATGGATCGCGCGTCAGGGGGCGCGTTTCCTTTCGGCCGCGAGATGATGGCGGCCGCGCACGCGAGGTGGACGTCCGACTGGCTGTCGTGGGAGCGGACGCACGACGCGGACTACAAGCTGAAGGCCGCCGTGCTGCAGGAGGAGCTTGCGGCGGGCGGCGACGCAGCGGTCGGGCGCGCCCGGGCCGAAGCGCTCGAGCGCGAGAAGCTGGCGCTCTACCAGCGCCGCTACGAGGAATACACGCGGGTGGCCAAGGCGCTGCAGACGATGGCCACCACCTCAGCGGCCTCCATGTCCCCGAATCCCGCTGCGCGGTCGGCTGCTGCGGAGCCGTCCGCCTAGGTCCCTCCTCGCGCGCCAACGTCCGGCATCAGGATTTCATCAAGTTGGCAGACGACGAGATGTTCGCTACGATAAGCGAAGTGTCGAAGTTGTCGAGAATCGGCGGCGCGTTCGCAACGCTGGCGATTTGGTTGATCGTGGGATGGACCGGCACCAGGGACGGGTTCCGCCATTATCAGCCTGTCGCCCGTGCAACCTTCTTCGACGCGGCCGCCCTCGTGGCAACGCTTCCGCGTGTGCTCATCCCGCCGGCCGTACCCTCGGGGCGGCAGCTCGTTGCAATCGTTGCGAGGGACGTCGACGCAGACGGAGACCTCGACGTCGTCGCCAACGACGGTTCGTTGCATCTGTCTGTCTGGATCAACGACGGTACTGGTCGCCTGACGCGGCGCGAGGGCAGGCATTCGACTGGGATCCAGCCGGAACCCGGCGGGCCCGGTCTCGCCAGCGGCCCCGTCGGTCCCGGAGCGGTCCTCCACAGCCTGTTCTCGTTTGTTCATCCGCGATCCTCGATCAGCTCCGTCTTGTCGGTGCGGTCACGTCCGCGGTCGGACGGGTCGCCTGATGCTCTGCGTGGCGCGTTCATCGCTCACCGCACACCCCGCGCTCCGCCCTCCTTCGATTCCCTGACCTAATTTCGTTTTTCCAGGGTGTCGTCGCGGCCGGCTTCAGCCGGCCGGCGCCCGTCCGCCTCAAGGCGGACGCTACGCGCAATGCCATCCCTGGACGTTGTCGTGCCGATCTCGAGGGACTGCTCATGATCCGAGGAACGCCGTTTGCGTCGGCGATAGTGGTCGCGTTTGCCGTGGCGGCAACCGCGCACGCGCAGGAAATCCGTCAGCCGTCTCTTGAGGTCGTGCCGCTCACGATTGAGCAGGCGGTTCGCGCTGCGATCGATTCGAATTTGAGCCTCATTGCGGAGCGCTTCAACCTCAAGGTCGCGGATGCCGCAGTCGCGACCGCCTCCTTGAGGCCGAACCCGGTCGTCACCTTCAGCGCCGCGCTGCCGGAGCAGGCTCTTGCGGACGCGGGGCTGAGCATGTTCGAGCAGATCTTCCGCACCGACTACGTCGCCGAGGGCGGAGGCAAGCGGGCGCGTCGCATGGACCAGGCAACGCTGTCCAGGTCGATCGCCGAGTTGCAAGTGCTCAACACGACACGCCTGCTCGTCCTCGACGTGCAGAGCGCGTTTGTGGACGTGCAGCTCGCGAAGCTCAACCTCGAACTCGCCCGCGGGAACCTGCAGGCGTTCAACGACGTCGTGCAGATCAACACCGAGCGGGTGAGAACGGGCGACCTGTCGCAGGTGGAGCTGTCACGATCCAGGCTTGCGGCAATGCAATTCCAGAACGATGTCCGCCAACAGGAGCTCAAGCTCCGGGTGGCGCGGAACCACCTCGGCACGTTGATTGGCCGAGGGTCGGGCGGCGACGTACTGGACGTCACCGGCGACCTTCGCGATGACCAGCAGCCGATCGACTACACGACCCTGAGCCGACGCGCGCTCGAGACCCGGCCTGACGTGGGTGCGATGCGCACGGACCAGGCGCGGACCACGGCCGACCTGCGGCTGCAACTCGCCAACGGCAAGATCGACTACACGATCAGCGGCGAGTATCACCGGGAGGAAGGCGGGGGCCTTCACGGCAACTCGTACTTACTGGCACTGAGCGTGCCGCTGCCTGTCTTCAACCGCAACCAGGGCGAGGTTGCACGGGCGGAGGCTCAACAGGATCAGGCAGGCGCAAAGATCCGCGCGCTCGAGAACGACGTCTCGAGCGAAGTGGCCAACGCGTACGCCTCGTACTCGGCCAGCCGTGACGTCGTGAACACCATCGAACAGCAGATGCTCACACAGGCTCGGGATGTCCGCTCGACGACCGAGTACTCCTACCGCCGCGGCGAGGCGAGCTTCATCGAGTTCCTCGACGCCGTGCGCGCTTACAACGACACGATGCAGAACTACAACGCCGCGCGCGCCGAGTACGCGCGGAGCCTGTACACCCTGGATTCGATTTCGGGGGGAGGGAATCCATGAAGATCATCGTCCTCATCGGTGCCGCGCTGGCGACCTCGTCGGGTTGCGTCGGGAATTCGGTGCCGCGAGCCGTCGACGTGCCCGTCACGGCGGCTGAGCCGGGCGTCGTGGTTATCGACCCGCAGTCGCCGATGCTGCGCCAGTTGAGACGGGAGACGGCCGTCACGCGGGAACTCCCGACCGACGAGGTAGTCGCGCCGGGGAAGATCGAGGCGAACCCGAACCGCGTCGCCAAGGTCGCGCTGCCCGTGACCGGCCGCGTGAGGTCGGTTCTGGTCGGCACAGGCGATGCGGTGGTGAAGGATCAGCCGCTGCTCACGATTCAAAGCCCCGACGCAGACGCCGCCATCTCCGGGTTTCTGTCGGCGCAGGCCGCGGTGACGCAGATGCGCGCGGGATTGGGAAAGGCACAGGGGGACTTCGACCGCGCGTCGGACCTCTTCGAGCACAACGCGGTGGCAAAGAAGGACGTGCTCGGCGCGGAGAGCGCCCTGGCCCAGGCGAAGGCCGGGCTCGAGCAGGCACAGGCCGCACTCCGACAGCTGGAGCGGCGCCTGGCGGTCCTGGGGCTGGTTCCTGGCGAGTTCAATCAGGAGGTCGTGGTACGGGCGCCGCTCTCGGGAAAAGTCCTCGACCTGAGCGTGGTTCCTGGTGAATTCAGGAACGACACCAGCGCCAGCGTGATGACGATTGCCGACTTGAGCACCGTGTGGGTCACTTCGCAGGTGCCCGAAAGCTATATCCGGTTTGTTCAACCGGGCGAGCGTGTCGAGATCGGGCTGATTGCCTACCCCGGGGAGACGTTTCAGGGTCGCGTTCTGCGGATTGCCGATACCGTCGAACCCCAGACACGGACGGTGAAGGTTCAAGCGGAGATGGACAATCGCAACGCGCGGTTTCGTCCGGAGATGTACGGGAGCATCCATCACGTCGAGTCGGTTGCGCGGATGAGGGTCGTGCCCTTCGCGGCCGTATTCGAAGACGGCTCCCGGACTGCCGTCTTCGTCGAGCGGGCCCCCGGCCAGCTCGAGGAACGGACCGTCGCGATCGGCAAGCGCGCCGGTGACGTGGTCCGGATCGTCAGCGGCGTCAAGTCCGGCGAGTCCGTCGTCACGGACGGTGTGATGCTGCTCAAGGGTCTCATCAAGCGGAACTGAGAGCATGATTGCCCGACTTCTGCGTCTCGCACTGCACCAGCGCCTGGTGTCCATCCTCATCGGAGTGCTGCTCGTGGGCCTGGGGGTGTGGGCGTTCTCGCAACTCAGCATTGAAGCCTACCCGGACATCTCCGACACGCAGGTGGTGGTCGTCACCCAGTATCCGGGCCACGCCGCGGAAGAGATCGAGCAGCAGGTATCAGTACCTGTCGAGCGGGCCCTCAATAGCGTCCCGGGCGTGATCGCGAGACGTTCCCGGACGATCTTCGGGCTGTCCGTTGTGGAATTGACCTTCGAGTACGGAACGAACGACTACTTTGCCCGCCAGGTGGTACTCGAGAAACTGCGGGATGCCACATTGCCGGACGGCGTGGCTCCCGCGCTGGGCCCGATGTCCACGCCCATCGGCGAAGTGTTCAAGTACACCGTCGAGGGCCCCGGCTACGACTCGCGGCAATTGCGGGAGATCGAGGACTGGGTCATTGAACCCCGGCTGCTCCAGGTCTCCGGGGTGACCGACATCGCACCCTTTGGCGGCGTCATCAAGCAGTATCAGATTGAGATCGATCCGCTGGCGCTGACCCGGTACAACCTGTCGATCCGGGACATCGCGCAGGCCGTTGACGCGAACAACCAGAACGCCGGAGGCGCGTTGCTGGACAACCGGCAGCAGGGTCTGGTCGTGCGTGGCGTCGGCCTCATTCAGTCCGTGAGCGACATCGAGAGCGTGGTTGTGTCCGCCGCCAACGGCGTGCCGGTGTTCGTGCGCGATGTCGGCCAGGTGCAGGTGGGTTCGGCGCCGCGCACGGGTATCTTCGCCATCGGCGACAAGGAGGATCGCGTCGAGGGCATCGTGCTGATGCGCAGGGGCGAGAATCCCAGTCGCGTGCTCGAAGGCGTGCACGAGGCGGTGGAGGAGTTGAACGCGTCGGAGCTGCCGTCAGGCGTCCGGATGGTGCCCGTCTACGACCGGACCGATCTGGTGGACAACACACTTCGCACCGTCAGGCACACGCTGCTCGAGGGGCTGGTCGTCGTCGTCGCGGTTCTCTTCCTGTTTCTGGGCAGCGTGCGCGCCGCGCTGCTGACGGCCGTCACGATTCCACTGTCGCTGCTGTTCGCGTTCATCTGCATGCACTTCAGCGGCATCCCGGCAAACCTCCTCAGCCTCGGCGCCCTGGATTTCGGCATCATCGTCGACGGCACGCTCATCATGGTTGAACGCATCGTACACGCGATCAACGTGCGACGGGCAGTCGTGGGACCGCAGAGCGTGTTCGACACCATCCGGGACGCGGCGCTCGAAGTCGAGCGGCCGATCTTCTTTTCCCTGCTCATCATCGTGTCCGCGTACATTCCGCTGTTCACGCTCGAGCGCGTCGAACGCCGCCTGTTCACGCCGATGGCGTTCACGGTCTGCTACGCGTTGCTCGGATCGATGCTGCTGGCGCTGACGCTGATTCCGGTGCTGGCGACCTATCTCTTCCACGACGCCCCCCGAGCGTGGGAGAACCCGGTGCTCGGCTGGCTGCAGAGGCGGTACGAGCGGGCGCTTCGATGGAGTGTGACGTTTCCGGTGCGCGTGCTGGCCGCCGCCGCCGTCGTTGTCGCGGCCGCCTGCGGGCTGGCGACACTGCTGGGATCCGAGTTTCTCCCGCAGCTCGACGAAGGCGTCGTCTGGATCCGGGCGAACTTTCCGGCCGGCATTTCCCTTGCGAAGTCCGCGGAACTGGCCGGCGAGATCAGGCGCATCGTCAGGCAGTCACCAGAAGTGCGCGAAGTCGCCTCTCAAACGGGCCGCAACGACGACGGGACGGACCCGTACGGACCGAATCGGAACGAGTTGTTCGTCGCGTTGAATCCGTACGACACCTGGGCACACGGCAAGGCCAAAGCCGACCTCGTAGAGGAACTGTCCCAGCGGCTGAAGGCGGCCATCCCGGGCGGGTTTTTCAGCTTCACGCAGCCCATCATTGACAACGTGACCGAGGCCGTCACTGGTTCCCCGGCGGACCTGGCGGTGATCATCACCGGCTCGGACCTCGGCGAGTTGAGGAGACTCGGGAACCAGGCGTTGGAGGTGTTCCGGGAGGTGCCGGGGGCCGCGGATACCGGCATCGAACAGGAGGAGGATCAGTCGCAGCTGCGTTTGTGTCTCGACCGACAGGCGATGGCGCGGTACGGCATCAACGTCCGGGACGTGCAGGACGTGATCGAACTGGCGATCGGCGGCCGGACCGTCAGTACGTTCTTCGACGGCGAGCGGCGGTTCGATATCACGGTCCGGTATCGACCGGAAGCGCGCAGCGACCCTTCGACGATTGGCGGTATCCTCGTGACGACCCGGGACGGTGGCCGTCTACCGTTGTCGCAGCTGGCGGGCATCGAGGTGGCCACCGGCGCAAGCATCATCGCGCGGCGTGAGAATCGCAGGCAGATTTCGGTGCGCACGAACATCCGTGGACGGGACCAGGGGGGGTTCGTGGCGGAAGCGCAGCGGCGCTTCGATCGGGAGGTCGTGCCGCCTGCGGGATACCGGGTCGAGTGGGGCGGTCAGTTCGAGAACCTCGCGCGGGCACGGAAGCGGCTCGCCGTCATTCTGCCGGTGACCATCGCCGTCATCTTCGCCCTGCTGTTCTTCGCCTTCGGGTCCACTACCTACGCGGGGCTGGTGCTGCTCAACGTGCCGTTCTCGCTGGTGGGCGGCGTGGTGGCCTTGTATGCGCGCGGTATCAACCTCAGTGTGTCGGCGGCGGTCGGGTTCATTTCGCTCTTTGGTGTGGCTGTCATGAGCGGCGTTCTCGTCGTGTCGGAGATTAACAGGCGACGAGCGCAGTTCGGTACCAGTCCCCGCGATGCGGTCATCGGCGGGGCGCTGGCACAGATGCGCCCCGTGCTCATGATGATTGTCGTGGCGATGCTCGGCATGGTCCCCGCCGCGCTCGCGACGGGTATCGGCTCCGACGTCCAGCGTCCATTGGCCACGGTGGTCGTGGGGGGGCTGCTCTCCACGCTCGTGCTCACGTTGCTCGCGCTGCCGGCGCTGTATTGGCTCGTGGCCTGCCGGGACGAAAGGAGGCACCCGTGACCGATCCGGTGAAACTGCTCCTCGTGTTCGTGAACGAAAGCGACACGTGGCACAACGCGCCGCTCTACCTGGCCCTCGTGCATCGCCTGAAGCACCTGAACCTCGCAGGAGCCACCGCCCACGTCGGGGTGCTTGGATTTGGTCATCACTCGCGTCTCCATCACAAGGGTCTGTTCGGGATTCCCGACGACCGGCCGGTGACGATTACGGCCGTGGACGACGCGACGAAGATCCGGTCGGTGCTCCCGGAACTTCGCACAATGGTGCAGGAGGGGCTGATTCTCCTGGTCGATGCGGAGTTAATCGCCGATCAGTCCCAGTAGCTCAGCGAATAGAGCACCCGCTTCCTGAGCGCGAACTTCGATGAACGTCGATCGCAGCTGATCTTGACTTCATCGGGTGCGATGCCTTCGCCTCCATCGAGTTCTTCGAGTCCCGCGTCGGTCGTTCGCACGAGCGGGCGTGCAGTCGGACTAGACACTGGAAGATCCGAGTGAAGCCGGATAAGAAAGTCGTTGACTTTTCACCATCCCGCCTTAGGATGCCATCGATCATTCGAGACGTCGCTTCCATCACAGTCGAAGGAGGGGTGAATGCTGCGAATCCGTGCTGGTGCAAGAGCGGCGGGCCGCCTCGTACTCCTCGCGCTCGTTCTCGCCGTCATGTTCCCGTCCCTCGCGGCCGCCCAGTCGATCGCCGGCGTGGTTCGCGACCCATCTGGCGCGGTGCTGCCCGGTGTGACGATTGAAGCGGCCAGCCCGGCCCTGATCGAGAAGGTCCGGACCGCGGTCAGCGACGGCGCGGGCCAGTACCGCATCGAGAACCTGACACCTGGCACCTACAAGATCAGCTACTCGCTGCCCGGCTTCGCGAAGGTCGAGCGCGAGGCGGTTCAGGTGTCGACCGGCGTCACGGTCACGCTCAATGCCGACATGCGCGTCGGCGGGGTGGCGGAATCGATCACCGTCTCGGGTGAGACGCCGGTGGTGGACGTTCAAAACAGCACGCGTGTGCAGCAGGTGCTGAGCGCCCAGGTCCTCGCGGCGCTGCCGGCATCGCGCGGGTACGGAAATCTGCTGGCGACGTCCTCCGGCATCCAGTCCAACGCCAATCAGAACGGCGGCGTCAACCCGGGCATGATCTTCTTCACGTCACGCGGCGGGCGCAGCAACGAGGGCACCATCCAGATCGACGGGATGAACGTCGGGTCGGCGTTCAACGGCGGCGGCGTGGCCGGCTACGGTTACGACACCACCAACGCCCAGGAAGTGCAGCTCACCGTGGCGGGAGGGCTCGGCGAAGCCGATCGGGGCGGCCCCCAGTTCAACATCGTGCCCAAGACGGGCGGGAATATGTTCAACGGGACCGGCTTCGGCAGTCTGGCCGGGAAATGGTCGGTTGGCAACAACGTCGACGATACCCTGAAGTCGTACGGCATTCCGGCGCCGACCGAGATCATCAAGAACTGGGACGCCAGCTTCGCGGTGGGCGGCCCGATCATGCGCGACAAGGTGTGGTTCTATTCGGTCGCGCGGACGTTTGGCGAGTACACCAACCTGGCCGGCCGCTTCGGGAATCTCAATGCCGGCGACCCGGCCAAGTGGAACTACGTCGTCGATCCGAGCATCAAGTCGCGTTCCGCGGGCAGCCGGAAAATCGTCGGGACGCGGGTGACCTCGCAATTGTCGGAGCGGAACAAGATCAGCGGCTACTTCGACTACCAGTTCACCTGCAATGGGAGCTCGTACGTCAAGGACGCCGGTCAGTGCCGAGACCGCGGCGACGACTGGATCGCCGTGTACGGGTTCGGCACCTGGTCGCCGGAGGCGAGCCAGTCGCAAAAGGGCGCCGAGCACATCATGCAGTTCTCCTATTCGGCGCCGCTGACCAACAAGCTGTTGCTCGAAGCGGCCGCGTCGCAGTTCCTGAGCAACTGGAACCCGACGTCCCCGGCGGGCGCGCTCAACGAGTTGCCCTTCATCCCCGTGCAGGAGCGGAGCCTGGCCGGCGGCGTGCCGGTGCCCAACATGGTGTACCACGGCTATGCCGGTCTGAATAACAACCACCAGACGCACAACGTCTGGCGCGCGTCGCTCTCTTACGTGACCGGCGCGCACAGCATGAAGGTCGGCTACTCCGCCGCGTACGAAGTGACCGACATCTTCGGCGACTTTGCGACGCACGGGCTTCAGTACCGCTTCAACGCGGGCGTGCCCGACCTGATCACGCAGCGCATCACGAAATGGCAGCAGGCCAACCGCACCCGGTACGACGCCTTCTACCTGCAGGATCAGTGGACGCACAACCGCCTGACGGTGCAGGGCGCGCTGCGCTACGAGAATGCGCGGAGCTTCTTCCCCGAAGGGTTGAACGGGCTGTTGACGGACAGCGTGTACGGCGGGCCGCCGAGGACGTTGCCGGCTGCGAAAGGTGTGAACAGCTACAACGACATCGCGCCACGCATGGGGATGGCGTACGACATCTTCGGCAACGGCAACACGGCGGTCAAGGTGAACCTCTCCAAGTACTGGCAGTATGCCGCCAACGACGGCGTGTATATCGGCACCAACCCGGCGTCGACGTTCGCGCAGACGGCCAACCGCGCCTGGACCGACGCCAACGGCAATTTCAATCCGGATTGCGACCTGCAGAACCCGCTGGGCCAGGACAATCGGGCGAAGGGCGGCGACCTCTGCGGCGCTCTCGACAATCAGAACTTCTTCACGTTCCGGCAGACCGGATCCGCGGCGGGCACGGCGACGCAGACGGACCCGGCGCTGCTCAGCGGCTGGGGCGTCCGTCCGTACGACTGGCAGTTCAGCGCGTCGGTCCAGCAGAAGATCCTGCCGCGCGTGTCGGCCGAGCTCGGCTTCAGCCGGCGCTGGTGGGGGAACTTCACGGTGACCGACAACCGCGCCATCGGGCCCCAGGACTTCGATATCTACACGTTCACCCCGCCCTCGGACCCGCGTCTTCCCGACAGCGGGCAGCCGGCTTCCTACTACCTGAGGAACAATCGGACCGCGTTCGGCGCGGTCGACAACTACCTGACCCTCGCCAGCAATTACGGCGACATGATTGCGTACTGGCAGGGCCTGGAATTGAACGTGAACGCCAGGACGAGCAACGGCATCTCGGTGCAGGGCGGCTTCACCGTCGGAGCCGGCGTTCGGGATCTCTGCGACGTCGCGAAGGCCGTCCCAGAGGTGTACACGACCGTTGGCATGCTTCTGAGTGCGCCAACGTCCCCGATCGCGCAGGCGTCGGCGTGCCGCGTCGAGGAAC
>Ga0105245_10001422_pt1 | contig 21727 bp, 15 predicted proteins | sample KBSM54metaG_FD_81523 | JGI IMG/M metagenome (GOLD analysis project Ga0105245, IMG submission 81523) | Miscanthus rhizosphere microbial communities from Kellogg Biological Station, Michigan, USA - KBS M5-4 metaG | ecosystem: Host-associated > Plants > Roots > Rhizosphere > Soil | place...
CACTTCCGGATCAACGGGCACTCCCAAAGGAGTCGAGATCACGCACGCAAACCTGCTGAATCTTGTTTGCTGGTATCAGAACGCATTTGCTGTCACTCCCGATGATCGGGCGACACAACTTACTAGCTTCGGGTTCGACGCCGCTGTTGCGGAGCTTTGGCCTCATTTAGCGTCGGGGGCGTCGGTCTTCTTTGTCCCCGAGGAAATGCGGAGTTCGCCTGAGCTACTGAGGGACTGGTTAATCGATCAGGAGATTAACATTGCCTTCGCACCAACCGCGTTGGCCGAACGGCTGATTACGCTTGATTGGCCCATCATTACCAGGCTCCGTCTCCTGCTCACTGGGGCTGACACTCTTCACCACTATCCTCGCCCCGGACTACCATTTGCACTGATCAACAACTACGGCCCAACGGAGGCCACAGTAATGGCTACGTCTGGGCTGGTCGTGGCGCCTGAAGCAGCAGACGCGGAGCAACCTCCTCCCATTGGGCGACCGATCGACGGTGCTGAAATTTACATCGTTGATGAATGCCTGAATCCTGTACCTCGCGGTGAAATCGGTGAACTCTGCATTGGAGGCGCCGGGGTCGGACGAGGATACGTGAACAGCCCAGAGCTGACGGCGAAGAAGTTTGTGCCAGATCCTTTCATGAACAATCCAGGCGCGCGATTGTATCGCACAGGTGACCGGGCGCGTTGGCTTCCGGACGGCCAAATCGAATACATCGGCAGAGTAGACAACCTGATCAAGATTCAAGGCTATCGTATTGAGCCCAATGAGGTCATTGGCGTCCTGGATCGGCACTCGGCAATACTGACGAGTGCCGTAGTAGCGCGCCGGGACGGCAGCGAAAACCCGCGACTTGTTGCGTATCTCGTGTTGGACCGCGCTCAGGTCTGTCCAACGGTTACTGAACTGCGCGAGCTGCTGCGCAGTCGTTTGCCCGCCTACATGATGCCGGCAATATTCGTCGTCATACCGGATCTGCCGATGAATTCCAACGGAAAGCTCGACCGCGAGGCTTTGCCCGCTCCGGTCGCGGCTAATATCTTGCCCGATGAAAACTATCTCGCGCCACGTACCGTGCTTGAAGAAAAAGTTTCAACGTTGGTGGCCAATCTGCTTGGCGTTGCCCAGGTGGGAGTGAATGACAACTTGTTCCTGATCGGGGGACACTCACTCTTCGGAACGCAACTTATTGCTCGAATACGAGACAATTTTGGGGTCGAGCTACCCTTGCGCAGCGTCTTTGAGTCCCCAACGCCGGCGCTATTAGCCCAGGAGATCGAGCGTCTCATGGCAACTAAAATCGGCGCGATGAGCGAGGATGAAATCCAGCGCGCCCTGAAACAGGCAACATCTGTCGGGGGACAGAGATGAGCTTTGCACTGAAACTCGAAACGCCCAACGACATGTCTGCGGCAACACGCTCCGGCAGAACATTAAAGAATTGCGTTCATGAACTCTTTGAGGCACAAGCCGAGCGTACACCCGATGCTATCGCCATTCAGTGTGAAAAACAGAGCCTTACTTATGTGCAACTCAATGAGCGGGCAAACCAGGTCGCTCATTGGTTGCAGAGGCACGGCGTAAAGCCTGAAAGATTGGTTGCGTTGTGCCTGGAACGTTCGCTGGATTCGGTAATCGCGCTCCTCGGCATTCTAAAGGCAGGCGGGGCTTACGTTCCGCTTGATCCTGCATTTCCCAGAAGCCGGATTGCGCAAATCTTGGAAGAATCGCAACCGCAGGTGATGATCACGCAGCCGGCACTGCAGCCGATAGCGACTTCGTTCTCGAAGCATACCCTGGTGATGGGCGCACCAGCACTGGCTTCAATGAGCCGGGGAAATCCAGGTACCGAGGTTCAGCCACACAATCTGGCCTACGTGATCTTCACGTCTGGTTCCACGGGCCGTCCCAAGGGAGTGCAAATCGAGCATCGCTCACTGGTGAATTTCCTCCGGGCCATGGCGCGCGAACCGGGATTGTCTGCCAATGACATCCTAGTTGCGGTAACGACCTTTTCCTTTGATATTGCCGGGCTGGAAATCTTCTTGCCGCTGATTGTGGGCGCGAGCGTCGTCATCGCGGGCCGTGAGATTGCGCTCGATGGCCGGGCATTACGCCAGCTCTTGCAGGACAGCAATGCCACCGTTGTGCAGGCTACTCCAATCACCTGGCGAATACTTCTTGAGAGCGGTTGGCAGGGCCACGAAGGGCTGAAGGTCCTATGCGGTGGCGAAGCTATGCCGCCTGAGTTGGCTAGAGAAATGATCCCGCGGTGTTCCACATTATGGAATTTATACGGTCCTACAGAAACCACAATATGGTCGACCGTGTCTCGTGTGCGCTCGGTGGAAAATCGCATCCCGATCGGCAGGCCCATAGCGAATACACAGGTCTACATTGTTGATGATCAACTCCAGCAGCTTCCGGCCGGCGCGACTGGCGAGCTGTTGATTGGCGGTGAAGGGCTTGCGCGAGGATACCTGAACCAGCCTGAACTTACAGCTGAACGATTTATTGCAAATCCCTTTAATCCTGATCTAACTTCTCGACTTTATAAGACCGGAGACCTGTGTCGTTTCCGCCGTGACGGCGCGATCGAGTATTTGGGCCGCAATGACAATCAAGTGAAGATTCGAGGTTATCGGATCGAATTAGGAGACATCGAAGCCGCACTGGAGAGTCATCCCCGCGTTAAGCAGGCGGCCGCCAAAGTCGTGGAGGGGCCACGACGGGAGAAAAGCATTGTCGGCTATGTAGTAGCGCCGGGCGTGGAAACGTACGAATTGCGGACCTACCTAACCGAACGTCTTCCCGAGTACATGCTTCCTTCTTTATTCGTAAAGCTGGTGGAGTTGCCGCTGACGCCAAACCGCAAAGTGGACCGGAACGCTTTACCCATGCCCCAGGGCCTAAATACTTTGGCTGGCGATCACCATCTCTCACCGCGGGAAGGCCTGGAAAAGAGGCTGGCAGAATTCGTAGCCGGCCTGCTTGGGCTGGAGCGCGTTGGAGCCAACGACAATTTCTTTCTGATTGGGGGGAACTCGCTTTTCTGCACGCAACTGATTGCACGGATTCTGAACGACCTGGGAGTCGAGCTTCCGATGCGTTGCGTTGTCGAATCCCCTACAACGGCGCAATTATCTCGGCAGATCGAAACCATAATGGCGGCCAGAATCTGCTCCATGACCTTCGACGAGGTCCAACATGCTTTGGAGCAAGCCGCCTCTAGTGGAGGAGAGAAATGAATGCCATTGCAAGTCTGCCAGGCGTAGACCGGGCAGGTACGGCCCTTAGCCTTTATCACCTGCTCGATCCTGAAGTGCTGGCCAATCCTTATCCGTTGTATCGCCGTTTGCGCACGGAAGCCCCGGTGCACTGGGACCCATTCCTGCACGCCTGGGTGGTCACGCGTTATGCAGACGTGGTGCGCGTGCTCCACGATTTTTCTGCTGACCGTACTCCCAGACCGGAACAGCTAGAGCGCATGAACCTTTCCGCGATCAGCCCCATTGCCGCGGTCATGGTGAAACAGATGCTCTTCCTCGACGCGCCTGCTCACACGCGCCTGCGCTCACTTGCATCCAGCGCCTTCACCCCCGCGCGGGTGCGGGTACTGCAATCGCACATTCAGCAGATCGCGGACACTTTGATTGACGCAGCAATGGCCGCACAGCCGGGACAAATGGATATCATCGCCGAATTTGCAGAACCGCTGCCCGCTATTGTGACGGCGGAGATGCTGGGAGTCCCGATCAGAGACCACCGCCAGTTGAAAGAGTGGACGGCCGTTTTTGCGGAGATGTTGGGAAATTTCCAGCATAACCCGGACCACGTGCCGAAAGTTTTGCGTGCGTTGGAGGAGATGCTCGAATATTTCCGCGAACGCGTTCACGAACTGCGAGCACATCCACGTGAAGGGCTGATCAATTCATTGCTGACAGCCGAAATCAATGGAGACCGGCTGACCGAGGAAGAGGTAATCGCGAACTCCATCGTGACCATGGTGGGCGGGCAGGAAACAACCACGAATCTGATCGGCAATGGCTTGCTGACGCTGTTGCGTTATCCCGCAGAGATGCAGCGGCTTCATGATGATCCGGGGTTGATACCTTCTGCGGTCGAAGAGTTGTTACGGTACGAGAGCCCCAGCCAGCATACCGCGCGTCTGGCGCGCACAGACGTGGAACTAGGCGGCCGGAAAATCCGCAAGAGAGACGCAGTCATCGCGGTCATGGGCGCGGCCAATCGCGATCCCGAGAGGTTCCCTGATCCAGACAGGCTGGACCTTGCTCGAACGGATAACCGGCATCTTGCCTTTGGTTGGGCGGCCCACTTCTGCTTCGGTGCTGCGCTGGCTCGTATTGAAGGCCAGATTTCGTTCTCCACCATCCTCAGGCGCATGCCTGAACTTGCGTTGCAGCCGTCGCCGTTGCGGTGGCGAACCAACCTTGGACTGAGAGGCCTGGTCGCTCTGCCGGTCAGATACCAGGGATGACGAACCGGCAATTTCGGAGGAGTTTATCCATGCAGAAAGAGCTCGTTCAATCGGAGGCCAAGCGACTCTTGCTTGAGAAATGCTTGCGAGGAGAAGTCGCACTCGATGAAGCAAGTCACGTCCAAACAGGAGACGCAAAATCGCAGCCCGCCTTCTCTGATCGCTCCGAACCGGAATCACAGCAATACCAGGCAAGTATCCCTTCGTCAACAAACGACCGCGCGAAGCCACAGTCTGCTATTCAACCAAGAAGCAATCGCAGGTCTCTGGTCAGACAAGCTTTCAATAGGTTTCTGCATCTGCTCTGCCGATTCGGCCCCGGAGGGGAGACGCTGCGGCCGTTCCTCCATCGCATGAGAGGGATAAAAATTGGCAAGAACGTCTGGATTGGAGATGATGTTTATCTCGATAACGAGTTTCCTGAGTGTATAGAGCTTGAGGATGGAGCAATGATCGAGTTGCGAGCCACTATTCTGGCGCACACCCATGGCGCCGGAAGAGTGGTGATCGGCAAAAACGTAGTTGTTGGCGCAGGAGCTATCGTTGTTACTTCCGGAGGCAGGACCCTGGTAATCGGCGAAGGCTCGGTTATCATGGCTTCATCCCTGGTAACTGGAAGTATCGCGCCATATACGTTGTATGGCTCGGATGCCTCCAAGCCTCTGGCCAGAATCACAAAACCATTTACACCTGACACGACTTACGAAGAATTCATGACAGCGCTTCGCCCGCTCTCACGCTGATCCTGCGCCGCTCGATCCGATGACACCAATGCAATCTGAACCGATACTGCTGTACCACATTCGTCCTACACCCGATGACGTGTGTCTCAAGCGGCTGATCGAATTCTTTGGCCTGAGCTGCAGGACTGTTAACACATCCACCTTTGACGCGGAATTGCACCGGGCGGCAGACCATGATCTTTGCATCCTCGCGAACGCCGTGACGATTGACAGGTGGTGCCACAACCATCCTGATCGTGCCGTTGCTCTTGACGGTTTGCGCCAAAAGACTTCGTTTCTGTTTCTGTATGGTTTTGCGCCAGGGAAATCTCTCGCCTACATTGCAGGCAGATTGAGCGACGGAGCGATAGAAGATGTGCGAGCGCTCACAGGCGCCAACCTAAGTTACCATGTGAGCTCTTCTGAGCCGGGGATCACTAGGGAATTCTCGGGGCTCTCATTCGGTTGCGCCCGCAATGACACTGACTCTGGCTTCGTGTGCGCGGCGAATTCCAGCGGCACGGTCCCTCTGGTAACCATCGACGACATGCCATTTTGGGTCGTTGTAGAGAAGAATCTCTGCAAAACATTTCTGCTGGCGTGCAGCGCTATTGCCAATATCCAGGAGCAGGTCAACGGCATTGATGCCAGCACGTATTTTTCCCGGCTCCTTCCAGCGGCGATGTTTCTCAGGGCAGCTTTTAAGGGCCTCTGCTGGCATGGGAAACATCGCTTCGCTAACTTCATTATTGATGATCCGCCGCTGAAGCGCTCCTATGGATACCTGAACTACCGGAACCTGCTAACCCAAATGGACAGGTGCGAGTTTGCGAGCACAATTGCCTTCATTCCATGGAACTACAGACGAACTGACAATCGCGTGGCGCAACTTTTCCGGGAACGGACGGACAGACTGTCTCTTTGCGTGCATGGCTGCGACCATACCACAGCGGAGTTTTCCTCCACCGATCTGGCCGTCCTCAATTCTAAAGTGCACCTGGCATCAGCAAGGATGAATAGTCTCGAGCGATGGAACGACCTCCCTTATTCGAAAACAATGGTGTTCCCCCAGGGACGATTCTCTACCGCGGCATTAACCGCGCTCAAAGCCAATAATTACCTTGCCGCTGTAAATTCATCTCCAGCACCGGCATATTCAGGTGCCTATGGGTCCCTCACACTTGCCGATTTCCTGACGCCTGCCGTTACCAGGTACGGAGGATTCCCGGTATTCGTGCGTCGCTATCCTGCTGGATTGGAGCAGTTCGCTTTTGATCTATTTTTTGGAAAACCGCTGCTTGCCGTGGAACACCACGCGTATTTCAAAGACGGCGGCGCACGTCTTGCGAAATTTATTACCCAGATCAACTCGTTCAAGAAACTGCAATGGACTGGATTGCACGACATAATGGAGAAGAGCTATCTGGAGCGCGAAATATCCAACGAGATCACCGCCTGCAGGCTCTATACAAACCACCACGTCATTGAGAACCACGCCGAACGTGATCGGACGTTTATCGTTACTAAGTTCGAGACGGGCGACGTTCCTATTCAACACGTGCTGGTGAACGGCCTGACAACCAGATTCATGATCATCGACAACGTGCTTGAGTTCGCCACGCGGATTCCAGCGCTCTCATCCACAGTGGTACAGGTTGTCTACAGGAATTCTCTTTCTCATGCGGAGTTGGAGCGCGGATTTGCAAGCCGGAGTCACGTATGGGCACACCGCATGTTGAGCGAGTTCAGGGACAATGTTCTTTGCCGGAGTGGCTTCCTGCTTGCCGGTGCTCAGGCTTTGCGTCGTGGATTTTCGGGCCACGACGCTGTTGATCCGCGGCAAAACCATGTGCCCAGTAGTGTCAACCAGTAATGCTGAAACAGTGACAACCGCCGCGGGATTCTGAATACGCAAGTCCTGCCGCGAGAAACAATCAAGTCAAGATTGCTCCGTGTGCCTGGGATGCTGAACGCCTCAAAGAGCACCTTGCCACCTCGTTAAGCAATTTCAACAATGCTACTTCGGGAAATTGGCCGACGTCTCGGAAAGCTAAGTTGGCTCCGGCTGATGGGAGCAGCAGAGGACATGCCCGAGCGGAACCAGATTCTTGAATGCGGCAGCCAAGCTGCGGCATGTAACAGTGAACGACGCAAAGGGTCTGAGCGCCGGTTCGAAGTGCGCCACGGAGCCAATGGCCATGGGGTCGCATCATCGGCGCCCATGCGGCGAAAAACAGACAACCATGCTTGTGCCAGTGCGTCCGTAGGCAAGAATGTCTCTCCCGGAGATGTCGCCAGGGGAATATTGGGGGCCAGTTCGGGAGCTACCATCAACAAGGTCCTGGTAGTCGGAATTGGCGGATCAGAAACCGTCACACGCATGGAAATACATTTTGCCGATCCGGAGCGAGTCCCGGCGGCCTTCGCCTCATTAGCAGCTACTATGCAAAGCAACGGGTTCGATTTGACCACACTGGAGAACTCCAACATACGTGCAAACGAGATTTGGTTGACATATCCCCTGAATGACCGGAACAAAGCGTTGCTGTCCTGTGCTGCGCGGGTCGGAGAACAGCAGGCCACGGCGGTTGCCGCCCAATCCGGCTCTCCGCGCTGCCAGACAGATAATCGCACGACAGTCTTACGGGACGGCAGGACTTGACTTGGGAAGCTCGCAAATTCAAGAGAACGCGGTAGAGACAATCGAGAGTAAAACGTCATGAGCAGAAACTATGAACTGATACGCAAAGCGGAGGATGCGATTCACGCACACCGGGAAAGTGGACGGTACATTCCTCCGCTGCCGCCTGGAGTACCCATACCAGACAGGGGGATGGCCAGCGAGCAACCTAAGGACTTGGATGTAAACATCCACAACCTGTTGCAGGCTATTTTTCGCCGACGGAATTGGATTTATCTTTGGACGCTGATCATGCTGGCAGCCGCAGGGTTGGTCTGCGTTCTTATGACTCCCCAGTACAAAGCTGAGTCTAAGCTGGAAATCCTGAAACAGGATACAAGCGGCCTGTCGCTTAACACCGGGGGTGCCACTTCTGACGTCAGCTCAGACCCACTCGATTTCAACATGACTCTCCAGACCCAATTGACCGTTCTGAAATCGGACGTTCTTGCCTGGCAGGTCATGAAGGAACTGAAACTCGTCGATGCCAAAGACGTGACTTTCCCAAACGCTGCTGCCGCTTCCGCATCTATCGAGGCCGGCAACACCGCGCCCGACAAAGAGGCTGCTCGTGCCCTTAAGAAATTCAAAGCGAGCCTCAAAGTCAACGCCATTTCGGGCACGCGCCTCATCGCAGTCAGCTACATGCATCCAAATCCGAACATGGCCGCTAAGATCGCGAACCAACTGGTATCAGACTTCGTCGAATACAACTTTCAAGTCCGTTATAACGCAACCACCAAAGCCACAGAGTGGCTCGGTCCGCAATTGGTTGAGCTTAAGTCTCAGTTGGAGCAGTCACAGCAGCGTGCTGTTCAACTGCAGAAGGAATCCGGAATTTTTGGGCAGGATGAGCATAACAATATTGTCCTTACACGCCTGGAACAACTCAATAACCAGGTAACCAGCGCTGAAGCTGACCGCGTCGTCAAGGAAAGCGTTTACAGGCTTTCCCGCAGCGGGAACCCTGAACTAATTGTCGGGATGCTTGGAGCGCAGACAGAACGGAACATGCCTGAAGCGGCGAATCCTGCATCGCTGCTCAATAACCTTCGCCAGCAGGAGACCACGCTCAAATCGGAATATGCGGATGCCTCGACTAAGTATGGCCCCGCCTATCCACGACTAATACAGATCAAGGAGAAGCTCAACTCGGTGCGCTCATCCCTTGCGGCGGAGCTCGGCAAGGTGGCTGGACGGGCGAAGAGTGAATATGAACTTGCAGCTTCGCGCGAAGCCGCTGCCCGCAAAGCATTTGCGGAGCAGAAGGCAACCGCAGCGCAAATGAATGACAAAGCAACAGACTTCCTGATCGCTAAACACGAAGCCGAATCCAACAGGGTACTTTACGACCATTTGCTGGAGAAGCTTAAGGAGGCCGCAGTATTGGCGGGCTTACATTCGAATGTGCTTCACGTTGTTGATCCCGCCAGAGCTCCTACGGTTGCGTCCAGGCCCAATGTGCCGCTCTATCTCGGCTTTGGCATCCTCTCCGGACTATTCCTTGGTCTGGTGAGTGTGTTTATCGTTGAGGCCATGGACCGCACTGTACGCGATGTGCAAGCCGTTGAAACTACCACCCGCGTTCCGGTGCTGGGAGTAATTCCAGACGCCAGCCTGGTGCCTGATAACGGGTTCAAACTCCTGCCGAAGTCGAGCATGCGAGAATCTGCAAACGGCACAGCGCAAGGCGCACTCTTTCGCGGCCTGGGCAATCCTGCTGTCGCGGAGGCCTTCCGAGCGGTGCGGACATCCTTGTTACTCTCGCGGCTTGGCGAATCCTCCAAAGTTCTCATGGTCACAAGCGGCATGCCGCAGGAAGGAAAAAGCTTCGTTTCGTTAAACCTGGCTGCGGCATTCACATATAGCGGCGCCAAAGTCTTGTTAGTCGATGCAGACCTGCAACGTGGAAGCCTCAGCAAGGCCCTTAGCCAGCGCGCTGGCATGGGCTTGAGCGATGTGGTTCGAGGAGGGCCGAATTTCGGCGCACATCTCCCCTCCAGCGAAATGCTGCTGAAGCATTTGGACGCTTCGGCCGCATACAGGCAGATTGACGACATTCCGGGACTGACATTCATGCCGGCGGGCGATTGCTCTCTTGACGCATCTGAGTTGCTGGGATCACACCAGATGAGTGCAATCATCGAGAGTTGGCGCGATCAGTTCGATTATGTCCTGATTGATACTCCTCCCATTTTGCCCCTTACCGATGCAGTGGTTCTCTCCCGCAAAGTCGACTCCGTCATTGTCGTCGTTCGCTTTGCGGTTACCAGTCAGCCCTGCATTGAGCGGACCATAAGACTACTCAGAGATGTGCAAGCGCCCAGGCTCGGGATGTTGATCAACGCGATGGACCGTCATTCTCCGGAGTATTACCAATACTCTGGATTTTATGGCGGCTACGACTACGGTAATCGGCATCTTCCCAGTGGCCCGGGCTCTTCTCCATCACAGACATAGGGGAAATTATATGAAGCAACACCCATTGAAGACCTCTGTTTGGGTCGGACTTGTGCTTGCCCTGATGCACGTCGCAGTCATCTCACCCATGGCTCGTGCACAGCAGGATCAGGGCAACGGTCAGGGATCATCGACCAAAGAAATGCCTGCGCCTTTAAAAATTGCTCCCGGTGATCTGCTGCATATTACGGTTTTCGACGTCCCGGAGATGACGCAGGACGTGCGCATAGGCGCCAAAGGAGAAGCCCAACTGGCGCTGATAGGGAACATCGACTTGGCGGGATTGACCGGCGACGAGGCATCGGAAGCGATTGCGCGCGAGCTTCGCAACCGGAAACTGCTACTCAGTCCACAGGTCAATGTTCTAATAAAGGAGTTTGCCAGCCAGGGTGTTTCGGTCATCGGAGAGGTGCAGCATCCGGGTGTTTACCAGGTACTCGGCTCGCGCAGCCTGCTCGATCTCATCTCCATGTCAGGCGGCCTCACCAACGTGGCCGATACGCGAATCACCGTAAAACGGCGGCGTGGATCGGAGCAGGCGATAACTGTCAAATTGAAGACCGATGACCCGAATACTTCCCTTAACAACAATGTCCAGATTTACCCCGGAGATTTGATAGTAGTGCCGCGGGCGGGAATCGTGTACGTACTCGGCGACGTAACCCGTCCGGGAGGCTTTGTAATGCAGGACAGCGGCAAAATCACTCTGCTGCAGGCATTGGCCCAGGCCGGAGGAGCCAGCAAAAGCGCTTCGTTGAGTAAAACTGTTCTGATGCGTAAGAATGCGCAAGGCTACGCGACGACCAAGCTGCACGTTGGCAAGATACAGAAGGGAGAGGCGCCCGACCTCGACCTTCAAGCCAACGATATTCTCTTTGTTCCAAACAACCGTCTAAAGAATGCGCTAAGCGGCACGCAAAGCGTCCTCAGTTCGATCGGCAGCGCATCGATTTATGCCGTCGTCCATTAAACTCGCAGTTCGCGAATAAGCGTGTCTTGGCAACTCTCTGTGCCTTCGAGAAATGGAGTCTCCCCCTATTAAGGACGCAAATGCCGCACGCGGTGGGTGGCGGGTCTCATTGCGGGAAGGTTTGCGTAAGAGCATCAGCTCTCAGATTGTACGGAATGCCTCATGGATGCTAAGCGGTCATGGCTTGCAATTGCTCGGGCGGATGGGCTATTTCATCATCATTGCCCACGCTCTTGGACCCACCGGCTATGGAAGCTTTGTGGCCTGCTCCGCCCTAATAGGAATGATGTCGCCTTTCGCCTCGTGCGGTACCGGGCACGTCATGATCAAGTACGTCGCGCGGGACCGGAATGTGCTGGCAGCTTATCTGGGCAATGCACTTCTTGTGACGGCGGCTTCGGGCTCGGTCTTGACGATATTCGCGCTCATTCTCAGGCCCTATGTGCTTCCGGAGTCATCCACAGCTGCAATGCTGATCGCAGTAGCGATCTCAGACCTGTTCGGGATGGAAATGACCAACATTTGCCTGCAGGTGTTCCTGGCTCTCGAGCAAGGGCGGCGCTTCTCACACCTGATGGCATTTTCCACCGGCGTGCGTTTGGTAGCAGCAATCATATTGTTAGCTGTAGGGCCTACGGCAGCTCATTGGGCATATTTGTATGCCGCGTCGGCTGTAATCGCAACCACCACCGGAATCATCGCAGTGAGCCGGTACTGCACGCCGCCGCGTTTTCAGCTGAATCTCTTCTACTCTTCAGTACGCGAGGGGTTTCACTTTGCCACCTCGCTCGCGTCTCAGTCCGTCTACAACGATATTGATAAGACGATGCTTGCGCGCCTGGGCACAGTGGAAGCAGCGGCCATCTACGCAGCGGCTTACCGCTTTATTGAAGCGGCGATCCTCCCGATCCGCTCCGTCGCAAACGCCGCTTATCCCGAATTCTTCCGCCTCGGCGTGCAGGGTGTTACGCCCGGTTTCGGATTCGCACGGCGAATCCTCCGGCGTTCGGTCTTATACGGATTAGGCGTGGCTGTTGTCCTGTTTGCTGCGGCTGGATTTGTCCCGATGGTCCTGGGGCGTGCTTACCAGGATAGCGTCACAGCACTGCGATGGTTGTGTCTGCTGCCAGTCATCAAATGCGTGCACATTTTTCTTTCCGATACATTGACTGGATCAAACTACCAATGGCAAACGTCGTCAGCACAGATCGCGGTAGCTGTTTTCAACGTCGTCCTTAATTTCTGGCTCATCGTAGCCTTCTCCTGGCGAGGCGCTGCCTGGTCCAGTTTGGCGACGGATGGACTGCTCATGGTGCTTTTGTACATGATCATCAACTGGCATTTGCGGCGCGAACGGCTCTTGAGCGGGCCGGCGAGTCCACAACCCGTTGCCGCGGGGGAACGGTAAAGCATGGCTTCATACAACGCAGGTAAGATCCATGCCAGTTCCCATAGCGCTTGTGTCCACGCCGGATCTCCTGCGCATTATGACGCTGCTTATGTTTCAGCAGGCACGCGCTCAAGCCTTGAAAAGCTTTATTCCATTCTGGAGAAACTATTCGTGTTCTTGCTGCTCCTCTCCAGCATGAATGTTGTCACGGCGCTCTCGCCATCATCCAAAGAACAGACTGATCTCAGGGTGTTCTCGGCCAATATGGACACGTCCAGTGTCTTGATTGATGCGGCTATCTACATGTACGGAGTCGCGCTTATGTTGATGCGTTGGCGGCAAGTCCTTCGCGCGGCACGCACGGCATGGCCGTTGCTGGCGCTCGCAGGATTGGCGTTCTTATCGACTGCCTGGAGCGTTGAGCCAATGCTGACGTTACGCAGAAGTGTATTGCTCTTGGCATCCACCATGATCGCGATTTACGTTGGCGAGCGATATTCCATCAAAGCCTTTGCGCACCTGCTCGCCCAAACTTTCTGCTGGATGATTGTGCTGGTGCTCCTGGTCTATCTCGTCGCACCCGAGTATGTAATTGACTATTCTGCATATGGGGGCGCATGGAGGGGATTATCTACCTATAAGAATACCTTTGGCGAGCACATGGCGGTTGCAGTTTTGCTCCTTACCCTGGTCAGATTTCGCCGCTTTCCCTGGCTTCGTTATGTGTTTCTTCTCATTGCAGCCGGCCTGCTCTTTCTCTCGCATTCCGCCACCGCGGTGGTTTGCGGTGTTTTAACGCTGGCCGCAGTCCCGTTGTGGCGTCTGATGCGGGGTAAGCAGCGCTTGCTCATTGGTGTCCTGGTTGCTATCACCTTTCTTTTAGGAATTTACTGGCTACTTGCGTTTCCTGAGACGATCTTTCAGGTATTGGGTCGCGACGCCACATTGACCGGACGAACGGATTTGTGGTCCAAGCTGCCTCCGGTCATTGCGAATCGCCCCCTCTTGGGATATGGCTATGCCGCTTTTTGGACCGGCTCGAACGCTGAAGTGCTGAATGTTTGGATCGGAGCGGGACGGCTTGTTCCAATCGCTGATAACGGTTATATCGATCTCTGCCTCAGCCTTGGCGTCGGTGGTTTAGCGCTCTTCTTATGTGTGTTCACTGGCGCCTTCCGCAAGGCGATGGAGTACCTCAGGTCAGAACGCGGATTCGTCGCCTTGTGGCCGGTCACCTACCTATGCATATTCGCCGCGGACAATATATGCGAGAGTGCGCTGTTAACCCGCGGCACGTTTCCATTTCTGGTTTTCGCCATTGTCACCACATCATTGGCGCTGAGCCATAAGCGCGGCGTGACTGCTACGCGGACGGCCGATCCTCAGCCGTTCATGTGGGAACTGAATCCTCCTGTGATCTCACGCTAGCACTCGGTTCAATCATGTCAGCAACTCACATCTCAACTGCACCGGCAACTCGCTTCCGGGATTCTGCAGATCGTTTGAGCGCAGCCGGACACCTTTGCATGAAGGTCCTCTGGATTCCTCACAAGGACTGGCCGTCTCTTGACGGACAGCGCGAACGATGGCTGCTCGACAGCTGGCCGGATTCTGAAGACGAGCTGCACGTTTTGACGTGGCAACCGGCACGTGATATCGGAAACCCGCTCTCGTCTCTTGGTTGGTCTACCTTTCGGCAAGGGCGCATAACGGTCCACAGCCGGCCTCGCATCCCGAATGTGATGGGTCGCCATGTGATGGGTCGCTTTGGAAAGGACAACCCCAGGGGGCTCTGGATCAATGAACAACTCTTCCGTTTTTATGCCAGGCAGCTTGTTCGCAAGTTGGGCATCGACGTCGTGATTTACGGCCTCGGCCATAGGGCGGTTGGTTTGCCGCCATTCGATCTGCCCGTTGCCAGGGTGTTCGACTGTCTGGATCTCATCACGTATCAGGATGTTGAGGCGGAGTACATCGCGAACAGTGACGTGGCGTTGTGCACATCCCGCGTACTTGTCGACCGCTTGAAGAGGTTCGGGAAACAGGGAGTCTACATTCCAAACGGCGTGAGCTTGAGCCGGATCGCCTGCGGTCAGCGCGATCACGCCCGGGCAGAGCTCGGGCTCCAGGGGAAACAGGTGGTGAGCCTCATCGGCCTGACCAGCAGCCCGTCTCTGTTTTTCGTGGATGCCCTCGCGCTCGCCGCCCGGCAGGTGCCGAATCTTGTCTTCCTTGTGGTCGGCGGAGGCGATCCTCTCCGCCCCATCGTGGAGCGCTGCAGCCAGCTCGGTTTGCCATTTGTGGCGACGGGATGGGTTCCCAACAACCAGATAGGCCACTACTTCGCGGCAACGGATCTCGGTTTGTATCCCGGTGATTCCAACGCATACTTTGACGCCGCGTGCCCTCTCAAGGTGCTCGAGTACACGGCTGCCCGCCGGCCCGTAGTGGCTACCGACCTTGAGGAACTCCGGCGTCTTGCATTTCCCAACGTGCGCCTGGCGCCACCAGATCCGGAGCGCTTCGCTTCGGCGATCATGAAATCACTCCGCGAGCCGACCGAATTCGCCGATGTTTCCGGGTTCGAGTGGGCCACGCTCGCACAGACTGTCAGGCAGACGCTTGCAAAACTCGTCCAGGAGCGGCGTCGATGAACGCCCGGAAAGTTCGACACACGACTGTTCTAGTTGTGCTTGGCACCCGGCCGGAGGCGATCAAGCTTGCACCGGTCATCTCAGAGCTGCGCCGCCACCGCGACGTGACAACCCGTGTGTGCGTGACCGGCCAGCACAGAGAAATGGTCCAGCCGATCCTTGAGCTGTTCGACGTCCGGCCTGACGTTGACCTTGCACTCATGACGCCGGACCAACGACTCTCTTCTCTGACCGCCGCGGCCCTGACGCGGCTCGAGGAGGTTATTGTCTCCACGGCGCCCGATTGGGTGGTGCTGCAGGGTGACACGACGTCTGCCATGTCGGCTGCGCTGGCTGCATTCTATCGACGAGTACCCGTCGCGCATGTCGAAGCAGGGCTCCGGACCCATGATCTGGCTCGCCCTTTCCCGGAGGAAGCGAACCGCCGCATTGCGGATGCACTTGCCACGGTACACTTCGCGCCAACGGAGTTAGCTCGGCGCAATCTGCTGCGCGAAGGCGCCGATAGTTCCACTATCTATGTCACCGGCAACACTGTCGTCGATGCACTCCTGAAAGTCGGCGGCCTACCTGAGGACGGGTTCGGCGGCCAACTGGCCTGCCTGCCTTCGAACCGGCGCATCATTCTAATGACGGCGCATCGCCGCGAAAGTTTCGGAACAGGTCTTCGAGATGTCTGCCATGCCGTCCGCGAGATTGTCGACGCCATCCCAGATGTTCAATGCGTGTATCCCGTACACCTGAACCCAAACGTGCAGGAGCCCGCGCACGCCATTCTGGCCGGCCACGATCGGATATCACTCATCCCGCCGCTCGATTACGTTTCTCTGGTTCACCTGATGCGCCGGTCAACGTTGATCGTGACGGATTCTGGCGGCCTCCAGGAGGAAGCGCCAACTTTCGGGAAACCAGTCCTCATCCTTCGCGACCTCACGGAACGGCCCGAGGCCGTTCAGGCAGGCTGCGCCAGGATCGTCGGTACCAAGAGGCGAGTCATTGTTTCAGCAGCGCTCGAGTTACTGAATGATCGCTCGGCTTATGACCGCATGGCGAAAATCGCGAACCCGTTCGGTGACGGGCATGCGAGCAAGCGAATCGTCCGCGTGCTCCGTAATTGGCCGGTTGCCGGCGCTAGCCCACGGAGCGCGGATTTGGCGAGACAGGCTCAGGCACCTGACGCGCTCCGCGCCGACAAGAACGCGGCGCTTATGGGCCAACCAGGAATGGACGATTGACTTCATGGCGGCAAGCCTGCCGGCGAATGGTGTGCATTCCGTGTCGAGTGACTCGGCTCGACGAAAGACAAGGAAGTCATGCTGATCCGGGCGATCCGGCAGACCGATGGAAACCTAACACTTGGAAGCTTTCACGAATCGTTCCGCAGGAGGATAACTCATGAGTGACAACAGGACGGTGCTGGTGGTCGGGCTCGGGGAGGTGGGCAAACCTCTACTGGCTATTCTTTCGCAACGCTATCAGGTTGTTGGAATCGACCTAAAGGGTCCGTCTGAACAAATTGAGCACGCCGATGTAATGCACATTTGCTATCCCTTTGAGGTTTACGATTTTGTCGGCGAAACGGTGCGATACATAGGCCGCTACAAGCCCGCGCTGACAATCATCAACAGCACGGTTGGAGTCGGCACAACGCGCAAAATCGCCGCGGGCGCCAGCGCGGACGTGGTGCATAGTCCGGTGCGGGGCAAACACGCGCATATGCAGGAAGAGATGCTCTCTTATACGAAATTCATCGGCGCCCTGGATCCCAGAGCGGCCCACAACGCTGCCCGGCACTTCGAAGCTTCCGGCTTCAAGACAAGAATTCTTTCATCTCCAGAGTCGACCGAACTTGGCAAACTGGCCGAGACCACATATTTCGGAATGATGATTGCCTGGGCGCAGGAAGTGGAAAGATATTGCGACCGGACAGGCACGAATTACGACGAAGTCATCTCCTTGTTCGACGAAATCAAGTTCTTTCCGCCGGTCAAGTACTCCCCGGGGACCATCGGGGGACATTGCGTGATGCGTAATATTGAAATTCTCTCGAGAGTTGACCGCTCATCTCTGCTGCGGGCGATCCAGGATTCCAATGAAAAGAAGATCGAGCGTGAAGCCGGTAAGCACGTGCAGCAAAAAGAATGCCCTGCGCTCGCGGCTACGCCAAAAGAATAGGAGATCGACCCCGCCAACTGCCTCTACAACGGCAGACCTTTGCGGGTAGCGTCCATTTTATGTCTCGTCGATACGAAGATGCTTTGGAAGACGGCCCCGCCATAAACTCGGCCGCGATCGCCGGCTCCGCGGAGGCATCGCGCATGTGCGAGTTGCTCACCGAGCGGAAGTGTGGTGCGGAGTCCAGAACTCTTCAAGGCAAACGCGTCGGAATAGTCGTGCTGTCCGCCTATCCGTTTGATCCCCGGCCGCGTCGCACCGCTGATGTACTGGTGCGCCAGGGCATGAGCGTCGATTACATCTGCGTGGCAGACGGCAAGGCTCCCTGGCGCGAGAAGACGAACGGCATAAACGTCTTCCGTGTTCCCATCAACCATCAGCGTGGCGGGAAGCTTGGCTATGCCTATCAGTACTCGGCATTCATTCTGGCTTCCGCTGCTATTCTGGCAGCGCGTTCGCGACGGCATCGGTATGACCTGGTTTTTGTCAACAACATGCCGGACATTCTCGTGGTGAGCGCGCTGGTGCCAAAAATATTTGGCGCAAAAGTCATTCTGGACTTGCACGATCCGATGCCTGAACTCATGATGACGATCTTTGGCAAAGATCCTGGCAGCAAGAGCGTCCGGCTGCTGAAGTTTCTCGAAAAATGGAGTGCCGCGCGTGCGGACCGGGTCCTGGTGCCCAATGTAGCGTGTCGGCGCCTGTTGGCTTCCCGCAGTTGTCCGGAGGATAGGATTGCCGTCATGATGAATTCGCCTGACGAATCCATCTTTCCTTTTCGTCCCGCGTGCTCACAACCGGCACTGGAGCACAGGAGTAATGCCCCATTCGTTGTTATGTATCACGGCACATTGGTCGAGCGAAATGGTCTGGACATTGCGATAGAGGCGTTCGCGTGTCTGCGGAAGAAGTTGCCAATGGCGCAATTGCATATCTACGGCAAAGCGACTCCTTTCCTGGAAAGAGTCATGCAATCGGCGAGGGATCGCGGTCTAGAGCAAAATGTGCTTCACTTCGGACAAAAGCCGTTGGAGCAAATTGTTGACGCGATTGACGCTTGTAACGTAGGCCTCATCCCGAACCGTCACAATGCATTCACTCATATCAATACGCCTACCCGCATTTTCGAGTATCTCGCGCGCGGCAAGCCTGTGATTGCTCCACGCACCGCGGGTATTCAGGATTATTTCGATGCAGAATCCATTTTCTTCTTTGAGGCGGGAAACGCAGATGAACTGGCAAGGCAAATCGAATTTGTCGCTTCCCATCCCATGGAGGCTTTGACCGTTACGGAACGAGGCCAGCAAGTCTACAAGGCCCACGCATGGAGGCAGGAACGGCAGACTCTTGTACGAGTGGTGGAAAAACTCTTCGAGCGAAAAGAGGAACGCAACGGGTGAGGTCGATTTCATCCTCTGTACCATTTTGAACGAAAGAAAAAATAATGAGTAAGTCCCTTCGGATCCTTGCGTGGCCGGCTTTCAAAAATCGCGGTCCGTACAATGTTCTGCTGTATCGGAGTATGCAAACGCTGGGCGCAACGGTGGAAGAATTCAGTACCTGGCGAATTCTATCGAAGCGGTATGACATTGTGCATTTGCACTGGCCGGAATACTGCGTCAACGGACGTGGTGCATTAGCCTCATTGTTCTGGAGTTGCTCGTTGTTTGCAGTAATGGGCTGGGTTCGCCTGCGGGGCGGCAAAGTTATCTGGACCGTCCATAATCTGCAAAGCCACCTCCAGCAACACCCCGGGATCGAACGATATTTTTGGAAAATATTTACGGTGCTCTTGAACGCGTATATCGGGCTGACCGAGACCGGCGCAGAGCAGGCTCGCCGTCGCTATCCTGCCCTTCGCTCGAAACGCGGCTTTGTCATTCCGCACGGTAATATTCGGGACGCATATCCGGGGGTTGAGATTTCGCGCGAAGAGGCCCGGTTGCGGTTAGGCATTTCTACATCGGCAAGGGTAGTGGGTTTTTTTGGCTCTATCGAGCGATACAAAGGAATAACGGAGCTGGTGGAGGCATTCTCGGCTTTGAATGACCATCGCGCCGTTCTTTACGCGGCAGGAAAGTGTTATCTGACGGCCCAGGAACGGGCGCACATCGAGCACATCGCCGGGGGCGACAGCCGTGTACGTCTGCGGCTCGAATACATTCCGGATGCCGATGCTGCGTCTTACATTCGTGCCTCTGACCTGGTCGTACTGCCCTTTCGGGAGATTCTAAACTCCGGCTCCGCAGTGCTCGCGCTCTCACTTGACCGGCCTGTACTAGTGCCGGCCCGGGGAGCAATGCCGGATCTTCAACAGTTTGCCGGCGCTGAGTGGGTCCGCCTGTACTCGGGCGAGTTGACATCTGGGACACTGCAGCAGCACCTCGATGCTGCGATTGGGGGCGCGGCGATGCGCGGGCATTGCCGCGCTCTGGAATTCGGTTGGGCAGGACTCGGCTGGAACGATCTGGCCCAGCTCACCCTGAATGCGTACCACGCCGTAATTGCACCAGCGCCGCATCGCGCCAGCATCAGCACATCAGAGAAGTTTGCAGAACGACGATGAAGGTTGCTACCTGAAATGCTGGCGGGAACATATTTCATTCTCTATTTGGAGAGTTGTCTTGCATCCTGAATGGCGTAAGGCAGCGGGCACGATGCGGAGTCGATAGATGCCGGGAAGGCGAACGCGCTTTACCGCGTCAGAGTCGCGTCTCGCTAGAGTACAAGGGAAACGGCGCAGGGAGCTCCTTGTTGCCATCGTAATCGGTGCTGCTGTGATCCTGACCGCAGGCGCAATACATCTGAAGCAAGACTTCGCTCCTTCTTTGGAAAGAAAGGCCGCGGCTTCTCAGACGCAAGCGGCTGCCGAAAATATCATGTTGGCCCAGGCAGCTTCGGTGCTCGCTAACCCACATTTCACCACCCAGCCCGCGATCGGTGTATTTGCCGACGGCGGCGGTGGGTACACGAGCACTCAATGCGCGGCTGCTCTCGACGCCAACGCGTCGTCCTACATGTACAACGGCCACCCGATCAATCAGGAAACCGTTCCGCAGAACCAGCAGCCACATTCCCCGAGTTCCCCCGCGACGGGCGTCACTTCACCCGTCAACCAGACGAAACCGAATGTGAGTCAGCTCGCGTACTACGCAAGCGATGGTTATCGCTCTTCGGAAATGGATCCCCCGTATACATGGATGAAGCTGGTGGACGGACAATACACCGGAACAACGGAGATGATTATTCGCTGGGCCGCGTGCAAATGGGGGATGGACGAAGACATGATTCGGGCTCAGGCAACAGCTGAACACGGCACCTGGATCCAGTGGAACGCGGGCGGCGACGAGCGCAAATCGATCAATCAATGTCAGGCAGGCAACAACCCCGATCATAATTCAACAAGTCTCTGGGGATATCTGATTTCTAACGCCTGTTATCAATCGTGGTCCATTTGGCAGACCAAGGTGGTCTATTCGAGCCCGAACATCGGCGCGTGGACGACCTGGCCGGCCATCAACGAGAGCACAGCGTTTGCTGTCGACTACCGCTACGCCTCTCAACGTTCGTGTATGAACGGCGATCAATCGGGATTCTTCAATGACAAAGGGACAGGGGCCGCGTATCTTGCCGACGTTGCTAACGCCAAGAACAACCCTGACGTCGAATCTCCGCATAGGCTCTGGAACACTGTAACAGCGGCATACGCGACGAATCTCCAATATGTGGCATTCGCCTGTATGGGCTCCCACTACAGCGGCAACTGGATGGATTCCGAGGCGCGGGTTTATTTGAACTCGGTGCTCACTCACTGGAAGAAGAAGGATTGGCTGCCGAAGTAATGGCGATGGGAACGACGGCCAGCATTCGTTGAATCCTGTTCGCTATTGAAAGCCCACCACAACAACGTCACGCCGCAATCTGCGGACGTGCGCACGCTGCAGGGGGCGTTAAACGAATAACCGGAGAACCAATGAACTCTAACACCGTTGGCGCGTGTGATTGCGTGGTCAGTCCGGGGCATTAAGTCGAGGAGAGAACTCAATTAGAGTCCCTCTCAAGGAGGATCGCCATGAAGCGCAGTGCACACAATTCTCTAAGACTTCTTCTTATCTTCCTGATCCCACTCATTCCGGCGTGGGGACAGAATCCGATTGTGGTC
>Ga0105245_10001423_pt1 | contig 21721 bp, 14 predicted proteins | sample KBSM54metaG_FD_81523 | JGI IMG/M metagenome (GOLD analysis project Ga0105245, IMG submission 81523) | Miscanthus rhizosphere microbial communities from Kellogg Biological Station, Michigan, USA - KBS M5-4 metaG | ecosystem: Host-associated > Plants > Roots > Rhizosphere > Soil | place...
CTGCTCGCTGACGTGGCTTCCGCTCTACCACGACATGGGGCTCATCGGTTACCTGGCCCTGCAGATGTCCTGCGTCTGCCAGTTGGTCATGCAGTCGCCGGCGACGTTCGCGGCGCGTCCCGCGAGCTGGCTGGAAGCGATCGCCGCCTACGGCGCGACCTCCACGGCCGCCCCGAACTTCGCCTGGGCGCTCGCCACCCGCCTGTTGGAGGCCCGCCCGGCCGCCGACCCGGCGACGCAGCTGGGTTCGCTACGGTTCGCGCTCAGTGGCGGCGAACCGGTCGATCCCGCGGTCGTGGAGCGGCTGCTGGCCGTCGGGCGACGGCACGGCCTGGATCCGGCCGCCGTCACCTGCGGCTACGGCCTGGCCGAGGCCACGCTCGCGGTGACGTTTCCCCCGCCGGGAAGCGGGCTGCGGGTGGACGTGGTCGACCCGGTCGCGCTGGAGCACACCGGCCGGGCGAGCCCGGCCCGAGACACCGGCCGCGCGCTGATCCGGGTGGGCCGGCCGGTGCCGGGCACCGACGTTCGCGTCGTCGACCGCCTGAGCGGCGCCGAGTTGACCGAACGACACGTCGGCCATGTCGAGGTTCGCGGACCCGGAGTGGTGCGCGGTTACTTCGGCGAGCCGCCGGCTCCGGCGGACCGTTGGCTGCGCACCGGCGACCTCGGCTACCTCGCCGACGGCGATCTGGTGATATGCGGCCGCGAGAAGGACGTGCTGTTCGCGGCCGGGCGCAACGTCTTCCCGCAGGACGTCGAGGCCGCCGCGGCGCAAACGCGGGGAGTGCGGCCCGGCGGTGTCGTGGCCTTCGGGGTTCCCGGCGGCGAGGTCGGTGACCGCCTCGTCGTCGCGGTGGAGTCGCGATACTGGGCCGACCCGGAAACGGCGGGTGCGATCCGCAGTGCCGTCAGCGGGGCCGTCGCCGCTGAGGTCGGGCTCACCCCGTACGCCGTCCTCGTGCTGCCTCCGCACCGCCTGTGCCGGACGTCCTCGGGCAAGCTGCGCCGGGCCGAGAGCCGGCGGCAACATCTCGCCGGCGTTCTCACTACCCGCCCATTGCTGGAGGCGAGGCGATGACGAGCGAAGCGACGGCGACCAGACCGGCAGCGGACCGGCGTGACGGGTGGCGGCGCGAACTGGCCGACCTGCTCGACGTGACGCCGGCCGCGCTTACCGACGAAGCGCGGCTCGGCGAGGACCTCGGACTCGACAGCCTGGCCCGGATGAGCCTGCTGGCCTGGCTGGACGGCAAGGGCGTGTCCCTGATGGACCCGCGGATACTGCACCGGGTCGACGACGTGCTGAAGCTCATCGAACGGGTGCCGGCCCGCAGCAACGTCTCGGTGGTCATGCTCGGCGCCGTCCCCGGAGGTGAGCCGGGGCGAGCCGGTGACGTGCCTGAACCCCGGCGACCGCGTTCGCCGTTGGCTCCGGTCCTCGGCAACCACGCGTACCAACTCACCCCGCTGCGCGAGAGCGACATCGGGTTCCTCTACGCACTCGCGGTGCACCCGGAGACCAGCTACCGGTGGCGGTACCGGGGCGTCCCACCACCGCCCGACCGGTTCGCCGCCGATCTCTGGAGTCAGGTCCTGGTGCAGTACGTCGTCCGCACCCACTCCGACGAACCGGTCGGACAGGTCGTCGCCTACGCGGCCGATCTCGCGGCGGGTCACGCGTACGTGGGTGCGGTCTTCCAACCCGACCACACCGGTAGCGGCCTGGCCGCCGACGTGACCGCGACGTTCGTCCGGTACCTGTTCCACACGTTCCCCTTACGCAAGTTGTATCTGGAGGTACCCGGCTTCAACTGGCCACAGGTCCGCAGCGCGGCCGGACGGTTGTTCGAGATCGAGGGCGTGCTGCGTGACCATGACTTCTACGCCGGCCGCTACTGGGACAAGTACGTGTGCGCGATCTATCCAGTGGCACCACCGAATCCATCCGATTGACGGACCCAGCTCAGGAGAGGACGAGCACAATGGCCGCGAAACCCACACACCGCCGTGCCCTGCGACCGGCGGTCGTCGCCGCCGCCGCGACGGTCGGACTCACCGCCACCGCGATTCCGGCCGGCGCCGCACCGGCCGCCCCGACCGCACCCGCGGCACCGTCCCGCACCGACCAGTCGACCGGCGGCAACCACATCACCGCGGCCAACCGCCAGGCCATCGCGCAGACGGCTGTGAACGAACACAACACCCCGGAGCGCAACCACGAGATCGGCGTCAACTGCAACGCCTACTCGGGCTTCTTCGGCACCGGCGCGCCCTGCGCCAACGGGTGGCGGGCCGAGGAGTGGTGCTCGGACTTCGCCATCTACACCTGGAAGGCCGGCGGTGCCGACGTCCGCGGGCTCAACGCCGGTTCGGTGAGCTTCTACCGGTACGGCCTCAACCACGGAACCTGGCACTGGGGGTCGGCCGGGGTCCAGCCCGGCGACGCGGTCGTGTACGGACTCAACAGCGCGGGAACCTTCTCCGAGCACGTCGGCGTCTACGTCGGCAACGGCTATGTGATCTCCGGCAACTACCACGACCGGATCTGGAAACACCCCATCGCCGAGGCCGGCGTCATCAGCGGCTACGCCAGCCCGGTCTGAGACGGGCATGAGCCGGGAACGGAGTCGTACGGCAGCCGTCGCGGTGGCGGCGGGTCTGCTGCTGCCGACGGTGGCGTCGCCGGGCGCGCCCGCCGCGGCCTTCGCCGACGGCGGCACGACAATCGACGGGTACTACGCGCGCCAGGGGTTGTCGGTGCCCTTCGTCGATGCCGTTCCGCTGGTGGGCCGGTTCGACGGCGACGCCCGCGACGACGTCCTCTGGTACACGCCCGGCACCCCGACCAGCGGGCCCGACGACGCCTTCTGGTTCGGCACCGGCAACAGCGCGGCGCCGTTCCGCTCCGTTCCCGCACCGCCCGCCGAGTACGCGCTTGTCGCGTCCCCCGTGGCGGGCGACTTCGACGGCAACGGCCAGACCGACATCTACTGGTACGGGCAGCGCGATGGCGGGCCCCGCGACGCCCGATGGCTACGGATCGACAGCACGTGGGTGAAGTCCGCCGTCGACGGCTTTGTCGGCGGCGGCACGCCGTATGTCGCCGACCTCAACGGCGACGGGCTCGACGACGTCGTCGTGCACTACGACACCTGGCAGGGCGGCGACGGCGTTGTCGCGCTCCGGTGGGGATCACGCACCGGCCCGCTCGAACCGTGGTCCTTCGCCGTCGACGCCGGCGGACAACTGCTCCGCACCCCGCCCGGAGTGACACTCGGCCTCGCCGACATCGACGCGGACTCGAAGACCGACATCCGCCTGTTTCCACCCACACCGAGCCCGTGGGCCGACTGGGCGCCACGGTGGATGTCGCGTGGCGACGGCACGTTCGCGGTGCCGTCCCCGGACTGGACGCCGGGAACCGCCGCCCTGGACCGCGTCACCGCCGGCGACATCGACGGTGACCGCAACGGCGATCTACTGACCCACGACCCGACGACCGGCGCGGTCAACGCGTTGTACAACCTCGGTGCCGGCTTCTACTCCCGGCCGGACACCGCGCAGCTGTCCAGGGGAACCTACCGTGGAGTGCGCGGCGACTTCACCGGTGACGCCCAGCCCGACGTCCTGTGGTACGGCGTCGGCCCGGCCCGCGACGAACTGTGGCTGCACCGGGGCCGGTTCCGTTACGACGTCGACATCGTGACGAGCACCGTGCCGCGCCGCAGCGACGGCACGAACCGGCTCCTGCTGGACCTCGTTCGACCGCCGTCGAGCGTGCCGGGTCCGTACAGGACGATCGTCTTCGTCCACGGTGGGGGCTGGGGCAGCGTGCCCGGTGGGCAACGGCAGGTGCCCACCATGTCGGCGGACCCGGCGCTGCTCCGGGCCGGCTACGCCATCGCGAGCGTCGACTATCGCGGCGTCGAGGACCGGGGTCCGACCCTGGCCCAGCGCGCCAGCGGCACCGCCCCGTCATTCGTCGACATGGTCAAGGACGTCAAGTACGCGCTGGCGTGGTTGCGGGCCAACGGCGCCCGCTACCAGTTGGCGACCGACAGGATCGTGGTGTCGGGCTTCTCGGCCGGCGGTCATCTGGCCGCGCTCGCCGGGTTGACCAACGACCATCCGGGTTTCCAGCCGACGCTTCCGCCGGACCTGGCCGGTGCCGACGCGTACCGGGCCACCCGCATCCAGGGCGTCATCCCGCTGGCCGGACCCATCGACGCGACGATCGGGTTCCGCGACCACCCGTGGTACACGGGCGCGGTGGCGGGTCTGCTCGGCTGTGCGCCCGACGGGCAGCCGTTACGCCTGGGCCAGCCGCCCGACCAGGTCGACCTGCCGCCGTGCGCGACACTCACCCTGGTCGCGTTCGATCCGGTCTTCTACCTCGACGACGCCGATCCACCGGTGCTGTTGGGATACAACACCGACGACCCGCTAGTGCGGTACGCGCACGGTCAGCAGCTATGGAACGCGCTGCGTGCCAGGCCGGCGCGCGCCGGCAGAGACATATTCCCGCCGGGGCTCACCGGCGGCCATGGCGGCGTGTGGTTGCCGGAGCAGACGTTGCGGACGTTCCTGGCCCGCACCATCGGTTGACCCCGGCACCCATCCATCCATCCTGATCGGGTCGGCCGACCCGATCAGGACGCGTTCCTCGCGGACCGCACGGCGAAGGCGGCGAAGATCTCCGAGGCACCGAAGAAGATCATGTAGATGCCGACGAGGTTGACCAGCAACAGCAGTTCACGGCCGGGCGAGCCGATCGCCCACACGCCGAGTATCAACTGCAGGATGCCGGCGAGCAGACCCATCCACCACCAGTCCCGCTTCGGACCCATGAACGCCGCGACGATCGAGAGGACGCCACCGAGCACCAGAAACCACGCGACGAACACGGCGAGGACGTAGAGGGTCTTGCCCGGCCACGCGAACGCACCCAGGCCGGCGAGGATGCCGAGCACCCCACCGACGTAGAACAGCCACCGCCAACTGTCCACCCGCCCAGCCGTGAGGAAGTAGGAGATGCCGGCGAAGATGAACGCGAAGCCGGCGAACCACGCCAGCGACGCGACGCTGCCCGGACGCATGCTCAGCACGAACAGCCCGTAGAACGTCCAGAGGACGCCGGTGATGAGGTAGAGCCACCATGCGCCGGTGGCGGTCGTGGCCGTGACCGGACGCGGCACGAACGCGCCTGCGGCCGTGGATTCCGATGTGGTTCGCGGCACCGCCGATGAGGTCGAGGACATCCCGACTCCTAGGTTGACTGACGACGAGGTAACAGATGCGCCTGCCTCACGCTCATTCAGCATGATCGTCGTGATCAGGGCGGCCTTCACCCGCCGGGGATGATTTCTCCCACCGCGACATCGCCGCAGCATGATCAAGGACCGCGCCGGAGCGGTGCGGTCGGAACCGGGTCGTGCGCCGGCCCAGGTTCACCCGCCCGGGGTGGGTACAAACTCGCCGGGGTGCTCGCACGGTCGTTGTCATGACTCAAACAAGGATGCGAGACGTTCTCGACCGCGACTTTATCGCTCTCCTCGACCGGGCGGCATCGGAGTCGGCGTACCGGCTCGGTGGTGCGCACCGGGCTCTGCGGGGGGTGCGTCCGAGCGTCCGCCGCCGGTGGGAGCTGGTGATCGTCGCCGGAGTGGCCGGGTTCGTCGGCGTCATGGCGGTACTCACGGCGCGCCGGTGGATGGCGAAGGTCGGTGAGCTGATCCGAGCCCTGGAGCTTGCCGACTCCGAGCGGGTGCAGGCCGCGCAGGAGGACGCCGACGGTGCCGAGGCCTTCGAAAACGAGCCGGATCCCGATGACTCCCCCGCCGGTATGCCGGCACCACCGGGCACCGAGGCGTGATCAAGGCAGGAGCGCGGCGTCGTCGCGAACGATGGTCCGGTAGTGGTCCGGCACCGGCCGCGACGGCTTCGGACCGGCGGATGGCAGTTCCGCGACGCCGACCACCGTGACATGGTGGAAGTCCCGACCGGAGCCGGAGCCGCTCTTGCGCGCCCACCGACCGGTGGCCTCCTCGACGTGGTCACGAAGCTGGCTCCCGTACCACCGGATCACCTCGGCCGGCGGGCTCATCGACACGTACCACGTCGTGGACACGTGCCCGCCTCCGGCGATGTAGTTGCGGGTCCAGTCGAACCGGATCAGGTCCGGCTCGGCTTTCGTGGGCGGGCCGCCGCCGACCTGGCGCATCGCTCCTTCGACGGCGGCCTGCCTGGGCTGTCTCAGTGCGACGGGAGGCCGGCCGGCGATGTCGCGGAGGGACCTGGAGACGAGCGGTGTAGCGGTGACGCCACCGGTCATGAACCATCCGGCCACATCGGCCAGCCGCACTCCAGCCGCGCCGACGGCCTCGTGGGTCAGGTTCGCGGTACGGGTTACCAGCGGGGTCGCAAGGTTCTCGAGCGCGCCCCGGGTCACCGGTGGGGCGCCGTCGGATATCGGCTCCACGATGTCCCGTGTGGACAGCATCTCGCGTACGGTGCGGGCGCTGTCGAGCAGCATCCACCACTCGCGGTTGTCCCGCGGCTCACCGCTGCGCTCGCGCGCCGGAAAGGCAATCACCGACGCGGCGAACCGGTCCGCCACTTGCGCGTCAAGGTCGAGTCCGCCGGTGTCGTCGCCTCGTACGGCGAGAATCTCGAAGCCGTCACCGGCGCGGCGCAGCACGGCGACCTCGAATGACCCGGCACCCAGGTGGTAGGTGACCACGTGACGACCGTCGTCGACCGCGTGCCCGAGCAGCGCGGTGAAATAGGTGGCCGCGGCGATCGGGCGTGAGATCAGGTCCGGCACGGGCAGGCCGGCCGCCAAGGCCGCGTCGCGCAGCACGCGCCGACGCGGCTCGGCCCAATTCGCGGGTACGGTCAGGGCGACCCGATCCACCGGCGTACCCAGCATCCGGACGGCCTCGTGGCGGATCCGGCCTAGCGTCGCCCCGACAAGCGCTGACACCGCGACGGTCGGCCCTCCCAACGAGAGGAGTTCGTCGTCGAGGTGGCGTTTCGGGTAGACCGCGAACTGGCGTGAATCGAATTGCGCGTTACGCATGGCGTCGCGGCCGGTGACCAGGTTTCCGTCCCGGCCGAGGCAGACGGCCGAAGGAAGCAGCGGCGTACCGTCGACCGCGACCGGGCGGACGGCCCCGTCGGGCTGTTGCAGCATCGCAACCGTTGACGCGGTGCCGTAGTCGATCACCAACAGAGAATCGGCCATGCGGCCGACGGTACGACACCGGGTACAACGCCCCCACCGCAAAGCATGACCTGCGCCCGCGAGAACGGCACAACCCCCGTGGACACTCGCACTCACGGTGGTCGGCCGTGCGTGGGAGCGCCCGCGCGACCGTCGTCCGGCGGCTGTAGCGGCGGCCGCGCACGACGATCCGCGAGTGAGATTATCCGTCCGATCAGACGGGTTCGGCCGGCGCGCGTGCGGCGCAGGATCCGTTCGCGTTGCGCCTTCTGCCGGCGCGACGGATCGGGCACCGGCACAGCCGACAGGAGCGCCCCGGTGTAGGGGTGCACGGGCATGGCGTACAGGTCGTCCCGATCGGCAGTCTCCACCACCTTGCCGAGGTACATCACCGCGATCCGGTCGGAGATGTGCCGGACGACGGACAGGTCGTGGGCGATGAACAGGTATGCGAGGTCGAGCTCCCGTTGCAGGTCGTCCAGCAGGTTCACGACCTGAGCCTGGATCGACACGTCCAGCGCGGACACCGGTTCGTCCGCGATGATCAGTTTCGGCCGCAAGGCGAGGGGCGCGCGCGATGCCGATGCGCTGCCGTTGCCCGCCGGAGAACTCGTGCGGGTAGCGGTTGTAGGAGGTGCTCGCGTGAGCCGACCTGCCGAGCGTCGTACGTCCAGAAGATCGGCGCAGACCCAACGCAATAACCACCGCGACCGCTGTTGCTTCTGCGAGTTGCGTGCTCGACACTGCGGAAGAAGGTCGCGATCGACGACCATGGGGGGCCGCGTTACGGCACTCCCCCACCTCATCAGCAGGTGGCGATATCAGCAGGTGGCGATATCAGCAGGTGGCGATGCCCCAGCCGAGCGGGAAGAAGCTCGTCGTCCAGCTCACCGTCGCACCGGGCGGCACACTCTTGCACGGTAGGTAGTTCGGTACGAGGTCGTAGACATAGGCCCGACGCTGCACGGTCACATCGCGGCAGTTGGTGTAGTAGATGGTGCGAATGAAACCGGAGATCTGAGCCCATGCCTTCTCCGGGGCACCGCCGCAATCGGCGTCCGGAGCACTGGCAATCCCCGTGCCCGCGTCGGGCCGCGTCGCCGCGCCCAGCGCCGGCGACGACGGGAGCGCCATCGCCACGACGAGCCCCGCCACGGCCGCGATGTTCAGGATCGACCTTCTCATCTCTGCTCCAATTGGTGGGTTGACGGTGTGGTTCGCTGCGGTCTCCGGCTAGGCACCGGTCAGTGCCGGCTCGCTGTCCCAGCCGCCGCGGAGAAATCCGGTCTGACCGCTCATCGTCGCCGGCACGCCAAGGTCGGCGGGGACGCTGCCCGGCGCCACCGCCATCGTGAACGTTCCGGTCGACTGTGGACGGATCCGGTTGACGTAGATCCACCGCACCTCGCCCAGCGGGCCGGTGGCGTAGAACGGCGCGCTGCTGACCTCGACCACGGGTTCGGCCGGTGGCTCGGTGACGATCGCGTCCCGCCGGTGATCCGTACCGGCGCCCCGGTACGTGGTGACGATGGACGACGTTCCCGGTCCGGCGGGTGCGACCCTGTCGTGGTTGGCCGGTGCGTAGCGGACCGGGAGCCCCAGCCGCCGATACGATGCCACGAGCAGGAGGTTGTCGGTGGCCTGCCAGAGCACGAAGTACGCGGCCTCCGGACGACCGTCGCGGCCGGCGATGATGGTCAGGCCCATCGTCGTCACGCTGCGACCGGGCGTGCGGTGTCCGTCCACGATCGTGGTGGCACATGCGTAGTCGGCGAAGATCACGTATCCGAGGTTCGGGTCCTCCGGCCAGGACTGCGGTGCATACCGGGCCGGCACATTCGCGCGCAGCGTCGCCATCGGCACCAGGACGATCTCGTTGAACTCGTAGCAGTCCCGTTCGCTGATACCACGGTGCTCGGCGCCCGCGAGCGGAGCGCCCGCGAGCGTCGCGCCCGCGAGCGGAGCGGCATCTGCGCCGGTGCCCGGCAGCACGCCGAGGGAGACCGCGACGGCAATCAATGACAGCAGCGTGGTCAGCCGGCGGCGAATGCCCGGCCGGACGGCGCTCGGCGTGGTAACCATGCGGTCATCGTGGCGCCGGCGGCCCGTCCTCGTAAGCTCACAGGTCGGGCCCTCACCATGTGGCTAGGGTTGCCACACGGGCATGTCTGGCTTTGCCACACATCGACAGCATTTGCTGAACGAGTGCTCTAAGTTGATCTCGCGTACCTACTCGCGACACTTTGTCACGGGTACTACACTGCGTTCCGTCACATCATTTCGTCGCGACGGGGTCGGCTCACAGGGGGTCGAGACGTGGATCAGCGTTCGACAGCATTGGATGAAACATACTCCAGCGGCTTCGATGTAATGGTTCTGGGCGGCAGCGAACTGGCCCGACGAGGGCTTCGCGAGATGCTCAACTCCCTGGACTCCGTGAGTCGGGTGCAGTCCTGCCGACCGGCGTATCCGACCGGCGCGCTCCCGGACGATCAAAAGTTCGACATCCTGATTCTGGCGTGTGACGACATCGGCCCGGGCTGCGCGCATCAGTTGGCCGACGAGGCGTGGAACCGTGGGGCGAAGGTCCTGCTCCTGCTGGGCGGGCGGGAGGACGAGAATCTCGACATGGTGACCGCCATCCCGAGCAACGGGTTCCTGATGCAGGACGAGGTCACCGAGGATTCGCTCGGCCAGGCGCTGCGTCGGATGATCAGTGGCGAGATCCCGATGCCGCCGGCCCTGGTCAACCGGCTTCTCAGCCGGGCTCGCGACGCGTCGACCAACATCCGCACCGAGTGCGCGAAACTCACCCCGCGCGAGCGGGAGGCCCTCGCGCTGCTCGTCGAGGGGTTGAGCAACAAGCAAATCGCGCGCCGGATGACCATTTCTCCGCATGGCGTCAAGCGACTGGTCGCCAACGTTCTGGCAAAGCTGAATTGTTCGAACCGGACCCTGGCGGTCGCGATGGCGATCAAGCAAGGAATTCTCGAGGACGCCTGACCCGAGGTCAGGGTGCGGCGCAGCGCGCCAATCGGCAGCGAATCAGCCCGCGCAGGGTACCGCCGTCAGGATGCCGCGGGTGAGCAACTGCCACACCATCTCCAGCGCGTCGTCCGAGCTGAGCGCCCCCGCGACGAGATCCTCGTGGAGGCTCACCACCATCTTGAAGATCAACAGGCCGTGCATGTCGGGACGCAGATCCGAACGCAGCGCGCCGGTGCGGACTCCGTCGACGATCGTCAAGCAGATCGGCTCCGGCAGCCTCGCCATCAACTGACGCAACCTCGCCACCGCGACGGAGGACAGGTCGGCCTGTTCCAGCGTCACCCAGCCCAGCCGGTGGCGCGGGCTGGCAAAGTAGTCGAGCAGCGTCTCCACGCACCCGCGAAGCCGCTCGACGGGGTCGGCGTGCTGGTTCACGGTCGCCTGCAACCGGTTCCAGCATTCGTCGACCTCCCGCTCCACGTGGGCGATCAGCGCGTGCTCGACGTCGGGAAAGTACTTGTACAGCGTCGCGCGGCCGATGCCCGCGCGCTGCGCCAGGGCCGCCATGGACGCCTTGGTCACGCCCTCCTCAGCCACCAGGTCGATCGCCGCGTCGATGATCCGCTCGCGATACCGAGCCTTGTGCGACTCGAGGGTGTCCTGCCAGTCATGGCCCACCATCGCCTCCCTTGCGATCCACGTACGTTCAATTTACACCCGAGACAATGTGTCTTGACACATGGCATCTTGTCTCAGGACACTGTGTAAGCGGCTCACCTTGAGGAGTCATTATGAACCGGAAGTCAGCGACGCTCACCAGTCCAACCGGAGGATGTCAGGAGGTCGGCACAATCTCCGCCGCCGGCCTGCGGCGCCGGTTCGGCGGGCGTTGGGCGGTCGACGGCGTCGACCTGGACATCCCCCGCGGGCAGATCTACGGCTTTCTGGGCCCCAACGGCGCCGGCAAGTCGACGCTGGTCCGCATGCTGTGCACCCTTCTCCTGCCGACCGAGGGCCGCGCGGTTGTCGCCGGCTTCGACGTGCGCCGGGAGCCGTTGCAGGTCCGCCTGCGCATCGGGGCGGCGCTCCAGGTCGCGGCGCTGGACGACAAGCAGACGGGGCTGGAGATGCTGCGGTTGCAGGCCAGGCTCTACGGGATGAGCGGACGTGACGCCGAACGCCGGATCAGTGAGCTGCGCGAACTGGTCGACCTGGGCCCGGCCATCGCCCGGCCCACCGGAACGTACTCGGGTGGCATGCGACGCCGGCTCGACCTCGCGCTGGCGCTGATCCACAACCCGTCGATCGTCTTCCTCGACGAGCCGACCACCGGCCTCGACCCGGCCAGCCGGATGGGACTCTGGGACGAGGTCCGCCGGCTCAACCGGGAGTCGGGCACCACGGTCTTCCTCACCACGCAGTACCTGGAGGAGGCCGACGAACTCGCCGAGCGGGTCGGCATCATCAACGCTGGCCGCGTTGTGGCCGAAGGTACCCCGGAGGCGCTCAAGCGGGCGATCGGGGCGGACCTCGTGGTGGCCGACGTGCAGGGCGACGCCCAGCACGCCGGCGGCGTGCTTGCCGGGCTCGACGAGGTGGAGAGCGTCGACGTCAGGGGCTCCCAGATCACCGCGGCGGTCGGGTACGGCCCACAGGCGATCACCCCGGTCGCGGTCGCCCTGGCCGACGCCGGAGCCGAGGTACGCAGCCTGACGCTGCGACAGCCGACGCTCGACGACGTCTTCCTCGCCGTGACGGGTCAACACATGGATGCCGGTGAAGACGGCGCCAGCGCCGGCGTGCCGGCACACAGCGCGAGCGCCGGCATGCCGGCGACGACCGGAAAGGCGGCGTGATGACCACCCTGTCGACTCCAGCCCCACCCGACGTCGCGCCGGAGGGCGCGGCGCCGACCGCCTCGCTCGCCCAGCGGCCCGGCTTCGTCCGCGACGTGATCAGCGTCGCCGGCCGCACCCTGCGACAGGCGCGCCGCGAACCCGAGACGCTGCTTCCGCCGGTCCTCGTTCCGCTGTTCTTCTTCGCGGTCCTGGTCGGTTCGCTGGAGTCCATCTTCGGCCAGGCCGGCATCGACCAGTTCCGGGCGTTCCAGCTGCCCGTGTCCCTGGTCATCGCGGTCACCGGCGTGACCCGGGCCCCCTCGGTGGTGACCGACATCCTCAACGGGTATTTCGACCGCCTGCTGCTCGCGCCGACGAACCGCTTCGCGCTGCTGTTGGGAATGATGGCCGCCGATGTCGTGATCGTCGCCGGCATGACGGTGCCGGTCCTGGTGCTCGGCGCGCTGGTCGGCGTGCACTTCGTCACCGGCGTCGCCGGCATGCTGGCGTTCGTCGGGATCGCGGTGGCGTGGTCCCTCGCCTACGTCGGGATCCTGTACGCCGTGGCACTGCGAAGCGCCAACCCGACAGTGACCGCGCAGACGTTCCTGCTGTTCTTCCCGTTCGTGTTCCTGTCGACCACGATTGTGCCCCGCGAGCAGATGACCGGCTGGATGGAGCACGTCGCCGGCGTCAACCCCCTCACGTATGTGTATGCCGCGCTGCGCTCCCTCATCACCGAAGGCTGGCAAACCCGCACGCTTGTCGAAGGTCTCATCGCCATCGTGGCCGTGGGGCTGGTGACCCACACGGCCGCCCTGGCTGCCCTCCGGCGCCGGGTGTCGCGCTCCCGCGCCTGACCAGTCACCCGACGCGGGCCCGTGGCGATCCGCCGCGGGCCCGCATCGCGTGCCGCCCGGCGGCCGGCCGCCCGGCGAGCGCATCCACCGGATGGCGTAGCCAGGTGGCTATCCGCTGACGCCCGACCTGGCACCCCGGGCGGGCCTTCCCCACCAATTGACCGATGGCGACGATGAGTGGGACGTGACCGACACCACTCGCGCCCCACCGGAACCCTTACCAGCAAACGGATTCCCGCCAGGGCCGCGACGAAACCTTCGAGAGGTTGGCGTCATGCCCCTTCCGGCGGACAACCGGTGCCAGACCCTGGTCGAACTCCTCCGCAGCCGGGCCGAACAAGCCCCGGACCGGCAGGCGTACGTGTTCCTCGACCGCGAGGGCGCCGAGCGGGAACGGCTCACCTACGCCGAACTGGACCGCCGGGCGCGCGCCATCGCTGTCGCCATCGGCTCCGCCGCCCGGCCCGGTGACCGGGCGCTGATCCTGCACCCGCCGTCGCTGGAGTACGTCGCTGCCTTCTTCGGCTGCCTGTACGCCGGTGTCGTGGCGGTCACCGCCTACCCGCCGAACTTCAGCCGGCACCTGCAGCGCCTGCAGTCGCTCGTCGCCGACGCCGAGCCGGCGGTCGCGGTCACCAACGCACGCATCGCCCGCAATGCGCGCAACCACTTCGAACGGGCCGTCAACCTCGCGGACGTGCGCTGGCTGGACACCGCGACCGTCGACGCCGACGGCGCGGACTGGCAGCCGCCGCGGCTCACCGCTGACAGCCTGGCATTTCTCCAGTACACCTCCGGCACCACCGGCAGCCCGCGCGGCGTCATGGTCTCGCACGGCAACCTGCTCCACAATGCCGCCGTCACCGCCGACCGGCTGGGCTACGGTGACGAACCCCGGATGGTGAGCTGGCTCCCGCCGTACCACGACATGGGGCTGATCGGCAGCATCCTGCAACCGCTGTACGGCGCCTTCGACGCGATCCTGATGGCGCCGGCCACCTTCGCCGTCGACCCGGTGCGCTGGCTCGACGCGATGTCGCGCTACCGCGGTACCGCCTCGTTCGCGCCGAACTTCGCGTTCGAGCTGTGCGTCGACCGGATCGCCGCGGCCCAGCGCGCCGAACTCGACCTTTCGGCGTGGTCGGTCGCCGGCGTGGGCGCCGAACCGACCCGGCCGGAGACCCTCGACCGCTTCACCGCGGCGTTCGGGCCGCAGGGCTTCCATCCCCGGGCCTGGCGGCCGGCGTACGGGCTCGCCGAGGCGACGCTCGCGGTGTCGATCTGCGCTCCCGGCAAACTCACCCTGCGCGAATACTCGGCCGACGGGCTGGAGCACCGCCGGGTGTCCGAGCCGGCCGGACCCGGGGACCGGCGTTGCCTGGTGGCCTGCGGGTCCAATGTGGACAGTGCCCAGCGGGTGCTGGTGGTCGATCCCGACACACGCGTCCCGTGCTCGGATCGCGGCGTCGGTGAAATCTGGTTGGCCGGCCCGAGCGTGGCCGGCGGTTACTGGCGCCGCGAGGCCGATACCGAGCGCGCCTTCGGGGCCCGCCTCGCGGACGGCGACGGGCCGTACCTCCGCACGGGTGATCTCGGTTTCCTCGACGGCGACCAGTTGTTCGTCTCCGGCCGGATCAAGGACATGCTCATCATCCGGGGCCGAAATCTCTACCCGCAGGACGTCGAGGCGTGCGCCGGTGCGGCGCACCCGGTGGTGCGGCCGGCTCTGTGTGCCGCGACCGCGATCGAGGTCGACGGCGAGGAGCGCCTCCTCGTCGTCGCCGAGGTCGAGCGCCACCGGTCCGACGCGAACGCCACGGAGGTCGCCGCGGCGGTACGGGCGGCGGTTGCCCGCGACCTCGACGTGGAGGTCCACGCCCTCGTCCTGGTTGCGGCCGGCACGATGCCGAGGACGTCGAGCGGCAAGATTCAACGCCATGCGTGCCGCCGCGAGTTCCTCGACGGCAGCCTGACCGAGGTCGGCCGGTGGACCCGGACCGCCGCAGAGCCAACAGCCCCGGACCCGAGCGCAGCCTCCCCGCGCGGGATGGCCGGTCCGACGACGCGCCGCCCGCTGCGCGAGATGCTCCTCGCGCTCGACCCCGCGCTCCGGCGGCCGGTCCTCGCCGCCGACCTCTCGCGCAGGCTGGCCGGGTTGCCCGGCGCGGACCTCACCGCGGCGACCGGCGGTGCGACGCTCGCCGCGCTCGGACTGGACTCCCTGCGCGCGTGCGAGCTTCAGCACGGCCTGGAACACGACCTCGGGATCCGGCTGCCACTGGTCGACCTGCTCGACAACAGCGTCGACGACATCGTCGGCGCGCTCACCGGCCAGTTCACGGCGGACCGGTCCGCGGCCGACCAGCCACCCGAGCCGCCGGTGGTCGTCGCCGATCCCGAGCACCGGCACGACCCGTTCCCGCTGACCGACCTCCAGCAGGCGTACCTGATCGGGCGTACCGGCGCGTACCAGCTCGGCGGTGTCTCCACCTACTTCTACAGCGAATACGACGGTGTGGGGCTGGACGTCGCACGCCTCATCACCGCCTTGCGTTCGGTCGTCGACCGGCACCCCATGCTGCACGCCACGATCGACCCCGACGGCACCCAGCGGGTACGGCCGGAGCCGCCAACGGTCGAGGTACCCGTCCACGACCTGCGCGACGCCGACGGGCCGGCCGTGACCCGACACCTGGACGCCGTCCGCGACGCCATGTCGCACCAGGTGCTGCCGCTGGATCGGCCACCGCTGCTCGACGTGCGGATCACCCGGTTGCCGGCCGACCGGACGCGGGTCCACATTGGATTCGACCTGCTCGTCGGTGACGTCCGCAGCCTGCAGATCCTGTTCTCGGAGTGGGAGGCGGCGTACCGGCGGCCGGACGCCGTCGCGGCGCCGATCGGCGTGACGTTCCGGGACTACCAGCGGGCGGCACGGCGGCTGGACAGCGGACCCGGGTACGAGGCGGCCCGCGCGTACTGGCTGGACCGGATCGACACCCTGCCCGCCGGACCGCAGTTGCCGCTGGCGCCGAACGCGGCGACGGTGCGCACGTCGCGGTTCCGCCGCTTCGCCGACCGGCTCGACGCGGCCAGTTGGCGGGCGTTGACCCGGCGGGCCGCCGCGTACGGCGTGACGCCGTCGGCCGTACTCCTCGCGGCGTACGCGACGGTGCTCGCCCGGTGGAGCGCACAGCCGCGGTTCTGCCTGACCGTGACGCTGTTCAACCGGCTGCCGCTGCATCCCGACGTGGACCGCGTGATCGGCGACTTCACCACGGTCAGCCTGTTGGAGGCCGACCTCACCGACGCACCGGGCATCGCGACGCTGGCGCGCCGGCTGCAACGCCAGATGTTGCAGGACATGGAGCACCGGCGGTTCTCGGGCGTATCGGTGCTGCGCGAGTTGGCGCGGCGGCGTGGCGGCACGGGATCGGTGACCGCACCGGTGGTCTTCACCAGCGCGCGGGACCAGGGCGAGGTGCGCACGGACTGGCTCGGCGAGCCCGCGTACGCCGTCTCGCAGACGCCTCAGGTCTGGCTCGACCATCAGGTATACGAGCGCGACGGCGAGCAGTGGCTCAGCTGGGACGCGGTGGTGGAACTGTTCCCGGACGGGCTCATCGAGGACATGTTCGACGCGTACCGCGGGCTGCTGCGCCGCCTCGCCGCGGACCGCGACGTGCAGCGGGCCTGGTCGGGTCCGCAGCCGCTCGTGCCCGGCGGGCAGCTGGATGTGGTCGACCGGGCCAACGCCACGACCGGGCCGGTACCCCAGGGCCTGCTGCACGGGCCCCTGGTGGCCCGGGCCGGCACCGATCCCGCCCGGACGGCCGTCATCGCCGCCGACGGGGTGCTGGACTTCAGCGAGCTGTACCGCCGGGCGTGCGCCACGGCGTGGCGGCTGCGGCGGGCCGGCGTCCAGCCCGGCGACCTCGTGGCGGTGGCCGTCGAGAAGTCCGCGGCGCAGGTTGTCGCCGTTGTCGGCGTGCTGCTCGCCGATGCCGCCTACGTCCCCGTCGATCCGCGACTGCCGGCCCCGCGCCAGCGACACCTGCTGAGCCACTCGAACGCCCGGGCGGTGATCTGCGCGAAGCACAACCTCGACGACGCCTGGCCGCCCGGCGTGCCGGTGATCGCGATCGACCCCACCGAACCGGAGTCCGGCATACCCGATGGCGCGCCGCCGTCGACGCGTACCCCGTCCGACATCGCGTACGTCATCTATACGTCCGGGTCGACCGGGACGCCGAAGGGTGTCGCGGTTTCCCACCGGGCCGCGCTCAACACGTGCGTCGACGTCACCGGGCGGTACGGAATCGGTCCCGACGACCGGGTGCTCGGGCTTTCATCGTTGAGCTTCGATCTTTCGGTGTGGGACATCTTCGGCGTTCCCGGCGCCGGCGGCGCGCTGGTGTTGCCCGAGGCCGGGGCGAGCCGCGACCCCGGCCGGTGGTACGACCTGGTCAGCGAGAACCGGATCACCGTGTGGAACTCGGTACCCGCACTGGCCGCCATGTTCGTCGAGCACCTGGAGGGGCAGCCGTTCGGTCCGGTACCGCTGCGACGGGTCCTGCTGTCGGGTGACTGGATCCCGCTGGACCTCCCCGACCGGATCCGGGCGATCGCTCCGGGCGCGGAGGTGATCTCGCTGGGCGGCGCGACCGAGGCGGCGATCTGGTCGATCGCGTACCCGGTCGGCGCGGTCGAGCCGCACTGGGAATCCATCCCATACGGGCGCCCGCTGACCAACCAGCGCTTCCACGTCCTCGACGGGCGGCTGCGCCCGTGTCCGGTCTGGGTCGTCGGCGAGTTGTACATCGGCGGTACCGGTCTCGCGACGGGGTACTGGAACGACCAGGAGCGCACCGACGCGGCCTTCATCACCCACCCGGACACCGGGGAACGGCTGTACCGGACCGGCGATCTCGGTCGCTGGCTGCCCGACGGGGTCATCGAGTTTCGCGGCCGCACCGACCTCCAGGTCAAGATCGGCGGCCACCGCGTCGAGCTGGGCGAGATCGAGCATGTCCTCGCCGCCCACCCGGGAGTGGCCGACGCCGTGGCCGTCGCGACCGGGCCGGACCGTCATCGGCGCCGCCTCGCCGGGTACGTCGTGCGGGGGCCCGACCGCGCGGCCACCCCCGCCGCCGACGCCGAACTCGCCGCCGACGTGCGCGCGTATGCCGCCCGACACCTGCCGCACTACATGGTGCCGCCGACCGTCGCGGTGCTGGATCGCCTGCCGCTCAACGCGAACGGCAAGGTCGACCGCGGTCGGCTCCCCAAGCCCGAGGCGACGGACACCGGCGACGGGTACGCGGCCCCGGCGCACCCGATGGAGCACATCGTCGTCGGCGAGTTGCGTCAGCTCATCGACCTGCCGCGGATCAGTGTGACGGCGAACTTCTTCGACCTCGGCCTCGACTCGATCCTCATCCTCCGGCTGCACCGGCGGCTGCGCGCCGCGCTGGGCCGGGATTTCCCGCTCACCGTGCTGTTCGAGCACCCCAACGTCCAACGCGTCGCCGGCTGCCTGGCCGCCGGGGCGGGCACCGCCGACGCCGGTGGCCGGGACGCCGCCGTGGACGCGGCGTACGCGCACGGAGCGAAGAGACGGCACGCCCAGCGCCGGCAGCCGCCGCGCGTACCGGAACAGGAGACCTCGGCATGACCACCACCTCGGCACCGACCGACATCGCCGTCATCGGGCTCGCCAGCCGGCTGCCCGGCGCACCGGACAGCGCCACGTTCTGGGAGAACCTGCGCGCCGGCGTGGAGTCGGTGAGCTTCTTCGATGACGAGCGGCTGCTGGCCGCCGGTGTCCGCCCCGAGACGCTGGCCGATCCCCGGTTCGTCCGCGCCTGGGCGGCGGTCGACGACGCCGACCTGTTCGACGCGCACTTCTTCGGGTACAGCGCCCGCGAAGCGACGCTGCTCGACCCCCAGCACCGGTTGTTTCTGGAGTGCGCCTGGCGGGCGCTGGAGGACGCCGGCCACCCGCCGACCGGCTCGGCCGGGGACATCGGCGTGTACGCGGGATCCAGCCTCTCGTCGTACCTGCTGGCCAACCTCCTGCCCGGCCGCGGCATGGACGTCGGCACCGACGGCTTGGAGCTGCTGATCGCCAACGACAAGGACTACCTGGCCAACCGGGTCAGCTACAAGCTCGACCTGGGCGGCCCCGCGGTCTGCGTGCAGAGCGCCTGTTCGACCTCCCTCGTGGCGGTGCACCTGGCCTGCCAGGGGCTGCTGAACTACGACTGCGACCTCGCACTCGCCGGCGGCGTCACGGTCCGGTTCCCGCAGGTGCGCGGATACCTGTATCAGGAAGGCATGATCCTTTCCCCGGACGGGCACTGCCGCCCGTTCGACGCGGCCGCCCGCGGCACGGTCAGCGGCAGCGGCGTCGGGGTGGTGGTGTTGCGCCGCCTCGCGGACGCGCTCGCCGACGGCGACCGCGTCGACGCGGTGATCCGGGCCACCGCCGTCAACAACGACGGCGCGGCGAAGGTCGGCTACACCGCGCCCAGCGTGGAAGGCCAGGCGCGGGTCATCTCCGCGACGCTCGGCCTGGCCGACATCGACGCGGCGAGCATCCAGGCCATCGAGGCGCACGGGACCGGCACCCCGCTCGGTGACCCGATCGAGATCGCCGCGCTGACCCGGGTGTTCCGCCGCTACAGCGGCGAGCGGGAGTTCTGCGCGGTCAGCTCGGTGAAGTCGAACATCGGCCACCTGGACAGTGCCGCCGGTATCGCCTCGCTCATCAAGGCGGTGCTGCAGCTCAAGCACGGCGAGCTGGCGCCCAGCATCAACTTCCGGACCCCGAACCCGGACATCGACTTTCCGAGTACCCCGTTCTACGTCAACGCCGAGCTGCAGCCATGGAAGACCAACGGCGATCCGCGCCGGATCGGGGTGAGCTCGTTCGGGTTCGGCGGCACCAACGCGCACGCGATCCTCGAGGAGGCACCGGCGCCGGTACCCACCGCGTCGGCCCGGAACCGGCACGTCATCATGCTGTCGGCGAAGACGGCCCCGGCGCTCGACGAGATGGGCAAGGAACTGGCCGTCGCCCTGCGCACCGACGAGCCGATCGAGCTGGCCGATGTCGCCTACACCCTGCAGAACGGCCGGCGCCATTTCGCGTACCGCAGGGCGTTGGTCTGCGCCGATCCGCAGGATGTCGCGCAACGGCTCGCGGCCGGCGGCCCGGCGCCCCGCCCGGTCACCGACCAGGCCCGCGTGGCCTGGCTGTTTCCGGGCCAGGGCAGCCAGTACGTCGACATGGGCCGCGAGCTGTACGCCACCGAGCCGGTGTACCGCGAGCACCTCGACCGGTGCGCCGCGCTGCTGCGCCCCGAACTCGACCTCGACCTGATCGACCTGCTTCACGTCGACGGAGCCGTTGATGGAGCCGTTGACGGAGCCGTTGACGGAGCCGACCGGACCGCCGCCGGCGACCGGCTGGAGCAGACGGCCGTGGCCCAGCCGGCGCTGTTCGCGGTCGAGTACGCGCTCGCCCGCCTGCTCGAACACTGGAACGTCGGCCCGGCGGCGATGATCGGCCACAGCGTGGGCGAGTTCGCCGCAGCGTGCCTGGCCGGCGTGTTCGACCTGGCCGACGCGGTGCGTCTGGTGGCGGCGCGCGGCCGGCTGATGCAGGCCATGCCGACCGGTTCGATGCTCTCGGTCGCGCTGGACGAGGCGGTGCTGACCGACCGGTTGCCACGGACGCTGTCCCTCGCCGCCGTGAACGGCCCCGAGTTGTGCGTGGTGTCCGGCCCGGACGACGCGGTGCGGGGCTTCGCCGCCGACCTGACCGCCGCCGGGATCGCGAGCCGGCTGCTGCACACCTCGCACGCGTTCCACTCGGCGATGATGGCGCCGGTCGTGGAGGCGTTCACCGCGGAGGTCTCGCGGACGAACCTCCGGCCGCCGGCCCGCCCGTACCTGTCGACGCGCACCGGCGACTGGATCACCGACGCGCAGGCCACCGACCCGGCGTACTGGGGCGGGCACCTGCGCGACACCGTCCGGTTCGCTGCGGGCATCCGGCGGCTGCTCGATGCGGGCACCAACGTGCTGGTGGAGGTCGGGCCGGGTACCACACTCGCGAGCCTGGCCCGGATGGCACCGGGGGCCCGCGCCGCGACGGTGGTCTCCACCCTGCCGGCGCCCGACCAGCCGGGCGACGCGGCCGCGACGGTGCTCGAGGCGCTCGGCCGGCTCTGGCTCGCCGGTGTCGACGTCGACTGGCCCACGCTGTACGCCGGGGAACGACGGCACCGGCTGAGCCTGCCCGGGTACGCCTTCCAGCGCCGGCGCTACTTCGCCGAACCCGCCGTCCAGGAGGTACCCGGCGGCCCGGCGGATCTCGACGTGGCCGACGACGCCCCGCCGGCACCGGTCCACCCGTCCACAGTGGACGCACGCCCGGCCCTGCTCACCGAGTACCTGGCCCCGCGCTGCGAGGTCGAGGAGCGGATCGCGGCGATCTGGCAGGACCTGCTCGGGGTGGCACCGGTCGGCGTGCGGGACAACTTCATCGAGCTGGGCGGCCACTCCCTGCTGGCCACGAAGGTGGTCGCGCGGATCGAGGAGGAGCTCGGCGTAGCGGTACCCCTGCGTCGGCTGGTCCGGGCGTCCACTGTGGAGGCGTTGGCAGCGCTCGTCGCGGAGCTCGGCGGCACCCGGACGGCCGCAGCCGCCACGACCGCAGCAGTCGACCTGATGGACGAGCTTCCGGTCGCCACCGCCGACTGGGAGCACCTGCACGATCCGTTCCCGCTCAGCGAGATGCAGCA
>Ga0105245_10001425_pt1 | contig 21684 bp, 25 predicted proteins | sample KBSM54metaG_FD_81523 | JGI IMG/M metagenome (GOLD analysis project Ga0105245, IMG submission 81523) | Miscanthus rhizosphere microbial communities from Kellogg Biological Station, Michigan, USA - KBS M5-4 metaG | ecosystem: Host-associated > Plants > Roots > Rhizosphere > Soil | place...
CGGGTCCTGGCGGGTCGTCGCCACAGTGGCAACAACAGTAACATCAGCAACAGGCCCAAACCCGGTCCGTGGCGGCTTGGGCCCGCTCCGGGACATTCTGCTAGGGTGCCCCCCCGGAAGGGACACGGAACACCTAGTGCCCGTCCATGTAGTGGGCGAAAGACACCTATTTACAAGGCAGTCCCGGCAGGAGTAGATCTAGCCGGCAGAACGCTGTTGGCGATAGCGCAGCGGGTTCCCAGCGGCAGTTGGCGCACGCGCGCCCGAAAGAGGGGGTACACATAGTGGCAGCAGCATCCGCAGAGCCGGTCATCCACATCCTGTGGATTCAGGCCGGACTTAGCTGCGACGGAGACTCCGTAGCCCTCACCAGTGCAACGCAGCCGAGCATCGAGGAGATCGCCCTTCAGGCGCTGCCCGGCCTTCCGAAGATCGCAGTCCACTGGCCGCTCATCGACTTCGAGTGCGGACCGGTCGGCGGGGCTGACGACTTCCTCGAGTGGTTCTTCCGCGCCGAGCGTGGCGAGCTGGAGCCCTTCGTGCTGGTGGTCGAGGGTTCGATCCCGAACGAGGCAATCAAGTCCGAGGGCTACTGGTGCGGGTTCGGCAACAACCCCGCCACCGACCAGCCCATGACCACGAGCGACTGGCTCGACCGTCTGGCTCCCGTGTGCACCGGCATCCTCGCCGTCGGCACCTGCGCCACGTACGGCGGCCTGCACGCCATGTCCGGAAACCCCACTGGCGCCATGGGCGTCGCCGACTACCTCGGCTGGGGCTGGCGTTCGAAGGCGGGCCTGCCCGTCGTCAACGTTCCCGGCTGCCCGATCCACCCGGACAACCTGTCCGAGACGATCCTGTACCTGCTCTACATGGCCACTGGCCAGGCACCGCTCATCCCGCTCGACGACGCATTGCGTCCCGCGTGGCTGTTCGGCAACACCGTCCACCAGGGCTGTGACCGGGCCGGCTACTACGAGCAGGGCGACTTCGCCACTGAGTACGGCTCCCCGAAGTGCATCGTGAAGCTCGGATGCTGGGGCCCCGTCGTCAAGTGCAACGTCCCCAAGCGTGGCTGGACCAACGGCGTGGGCGGTTGCCCGAACGTCGGTGGCATCTGCATCGGTTGCACCATGCCTGGCTTCCCCGACAAGTTCATGCCCTTCATGGACGAGCCCCCGGGCGGCAAGGTTTCCACCGCGGCTTCCGGCCTCTACGGTTCGGTCATCCGTGGCCTGCGTGAGGTCACCGGCAAGACCGTCGACAAGGAGCCGAAGTGGCGTGCAAAGGGCACCAAGCTCCTCACCGGCTACACGCCCACCTGGCGGTAGTCGTCCACAAGTTCGTCGTCAACGACACCAAAACTCTTAAGAGAGGACACACATATGGCAGCTAGGGCAAGGACTCGAGGCGGCAGCGACCTCGTCGAGATGGCATGGGACCCGGTAACCCGGATCGTGGGCTCCCTGGGCATCTACACCAAGATCGACTTCGCCCAGGGCAAGGTCGTCGAGTGTCACAGCACGTCCTCGATCTTCCGTGGCTACTCGATCTTCATGAAGGGCAAGGACCCCCGGGACGCGCACTTCATCACCAGCCGCATCTGCGGTATCTGCGGTGACAACCACTGCGTGTGCTCGTGCTACTGCCAGCAGATGGCGTACGACGTGCAGCCGCCGCACCTGGGCGAGTGGATCCTCAACCTCGGTGAGGCTGCCGAGTACATGTTCGACCACAACATCTTCCAGGAGAACCTGGTCGGCGTTGACTTCTGCGAGAAGATGTTCGCGGAGACCAACCCCGGCGTCCTGGACCTCGCCAACGACACCGAGGCCCCGGGTGCCGCCGAGCACGGCTACGCCACCATCGGCGACATCATGCGGTCCCTGAACCCGTTCTCGGGTGACCTCTACCGTGAGGCCCTCCAGGTCAGCCGTTACACCCGTGAGATGTTCTGTCTCATGGAGGGTCGCCACGTGCACCCGTCCACCCTGTACCCGGGCGGCATGGGCACCACGGCTTCCATCCAGCTCATCACCGACTACATGGCTCGCCTGATGCGCTACTGCGAATTCATGAAGAAGATCGTCCCGATCCACGACGACCTCTTCGACTTCGTGTACGAGGCCATGCCCGGCTACGAGGCCAACGGCCAGCGCCGTATCCTCACCATCTGCTGGGGCGCCTTCCAGGACCCGAACGTGTGCAACTTCCGTTACCGCGACATGACCGAGTGGGGACGTGCGATGTTCGTCACCCCCGGTATCGTCGTCGACGGCAAGCTGGTCACGAACGACCTGGTCGACATCAACCTCGGTCTCCGCATCCTGCTCGGCCACTCGTACTACGAGAGCTGGGAAGGCCAGGAGATGTTCGTCGACCGTGACCCCCTGGGCAACCCGGTCGACCGCAACCACCCGTGGAACCAGCACACGATCCCGCAGCCGCAGAAGCGCAACTTCGACGGCAAGTACAGCTGGGTCATGGCTCCCCGTTGGTACGACGGTCGTGACCACCTCGCCACCGACACCGGTGGTGGTGCGTTCGCCCGTATGATGGCCATCGCGCTGTCCGGTCTGGTCGACATCGGCTGGGTCAAGGCAACCGGGACGTCCATCATCATCAACCTCCCGAAGACCGCCCTCAAGCCTGAGGCGTCCTTCGAGTGGCACGTGCCGAAGTGGTCGAACACGATCGAGCGTCACCGGGCCCGTACCTACTTCCAGGCCTACGCCGCCGGATGCGGAATGTTCTTCGTCGAGAAGGCTCTCGAGGAAGTTCGCGCCGGCCACACCAAGACCTGGGAGCCGTTCACGGTCCCCGACGAGGCAATCGGTTGTGGTTTCACCGAGGCCGTCCGTGGCGTTCTCTCCCACCACATGGTCATCCGTGGTGGCAAGATCGCCAACTACCACCCGTACCCCCCGACGCCGTGGAACGCCAACCCGCGTGACATCTACGGCACTCCCGGGCCCTACGAGGACGCGGTGCAGAACACGCCGATCTTCGAAGAGAACTCCCGTGAGAACTTCAAGGGCATCGACATCATGCGTGCCGTGCGTAGCTTCGACCCCTGCCTGCCCTGTGGTGTGCACATGTACCTGGGCAAGGGCAAGATGGTCAAGAAGCTGCACTCGCCCACCATGGTCAACACCGGGGAGTAATCATCAGTAGCGAAAACCTTCGTGCGGTCGGTGACCGCATTGAATACTTGGTCAGCGAGCTCAGGTCGTCGGCACAGCCGGCGACCTGGGCTCTGGCCGAGGAGGCTCTGGGCCTCGTAGCCAAGCTCTACGGCGGTGCTCTTGACCGGATCCTCGAGATCCTCGTCAACGCCGAAGCCACCCCACTCCTCGCCGAAATAGTCCACGACGAGCTGGTGAGCAGCCTGCTCGTCCTCCACGGTTTGCACCCCGACGATCTGCCGACCCGTGTCGAGCACGCCCTCGACTCGGTGCGGCCCTACCTCGAATCGCACGGTGGCGACGTCGAGCTGATCGCGGTGATCCCCAGTGAGGGGATCGTCAAGGTCCGCCTGCTGGGCAGCTGCGACGGCTGTCCGTCGTCGTCGGTCACCCTCAAGCTCTCCGTCGAGCAGGCGATCCACGAGGCTGCGCCCGAGATCATCGACATCCAGGTGGAGGGCTACGTCGACCCGACCGCACCCGTGGCCGCGCCGTTGCCCGCTTCCGCCCCGATCCAGCTCAGCGTCAAGCCCGTCGCTGCGACCCGGTAACCCGTATGTCGAATCCTGATTTTCTACGGCTCGGCTCGTTCCGGGCGCTCAACCCCGAGGGCGGCGAGAAGGAAGAGGCCCGGCCGTTCGCCGCCATCGAGCGGCTGCTGCAGCCCAAGCCCCGCCCCCGTCCCGGGGAGAAGTGCGAGATGTGCGCCGTCGACGTCCCCGACGAGCACCCGCACATCGTCAACATCGAGAGCCGCAGCCTGCTGTGCGCCTGCCGTCCCTGCTACCTGCTCTTCACCTCCGGTGGAGCCGGTGGCGGGCGCTACAAGGCCGTCCCCGACCGCTACGTGTCGATGGACAAGGTGGCGCTCACCCCCACCCAGTGGGACAACCTGCAGATCCCGGTCAGCACCGCGTTCTTCTTCTTCAACTCCGAGGCCGAGCAGCTGGTGGCGTTCTACCCGAGCCCCGCCGGCGCCACCGAGTCCCTCCTGCCCGTCGACACCTGGGCGGAGATGGCGGAGTCCAACCCCGTCCTCACCACCATGCAGGCCGACATCGAGGCGCTGCTGGTGCGGGTGGGCGACCGCTCCGGGCCCGACGAGTCCTTCATCGTGCCCATCGACGCCTGCTACGAGCTGGTCGGCTACCTGCGCCGCCTCTGGCGCGGCTTCGACGGCGGCACCGAGGCCCACCAGGCCATGGCCGACTTCTTCACACGAGTCCGAGGGCGAGCACAGCCGGCTGTCACGAGCCAACCGTGAGCGATCTCACCTTCGAGGTCGTCGGCGTCTCGCCTGAGCGCTACTGCGCGGCACCGACGATCACGTTCAAGGTCCGGATCACGGAGATGTCGGGCGACAGCATCTACGCCCTGGCCCTGCGCACCCAGATCATGATCGAGCCCCAGCGGCGGCGCTACGAGCCGGAGGAGGAGCAGCGCCTCCTCGCCCAGTTCGGCGAGCGGGAGCGGTGGGGCCAGACGCTGAAGCCGTTCTTCTGGGCCACCGTCGGCACCATGGTCACCGCCTTCACCGAGAGCATCGAGATCGATATCCAGGTCCCCCTCACCTACGACTGGGAGCTTGCGTCCACCAAGTTCATGCACGCCATCGAGACGGGCGAGGTGCCCGTCAACCTGCTGTTCAACGGCACCATCATCAGCAAGGGTGAGTCCGGCTTCTCCATCGAGCCGGTGCCGTGGAACAAGGAGGCCCGCTTCGGCGTGCCTGCCGGCATCTGGCGGGCGGTCATGGACATCTACTTCCCGGGCCAGGCCTGGATCCGCTTCGAGCGCGACACCATGGACAAGCTCGAGCGCTTCCGCACCATCCGCGGTCTCACCTCCTGGGAGCGGACGTTCGACGTGCTCCTGGGCGAGGCGGCCCTGCCCAACGGCCTGATGGACGCGGCCGGCGCGCCCGTGCCCAAGGCCGACGCCGACCCGGCCGAGGTCGGGGCCGAGGTCGGGGCGGCGCCGGCCAACGGCGCCAACGGCGCGTCCTCGTGAGGATTGGCTCGTGAGCCTTTCCGATGCCCGGCGGGTGGCCGACGCCGTCCTCTACGAGGGCTACGTGCTCTTCCCGTACCGGGCCAAGAGCCTCAAGAGCCAGGTCCGCTGGCAGTTCGGCGTGGTCGCCCCCAAGTCGGTGGCCGAGCTCGATCCCGGTGAGCGGTGGTCGATGCAGACCGAGGTCCTGATCGACTCCAGCCAGAAGCCGGTGCTCGACGTCAAGCTGCGCTTCCTGCGGGTGCAGTCCCGGGCGGTGGAGGCGCTGGTCGACGGCGACGGCGGTGACCGGTACTACCAGCCGGTGGCGTCGCTCACCGTCGACGACCGCATCATCACCGACTGGCAGGAGGCCATCGAGGAGGAGATCGACCTGGTCGACGTCCCCCTGGCCGACCTCATCGCCCACGGCCGCGACATCCCCCTCGACTTCGCCGCCTCCGAGTCCACCGAGGACATCACCGACAAGGCCGGCGCCCTGGTGGGCCGCATGGTGCGCTCGACGGTGCCGCTCACGGCCGTGGCCCGGGTCACCGCCGAGCGCGACGACAGCCCGTTCTCGATCGTCAAGGTCCGGGTCGTCATCGAGAACCTCACCGACTGGGCCCAGCACGGCGCCGCCCGCGAGGAGTTCGTGCGCTACTGCATGGCCGCGGTGCACACCCTGCTGGCCGTGCGCAACGGCTCGTTCCTCTCGCTCGCCGACCCGCCCGAGTTCGCCAAGTACGCCGCCGCCGCCTGCGTCAACAGCGGCACCTGGCCCTGTCTCATCGGCGACGAGAACCACCGCGACACCATCCTGTCGTCGCCCATCACCTTGTCCGACTACCCGGAGATCGCGCCCGAGAGCGAAGGCGACTTCTACGACGCCACCGAGGTCGACGAGATGCTGCACCTCTTCGTCAACACGTTGACGGAGGAGGAGCGGGCCGAGGCCCGGGGCACCGACCCCCGGTCGGCCGCCATCATGGACCGGGTGGAGAACATGCCCCCGGAGATGATGGAGAAGCTCCACGGCGCCATCCGCTCCCTGCGGTCGATCCCCATTCCCGGTCAGTCGCTGGTGGACGACGACGACGACGACGACGACGACGACGAGGACGACGAGGTCGACTCCGGCGTCGGCGTGGGCGACCTGGCCCCCTTCGGCTCCGACTTCGGCGACGACGACTTCCCCACGTTCAGCACCGACGCCGATGGCACGATCGGCGACGTCCGCCTCGATGCCGAGACGGACGCCCGCTACAAGCCGTTCGAGGACACGACCCGGCTGGGGGGCGTCCAGGTCGGCAAGGGGGCCAAGGTGCGCCTCCACCCGGGCAACCGCTCCGACGCCCAGGACATGTTCCTCCGGGGCCTCACGGCCACCGTGGAGGGCGTGTTCCACGACGTCGAGGGCGACATCCACCTGGCCGTGTCGGTCGACGACGACCCCGCGGCCACCGAGCTCCCCAGTTGGATCGGACGCTTTCGCTACTTCCGGATCCACGAGGTCGAGGTGCTCAGCCAGTGACCCGGCCCAACATCCTGGTCGCCGGCATCGGCAACATCTTCCTGGCGGACGACGCCTTCGGCGTCGAGCTCGCCCTGCGGCTCAACCACGAGCCGTTGCCGGAAGGGGTCACGGTCATCGACTACGGGATTCGGGGGCTGCACCTGGCCTACGACCTGCGGGACAACGACTACGACCTGGTGATCCTGCTCGACGCCCTGCCCAGGGGCGACGAAGCAGGAACGGTGTATCTTTTCGAACCCGACCTCGATTTCGATCGAGGCGAGGTCGATGTCGACGCCCACGAGATGCACCCGTTGGCAGTGTTGGCTTTGCTCGCCGACCTTGGTGGGGAGGTCAGGCGGCTGTTGGTGGTCGGTTGTGAACCAGCCGAGCTGGAGGAGCGAATCGGTCTCTCTCCGGCAGTAGCGGTCGCTGTTGACAAGGCGGTACAGGTGGTGGGAGAACTGCTCCAGCAAGAGATGTCGGCACTTGTTGCCGGAAAGGAGAGCTGAAATGCTCGGTAAGTTGGTAAAGAGCCTGGTGGTGGCAGTGGTGGCAGGGATGGTCGTCAACTCCCTCCCCGACATCCAGCGCTACCTCAAGATTCGGGAGATGTGACCTGACGTGAACATCGTTGGCATCGTTGCACTTGTGATTCTCGCCCTGCTCGTTCTGGGGTTCCTGTTCATGTTCCTTCGCTCCGTGCCCGATATGGCTCGGTACCGGAGAATTCGTCATATGTGAGGGGTGACGCGCGGGTGACCTAGGTCCACCCGCGTGCACCGGTGCTGTTGCCGACATCGTCTGCGGTCGGTGGGGACGCAAGGTCCTCACCGACCGAAGTCGACGGGTCGCTGGCGCCAAGGTCGTTTTGCCGTGCTGGGGGTTCGGGATGGCCACGTGGTTTCGTCGCGCGGCCGGACCGCACCCCGGAGAGGAGGAAGCCACCATGTGCCTCGGGATACCCGGGAAGGTCGTCGAGTTGGTGGAGGCCCAGCCGGGCCTGGCCACGGTCGACGTCTGTGGGGAGAAGCGCGCCGTCAACACCGGCCTCATCGAGGAAGGTGTGGTTCCGGGCGACTGGGTCCTCATCCACGTGGGCTTCGCCATGCAGAAGATCGATGCGGCGGAGGCCGAGTCCGCCATGCAGGGCCTGATGATGATGCGGGGCCCGTCCGACGGCGGCGGAGACGAGTTCGATGGATTCGACGAACCCTCGGAGGTTTCGAAATGGGCGTTCTGATAGGAGTGGCCGTCGGCTGGATCGTCGGCGCCAAGTCCGGGGCCGGCAGCCTCAACAACGTGAAGTCGATGGCTCGGGGGCTGGCTTCGTCGGGTGAGGTCTCCAGGGTGCTGAACGGGGCCATGGCCGGCGCCGTGCCCATGGCCGGCCAGCTGCTGGAGACCGGTCCGGGTGCGCTCGAGGGCCTTCGGCGCGCCTGAGTTGCCCGAGATCGGCGCCCCGCAGGCCGCTCCGGCCGCCGCGGGATGCCGGCGAGGTAGGTGTTGGGGGCCGGCCGCGGAGCCGGCCCTGTGCGCGTTTGTAGGGGGGAAACGGGTTGGGAGTGGATCAGTTGGATTTGCCACTCGACACGTATGGCTCGGGCCGTCTACCGTCACCCCTGCATCCGCGCTGAACGGGGGTGCGGAGGTCGACGTGCATTCCGGCTGGCTCCTCCGGAGACAGCCTTGCAGGTGAGGTACATCAGGGCCGCTTCGGCGGCGTCGCCCGGTCCGCTGGACAGGGTGCGACGCCAACGGATACCGGCCGAGGACCGAGACAAGGGGGAAAGGTAGATGGCTAGCGTTCTTTGGTGGATCGGCATCGTGGTCATGCTGCTCGCCGGGGTTGTCGTGGCGAGGAGCGCCGCCAGTGTGTTGGGTCGCATCAAGGCGATCCAGGGCCTGGCCGGCGAGATCATCACCGGTGCCGGTGGCATCAGCCGGCGGCTGGATGCGGTACCCAAGCTGGTCAAGACGCAGGAGTTGGCCACCGCCGCCCACAAGTTGGTCGGCAGGTACGGCGCGGCCCTGCTCCGGGCGCTGTAGCCCCCCGTTTCGTTTTCCGGCAACCCGAGAACAAGAAGGAGTTCCATGGGACCCGAAACTGTGGCCACGCTCATCGTGGTCGCCGTGATCGTTTTGCTCATCGCTTACCACCTCATCGCCATCGCCTCCGGCCTCAAGACGGTCACTGGCGCCCTTGACGTCATCGCCGATGCGCTCGTGGGCATCAAGAAGCAGACCGACCCCGTCAACCGGGTCGTCGGCGGCATCGCCGGCGAGGTCCTCGCCATCGACGACGACTTGGCCGGTCTGCTCGAGCTGGTGGGGGCGGCGCTGGCGGCCAAGGCCGCAGGCAAGCCCTCACCCCACAAGGCTGCACCCGCCCGCCCCGCGGCTCGCCCGCGTGGCGGCGCCGCTCCGGCGTCCGGATCGGTGGCTCCGGGAGCGTCCAAGATGGCCGCGGCCGTCTCGCGCGCTCGCGGTCGGTAGCCCTCGCACGAACCTCGGGCGAACGCCCCGAGCCGGTGCCGGGTCGCCCGGTACGAGGTCCCGGGCGTCGGCCACGAACTGATCTGTCGTACCGGGGGCCGCCCCCCCGACCTGCTGCGCCGAGCCCGTGCTCGGCGCAGTGGCGCGTCCGGGGCCGGATGAGGCGCCGAAGCCCGGGGGCGGCCCTGATTCCTCGTGTCGGGTCGTCTCGGCCCACCTCGACCGTCTGAGGGGCCTGTGACGCCCAGCAAACCGCTCGCCTCGCTGTCCGACGGATGACCGGAGCGGAGAGGGGCTGCGGCTGCGGGCGAGACCGGCGCGGCCACGGCGCTGCGGGTGGGGAGGCGCATCGTGCGCGGGCGGTCGGTACCGGCGACGAACGGACGGCTGGCGGGGGGCGCCGGACGTCCGGAGCCGGGGAAGGCTCCCGGAAAACACAAGAGCGGCGCCGGTTGGGACCGGCGCCGCTCTTGGTCGAGGAACGAGTCCTCGTCGTTGTGGTTGGCGGTTAGGCGGTGAGGCCCTCGGCCAGGACACATGCCTGGGTGAGGCCGCCAGCGGCGTCACCCAGGATGCGGTTCACTTGGTCGGCCCCGGGGCCGATGATTGCGCAGTGGTCCTCGACCGCCTTGACGCCCTTGGAGATCTTGACCAGGTTGGCGACGACGCCCACCAGCTCGGCGTCGATGGCCCGGAGGAAGTAGACGAGGACGCCCGCGAGGAGGACGATCTCGACGCAGGTGAGAACGACTTGAAGTGCGATCATGTCAGCCTTCCCTTACTTCGCCGGGGTGAGGAGCTTGACGTGCAGGCCGAGCTCCTCGCGGAGGGCCTTGCACATCTCCACCGTGGTGGGGAGCATCCAGGTGCACACGGTCTGGGCTGCGACCCGGGTCGCCATGTCCCAGATGGCCTGGACGCCCTTGCCGACGTCCTTCACGTACTGGAGGAGCAGGAACAGGAGCAGGATGACGGCCGAGATGACGACCGCCCCCAGCCCCAGCGTGATCCACCAGAACAGCTCGTGTTCCGAAGCGAGTGCCATTCTTTAGCCTCCTAGGGCCTTACGGGCGGTGGCGGCCTTCTGGACAACCGAAAGCAGTCCCTGGTTGAGCGTGGCGATCGCCGGAATCGACGTCGTGTTCTTGCGGACGTCGTCAAGGATGTCGACGACTGCGGCAGCCTGCTGCCCGATGCGCCGTACGAGAGACAGGATGATGGCCACGAGGATCACCACCAACACGATTACAACGGCTGCGATGACGTAGCCGACATACCAACCTGTCAAGGTGACAGCAGACATAGGCCTCCCCCGGGCTGCGGTGTGCCGGCAGTGTACCCAGGTGGTCACGAGGCGGCAAGGGTGACGAACCCGAACCCCGACAACCCGCCCACCAGCACGTTTACGAGACGGCGGTGCGGCAGAAGTTCCTCGCCGGCCGCCGGCGCCGCCGCAGGCGGCCTCTTCGGCTGGCCCCCCGCCGGCCGCCAGGCCGGCACGCCGTGGGAGGGGGGTGCGGGGGGAGGGCTTGCCCTCCCCCCGGATCAGTGGTGGTGGCTCCAGGGGTCGTCGAGCGGCCAGCGGCAACGGTCGGCGTTTCCCGTCATCGACTCCAGCTCGGCGATGAGATCGGCGAAGAAGGCCCGCCAGGTCTCGTCGTCGTGGGCCGGCCAGCGGCCGGTGTAGGAGATCCAGGCGTCGGGGAGGGTGGCCGCGTTCTCGAGGCCGTTGCCCTCGGACCAGGCGTAGTCCTCACCCCGGCGCTCGATGTAGAGCGTCTCGCCCTCGTCGGGCGCCATCGCCCGCAGCGTGTCGGACAGCTCGTCGCGGGTCATCGGGCCGCCACCCTTGACCCCGGCGCTCATCGGTGCCTCAGCCATCAGGCCTCCATCACCACGGGGACGATCATAGGCCGCCGCTTGGTCTTCTCGTTGACGAACCGGCCGACCGCCTGGCGCACGTGGCGCTTCAGCGTCTCGATGTCGGACGAGCCCTCGTTGGCCGCCTGCTCGAGCGTGTCCACCACCCGTTGGCGGGCCTCCTCCAGGAGGGCCTCGGCCTCGGGGGCGAAGACCCATCCCTTGGTGATGATCTCGGGCCGGGCCAGAAGCTCGCCGCTCTTGACGTCGACGGTGACCACCACCACGATCACGCCCTCCTCGGAGAGGACCCGGCGGTCGCGCAGCACGCCGTGGCCGACGTCGCCCACGATGCCGTCGACGTAGAGGTACCCGGCGGGCACCGACGCCACGAAGTCGATGCCGTCGTCGGACAGCTGGATGACGTCGCCGTCCTCGGCCAGCAGGACGTTGTTCTCGGGCACGCCCATCTCGATGGCCAGCCGGGCGTGGTGGGTGAGGTGGCGGAACTCACCGTGGACGGGGATGAAGTTGGCCGGCTGGGCCAGGCTGAGGAGGGTCTTGAGCTCCTCGCTCTTGGCGTGGCCGGTGACGTGCACGCTGGCCAGGCCCGAGTGCACCACCTCCGCGCCCAGGCGGTAGAGGCCGTCGATCACCTTGTTCACGCTGTACTCGTTGCCGGGGATGGCGTGGGCGCTGATGATGATCGTGTCGCCGTCGCCCACCTTGAGCCACTTGTTCTCGCCCGCGGCCATGAGCGACAGGGCCGACATGGGCTCGCCCTGGGAGCCGGTGGAGATCACGCACACCCGCCGGGGGTCGTGGTCGCCGATGCGCTCGATGTCGACCAGGGAGGCGTCGGGGATGGTGAGCAGGCCCATCTGGCGGGCCAGGGCCACGTTCTTGGCCATCGATCGGCCGAGGGTGGCCACCACCCGCCCGTTGGCCACGGCCGCATCGGCGATCTGCTGGACCCGGTGGATGTGGCTGGCGAAGCAGGCCGTGATGATGCGCTTGCCGGCGTGCTCGGCGAACAGGTTGCGCAGGACCTTGCCCACCGTGATCTCGCTGGCGGTGTGGCCCGGCTCCTCGGCATTGGTGGAGTCGGACAGCAGCAGTCGGATCCCGGGTCCGGCGGCCAGGGCGCCAATGCGGGCCAGGTCGGTGACCCGGCCGTCGACCGGGGTGAGGTCGATCTTGAAGTCCCCCGAGTGCAGGATCACCCCCTGGGGGGTGTGGAAGGCGGTGGCGAAGCCGTGAGGGACGGAGTGGGTGACGGGGATGAACTCGCAGTCGAAGGGCCCGATCCGGCGCCGCTCGCCGTCGACCACCGGGATGAGCTCGGTGCGGTGGAGCAGGCCCGCCTCCTCGATGCGGTTGCGGGCCAGGCCCAGGGTGAGGTGCGACCCGTAGATCGGGAAGGACAGGTCGCGCAGCAGGTAGGAGAGCCCGCCCATGTGGTCCTCGTGACCATGGGTGATGATGCAGGCCTCCACCCGGTGGGCGTTCTCCCGCAGCCAGGTGAAGTCGGGCAGGACGAGGTCGATGCCGAGCATCTCGGCATCGGGGAACATGAGCCCGCAGTCGAGGATGATGAGGCGGTCGTCCTGCTCGACGATGGCGCAGTTGCGACCGATCTCCCCCAACCCGCCGAGGAAGACGATGCGTACGGGGGCCGTCAAGGGGTGCCCAGCCCGGCCAGCACCCGGCGGGCGTGGTCGTCGACGCCGGCCGCAGCCGGTCCCATCGGCAACCGGCACTCACCCACGGGGAGGCCGAGCACCCGCATCATGGCCTTGGCCGGGATGGGGTTGGGGGCGGTGTCGCTCGACTCGAAGGCGAAGGACTCGAACAAGGTGGTGTTGACCTCCCGGGCCCGTTGGGTGTCGCCCTTGGCAAAGGCGGCGATCATCTCCGACATCTGGGGGCCGATCCAGTGGGTGGCCACGCCGACGACGCCGACCGCGCCCACCGCCAGGAGGGCGAGGGTGAGGTCGTCGTTGCCGCTGTAGAGCTCGAAGCTGTCGGGGGTGGCCGCCACCAGGCGGGCCGAGGCGGCCACGTCGGACGCCGCGTCCTTGACGCCGGCGATGTTGGGCACGTCGATGGCGAGGCGGACGAGCACGTCGTGGCTGATCTTGCGTCCGGTGCGGACGGGGATGTCGTAGAGGAGCACCGGCAGGGTGGTGGCGCCCGCCATCGCCCGGAAGTGGGCCTCGATCCCTGCCTGCGGGGGGCGGTTGTAGTAGGGGGTGACGGCGAGGACGCCGGCCGCCCCGGCGCCCTCCGCCCGGCGGGCGAGCTCGACCGAGTGGGCGGTGTCGTTGCTGCCGGCGCCGGCCACGACGGGGATGGTGACGGCCTCGGAGACCGCCCGCCACAGGTCGAGCCTCTCCTGGTCGGTGAGCACCGAGCCCTCCCCGGTGGTGCCGGCCACGACCAGCCCGTCGCTGCCGTGATCGGCCAGCCAGCGGGCGAGCGCGGCCGCGCCGTCGAGGTCGAGGGCGCCCTCGACGTCGAACGGAGTGACCATGGCGGTGACCACCGCGCCGAACCGGGCCATGCCTCCAGGATACCCGGGGGCCCTGAGGGGGCCGACGGGACGACCGGTTCGTCCTCGGGACGGCTACTTGACGGTGAGCTCCCCGAACATGCCCTTGGTAAAGTGGGGCGGGCCGCCGGCGACGTCGGGCGGGCCGTCGGAGGTCTGGGAGGCGGCCAGGTAGGCGGCCGGGTCGGCACCGGTGGGGATGGTGCAGATCACCGCGTAGCGGCCCTTCTCGGTCAGCGTGCCGTCACCGACGGCGTTGATCTGCTCGCCCCCCGGCGGCCGGAGCAGGACGGTGGCGGGTGCGCCCGGGAAGATGGCGTCGAGCTCGGCCTCGGGCAACTGGAGGAGCTCCGAGACCGGCCGCTTCTCGGTGTCGGGCACCTTGAACGCCACCAGCTCGTGGAGCTCCGTGGCCGACGTGTTCTCCAGGCTCAGCACCGTTCCCGCCTTCACCGACTTCGGCAGGTCCTTGAAGGCGTAGTCCGTCGCCTTGACCGTCCTCGTCGTGTCGTCGTCTCCGCCGCCGCAGGCCGCGGCCAGCAGGCCGAGGGCGGCGACGGCGATGCCGACACCTACCCGGCGGGAAACAGGGGTCCTCATGGGATCGCTCCTCTCGACGCGGCTGGCGCTCCGCTCAGCGGTAAAACCGTAAGGTGCCGGAGGAGGGCCGCCAAGGGTGCTGGCACCCCTTGATCGGGGTGTCAGGGTTCCGGTCCACCGGTGGGAGGAGACGGGTGACCGACGCGGTGGTGGTGGGCGCGGGGCCCAACGGCCTGGCCGCGGCGATCACCCTGGCCCGGGCCGGATGCTCGGTGACGGTGCTGGAGGCGGAGGACACCGCGGGCGGGGGCTGCCGGTCGGCGGAGCTGACCCTGCCCGGCTTCGTCCACGACGTGTGCGCCGCCATCCATCCCCTCGGGGCGTCGTCGCCGGTCTTTTCCGGCCTGCCGCTCGCCGACCACGGGCTGCGGTGGGCCCATCCCGACGCGCCCGCCGCCCACCCCCTCCCCGACGGGCGGGCGGCGGTGCTGGAGCGCTCGCTGCCGGCGACCGCCGACGGCCTGGGGGGCGTCGACGGGCGGGCCTGGCGCCGCCTGGTCGGCCCGTTGGTCGATCACTGGGACGACCTCACGGACTCGATCCTGGGGCCGATGCTGCGGGTGCCGCGGCACCCCGTCACCCTGACCCGGTTCGGGCTGCGGGCAGTGCGGCCGGCGGCGGCTCTGGCCCGGCGCCGATTCGAGGGGGAGGCGGCCCGGGGCCTGTTCGCCGGCCTCGCCGCCCATGCCATCCTCGACCTCGGCTCGCCGCTCACCTCGTCCTTCGGGCTGACCTTCGCCGCCTCCGGCCACGCTGTGGGATGGCCGGCGGCCGCAGGCGGCTCGCAACGGCTCACCGACGCCCTCGTTTCGTACCTCGGCACGCTCGGCGGCACGGTCGAGACCGGGCAGCGGGTGACCTCACTGGCCGACCTCCCCCCGGCCCGGGCGGTGCTCTTCGACCTCACCCCCCGGCAGGTGGCGGCGATCGCGGGGGCCCGGCTGCACCGACGGCTGCGGCGGCGGCTGAACCGTTTCCGGTACGGGCCGGCGTCGTTCAAGATCGACTACGCCCTCGACGGGCCGGTGCCGTGGACCGCGGCCGGCTGCCACCGGGCCGGGTCGGTGCACGTCGGGGGCACGCTCGACGAGGTGGTGGCGGCCGAGCGCGACGTCGTCGAAGGCCGCCACCCGGAGCGGCCCTACGTCCTCACGGCCCAGCCCAGCCGCTTCGACCCCACCCGGGCCCCGGCCGGCAGGCACACGTTCTGGGCCTACTGCCACGTGCCCCGCGGGTCCACCGTCGACGTGACCGCCGCCGTCGAGGCCCAGATCGAGCGCTTCGCCCCCGGGTTCAGGGACCTGGTCCTGGCCCGCCACACGATGTTCCCCGCCGACCTCGAGCGCCACAACGCCAACAACGTCGGGGGCGACGTGGCCGGCGGCTCCCACGGTGGTCTCCAGCTGGTGGCCCGGCCCCGCCTCGCGCTCGATCCCTACCGCCTCGCCATCGACGGGCTGGACGCCTACCTGTGCTCGTCCTCGACCCCGCCGGGCGCGGGCGTCCACGGCATGTGCGGCTGGTGGGCGGCCCAGTCGGCGCTCGAGCGGATGCGGTGAGCGGGTAAGGGCCTTCAGGCGTCCGCTTCGAGAGTCTGGTCGGGTTTCGCCTCCCCGCGCCGCGGTTTGCGGGCGAAGCCGATTTGGACCCCCTGGCCGGGGAGGAGGCCCTTGTTCAGCCGCCAGTAGCGGGCGGTCGGGTGCTCGATCTGCTCCGCGTCGGGATGCAGGGCCAGGACGTTGAACTCGAAATCGTCGGGCCCGAACATCCGGATGGTGAGGCTGTCGGCGGGTACTCCGACGGTGTACACGAAGAGCCCCGGCGCACGGATCCCCCTCCACGCCTCATACCTGATCCGGACCGTTTCATAGGCCGGTATCCGGTACGACGTGGCGAACTTGAGCTCGACGTTCTGGTCATGGGTGAAGGTGATGCGGTCGAACGTCCCCTTCCAGGTGGTGTTCTCGTTGCTCAGGAGGTCGGTCTGGATCTGGACGAAGGCGCGCTTCGACTCCTCGGAATCTCCGATGTGGATGTCGTTGGACGGATTTCCCGGCCAGGTCACGTCGAGACTCGTGAACCGAGGGATGGTCTGTTCGGGGAGGCAGAGGTCTGCGTCCAGGGTGCCGAACACGTCGTAGTTGATCGGGCGCTCGTTGATGTTCTCGATGATGCGGTCGGCGACGTAGTGGACAAGGTGGATGCCGGTCCCGAGCTGCTCGAACTTCTTGGCGATGGTGTCGCTCTCTGGGCTGCGGACCTCGATGTCGAGCTGCCAATCACGGCAAATCACGTCCGATCGCAGGATGCTCGCAGTCACCTGACTCCAGATCACGGGGGGTACGACGTGCTGGTAGGCGGCTTGCAGGACGTCGACCGCGACCTCGAGGCGCAGCCTGGCGCTGGCGTTGAGCTCGACGGCGAAGGTCACGAAGGCGGAGACGATCAAGGCGATCCCCAGATCCCGAATCAGGATCCAAAAGGTGGTCTCTTTCATGGTGTCGGCCCAGAAGATGGTGCAGACGCCGAAGAGGGCGGTGCTCAGCAGCGCCAGGTGGGTCTTCTGGCGGTGGTACATCTTTGCCAGGCCTCCCACCGCGAGTTGCTCGCGCCGCTTCCGACGCCGTTGGCGACGGTCGCGGATCTGATGCAGCTTGCGACGCCATCGACGCTCGGGCGCCTTCTTGCCGCTACCGGAGATCGCAGGAGCAGCATCTGCCTCGAGTTGCGTGGTTGTCTCCTGCCGCCGGGGCGCTCCGGCAGAGCGCGTAGAACAGGGGCGAATTGTATGCACCGCGGGTCGCGCCGTCCACGGTCGACCTGCGCTTTCCTGGGCTCCAGGCCGTGGTCGTCGGTCGTCCTGTCACGGCTAGGATGGTCGAGACCTGGTGCGCCGCGTCCCCCACGTCTGGGAAGGGCTTCCGGCCGGGCAACCCGGGAACGGTCCGAAATCTTGGCGTCAATTTGGGGAGCGATGTCCGACCAAGCAGCTCAGCGCAGGAGACTGTTCCTCCATGGCGGCGGACGGGTCGCCTCGTCCCTGGCCGACACCGGGCTGTACCTCGACCACGCCCAGCGGGCGGTGTTCGTCGCCTATGCGGTCAGCGACGTCGAGGACTACACGAGCCACATGCAGGCCCTCTTCGAATCCCTCGACGTCAAGCTGACTGGACTGCACACCTTTGCCGACCCGGCGGAGGCCATTGCCGACGCCGATGCCATCGTCGTCGGCGGCGGCAACACCTTCCGCCTGATCAAGACCCTGCATCGGCTCGACGTGGTCGGCGCCATCCGGCACGCAGTCGACCGGGGGACCCCCTATTGGGGCGCCAGCGCGGGAGCGAACGTCGCCTGCCCGACGATTCGCACCACCAACGACATGCCGATCGTCGAACCGCCGACCTTGGACGCGATGCGCCTCGTGCCCTTCCAGATCAACCCGCACTACGTCGACGAGCCGTCGGTGGAGGGCGAGGTGAAGGAGACGAGGGAGTTCCGCATCCTCGAGTTCCTGGAAGACAACGACGTCGTGGTCGTCGGGCTCCGTGAGAGCAGTTGGCTGGTCGCCGAGAACGGCAAGATGACGCTGCACGGCGAGAGCAGTGCGGTGCTCTTCCAGCGGGGGGAACCCCGGCGCGAGCTCCAGCCGGGTGACGACCTGTCGTTCCTCCTCGACGTTCCCGCCGAGTTCGACGCCGCTCCGACCGACACCGCGTGGCTGGCCCGCTAGGGCACGCTTCCGGTACCGCGTCCGCCACCTGGGCCGCGCCGCTTGGTGCCCCCGGTAGGATTCGAACCTACGCACCCGCCTCCGGAGGGCGGTGCTCTATCCCCTGAGCTACGAGGGCGGGCGATTTCGATCGTACCCGCCAGCCGGCGGGGGAGTGATGCCCCGGTACCATCGGGACGGTGGGGAAGCTGACAGTCCTGGTGATCGACGACGACCCGGTGATCCTGGAGCTGCTCCGCGTGAACTTCGAGATCGAGGGCTTCGACGTGATCACGGCCAAGGACGGCGACGAGGGCTTCGCCCTGGCCCGGGAGCTCCAGCCCGACGTGGTGATCTCCGACATCATGATGCCCCGTCGCGACGGCCTCCAGCTGCTCTCCGACCTCAAGGCCGACCCCCGCACCGAGGCCCTGCCGGTGATCCTGCTGTCGGCCAAGGCCCAGAAGTCGGAGGTCGAGCACGGCCTCGACCTGGGCGCCGACGACTACATCACCAAGCCGTTCGATCCCATCCAGCTCATCGACCGCCTCAACGCGGTCGTGAGCAAGCCCCGCCGGTAGCCCTCCCGTGATCCAGGACCTCCTGGCCGAGTCGCTGCGCGCCGCCCTGGTGGCGAGTGGGATCGATCCCCCGGCCACCATCTCCCTCGAACGGCCGGCCCGGCCCGAGCACGGGGACTGGTCGTCGAACGTGGCCCTCGCCCTGGCCGCCACCACCAAGCGCCCACCCCGGGAGCTGGCCACCGCCATCGCCGACCGGCTGACGGCCGACCCGCCCCCCTACGTGGCCGAGGTCTCGGTGGCGGGGCCCGGCTTCGTGAACTTCCGCCTCGACCACGGCTGGTTGCACGACGTTCTCCGCCAGGTGGTGGAGGGTGGCGTCGAGGGCTACGGCCGCCACGACCTGGGTGCGGGCGAGCGGGTGAACGTCGAGTTCGTGAGCGCCAACCCCACCGGTCCCCTCCACGCCGGCGGGGGGCGATGGGCGGCCTACGGCGACTCCCTGTGCCGCATCCTCCAACGCTGCGGCTACGAGGTGCACCGCGAGTACTACATCAACGACCGGGGCCGGCAGATCGAGCTGTTCCTCGACTCCCTGGCCGCCCGGCAGGCCGGCGAGCCGGTGCCGGAGGACGGCTATCAGGGCCAGTACGTGGCCGACTGGGCGGCGGAGATGCCGGCCGGCGCCGATCCCCGCGTGTGGGGCGAGACCAGGGTCCTCGACGACCTGCGCCAGACCCTCGCCCGGCTCAACGTCGAGTTCGACACGTGGTTCAGCGAGCGCTCGATGGTGGCGTCGGGCGCCATCGAGGCCGCCCTGGCCGACCTGCGGGCCCACGGCCACGTCCACGACGCCGACGGCGCGGTGTGGCTGCGGGCCACCGACTTCGGCCTGCCCAAGGACGAGGTCCTGGTCAAGACGGGCGGCGAGCCGACCTACCTGCTGTCCGACATCGCCTACCACCGGGACAAGCTCGAGCGGGGCTTCGACCGCCTCATCGACATCTGGGGCGCCGACCACCACGGCCACGTGGCCCGGCTCAAGGTCGGACTGGAGGCGCTGGGCTACGACCCCGACCGGCTGGAGATCATCCTCGGGCAGCTGGTGACGCTGCTGCGGGCGGGTGAGGAGGTCCGGATGGGCAAGCGCAGCGGCGAGTTCGTGGAGCTGGCCGAGGTCCTCGACGAGGTCGGGCCCGACGTGGCCCGGCTCACCTTCCTGCTCCAGTCGATCGACAACCGGCAGACGTTCGACCTGGCCGCGGTGGTCATGCACTCGGTCGACAACCCCGTCTATTACGTCCAGTACGCCCACGCCCGCATCCGCTCGATCATGACGACGGCCGCCCTGCGGGGGATCGAGCGGCGGCCGCTGGCCGAGGTCGACCTCGGCCTGCTCGTGCATCCCCGGGAGCTGGAGATCCTGCGGGTGCTGGCCGAGCTGCCCGAGGTGGTGGTCGACGCCTGCCTGAGCCGGGCCCCCCACAAGGTCACCACCTGGGCCCGCGACCTGGCCGGGCGCTTCCACGGCTTCTATTACGACTGCTACGTGATGGGCCAGGGCATCAGCCCCGACCTGACCCAGGCCCGGCTGTGGCTGGTGGAGGCCACCCGCGTCGGCCTCACGATAGGTCTCGACCTGCTCGGCGTGAGCGCGCCGGAGTCCATGTGAGCCCCCGACCCCGATTGATCCGCGCCATGACACCGCAGAGGGGGCAACGGCGCGGATTGGTCGCGGCGGAGTGACTGGCGCCAGCGCCCTTCCCCGGCACGTCCTGCCCGACACCGCCGCCGTCGGCCCCGACGGCGTGCTGCGCGTGGGCGGCGTCGACCTGCTCGACCTGGCCGTCGAGCACGGCACGCCCCTCTTCGTCTACGACGAGGACCACCTCCGGGCCCGGTGCCGGGAGGCGGTGGCCGCCTTCGGCGACGGCGTGGCCTACGGGTCGAAGGCGTTCCTGTGCCTGGCCATGGCCCGGCTGGTCCACGAGGAGGGCATGCACGTCGACGTGGCCACCGGGGGCGAGCTGCACGTGGCCCTGGCCGCGGGTGTGCCCACCGACCGCCTCGTCCTCCACGGCAACAACAAGTCGACCGCCGAGCTGGCCCGGGCCCACGACCTCGACGTCCGGGTCGTGGTCGACTCCTTCGACGAGATCGGCCGGCTGGAGGCGCTCCACGCCGACGACGGCCGTCGCACCCGGGTGATGGTGCGGGTGACGCCCGGCGTCGAGGCCCACACCCACGAGTACGTCATGACCGGCCAGGTCGACTCCAAGTTCGGTTTCGGCCTGGCCAGCGGCGACGCCGCCCTGGCCGTGGCCCGGGTGGCGAAGTCGCCCGCGTTCGAGCTGGTGGGGCTGCACGCCCACATCGGCAGCCAGATCTTCCTGCTCCACTCGTTCGAGAAGGCGATCGAGGTGCTGGCCGACTTCGTGGCGCCCCTCGGCCTGGCCGAGCTGTGCCTGGGCGGAGGGCTGGGGGTGGCCTACGTCGACGGCGAGGAGGCGCCCACGATCACCCAGTGGGCCACGGTCCTCCAGGAGGGGTGCCTGGCCGCGGGGATCGCGTCCCGGGTGACGGCCGAGCCGGGACGGGCCATCGTCGCCGCCGCCGGCCTCACCCTCTACCGGGTGGGCACCATCAAGGACGTCCCCGGGGTGCGCACGTACGTCGCCGTCGACGGGGGGATGAGCGACAACCCCCGGCCCGTGCTCTACGGCAGCGGCTACGAGGCCTTCCTGCCCCGGGCCACCGACGCCGCCCGCCCCCGGCGGGTCACCGTGGTGGGCAAGCACTGCGAGTCGGGCGACGTCGTCGTGCGCGACGCCCAGGTGCCGGCCGACCTGGCCGTGGGCGACGTCCTGTGCACGCCGGTCACCGGCGCCTACGGGCACTCGATGGCCTCCAACTACAACAAGGTGCCCCGGCCGGCGGTGGTCTTCGTCCGCGACGGGGGGGCGCGGGTGGTCGTGCGCCGGGAGACGGCCGACGACCTGCTCCGCCTCGACCAGTAGCCCAGGCCGGTAGCGTTGCGGGCGATGGACGGGAATTCGACGGTTCGGATCGGCCTGCTCGGCTGCGGCAACGTCGGGGCCGCGCTGGTGCGGCTGGTGGCCGACAACGGCGACGCGGTCGCCGCCCGCACCGGCCTGCGCCTGGAGATCGCCCGGGTGGCGGTGAGCGACGTCGCCCGCCCGCGGGACGTCGAGCTGGCGCCGGGGGTCCTCACCGCCGACGCCGCCGCCGTGGTCGCC
>Ga0105245_10001426_pt1 | contig 21674 bp, 23 predicted proteins | sample KBSM54metaG_FD_81523 | JGI IMG/M metagenome (GOLD analysis project Ga0105245, IMG submission 81523) | Miscanthus rhizosphere microbial communities from Kellogg Biological Station, Michigan, USA - KBS M5-4 metaG | ecosystem: Host-associated > Plants > Roots > Rhizosphere > Soil | place...
ACGCCGGTGCGGGCGCGCGCCAGGCTCAGGAGGATCGTCGTCCCGACCCGCTGCGCGCCTCGGTGCAGCTCACCAATCGCGTCGACGGTGTAGGGCGTCCGCCCCAGCACGCCGCGTAGGACTCCGGACCGGCGTTCGCGATCGATCACGGAGCGGGTCAGCTGCCGCGCGGTCGCGCCGATCGCCGCCGACCCAGCCGGTCGGCCAGACGCCCGCCGAGCAGCAGGAAGCCCCCGAACATCAGCGTGTAGGTCGTTCAGGACCAAGACAAGCTCTGATCGGAGAACCCGAGTTCACGCCTGATCGTCGGGAGCGCGACGTTGACGATGGTCGCGTCGAGGATTACCTGAACTGCGCAACTGCAACCACCGCCAGCACCGCGTTGGGGTTCGGGCGGGCCGTCCTCTCGGCGGAGCCCGGGCCGCCGTTGGAGGCGGCCGCGGTTGCCTTCGTGGTCACAACTCGACCAGCATGATCGAGTGGGTTGCCGGCCATTACGACCCGTTCGGTGCGATGAGGATCTTCATCGTGCTCGCGTCGCGTAGGCGCTCGAAAGCGGCAGGGGCGTCGTCGATGCTTGTGATCTCCGAAGTCAGGTCGGCGACTTCGAGCGATCCGTCGGCCAGCAGGGCTATTACCTCGGTGAACTCGTCGGCGTAGGTGAAGCTGCCCACCACGCGAAGCTCCTTGATCAGGATTGCAATCGGCTCGAGGCCCGCCCGCCCGCCACCGACCACCACGACGGTGCCCTCGGGCCTCGCTGCAGCCACACTGGTGCGAACGCCGGGGTCGCTCCCCGAGCATTCCAAGACGACGTCGGCCTTCAGGCGCTCGATGTCGGCCGCCTCAACGGTCGGATCGAAGGCGCGGTCGACCTGTGAGGCTTCGGCGTAGCTGCGGCGTTCGACGGACGGCTCGCTCAGCCAGACGCGCGCTGCCCCGTAGTGCCGCGCGAGCCGACAGCACAGCTGCCCGACCGGACCGCCGCCGACGACGAGCACCGAGCGCCCGCCGAGGTCCCCGGCGGCCAGGACGGCGCGCAGCGCGACGGCGGCCGGCTCCACCCAACCAGCCTCGACACGACCCATCTCATTCGGCAACGCGTGCAAAGTCTTTGGTGAGACCGCTACGTGTGCGGCGAGCCCGCCGTCGGCCTGTAGCCCGACGGCGCGCTCCATTGTTGCCGGGATGCAGTGGTTCCAGCGGCCGGATCGACACGCCTCGCAGACTCCGCACGTATCGCCGTTCGGGTTGATGGCGACCCGCTGGCCGACGCGCCAGCCGCTCACCTCGCGCCCCACGCCTGCGATCCGGCCCGTCGACTCGTGCCCCATGATGAATCCGCCGCGGTAGACCTCGTGGAGATCCGGGGCGTCGAGGTCGCTTCCGCAGATGCCACACAGGTCGACGTCCACGAGCACCTGGTCCTCGCGGGGCGTTGGCACGGGTCGGCGCTCCAGGCGAGTCTCGCGATCGTTGGTCAGCACCATCGCCAGCATCTCGGCCGGTGTCGCGCTCGGAACGGATCTGCTTGTGGAGTTGTGATCGGCCATTGCTCAACGCATCACCAGGCCGCCATCGGCGGTCAGCGTCTGGCCGGTGAGGGCCTCGGCTTCGTCGCGGGCGAGCATGGCCACGACCGCGGCGGTGTCGTCTGGTGTGAGCGGTCGATGCAGCGCCATGTGCGCCTCGGTATCCGCGAACTCGGCCGCCGCCCGGGTGGCGCTGGCGGGGGTACGGGTGAGTCCCGGCGCGACCGCGGTCACCGCGATCCCGTCGCCGCCGAGGCCGACCGCGAGCGTCCGCGCCATTCCGATCAGCGCGCCCTTCGACGCGACGTAAGGCAGCATCTGACCGTCGGGCGGACTCCAGAACGTATTCGAGACGATGAAGATGACGCGGCCGAATCCGCGCTCTCGCATTCCCGGAACGAACGCCTGCGTGAGCAGCAGCGCCGACTCGACGTTGACCGCCTGAATCTGGCGCCAGACGTCGAGCTCGACCTGCTCAATCGGCCCGAACGCGAACGTCGCCGCTGCGTGGACGAGGACGTCGCATCTGCCGTAGCGATCGAGCACGAGTTGAGCGGCGCGGTGTACGTCATCTGTGTCGCCCAGGTCGACGACGACATCGCCGCTGCGATCGAGCACGACCACGGTGTGGTCGGGTGCGAGACGCGCAGCGATCGCGCCTCCAATTCCGCCGGCGCCTCCGGTCACGACCGCGACGCGCTGATCTTGGTTGGTCTCGCCGGACATCAGGCGGCCCTCGGTTCTCTGCGTTTGTCAGGTGGTTGGTAACCGGGCTTGCCGTCGCGCGGGTCAACGCCTCGTCCAGCAGGTGTTGGTCCTCCGCGAGCGCGGGTGCTCTCCCGGCCGACGAGCTTGATCGCCGACGCGGCGATGCCGGCAGTGACGGCGATCGCGAACGCGAGGATCGTGTCCTTCGGACTGACGCCGCGCGAGAGCGTTATCCCGACGCCCACCACCGGCAGGGACAGTCCCACGAACGTGGCGACGAACATGCCCGCGAGCGACTCCGCCATTCGGTCCGGCGGTGCGATGCTCATTACCGTCCCGACCGCGCCGCGGAAGATGGTGCCTCCTCCCGCGCCGATCAGTGCACCTCCCGCGATGAACAGCGCCAAGGAGGGGGAACTGAGCCACACGGCGAGGACCGCGAGCCCGAGTCCGACGACCATCGCGGCCATGCCGGCCTCGAACTCGCGGGTGATCGGCCACGTAACGGTCACGATCTGTGCGGCGACGGCCGCCGCGTAGATGCCAAACAGGACGGCTCCGGCCAGAGCGTGAGATGGGCGATGAAGCGTGATGTTCAGGAACGTCGCCGCGAGGCCGGTGAACAGACCGAGCGTGGCGAAAGCCATGAACGCGCTGAGTGTCGCGGCGAAGAAGCGGCTGCGCTCGTCGGCTGGCACCGAGACGCGCTGCGGGCGATAGCGCGGGCGCGGTCTTGGCCCCTCGCGGGTCTCGGGCGACAGAGCGACTCCGATCGCGCCGAACAGGAGCGCCACGAGGAGCACCAGATACGGCACCGTGAGCGGGTGCGTCACCCATTGCGCGAGGATCCCCGCGAGCAGTGCGCCTAGTCCGATCCCGCCGACGGGGATCGCGGAGGCGGTGAGCTGCGCCCTTCGCGGGGTCTCGTCCGGGCTCCCGACGGCGTGGAGCTCGGTCATATACGCGGTCGCCGTCGCGACGATGATCCCGATCGCGATGCCGTTGAGCAGTCGCCCGACGAGCAGACCCGGGAGGCTTTTCCACACGAGAAAGACGATCGCGCTGACGATCGCGACACCCAGCGCCGGTAGTAGCAGCCGCCGGCGCCCGTACCAATCCGAGAGGTGACCCGCGAGCAGCAGCGAGCCGACGACGCCGACCGCGTACACCGCGTAGATGACTGTGATCATGAACAGCGAGAAGTGGTCACGTGCGCGGTACAGCCCGTAAAGCGGACTAGGCACGGCGGAGAACGCCGTCGCCGCCAGAAACGCGAACGCCACCATCCAGAACGCCCGCCGATGACGCCGGCTACCCAGCACGGGACACCTACCCCGCCAGCGCGGCTTGGGCGAGGGCCGCTTCCCCGTCGGATACGCCCACCGTGTCCGTCACGCCAGGGACCTCGGTGAGGTACCACCCGGTGGTCCTACGGGCCGGCTCGGCGAGCGGCCCGGTCCAGTCGCGGAACCACTCCATGACCACCGCAAGCGTCGTGTTTGGCACAGCTCCGGCGAGCGACATCCGCCTGATACCGGTTCGGTGCGCAATGTCGGACCGGCTACCGACGGCGTCGGTTACGAACTCTGCCTCGTAACCGGCCTTCAGCGCCTCGATCACCGCGAACGCGAGGCAGACCTCGGTCTGCAGGGCGCCGAAGATCAGCCGCCGGCGCCCCGTGGCCGCCACAGCCTCCCGGAAGGCGTCACTCTCGAAAGAGTTCGTCGACGACCGGTCGATCGGCTCGACGCCATCGAGCTCAGCGGCGATCGCGGGTCGTGTCGGGCCGTTGATGCCAGACTCGACCCCGATCGTCGACAACACGATCGGCACGTCGAACGCCTTGGCCGCGCGGGCCAGCCAGCGTGTATTGAGCTCGATCAGCTCCGCGGGCGTTTCCGAGCGGAGCGACTCGAACTGGTCTCGCTGATAGTCGATCAGCACCAGTGCCGAGTCCTCGTTGGTCCAGACCCCTAGCTCCCTGTTCATCGTTACCTCCTTTGGTGGTGCCCATGACGGGCGTCGGAGTTCAAGCGAACGGCTACGCGGCGAGCGCGGCTTCGGCGCGCGCCGTTTCCGCCTCGGCGATGCCGACCGTGTCCGTTACCTTGGGGACCTCGGTGAGGTACCACCCGGTGACCGGCCTGGCCGCTTCGGCCAGCGGCCCGGCCCAGTCGCGGAACCACTCGACGACCACGCCGAGAGCTGTGTTCGGCACGGCGCCGGCGAGGCCGAGTCGCTCGATCGCTGTCAGGTGCGCGATCTCGGATCGGCCACCGACGGCATCGGTCACGAACTGTGCGTCGTAGCCGGCCTTGAGCGCCTCGATCACCGCGAAGGTCAGGCAGACCTCGGTTTGGAGCGCACCGAAGATCAACCGCCGGCGCCCGGTCGCCGCGACAGCCTCGCGGAACGCCTGATCCTCAAACGAGTTCATCGACGACCGGTCGATCGGCTCGATGCCCTCGAGCTCGGCCGCGATCGCGGGCTGCGTTGGACTGAGTCGGCCGGAGGCGACTCCGACGGTCGACAGCACGATCGGCACGTCGAACGCCTTGGCGGCCCTGGCCAGCCAGCGGGTGTTGAGCTCGATGAGCTCGGTGGGCGTGTCCGAGCGGATCGACTCGAACTGCGGCGGCTGGTAGTCGATCAGGACGAGCGCGCAATCCTCGGCGGTCCAGACCCCTAGGTTCCGGTTCATCGTTCATCTCCTCGGTTGCGCCCGCGTTGGGCGTCGAGTTGGCCGGGGCGGCGGCTCGCCGCCCCGTCGGTCGTGTCAGCACGAGGGTTTGCAAGGGGCGGGAAGCGCTGCTCGAGCTCTGCCCGTCGCTTGTCGAGGTCGCCCACCAGCATCAGCGACTCGCCGAGGCTGTCGTCGGGCTCGAACACGAAGCCGGGCTGGTCGGTCGCGAGCTCGAACAAGACACGGCTGGGCTCGCGGAAGTAGACAGACTTGTTCGTCTGGCGATCCATCACCGGCGTCGGCCGAAGCCCCGCGGCGTCCACTCGGTCACGCCAGCGCTGCTCCTCGCCGGCACGGATCGCGAACGCGACGTGGTGCATCGTTCCGGCGCCCACCTGGCCGGGCTCTTCGGGGGGCGCTTCGTAGATGACGAGGCCGTGCCGGCGCTCGCCGCGCGCCAGCCAGCTTCCGTCGTCCCGGGGCACCATTCCGAGCACGTCACCTAGCAGCGGGGCGCTGCGCTCCGGCTCGGCACTGTACGCGCGCACGGCATGGATCCCGCGAATCGCAACCTGATCGTCGAGGCCGGCGGCGCGGGCGACAAGCGGCTCGTCCGCGCCGTCGTCGATCACCAGCTCGAGCGCCAGCCCGTCCGGGTCTGAGAACAGCAGCCGATCGTCCATCCGCTCAGCCGCGACCCCGGCACCAGCCAGCCGGCGCTCCCAGAAATCAAGCGCCCTCGCATTCGCCACGCGGAGGAGCAGGCGATGGACCATCCCGCTACCGGGCCGCCCGGGCGCGACGCCGGGCATGTCGAAAAACGTGACGACGCTGCCAGGAGTGCCGCGCTCATCGCCGTAGGCGACGTGCCGGAACTCCGGGTCGTCTGCGTTCACTCCTTGCCAAACCAGCCGCAGTCCGAGCAGCCGGCCGTAGAAGTTGAGGTTCGCCTCGATCTCAGCAGTGATCGCGGTGACGTGGTGAAGCCCGTCAACCTTCATGTGATCTCCCGCGCCGCCGATCCAGCGACGCGATGTGCTCCGTTCATGCCGGCACCTCGCCCAACATGGCGCGCGCTCCGTCGAGGTCGAGGAGCTCGGCATTCGGGTCCTGCTGATAGAGGTCGCCGCCGGGCACCTCGATCCGCCCGGCGTCGGCGACACCGCCCGCCTTCAGCGGGTCGAAGCCGGCAGCGCGGATCAGACGCTCGACGGTCGTCGCGGCGGTGTCGTCGTCGGTCGTGTAGAAGAGCACTGGCCGCCGTGGTTCGCGGCGCGCAGATTCGGCGAGCGCGTGCGCGACGAGTGTGCCGAACGCCTTTACGTAGTGCGAGCCGATCGGGAGCAGGGCGGCGACCACTGAGCCGGCCGACTCTCCTTCGGGAAGTGTGCGGAAGGGCTTGCCGTTTTTGTCGAAGCCGATCGGGTTCGACGGATCGACCACGACCTTGCCGTCGAGCAGCTGCGCGTGTTGTGGGATCAGCTCCCTGAGCGCGTCCAGCCAGACGGCGAGAACGACGGCATCGCCGCCGGCGATCGCGTCGTCCACGGAGGCGGCGCGGGCGAGCGGTCCGAGCTCGCCGGCGAGCGCTTGCGCGTGCGATTCATGCTCGGCGGCGAGGACCACGGATTCGCCGCCGGCTACCAGGTGCCGGGCGACGGCGCTGCCGATGTTGCCCACGCCGACGATCGCCGTCTCAGACATCGGTGACCTCCTCATACAGCAGTCCGAAGTCCTGATATGCGCGCACCCAGTCGACGGACTCCCAGTGCTCGGCGATCACCCCGTCCTCGATCCGGAAGAAGTCCTGGGTCGTGAAGTCCGCCGGCCGGCCGCTCTGCGCGATCGTGCCGTCCCACACGCTTCTCGAGGCGACGCGGTTGCCCTCGGCGACCATGTGGGTCTGGGTGGCGCGGCCGTCCGGCATCGCAGCACGGCTGATCCCAATGGCGCTTGCAAAATCCTTGCGACCGTTTGGCGACCAGCCAGAGTTCTGGATGTAGGTCTCGGCCACGATGTCGGCCTCCTCGGCGCGGCCGCTGGCGATGACCCCGTCGTAGAGGCGGCGAACGACGGCTCGCGACTCCTCGCGTGTCACCTGTCGCGCTGCGGCTCCGTCGAACTCTGTCCCGAGGGTCTCCGGCCACAGTCCGTTCGGTGAGGGCTCCACGCCGAGGACCTGCTCCTGGAAGACGCTCGCGACGCCGGGGATCGCTCCGATCGCCGCGAGGATCCGGTAGGTGTCGACGACCTGCCAGTGCTCGACAAGCTGGTCGTCGCGGACCCGGAAGATGTGCGACGCCGAGGTCTGGATCGCACTCCCGCTCGCGGCGGTGCCGGCGTAGTCGCCCGTGTGCCCTCCGGAGATGATCGTGCGCAGGGCGACGAGGTCGCCTTCGACGAGGACTCCGATGTTCTCGTGGACGTCGAAGCGGAGCGCCGAGAAGGAGCGGCGCAGGTCCTCGTAGTAGTTGTGCAACCCGGTTCGGCTGCGCGTCCCGTGCAGGTCGTAGGAAAGGAAGCCGCGGGCGGCCAGCTCGTCGATGCGCGCGTGCTCACCGGCGTTGACCGCGTCGAAGAACGCGCGGATCAGCTCGTCCGAGCGCTGGGCCGTGGGTGTTCTGTGGAACCCGTCGAGACTCGTAACTGCGGTGCTGCTCGTCGCCATGACCGTCTCCTCGTTTCGAAACGTGGTCTGGCTGCCCAGCAAAGCCGAGGAGGCCGGTCCTGTCCAAGACCTGTATCCCGCTCGAGCGATAGCCTGCCTCGATCGACCTCGAGCCGCGTCTGCTGCGCTACTTCTTGGCCGTCGCAGAGGAACTTCACTTCGGCCGAGCCGCCGCGCGCCTCTACATCTCCCAGCCGTCGCTGAGCAACCAGATCCACAAGCTCGAGCAGACGGTTGAGGCGGAGCTCTTCGTGCGCGACAGCCGCCACGTTGAGCTCACCACCGCGGGTCGGGCGCTCCTCGAGGAGGCGCCCGTGGCCCTCGCCGCGCTCGAGCGCGCCGCCGAGCGCGCTCGGCTCGCCGGCGCGGGCCTCGCCGGAACCGTACGCCTCGGCTACACCCCGGCGGCCAGCATCGGGACGCTCCGGACGATCCTCGCTGCCATCGAGGAGGACTACCCCAACATGACCATCGTTCCGAGCGAGCTGTTCAGCGCCGACGTTGCCGGCGGCGTACTCGCCGGGAAAGTTGATGTCGGGCTGGCGCTACACCCCGAGGCGATGCGGGGTGTGCGCAGTGAGCCGGTTCGCGTCGAGCAGCTCATGGTGTTAGTCGGCAAGCGCCACCGGCTCGCCGACGCGACCAACGTCCCACTTGCCAGCCTCGAGGAGGAGACGCTGCTCCTGTTCCCGCGCGAGCTCGCGCCCGCTTACTACGACCGGATCATCGCGGCCTGCGAGCAGGCGGGCTTCGAGCCCCGCGTCATAGCGTTCCCGGACCCGCCGCCACAAGCGATGCTCGCCCGCTTACCGGCGGGGCACGAGGTCTGTTTCGCCACTGCCTCGTTCGCCCTGAACGCCGCCGCTGGCGAGTCCGCCATCGTTGCGTGCGAGATCGCCGAGCCGGGAATCACGGCGGAATGGTCGATCCTCTGGCCCGCGCGCACCCGATCCGCTTCGATCACACGGTTCCTCGAGAGCGCGCGAAGGTGCGCACACGAGAACAACTGGCTCCGCGCGGTCGACAAACCAACTAGCGCCGCGAGCGAAGCGCCGAGTCCGGCACCGCTCTAAGAATCGGCGCCCCACGGGCCGGGGGCCGGCCAGCTCATGGCCGCGGGTGTCCAACGGCGGCCGCTTGAGGCCGGGTGCCGCCGGCCTGCCTTGAGTTGGGTGGTGTGGTTCGTCGCGCAGTGAGCGCTCAGGCCGTGTCGTCGTGCGCTAATGCCCGACGGTCGGCTCCTCTGATAGCGGCAGGCTATCGCTCGCACGGGACACAGGTCTTGGACGACAGCTACCCCTAGACCTAGCGTTCGTTGCGCGCACAACTTTCCCCGGCAGGGCGTTGTGGTCGCAGCTTTCTTCAATCCATTCTGCGGGAGGTAAGACATGAACACCGCGCTTCTCGTACTCCGCGTCGTACCCGGCCTTCTGTTGATCGGCCATGGTCTACAGAAGCTCGTCCCGGCGCGCTTCTCGCCGCCTTTGCTGCACGCCAACGGCCTACGGGCCACCGGAGCAGGCTTCGAGCAGCTTGGCATCCGGCCGGGAGTGGTGGCCGCGTTGCTAGCCGGGCTCTCAGAGGTTGTCGGCGGCTTTTCGCTCGGGGCCGGACTTCTGACCCCTGTCGGCACGATCCTGGTCGGATCCGTGATGACTACGGCGATCCTCACCGCGCACGCGCGGAACGGGATCTGGAGCCAGGAAGGCGGCTTTGAGTTTCCCCTCACTCTCCTGGCACTCGGGTTCGTAATCAGCGCGCTTGGCGCGGGGTCCTATTCGATCAACGCATGGGCGGGCGTCTCCAACTGGGCCGGGATCCAGTCGTCGATGAGCCATGTCGCGCTCGCGGCAATCGCGCTCGCGATCGGCGTCGCAGCCGGTGTCGCAACGGTGCTACTCAGCTACCTCGCACGGTCTGCTCCGACGCGGCCGCGCGTAGCCGCTACGAGCTAGCGCGCTCCGTCAAACGTCAGTGGACGGCTGGGTCCAGGGCGGGGTGCTCAGCCGTCCGAAGGCGCTCCGACGACGGGCTGGTCCTCAGCTGAGAAAGGAGACCGGAGATGAGGATCACAGTAGTTGGAAGAGGGAGACTGGGCGGCGGGCTGGCGGACCTGTGGGAGCGCGCCGGCCACGAGGTGACACGACTCGGCCGCGACGGCGGTGACGTCTCCGACGCGGACGCCGTTCTGGTGGCGGTGCCCGGCGGCGCGATCGCCGAAGCGTTCGACGGCCTGCGCGGCGTCGAGGGCAAGACGATGATCGATGCCACGAACCTCCCCGACGTGGCACCGCCGGAGGGGTTCGTCTCCAATGCGGAGTTTGTGAAGTCCAAGACCAAGGGACCGACGGCGAAGTCGTTCAATTTCAACTTCGCGTCGCTGTTCGGCCGTCTGAGCGAGGCGCGGGCGCGGCCGAGCAACTTCTGGTGCGGAGACGAGGAGGCACGCGAGGTCGTCGAGCAGCTCAACCGCGACGCCGGCTATGAACCGGTGCGCACCGGGCCGCTCGAGAGCGCCGCGGCCCAGGAGGGTCTGCTCGGCATGTTGTTCGGGATCGCTGAGGACATGGGCGCGATGGTGTACCGGTTCGCGCCGGTCGACCAGCTGTGATGGGACCGGCTCCACCGCGTAAGCGATCTGGGATCGCCAATCCTGAGGCGCGCGAGTTCCTAGGAACGCGGATCCTGTACTCGCGCGGATGATCGACGCGCGGCCTGATTTTCGGCCGCGCGCCTGGCTGGACGCGCTCCCTCCGCTCGATGCCTTCCGGACGCTCGTCTTCCAGGTCGCAGGGCAACAGCTATCCGTCAGCTCGACCCGCACGATCATCTCGCATCTGCAGCAGCGATTCGGTGGGCAACTGCCGTCCGCGGCCGAGCTGCTAGCGGCTGATCCGCAGCTGCTGCGCGACAGCGGGTTCTCAGCTCGAAGAGTCAAGACGTTGCGTGCGCTGGCGGAAAGGTTCGTCGACGGACGCCTGAGTGACGAGGCGCTCTCGCGCATGACCGACGACGAGGTCGAGGCGACCCTGACTGAGGTGGCTGGAATCGGGCCGTGGACCGCGCGCGGGTTCCTGCTGGTGGCTCTCGATCGCCCCGACGTCTTTCTGTCGGGGGACCTTGCGCTCCGGCGCGCGATCCGCCGGGCGTACGGTTTCGACCACCTTCCGAGCGAAGACGAACTGGCTCAGGTGTCGGATCGCTGGCGACCGTACCGGAGCCTTGCAGTGAGCTATCTGTTCGCGTCCGAATACGAGGAGCAACAGTGACCGACTCAGTCGGAATCCGGCGAGCCGTCGCTCGCCTCGGGCCACTCGCTCTTGCCGACCACGACGCGGAGGTGACATGAGATGCAGATCGGAGTGGTGTTCCCTCAGACCGAGCTAGGCGCCGACGCCGGCGCCATTTGCGCGTACGCGTAGGCCGCACAGGACCTCGGATACGCGCACCTGCTCGCCGACGACCACGTCGTTGGGGCCGACCCGGCCATCCACACCTCGTGGAACGGCCCATACGACGTGCACACGACCTTCCACGAGCCGTTCGTCCTCTTCGGCCACCTCGCGGCGATCGCCGACTTAGAGCTGGTGACCGGCATCATCGTCTTACCCCAGCGTCAGACGGCACTCGTGGCCAAGCAAGCCGCCGAAGTCGACGTGCTGACGAACGGCCGATTCCGGCTCGGCGTAGCCGCCGGATGGAACGCGATTGAGTGCGACGCGTTGGGCAAGGACTTCACCACGCGTGGGCGCCGCCTGGACGAGCAGATCGAGCTGCTTCGTCGCCTGTGGATCGACCAGAGCGTCACGTTCGAAGGAGTCGATGAACAGGTCACCGGCGCCGGCATCAGCCCGCCGCCGATCCAGCGACCGATTCCGATCTGGCTGGGCGCGACCTCCCCGGCGGCGTACCGAAGGATCGGACGGCTCGGCGATGGATGGTTTCCGCGAGTGCTGCCGGGTCCGCAGCTCGACAAGGCGCGCGCGATCATCCGTAGCTCCGCGACCGCGAGCGGACGAGACCCCGACAGGATCCTCATGGAATGCCAGCTCACGTGGGCCGGCGATGCCGACGAGGTCGCCGCCACGGCCGAGGCGTGGCGCGAGGCGGGGGCCTCGCATGCGGCGATCACCACGATGGGCGCCGGCCTCGCCTCCGTCGACGACCACATCGAAGCCATCGCAACGGCCGCCGCAAGCCTCGGCCTCGTGCCGCACCAGACACGCTGATGTGGGCGACCGAACCCCGAGCGCCGGACGCTGGCGAGCTCGACCGTCGGATCGAAACTACGGGACTCAGGGGCGAGTCAGCACCCGCGATCATCAGGCTCTGTGTGTGACTAAGCACGAATCCAACCTCCGGCCTGGCGCGGTCGTGGCCGGTGTGTTCCTCGGAGCGGCGTCCGGCCTTCGTGCTCAACTCGCCGTTGCGCGCGTGGTGGCGCACTCGGATCCATCCCTCCCCTCGTTTTCCGCGGGCCCTGTACCCGACGAGTCCTACTGGCGGCAGCTGCGGTAGAGCTTGTCGCCGACAAGTTGCCGAGTACACCAAGCAGGCTCGAGCCATCCGGATTGATCGCGCGATTGGGTACGGGCGCGCTGGCGGCGGGCCTCTGCGCGCACACAAGGCAGGCACATTGGCTTCCAATCGCAGCGCTCGGAGCCGCAACCGCGGGCGTCGCAGCGAAGGTCGGCCATGACGTGCGCGCGCAGCTCGCCCTACGTGCTCCTGACCCGGCGATCGCCGTCGGTGAGGACGCTGTCGCGCTCGCTCTCGCCGTTGCCGGCGCGTCCCGCTGAGCTGCCGGCCGAGCCCACTAGGGCCTCGGACGAGAAAAATCTCAGACGAAACGAAACAGCGCGGCAACGAAGCGCGCTCGGCTCGCCCGCGGGAGCCTGGCCGGCACCGTACGCCTCGGCTACAGCGCAAGGCGCCTCCTGGAGGAGGTTCCGACCCGCCGTGGTGAGCTCAAACGTGGCGGCTGTCGCGCACGAAGAGCTCCGCCCCAAGGGCCGGATCGAGCTTGTGGGTCAAGTTGCTCAGCGACGGCTGCAAGATGTAGAGGCGCACGGCGGCCCGGCCGAAACGAGTCCTCCGCGGCCGCCAAGAAGTAGCGCACCAGACGCGGCTCGAGGTCGATAGAGGCACGCTATCGCTCGCGCGGGATACAGGTCTTGGACAGGCCCGGCCCCCTCGGCTTTACTGCGAAGCCAGGCTTTCAGCCACAGTATTCCAGACTGAGGTGAACAACATTATGGCTATTGACCTTACCGGCCGGTTCGTCGGTGCGGATTTGATCGTGTTTAACGCAAAGGTCACTACACAAGACCCGGCCCGGCAGGAAGCATCTGCCTTAGCCGTGAAGCGGGGACGAATCTACGCGGTGGGCAGCGACGCGGAGATTCTTGGTCTGAAAGATGACGACACGCGAGTCATTGATGCAGACGGCAGGCGCCTCATCCCGGGCCTGAATGATGCTCATATTCACGTGATAAATGAACGAAACTATCACTACAACGTCAGGTGGGAGGGGGTTCCCACGCTGAAGCGAGCGCTGGAAATGTTGAGCGAACAAGCCCACAGAACTCCAGATGGACATTGGGTGAAAGTGATCGGCGGATGGTCGCCATACCAATTCGAGGAAAACCGACACCCAACCGTCGAAGAACTCAATGCGGCAGTGCCTAACAGGCCCGCCATCGTGCAGTACGCCTATAACCGAGCTTTTCTCAATGACCTGGCCGTGGATGCGCTGGGAGTGGGCACGCCCAAGTTTCCTACGTCGCCCGAGATTGTGCTTGTGACGGACAACGATGGCCAGTTTGCCGGAATAGTAGAAGCCTACACGTTCACCTTCGTGGGCATGGAGTCACTGATGCCTCAACCCTCGTTCGAAGAGGAGCTGAGTGGGCTTGCTTACGTTGTTGATGATCTGAATAGGTTTGGCGTCACGTCCGTTATCGATGCCGGAAGCATCGTTGCTTATCCGGAAGGTCATGCGTCCGTGAATGCATTGGCAGCGGACAACCGCCTGAATATCCGCCTCTCCTTTATTGACCTCGGATATGACCCAAGTACCGGCGCTTTGGGAGTAGACCCGCATATTCAGGCCGTAACAAGGAAATCCCCGATAAGCCCTGGGGAGAATATTCATCCGACGATGTCGCACGGTCTTGAGTACGAGGGCATGGGTGAGGAGTTCAGGGGCGAGCTACATGATCATGAGAATTTCGACCAGCCGGCCGTAGTCGTCGACAGCGATGCGATGCGGCACCTTACGGTGGAGGATGCAACGAAGCTTGTAGAACGAAGGATTCCCTTCCGCAGGCATATCAGTTACAACGAGAATATCTCGCCTTTCCTCGATGGTTTGGAAGAAGTGAACCGGCGGACGCCTTTCGACGGGCTACGTTGGGCCATAGAACATGCTGAGACCATTACGCCCGAAAATATCGAAAGGGTAAAGAAGCTTGGTGGCGGGATCACCGTGGACGCCAAAATGGCGCTACATGGAGATGCCTTTATCTCAACATACAGCAGGGAAAAGGCTTTGCAAACGCCGCCCCTCCGGGCCCTGCTAGACAGCGGTATTCCTTTGGCGATGACTTCCGATGGGTATCGGGCCTCTGGCTACAACCCGTGGATCGGCATTGCTTGGGCAGTGTCCGGTAAGACAGTATCGGGCTCGGAAGTACTGGCCGAAGACAATCGCCTGAGTCGTGAACAAGCGTTGAAGCTGTATACGCTGGGAGCTGCGTGGTTCTCACATCAGGAAGATGAGCAGGGAAGGATCGCCCCAGGCAATCTGGCAGACTTTGCTCTGCTAAGTGCGGATTACTTCACCGTGCAAGAAGAGGAAATCAAGGACATCTCTTCTGTGTTAACGGTCGTGGACGGCAGAGTTGTATTCGGGGTAGAGGGGTACAGCGATTTGTCGCCGGAACTCCCCGACGCACTCCCCGAATGGTCGCCGGTAACGCATTTCGGCGGTTACTACAAGGCGAAGTGACATGGAAGCGTTTGCTCACGACCTGAGCCGCTACCGCGGGTCAACATCCCCAAACCTTCACCCGCTGAAGGAGGCATGGAAATGCGTGTCGCGCTAGTGCGGGAGTTGGGCGGGATCCCAAGCGTGGAGTTCGATGAACAGCTAGAACCAACCCCCGCGGCGGGACAGGCACTGGTCAGGGTGCGGGCAGCAGGCGTCGGCCCGTGGGACGCCAAAATAATCAGTGGCGCCATCGGGGCGCCGGCCCTGCCGTACACCCCGGGCTTTGAAGTCGCCGGGGTGGTGGAGGCGGTCGGCGACGGCGTTGATGTCCGGCCCGGCGAACGAGTGTGGGTGAGCCTGGGGTTGGCCGGCGGAGGGTTTGCCGAGTATGCGCTCGCGGACGTCGACAGTCTGGGGCGTATGCCCGATGGGCTGACCTTCGAGGGGGCGGCCGGACTGGTGGTGGGCGGCGGGACCGCGTGGGACGGACTGGTCGACCACGCGCGCCTGCAGGCCGACGAGATGGTGCTCATCACCGGCGCGGCGGGAGGCGTGGGGAGCGTCGCCGTGCAGGTCGCCGCCGCCCTCGGCGCTCGACCGCTGGGCGCGGCCAGCGAGCGCAACCACGACTACCTGCGGGGCCTCGGCGCCAGCGAGGTGTTCGACTACCACGTCGACGACTGGGTCAAGCAGGTGCTTGCCGTGGTTCCCGGCGGGGTCGACGTCCTCTTCGATGCTGTGGGCGGCCTGACCGGCGACCAAGCCGTTGGCGCAGTGCGCGAGGGCGGCCGAGCAATATTCCTGAACGGTGCTCCCGCCCGGCTAGGGCGTGGCGTCGTGGGGGAGTCGCTCGACGCCGAGGTCAACCGGCAGAAGCTCGACGAGATTGGGAGGTTGGCCGAGGCCGGCAGTCTGCGCCCACAGATCGAGGCGGCGTTGCCGTTCGAGCAGGTGCGCGATGCCCTGGAGCGGGTCGCGGGTCGACACACACGCGGCAAGATTGTCCTCCAAATTGGTTAGAAGCGGCCGGCGTGGCCCAGAAGTCCGAGATTGCTGCGCGATCGGCATCGGCCCATTATCTCGATGAGCCCGAAATGCTTCGCCGTCGGCGGCCAATCGGCTTCGGAGTACGCGGGCAGCGTCCTCCGCGACGCGTCGACGGTCCCGGACGACCGGTCGGCGCTCCAGCTGCAGCCGGGCGTGGTGCGTACCCGCTCGGTCGCTGGCTCGTCGCCGCTTTGGTCAACGCGGTGAACCACAAGACCGTCTGACATGATCGCAGACGGTCAAGAGTCCGAGGTGGGCCAAGACTTCGGTCGCGTCCCTGAGCCGTTGTAGCGGTCGCGGACGGGCCCCTTCGAGACCTCGTCGACGAAGGCATGCCCGTCGCGGCAGCTCGCGTTCTGAGTGCGAGGAGCGTCGAGGTCTGGCTGATCTGGCCGAGCCAGGGGCGACTACCGCGATCGTGACGGGCCGCCCCGACGTCATCTTTCGCCTCGCCGCGGTGGTCTCCGGCGAGGCGGAGGACGATCTCGAGAATGGGTACCGCGTTAATCTCGACGCCACGCGGATGCTGCTCGACGCCATCCGTGCCTGCGATCGCGGCTACCCGCTGCGCGTGGTCTACAGCTCGTCGATCGCCGTGTTCAGGCCGCCGTGCCGGATGTCATCGGCGATGACCACTGCCTCACGCCTGCCACCAGCTACGGCACGCAGAAGGCGATGATCGAGTTGCTCCTGTCAGACCATTCGCGCCGCGGCTTCGTCGATAGCATTCGCCATCCGGCTGTCGACGATCTGCGGGCGGCCGGGCCGGCCCAACCTCGCGGGGTCGAGCTTCTTCTCGAGCATCATCCGCGAGCCGCTCAACGGCCTGGACGCGGTTGCCGGTATCCACGGACGCGCGCCACTGGTTCGCGTCGCGGCGCTCGGCGATCGGCTCACTGCTGCACGCCGCCACGCTCGACACCACTCGCCTCGGCGGTCGCCGCTGTTGACGATGCCCGGCGTCTCCGCGACGGTCGGCGACGAGATCGACGCGCTGCGCCGCTTCGCCGGCGGCGATCCGATGCGCCGCATCCACCACTGCCCGACGAGGCGAGGCGCGCTTGATGCACTGGCCACCTGTGAGCGGTAATCCCGAAGCCTCCGTTCCAAGCGACAGAGCGCGGCCATGCGAGCCGCCGCTTCAGCGCCGGACCGGAGGTGCCGCTCCTGAGCGTTGGGCAGTTGTCGTCGGGTTCGCCCGCCGACTGGGCGGACGCGGCTCGCACGCCGAGGGTGCAGAGGCCCCGTCTTGACACCACATGGCTCGATCGTGGCGGCGGACATGAACGCCTCACAGCGATCCATCGCCTGTGATCCGATGGAAACCGTTGGCCAGCACGCCGCCGCGCAACCCGGACTCCGATCCAGGCCTCGTCGGCCGACCAGCGACAGCATCCGGAGCCCGCGGCGATGCGAGCAAATCTCGGCCAGCGATGTCGCCGAGGAGGCGGTCACGGGCGTGCGGATGAGTATCGCCGGGACCAGATCGCGGCGCGACAGCTCGGCCAGCACCCACGCGTCGATGCGGTCGGTCTTGCACGCCAACGGCGCCAAGCCCTTGACCTTCTGCGCGTCGGCGACCTCGACCTCCCAGCCACAGCGCTCAAGCGTGTCATGCACGAACCGCGCCCCGTTCATCGACTCGATCGCCGCCCGCACGCGACCGGCCCATGGCGCAGCTCGACGCGCCGCGCGAAACCCACGCAGCCCATCACCGTCCGGCGGCGCCGCGCCGGCCTCCACCCGACCTCCCTCGCCGTCGAGCAGGCAGTAGTCCAAACGTGTGCGACTGAGATCCAATCCAGCGTGCAACATGAAGACGGGCCACCTTCGGCGCTCGCTCCCTCGGATGACGCGCCGGAGCGTGCCACCCGCGGGAGGCCCTCCTTCATGGCATTCAGAGCAGCGTCGTACCTCGCCCTGAGATCCGGGCGTAGACTCGTTCGTGCTCGGAGGCTTCGCGTGCCTAAGTCCCTGACCGATTTGGCTGGCTGAAGCTCGGTGCCGAGGATTCCCTCGCCGCCGTACCGGCGGCGGCCGCTCGGCCGACTTGGGTTGTCGGTGCCGACAGCTCGATCGGGTTCGCCGATCCAACCACGATCGTGGCGCGCGGCTACGAGGGTTGCGAGGAGCTGCTCGGCCGACAGAGCCCCGAGATCATCCGCCACCGACGCCTGGATGGGACGCCGGCTCGCGCGGCGGACTGCCCGATGGAGCTCCGGCCCGCGATGGGTGAGGCGGTCGCGAGCGATCGGGACCAGTTCTTGCGGCGCGACGCGCTCGGTGGTTCCCGTCTCCTCCACGTCCCTGCCGATCGAGATGCCTGGTGGCGACGGCACCGGGGTCACCTTCGCCGATTCCGAGGATTGCGTGCCCGCCGAACGCGTGCAGCATGAGCAGGCCGCAGCCCTCGAGGCGCAACGGGCGGCGCTACGTCGCGTCGCGACGCTCGTGGCCAGTGGGGCCGCGTCGCCGGACGTGTTCACCGCCATCGCGCGCGAGGTCTCCCAGGTGCTCGGAATGGCGCTGGTCGTGATCTGGTCCTTCGAGCCTGACCACTCGGCCGGCGTGCTGGGCTCTTGGAGCGACCGGCCGCACCCCTTCCGGGCGGGCTCGAGCTGGCCGGTTGAGGAGGCCACGGCCGCCGCCATCGCGTCGACGGCGGCGTCGCAGCAGGTCGGGATCGTCCGGCGACCGTTGTCGGGGTCGGGTCGGCGCCATGGATGATCGTGACGCGGGCGATGCCGGCCTCGTCGACGGGCGTGCTCGACGCCGCCGGGTTCGCCGTAGAAGCGCTCGACGCCGGCGGCCTCGTCGCGGTCGGCCTTGGCGTCGAACTCGGCGGCCTCGTGCTCGGCGCGATCGGCGACCTGCGTGTCGGCCACACCGCCCCGGCTATCGCACCTGTCGCTTCTATGTCAAGAAGTTGATGGTGATGGCGGTGTTCCTTGGAACGGGTGGGACGGCTGCAGGAGTCGCCAGACGGTCCGGGCGAGGTAGCGCTTGAGGCAGCGGATCGCTTCGCGGGTGCTCTTGCCTTCCGCTTGGCGACGGGCGATGTAGTCGCGCGTCGCGGGATGGCAGCGGGCGCGGGTGACGATCACCCGGTGAAGCGCGGCGTTGATCTGGCGGTTGCCGCCCTGATCGAGGCGTTGTCGCTGGGTGTTGCCGGAGCTAGCGGGGATCGGCGCGACGCCGGCGGCGCGGGCCAACTTGGCCGGGGTCGCGAACCGCTGCGCGCCGGCGATCTCGCCGACCAGCTTGGCCGCCGTCAACGGTCCGAATCCCGGCTCTGAGAGCAGCTGCGGAGCGATCGCGGCGACGAGGCTGGCGATCTCGCGCTCGAGTGCCTTGATCGCCTGTGAGAGCTCGCGGATGCGCCGCAGCTCGTCGCGGGCGATACGGACGCGCATGGTCTGCTCAGCCCTGGCGAGCCGCCGGGCGACCCGCGGCGCCCAGCGGTCGTAGAACAGCGAGCTGCCGGGCAGTTCGAGCTCGGGCCAGAGGTCGTGCAGATGCCACTGCAGCGTGCTGTTGAGCGCGACGCGCTGACGGACCAGCCGTTCGCGGTGATCGACCAGCAGCCGCAGGTCGAGCTCGGGCCCATCCAGGTGCGCGACCGGGAACGACTCCAGGCCCTCTTGCAACGCGACGCGCGCGACACCGATGGCGTCGATCGGATCGGACTTGCCGCGTTGGCGAGCGCTCTTGCGAGCGCCGGCAGACAGGTGCGTCGGGATCCGCAACACCCGCTCGCCGCGGCCGATCAGAAACCGCTCAAACGACCCCGAGACGTGCCGGCAGTCCTCAAGCGCCCAGACCCGCTCGCCATCAAGTGCGCGCGCCCACCGCAACAGCGCATCGAACCCGCGCTGGCCGACCTGGACGGTCAGCTCATCCAGCAGCTCCCCGGTCGTGGCCGCGACCGCGGCGATCGAGTGCGAACGCTTGTGAGTGTCCGCGCCAAGCACGATCATTGCCCTCGTCCTCCTCTTGATCCCTTAAGGGCGGACGGCTGGCGGACACGGCTTGCTGGAGGCGGTGCCACGCATCTATCAAGTCACGCCAGACATCCCCGACCGGCGACGAGCGACAAAACAGAAGGAAGTCAGGCCCCTAACCCGGCCGACAGCCTCAAAGAGAGTCAGCTCGCCGCCGGTCGGGACGATCCCCTCAATGCCGGACGTCACCGACGACCCGCATCACAACAGCAAGTCGCGAAGCAGCAGCGCGACGACGCCACGGCCCGCACACCGCGTAGCCTAGGCGCTTTCCATCGACTGCTGCTCTGCGCGGATGGCGAACCGAAAGCTCATCAACCTCCCGCCCGACGACTCGCTCCGGCGCTGGGGCGCGGTCTTGTCTGATCCGCCCGCGCCAACGCAACTGCTCGTCTGGAAGGGCGAGCAGTTCCCGGTGCCGAGGAGCACGTCGCGCATGAACTCTGGTGGCACGGCGAGGTGTACTTCGCCGGCAACTGTCTGAGCTCAACCGAGCCGGGAACCCGCGCTGCGATCTACCACACCGGAGAGGGGATCACCGCGCTGTGGGACTTCAGTGGGCCCGCCGTGCCGGTCGGAAGTTCGAGCGCGCGTATGGCGGCCGGCATTTACCGGCCGCTGGCGCGGCCGATTCTGCGCGCAGAGCTGATGGCCGAGCCACTGTTGCGACAACGGTTCGAGAGGATGGTTTCACGCGGCGCGTTAAAGCCAGATCAGGCTCTGGCGATCGACCGGCTGGCCGAGCGCGGCGGGCTCCCCGTCTTCGTGCGGTTCACCCCTCCGCCGTGGGCGACCCAGCCGCAGCAAGGGCTCGACTGGACGATGGCCCCCGACAGCGATTGGGGTCGCGAGCATCCAATCCAGATGAGCATCGCGCAGACGCGGCGACTTTGGAGGCAGCTCGGCTTCACCGAGGAGGCCAGGACCGAGATATGGTCAGCGGACCGCCGTTATCGGTACGACCTACTGAGCATCCAGGATCGGATCGTCGGGGAGGTCAAGTACACCTCCAGTACCGCCGACCTCCAGCAGCTCCGCGATTACATCGACCATCTGGCTGTCGAGTTTGGTGGCTCTTGGCATGGGGCGCTGATCGGCGGGGACGTCGGCCCAGCCATCGCTCACGCGCTCACAAGCGAAGAGCTGTACGACCTTTCGGCCTGGCGGCTTGAGCGCAGCGTCGACGAGGCGACTCTGCATTTCGTCGGGCGCTCAAGGCCGCCCTTGCAGAAGTAGCTGCCGCCATGCGTGAGCGTCGCCGACGATTCGGCTGCTCCCCGCGCGAACTACCGCGCCTTCCAGGTTCGCTGATCCGTTGCTCTTAGGGCGTCGCGATGCCATGCGAGGCGCCAACTACCACGCCTCGTTCAAAGCGGGATCGACCCCTTTCGGCCAAGGCGTCGTTGAGGAAGTCTGCCGCGCAGATCTACGCTTCGCTCGTGCCTCACGAGAACGCAGACTTCCTCCCGCGGTTCGCCAAGCTCCTTCAGGTCGCCGAGACGCTTGCCAGTGACGACCCGAGCATGGCGATCGTGACCGCCCACATGGCGTTTGAGGTCGCCGCAGAACGCGCTTTCGCTCGGCTCTTATCGGCCAACGGCGCAGCTCCAGCGCTCGCAGAAGCCGTGCTCGCCGGGCTCCCCGACCGGACGTTTATGGACCGGCGAACCCGAGAGATGTGGACCCTCCTGGCAGCCGGGGACGAGATCAAGAACGCGCCACCATGGAAGCTGTATCAGCAGAGCGTTCAACGACGGAATCGCGCGGTCCACCAGGGCGAAGACTTTGAGGCTGCCGACGCACAAGCGGCCATTCATGCCGTTCGGGCGATGCTCGACCATCTCGTCGAACGCGTTCTTGACCGCTTCCAACGCGGCTGAGCTCACCGTCGCTTCAAGCGTCGAGCGCGAGGGGCAGGCGGGCCCACTGCCGCTCGACGTACAACCCGATAGCGCGGTGGCGGCGGTGGCTGCCGGAACTGCCTCAAGGCGGTAGCGCGCAGCTCCGGTCAGAACGAACAGCCGTGTTGATGAGGGAACGCTCG
>Ga0105245_10001428_pt1 | contig 21641 bp, 17 predicted proteins | sample KBSM54metaG_FD_81523 | JGI IMG/M metagenome (GOLD analysis project Ga0105245, IMG submission 81523) | Miscanthus rhizosphere microbial communities from Kellogg Biological Station, Michigan, USA - KBS M5-4 metaG | ecosystem: Host-associated > Plants > Roots > Rhizosphere > Soil | place...
ACTGGCGCAGCGGCGCGGCATCCACATGACCTTCCCGACGTTCGACGTCCCGCACATGGTTAAGGCGGACCGAACCCGCATCAAACAGGTTCTGATCAACCTCCTCACCAACGCCATCAAGTACAACCAGCTGGGAGGCTCGGTGGTCGTGGACTGTTGTGCAACGACCACGACCGGTCATGTTCGTGTGACGGTGACGGATACCGGCCCGGGATTGACACCGGAGAAACTGGACCAGCTCTTCCAGCCGTTCAATCGCCTCGGACAGGGTTCCGAGGAAGGAACGGGCATCGGTCTGGTGGTCAGTAAACGCCTGGTCGAGTTGATGGAGGGCGTCATCGGTGTGAAGAGCACGGTGGGGATTGGAAGCGTGTTCTGGTTCGAGTTGCTTTCGACCGCGCCGCTTACGCTTTCAGCGCCGCCTGAAGCGATCGCGGTTGCACCCGTCGTACCGAGCGGCGTGCGCATGCGCACGTTGCTTTATGTCGAAGACAATCCGGCGAACCTGAAGCTCGTCGAGAGACTCGTCGCCCGCCGTCGCGACTTGCGCCTCTTGAGCGCGATCGACGGAATTCGCGGCGTCGAGCTCGCGCGCACTTGTCAGCCCGACGTCATTCTGATGGACATCAACCTTCCGGGGATCAGCGGGATCGATGCCCTGAAAATCCTGCGCGAGGACAAGGCCACTGCGCACATTCCGGTTGTTGCCCTCAGCGCCAATGCGATCCCGCGCGATATTCAGAAAGGTTTAGAAGCGGGGTTCTTCCGGTATCTCACCAAACCGATCAAGGTCAGCGAGTTCATGGACACGCTGAACGAGACTCTGGCAATGACCGAAGAAGATCATGTGCGGACCAACTGACGTTTTGGGCGCACGGATCCTCATCGTCGACGATCAGGACTCGAATATCCGGCTGCTCGAATACACACTGCGTCGCCGCGGCTATGTCGCGGTCTCGTCGACCAATGATTCTGTGGAGGTCTCCGCGCTTCATCGCCAGAACTGTTACGACCTGATCATGCTCGACGTTCAAATGCCGCGCATGAATGGGCTCGACGTACTGAAAGGCTTGCGAGGTCTCGACGAACACAACGACGTCGCGGTACTCGTTTTGACCGCCGATCCGGATCAGGTGGTACGCGCGATGGAATCCGGCGCCACCGGTTTCCTCAGCAAGCCATTCGTTCTGCCGGAAGTTCTGTTGTGTGTTGGGCTGATGTTGGAGAAGGCGTTACAACTCCATCGTCATCTCGGTCATCGTGTCGCGGAACCCGAGGCGATGAAAGATCGTCTTCGCCGTTTCGTTTGATGTCGACGTCCACAGAATCACGCGCGGCGCGCCGTGCTCGCGCAGCCATTCGATCGCGGCCTGCATCAGCTTCGTCGCGATCCCGCGATTCCGCGCTTCCTCGGCAACCGCAACATCATGAATGAAGCCCGCCGGTCCGCGCAGTTCCTTCCACGACAGCGGCTCGAGCGCGCCGAATACGTAACCGGCGATTTCGCCATCGCGCTCCGCGACGAACACACAATCGTCCTCGGAATCGAGAACGTGGCGAAGGAACGACGCGTAGCCCGTCTCGGCGCCTTCGCGCGGCGCTAGAAAGCGCTGAGGATCGAACGCGTAATGCGTTCGTATGAGCATCGCGCCGAGGCGGCCGAGGGCGGCGGCGTCGCGCGGTTCGGCGCGGCGAATGGTGATGTCCATCGCTTGTTCATACACCCGTCGGCGGTGATTTGAGCATCAGATCGCGATAGGTCTCCGCGGCGACGTCCTCGAAGTGAAAGACGATGTCGCCGGACATCGTGGTGCCTCGCTGGAACTTCCACTGACGCGCGGCTTCAATTGCGGCAGTATCGGCGCCGAACGGAAGTGGCTTGACCATGCTCGCGGATTGCACTCGTCCATCGTCAGACACCACGACGTGAATGCGCACGAGGCCGCGAATGCGCGCCTTGATCATCACTTCGGGGAACGAAGGCAGCACGCCGAGCACGGCGCGCGAGAACAGCTCCTCGGATCCAGCGGCGGCTGTTGCGTATGTGTGAGGCGACGGGAAGATCTCGCGCTTCTCATCGATAAGCGTTGCGGTGGCGACGTCGACGCGGCGCGTTTCGTAGCGTTCCGGCTCGTCGAGTTCCGAGATCGGGATCGAAACGACCACCACTTCGCGTGCGTCGCTCTCATGACGGAGCTCGAAATTCACGAACGCGTGAAGGTCGTACGCGAGCTCCCATGCGTCGTACGGCGTGACGATCTCGTTGATCGCGAGCGATCCGGCGCGGCGGCCGTCGGCTGCGTAAATCGTCACCATCGAATCCGTCGGCTCCGAGCCTTTCGACCAGCAAAATCGGCCCGATGGCGCTTTTGCCGCGATCACGTATTTGCCGGAATCGGACACGAGCAGCGTCCCCAGCGAAGCGATGGGTATCGGGAACTCTGAAATCAGCCTGCGCCGATCGCGCCCGATTTCGTACAACGCGACGGTCACGTTCGTTCGCGGCGGCACGGCAGGCTTTTCGCCCGCCGTCTCCACGTCGTCGAGGCCTAAGACTTTTCCGGCGCGCTCACTGGCGAAGTCGGGAATGCCTTCGTAGTAGCGTTCGACCACGCAGAAGCGACCGTTCGCTGAATAGACCGGCTCGTTTTCGAGCAGATCGTTCGGATCCCACTGCCGCAACGAACACGCGTCACCGTTGTTCGCGCCGAGAACGACCAACAACGCTGCGATCGCGAATCGTCGTCTCACGCCGTAACGCTACACCGCGATTCACACCTCGCTCGTGAGCGCCTTGTGACAATGCGTCGCCGGTCCCGCCGTCATAAGATATCGGCCATGACGACGACACTTTCCGACGCCCCTGCTGCCACCATGTCCGCGGAAGAGATGATCGCGCTCACCAAGCGTCACTCGATCTTCTCTTGGTCCGCGCAGGCGAGCGTCAATCCGATCGCGATGGTTCGCGGCGAAGGCATCTACTTCTGGGACGCCGACGGCAAGCGCTACATCGACATGAACTCGCAGCTGATGTGCGTCAACATCGGCCACGGCGACAAGCGCGTCATCGAAGCGATCAAGCGTCAGGCGGAGGAGCTCGTGTACGCGGGTCCGGGCATGGCCACCGCCGTGCGCGCGCGCGTCGGCAAGATGCTGGCCGATCTCACGCCCGGCGATCTCAATCACTTCTTCTTCACTCTCGGCGGCGCCGAGGCGAACGAGAACGCCATTCGTATCGCGAAGATGGTGAGTGGGCGGCAGAAGATCATGGTCCGCTATCGCTCGTATCACGGCGCGACCGCGGGCGCGATTTCGCTCACCGGCGATCCGCGGCGATGGGCGAACGAGCCCGGCATCCCCGGCGTCGTTCGCTTCTTCGATCCGTACAAATACCGCAGCCATCTCCATCGTGAAGGCGACAGCGACGCGACGTTCACGCAACGCTGCCTCGACGAGATCGAAGAGATCGTGATGTACGAAGGCGGACACACGATCGCGGCGATGATCATCGAGACCGTCACCGGCACGAACGGCGTCATCGTTCCGCCGGACGGATACCTGCAGGGACTGCGCGCCATCTGCGATCGTCACGGCATCCTTCTCATCTGCGATGAAGTGATGTGCGGACTCGGACGCACCGGACGCTGGTTCGCCGCCGATCACTGGAACGTCGTGCCCGACATGATCACGATGGCGAAGGGACTCACGTCCGCGTATCTGCCGCTCGGCGCTGTGGCGATGAGCGATCGACTCGCCGCTCACTTCGACCGCAACGTTTACTACGGCGGCCTGACGTACAACGCGCATCCGATGAGCCTCGCGGCAGCCGAGGCATGTCTGCAGGTGATGATCGACGACGACACGATGAATCACGTTCAGCGCGTCGGACGCGTGATGAGCGAATTGCACGCGTCAATGAAAGAGAAGCATCCATGCGTCGGCGACGTGCGCTCGATCGGACTCTTCGGAGTCCTCGAGCTCGTGCGCAATCGTCAGACGAAAGAGCCGATGGCCGCGTTCAACGCCACCAGCCCCGAGATGCAGCGCCTCGGCGCGTTCCTGCGCGAGCACGGCATGTACGCGTTCATCAACTGGAACAACCTCTTCACGAATCCGCCGCTGTGCATCACCGAGGAGCAGCTGCGCGAGTCGTTTGCGATCATCGATCGCGCGCTCGAGATCACCGACGCGGCGGTGACGAGCTGAGCATCGTTTCGATCTGCGACTCGAGCTCTGCGCGCAGTCGATCGTAGTGCGCGCCGGTGCCGGGACCGGCGAAGCCGGAGTAGATCTTTTTGACTTTGCCGTCGCGGCCGACGAAGACCGACGTCGGATACGCGAGCACGCGCGTGAGATCGGGAAGCGTCGCCGACGCTTTCGCTTTGTCGTTCACGCCCGCGAGCAGAAGCGTGTAGTGGATGTCGTGCCGCTTCGCGAAGCGGCGCACCATCTCGCGATCGCGCGCGGCGTTGCCGGTGAACTCGTACGCGAGTCCGACGATCTCCAGACCTTTCGCACGATATTTTCGATCCCACTCCGCGAGCAGCGGCGCCTCGTCGTTGCAGTTCGGGCACCACGATCCGAAGAGGTTCACGACGACGACCTTGCCGCGAAAGCGATCGTCGCTCAGCGAAACGGGATGACCGTCGAGATCGGGAAAGCGAAACGCGAAGCGGCCTTCCGCGTTCGTGAGCGACACGTCCTTCCAACCGTCCGGTAAGGTGGCGCCGGCGTCATCGGATCGCGTCGCGGTCCATGTCGCGTGATACGAGTCGCGATTCCAGAAGTCGCCCGCGAGCTTGCCGTCATTCGATTGGCGTGCTTGAAAGAGAAACGCATGCGCGCCGTCGAATGTCGAGAGACGAAGCAGGCCGTTCTCGAAAGAGCCGTGGAGGTAGCGATGATCGCCCGTCGGCGTGAGGAACGTGCCGGTCACGCGCGTGCTGCCGGGATCCTGATGAAACTCACCGCGCGCCGGCGACGTGCCGTCGTTGTCGACGAACTCCGCTTTCCAGATGCCGTTGACATTGCCTTGCGCGGCATTTGCGACGGGCACGAATCGCGGCTGCGCGCCGCGCGTCGCGTGAAAAGGGAGCCGCGCGGTGCCGGATGGAACGACGCGCGTCCACTCGCCGGTCATCGAGTTGCCATCGTCGGACAAGTTCGCGTGAATGGCGGAGTCGTAGAAGTCGAATGCAATCGTGACGCGCGAGCCGTCGACACTCACGCTGCTGACCGGTGCGCGTTCCGCGGCGTTGATGATGACCGCACGGTCGTGCGTGATGTCCAACGTGAATGGCAGCTCGCCGCCGGGCGACGTGAGCACGGCGCGCCACGTACCGTCGATCGAGTGCTTCTTCGCCTCTTGCCGGCAGGAGACGAGTCCCTCGATGAACAAACAGACGAACAAACAAATGATGATGCGCCGCATGATCACGCCCATATGATCTCTTCAATCGATGATTCGGACTGTCACAGCAACGCAATACGTGATGCCGCTCCGCGAAGGCGGCTCGTTGCCCGCGATCGTCGAGGGCGACGACAACGGCACGTACGTCCTCAAGTTCCGCGGCGCAGGACAAGGCGTGAAGGCGTTGATCGCGGAGCTGGTGTCGGGCGAGATCGCGCGCGCCCTCGGGTTGCCGGTGCCGGAGATCGTCTTCGCCGAGCTCGACGAGCGGATGGGGAAGACGGAGCCCGATCCCGAGATCCAGGACCTTCTGCAGAAAAGCGCCGGTCTGAATCTCGCGCTCGACTATCTTCCCGGCTCCATCACGTTTGATCCGATCGTCGAGATTCCGATCGCGGAGAAGGCGCGACTCGCATCGTCGATCGTCTGGTTCGACGCGCTGGTGACGAACGTCGATCGCACCGCGAAGAACACGAACCTGCTCGTCTGGCATCGCAACCTCTGGATGATCGATCACGGCGCGACGCTCATCTTTCATCACAACTGGGATGGCTATCTCGAGCGCAGCCGCAATCCGTTTGCGCAAATCGGCGAGCACGTACTGCTTCGTTGGGCGAGCGAGATCGACGCGGCCGATGAGAAGCTGGCGGCGATGCTGACTCCCGACGTGATCGCGGGCGTGGTCGATCTGATTCCAGAGTCGTGGCTGGACGACGACGGACAGCGCGCGCGATATCGTGACTACTTCACACAACGACTCGCGCCGCCGCGCGAGTGGATGGAGGATGCCGTTCGTGCCCGAACGCGTCGTGTTTGATTACGCCGTCGTGCGCGTCGTTCCGCGCGTCGATCGGGGAGAGTTCGTCAACGCGGGCGTGATTCTTTTCTGTCCCACGCGCGGATTCCTCGAGTCTCGCATCGAGCTCGATCACGATCGCTTGAAAATGCTCGCACCGTCGATCGATACGGCGGTCGTGGAGAGTTACCTCGAGTCGATCCCGAAGATCTGCGCCGGCGGCGGCGAAGCCGGATCGATCGGAAGTCTTCCGCAGCGCGCGCGCTTTCACTGGCTCGTCGCGCCGCGCAGCACGGTCATCCAAATGTCGGACGTTCATTCCGGCGTCCACGAGAATCCGCAGGCGGCGCTCGACAGTCTCTTCGAGAAGCTCGTGCGGCCGCCGGCTAACTGACCGTGGCACTCACCTCAACGATCTACAACGCGACCGTCGAGATCAACGACGTCGATCGCGGCGTGTACGAAACGCTGACCGTGCGACTGGCCATGCATCCGTCGGAGACGATGGAGTACATGGCGACGCGGCTTCTCGCGTATTGCCTCGAGTACGCCGAGGGGATCGAGATGACGGCGGGATTGTCGGATGGCGACGAGCCGGCGATCGTCGTGCGCGATCTCACCGGCAAGATCACGACCTGGATCGAAGTGGGATTGCCGGACGCCGATCGACTGCATCGCGCGAGCAAGCTGGCCAACCGCGTCGCCGTCTACACCCATCGCGACATCCGCATCCTCCTCGGCCAGCTCGAAGGGAAGCGCATTCACCGCGCCGCCGACGTCGCGATCTACACGTTCGCCGGAACGTTCATCAAGGACTTCGCCGAGCGGTTTGAAAGACGCGTGAAAATTTCAATGTCGGTGACGGAGGAGCATGTCTATCTCGAGATCGACGGACACTCGTTGACGACGGTCATCGAGCGGCACCATCTCGCGGAAACGTGAGATCGTACGCGCGATGAGAAAACTGTCGATTGCTCTTCTGCTGACGCTCTGCGCCTTTCCGCTGTTCGCCGACGATGCGGAGAACGATCTCCGCGCCGCGCTGAAGACGTATCGCGAGGCGCTGATCAAGAAAGATCTCACGACGCTCGAGAAAGTCTGGACCGATGACTACACGTTCATCGACGCGCACGGCCGCGTGCGCACGAAGGCCGATCGCCTGGCCGACCTCCGCTCGTCGGCGACGTCGCTCGACAAGATCTCGCACGAAGAGCCGCCACGCGTCCGCGTGCACGGCAAGATCGGAATCATCTCGTCGGACGTCACGCTCGTCGGCCGCTACGGCGGAAAAGAAGTCTCCGGCCTCTTTCGCAGCACGCACATCTGGATTTTCGACGGCGGCCGTTGGCGGCTGTTGATGAACCAACTGACCGCCGTCGAGAAGTGATCGCTCAGAAAACGAACCGCACCTGCATCTGGTACATGCGCGGCGGATCGACGTTCGCGAATGCAGGAATCGCGTTCGTCGAAGTTCCCACCGTCGCGAGCTGGCCGAATGTCGGAATCGCCGTGCCGGTATCGCCGTAGATCGTCTGTCCGCGGCCGAGATAGTTGCCGTGGTTGAGTAGATTGAAACCCTCGAGGCGCAGAAGCACGACGTGATTCAGCGCGTGGACGCGGCCTTCGATGAAGGCGCCGACGTCGGACGTCGGCGTGCCGCGGAACGCTGACTTGCTGATCACTTTTCCGTTGATCACCGGACGATCGTTGTTCGCACCGTCGCCGTTGTTGTCGACGCCCGTCGTTGCGTTGAACGGACGCGCCGATGCGTACTGCGTGAGCGTTCCCGCCGTGATGTTGAACGGCAGGTCGTAGCTGAGAGTCAACACGACGCGATGACGCTGATCGACGACGCTCGGTCCGCGCTCGACTTCGCCGAGGCGCGCGAGGTTGGGGTCATTCGGTGCGATGCCGTTTCCATCGGGCTCCGTCGTGTTCGTCGCTTTCGACAGCGTGTAGCTGAGCGACGCGTACATGCGCGAGTTGCCGCGATACGTGAGCTGCGTCTGCAGTCCGTTGTAATCGGCGACGCCGAGGTTGGTCAACACGTTGACTTGTCGCACGCCGCCGTTGACGGGGAGGATCGGACGCGTGCCGTTTGCCTTGGCGACGGTCTGCGTTTGTCCGGGCCCGGTGCGATCGAAAGGCGCGGGCGCGTTCAGGTCGACGGTGCGCACGAGATCGGCCCAATGCTGATGCACGAAATCCGATCCGATGAAAAAGCCCTTCGCGATTTCTCGCTCGGCGCCGATCGACAGGACGTCGCTGCGCGGATTCTTCAACTCGTCGGGATAGTTCGGCAGCTTGTCGAAGTCCAGTCCGAACTTCGCGAACTGTGATTCGTAAAACGCGCGTTGGCCAGGAAGGATGGTGATGTCGCGCGCCGGCAGCTGCGACGGCGCGAGCGTCTTCGGATCGAACGAAAGCGGCAGGCACGATCCGGTGAGGCACGTGGGAAATCCGAGTTGTCCCGGAATGGCCGTGTATGTCGCCAGCCCATCGAGTCCGCCGGTCAGCGCGTTCGCGATCAGGTTCGATTGGATCTGCGTGTAATACCTCGCGAATCCGCCGCGAATCGATGTTCGCGCGTCGCCGCGCGGATGCCATCCGAAGCCGAAGCGCGGCGCGAGATTGTTCTTCGCATCGGTGAGCGTCTGCCGGTCCCAACGCAGTCCGGCGTCGATGGTGAGGTCGTTGCTCACTTGAATGCTGTCCTGAATGAACGTCGCGTAGAGCTTCTGCGACAAACGGTAGCTGCTGATGCCGAAGTTGATCGGCTGCGTGTATTGCTGCACGTCGGCGAGCGTCAGTTGATCGAACGGCTTCGTCGTCGTGTTCTTGAACGTGAACGTGCCGAGGATGGCGGTGCCGGGCTCGCTGCCGAAGCCGCCGGAGACGTGATGAACGACATTGCCGCCGAAGCGGAGATAGTGGCGTCCGCGCGACCACGACAACGTGTCGGAGAACTGCTGTTGTCGTCCGAAGAGATCGGACGCGCGCGATTGGCCGATCGTGAACGGCACCGAGCCGGCGCGCGTGTACGTCGTGGACAGCGTCTGCGCTTCCCACTTCGTCACCGGATCGCCGTTCAAGTAGCTGAGCCGCGCTTCATTGAGAAGGTTCGAGTTGAAGACGACGGTGTGATTGAGTTGCGCGGTCACTGCGCCGCGCGAATAACGGCGCGCCACGCTCGGCGCGCTCGTGCCGCCGACCGCGTCCTGCGGATTGTCGTCGTAGAAGCGATCGTAGTTCGTGCGCAGCATCAACGTCTGGCTCGGCGTGAGCGTGTGATCGAGGCGTCCGTCGAAGAGCGTCTGGCGATAGTGACCGGTGTAGGCGAGGTTGCCGTCCGACGGCAGCACGAACACCGGTAGCGTGCTCGATAGGAACGCCGTTCGATCCTGGCGCGTGTAATCGGCGGTGACGAAGAAGAACGTGCGGTCGCGCACGATCGGTCCGCCGATCGATGCGGAGTACTGGCTCAGCGCGTCGGGAATGTCGACGGGATTGATCGCATCGAGCGTCGTCGGCGTCACGCACGTGTCGACCGATGGTGGACAGAATCCGCTCGTCGAGAACGTCTTCGCCTGCATGCTGCCGAGGCGTTTCATGAAGACGGCTTCGCCGTGCGGTGTGTTCGTGCCCGACTTCGTGACGATGTTCAGCGCGGGACCCGCGGTCCATCCGTATTCGGCGGAAAACGCGTTCGAGAGAACGGTGACTTCCTGCACCGCGCCGAGCGGAATCGTCGCGACCATCGTCTGGCGTCCCCACGCTTCGTCGTTGTTGGCGCCGTCGAGAGTGAACGTCGTCGTGCGGCGCGAGCCGGCGCCGGTGATGAAGTACGTCTGATTGACGAAGAGGTCGCCCGTTCCTTTTCCCTGACGAAATGCGGAGTTGAGCAGCGGCAGCGTCGAGAGCTTGCGGCCGAGGATGGGGGTCTCGTCGATTTGGTGACTGTCGAGGCGGCGGCCGATTTGCGGATCCGCGCGAACGCCCTCGGTCGTGCCGTAAACCGTGACGCCTGCCTGCGCGGCGCCGACGTTGAGAGTCACTTTCAATGTCGCGGTTTCACCGGAACGCAGCGCGATGTTGTTGCGCTCTTCGTCGCCGAAGCCTTGCTTCATGACGCGCACCGTGTAAGTGCCGGTGAGCGACAGCGCGGGAATCGTGGCGCGGCCGTCGCTTCCGGAGTTGATCTCGCGCACGGCGCCGGTTGCGGCGTTCGTCACGGAGACTTTCGCGTCAGGAACGACGCTGCCGGTTTGATCGACGACGGCTACGACGATCGTCGCCGTATTCGGAGTCTGCGCGGCAAGCGGCAGCGCGAGTATTAGCAACAATGCAGATGAGACGAACGTCTTCATCTCTTTCTCCTTCGATGGAAACCTGCGGATGACGCGCCACGAGAAGGAGAGCTAGATGTTCCGGCGCCTGCAGACGAGAAGGAGATCGGTGAAGTGAGCGCGCGTTTCGAGTTTGCGCGCGTGAGTGTTTCGATCGGATCGCCGCGCGGATGCGAGCGATAAAGTGCGAGCATGATTCGCGGCGCGCACGAGAATCGGCGGCGCGTCGTTCGTGACGTTCGCAAAGCGGTGAATCGAGCGCGCCGGCGCAGGAAGCGACGACCGCTGCGTGATGCCCGATCCGTTGCGCGCGCCATCCGTCCACGCGACAACCGCCGGATCGCCGTCGCGCGCCGCTTCGCCGCGTCCGAATCCGCCGAGATGACGGAACGTCTGCTCCGCATGCGGATTGCGAACGATCGAGAACGTGGCGCGCGCTTCGAAGTGCGACTCGCGCACTTCGTCGCCGGTACGGATCAGGATGCGCGCGTCGTGCGTGTCGACGTTCGGAACGACGAACGTGAAGCTGCGCAGATCGACGTCGAGATGCGGCGTGATGCGGAACGCGTAGTACTTCCCGCCGTCCAGCGAGAGGAACGCCTCCCACTCTTCGGCGGACGGCGGCAGCTTTGCCGCCGACCATCGCAACTCCGCGAACGAGCCGCCGCGCAGCGTCGCGCCGTTCGCCGGTGCGATGAGGCGCAAGGTGTCCGCGCGCGCGAAAGACGCGAACAAGAGGACTGCGAACGCGAGGCGCCGCGACATCGAGAGTCGGGATGATACGCCGCCGCTGGTGACTTCGTCAGGCACCTTCCAAAAGGATATAGACCCGTTTTGTCGAGTGCGAGTCGAGGGCGGCCGCGTATCATGCGCGCCTCGGTCGTCCCCCACTCCATTTTGCGGCGCTCTCCGCGTCGCGGCCCAATCCGCAGTCAAAGGACAAAGACTCATGAAACGTAGTCTTATTGCGCTTTTCCTCCTCCTCACGATTGTCCCCGTTACCGGCAATGCGGCGTGGTGGAAGCGTCACAACAAGCCGAAAGCCGCCACCGCCGAGGCGCCGGCGGCCGCCGAGCGCGAGAAACAAACGCCCAAACCAATCGCGGCCACTGCGGCTTCTCCCGAAAAGAAGTCGATGCACGCCGAGGAGAAGGCGGACGATGGCGGACTCGAGGCTGGCCCGGTTCAAGCCAGGCCGGGACTGATTCGATTCGGAGCTCCGCTCGAGACGTCGCTGACGAAAGCGACCGGCAAGATCATCGACGTTCGCCTGCTGCCTCAGGCTGGTCCGGAGAAATTCGAACGGCCGGAGCGCGAAGAGCCGGAGGTGAATCGCACACCGCTTACGCCAGGCACTCAGGATGTAGGACCGATCGGGAGCGCACCCATTCCCGTGCCTCCGCGCAGCGCTCCGGCGCCCGCACCGTTGGCGAACTTCGCCGGTCTCGACTTCGCGACGTTCGGCAACGGCCATCCGCCCGACACCGTCGGAGACGTTGGACCGACGTACTACATCCAAAGCATCAATACGTCCCTCGGTATCTTTCGGAAGTCCGACGGTGCCCTGATCTCCGGTGTCAGCCTCAACACGTTCATGCACCAGGGCAACTTCGGCAACCTCTGCGACACGAACAACTTCGGTGATCCGATCATCCTGTACGACACGTTCGAGGATCGATGGGTCATCACCGATTTCGCGTTCCAGCTCTCCGGCGGCGGAGTCGTCAGCCCTCCCGGTGCGTTTCAGTGCTTCGCCGTCTCCATGACGAATGATCCCGTTGTCGGCGGCTGGAACTTTTACTCGGTCAACACTCCCAATTTTCTCGGCGACTATCCGAAGCTCGGGGTTTGGACCGATGGCATCTACATGACCCTCAACAGCTTCGCAAACATGGCGCAGGGAACTTTCCTCGGTTCACGTGCATACGCGTTCAACAAAGCGCAGATGTACGCGGGCAAGCCGTCGGTTCAGGTGGTGTCGTTCGACATCCCGGGAGGCGACTTCACGGTTTTGCCGAGCAATGCACGGCTTCAGACCGGCACGCCTCCGCCCGGAACGCCGAACTATTACGTGAGCTCATGGCTGTTTCTCAACGCGCTCACCGTCTACAAGTTTCATGTCGATTGGAACAACACGACCCTGTCGAGCTTCAGCGGACCCGATACACCAACATCCGTGACGAGTTGGCCCAATCAGTCGGTAGCGAATTCGCCTTCGCAAGGTGGTAACGCGCTCGATGTTCTGCAGATCCGCGCGATGATGCAGAACCAGTACACGAACATCGGTGGGGTCGAATCGCTGTGGGATACACACACGGTTCGACGCGTGTTGAATGGCTTCGCGGCTCCCCGCTGGTACCAGGTGGTTGTCACCGGCGGCACCGTCGCGGCAACCATCGCACAGGCGACGACGTTTGATCCCGACGGCGCCGACGTCATCAACCGATTCATGCCTAGCATCGCTGTCGACCGCGCGGGCGACGTCGCACTCGGCTACAGCACATCGAACGCCACGACGAAGCCTGCCATCAAGTACGCAGGCCGGCTCGCCGCCGATCCACCCGAAACATTCAGTCAGTCCGAGCAACTCCTGATTCAGGGCGCGGGTACGCAGACCGGCTCGTGCGGCGGAACGTGTACGCGATGGGGCGACTACAGCGCGATGTCGCTCGATCCCGATGGCTGCACGTTCTGGTACACGAACATGTACTACGCAGCCGACGGCCTGAATCATCAGACCCGCATTGGCTCGTTCGCTTATCCGTCGTGCACGCCGGTTGGCGCCGGCGGAACGCTCACCGGTACCGTCACTGCACAAAGCGGCGGCGCGCCGATCAACGGAGCGATCGTGACGCTGGGTGCGCGCTCGACGACGACAAACGCGTCAGGCGTCTACACGTTCTCCGTTCCCGCGGGACTGTATCCGACACTCACGGTCAGCAAGTCCGGATTCACATCGGGATCTGCTTCAACGCTCGCCGTCACGGATGGCGGAACGACCACACAGAATTTCGCGCTGGCCGGCACACCGCCGAGTCTCTGCTTCACTGACACCACGCGCTCCGACTTTCAGGTGGGCACGCAGTTCAGCGTCGATGTCGACGCGAACGTCGACAACATCGTTCTGTCCAAGCCGTTCGCGGATACGAGCGCGGCGAACAACAACGTCACGGGCAGTGGCGTCGGTTTCGATTCGACGAACTGGGTCGGCCAGACGTTCACAGCGGGCGCCACAGGACAGCTGTTCAAAGCGGATATCCGGCTGTTCTGCAGCTCGTGCAGCGGGACGTTCCCGAACGTCACACTGTCGGTCCGCGCGACGACGACCAACGTCCCATCGACGTCCGTTCCGACTGGTGCTGACCTCGGGTCGGCGACGATTCCCGGATTCAACTCCGGAGCATCCGCTTACTTCACTGTGACGTTCCCCACGCCGATTCCGGTCACCGCGGGAACGATGTACGCCCTCGTCCTGCGGCCGGTGGCCAATCCGTCGGTGGGTCTTTACGCGATGAGCCGCAGCGTCATCAACAGCGGCACCCTGGGTGTCGATGTCTATTCCGGCGGTGCGCGCGTTTCCAGCGCCAATACCGGCGGCACGTGGTCGATCCCGACAACCGGTGGTGTCACGAGCGATGCCGCCTTCGACGTCTTCATCGATCGCGGTTATGTGCCGACAGGCAATCAGGTTTCACCAGTGCGAGACAGCAACGCGGCGTCGGCCCTGACTCCGATCTGGTCCACGCTTTCGTGGAACAACACCGCACCAGCGAATACCAGCGTCAAGTTCCAGATCGCGGCGAGCAACTCCGACACCGGCCCGTTCAACTTCGTCGGACCGGACGGAACGGCGGGCACGTTCTACACGACGAGTCCCGCATCGCTCACGCAGTTCTACGGAAAACGCTACCTCGAATACAAGGCGATTCTCTCCACGAGCGACAACACACAGACGCCGATTCTCAGCGACGTCGCGGCCTGCGTGACGAACGTCGATTGCAGCGGCACTCCGACCATTACACCGACTCCGACGCAGGTCTGTTCCAACTCCGTCGGCAACACGGCGAGCGGACCAGCAGGCGAGACGTCGTACGCGTGGTCGATCACCAACGGAACGATCGTCGGCAGCACGACGTCACAGTCCGTCACTTACACCGCGGGCGCTTCGGGCAACGTTCAGCTGTTGTTGAACGTCATCGAGCCCGGAGGCTGTCAGAAATCGAGCTCGATCAACATTCCGATCAATCCGATTCCGCCGACGGCGACGATCACGCCGGGTGGCGCGACGACATTCTGCACAGGCGGCAGCGTCACGCTGAGCTCCGACGCCGCGTCGGGGAACCAGTGGTACCTCAACACCAATCCGATCGGCGGTGCGACCGGCACGCAGTACGTCGCGTCGCTGGCCGGCGACTATACGGTGCAGGTCACGAACGGCAGTAGCTGTGTGAGCGCAATGTCCTCGATCGTGACGGTCACCGTCAACCCAGTTCCGGCTAAGCCGGCCATTTCGGGGACCGATTTCTTCTGCACCTTCGGCTCAACGACGCTCACATCGAGCAGCGCCACCGGCAACCAATGGTTTGAGAACGGTTTCCCCATCGGCGGAGCCACGAATCAGACGTACGACGCTGTCGAGATCGGTGACTACAACGTCCAGGTCACGACCAACGGCTGCAGCAGCCCGATGTCCGACACGCTCCACGTTTCCAATCCGACGCCGCACCAGCCGGTCGTGACGACCAACGGCCCGACCACCTTCTGCCAGGGCGGCAGCGTGACGCTCCAGTCCAACTCCGCGACCGGCATCAAGTGGTACAAGGACGGCAACCTCATCGTCGGCGCGAACTCTCAGAACTACGTCGCCACCGCTTCGGGCAGTTACACGTGCCAGCTCAATAACACCGGCTGCCTGAGCCAGTTCTCCGATCCGACCGTCGTCACTGTCAACCCGCTTCCTGCGACGCCGACGATCACGCCGGGCGGACCGACCACTTTCTGTGCAGGCGGCAGCGTGACGCTGACGTCGAGCGCGGGGAGCGGCAACCAGTGGTACCTCAACGGCAATCCGATCGGCGGCGCGACGAACAACACCTACAGCGCAACCGCGAGCGGCAGCTACACGGTCAAGACGACGGACGGCAACAACTGCACGAGCGCAGCATCCGCGGCGACCGTCGTCACGGCGAATCCGCTTCCGGCGACGCCGACGATCACGCCGGGCGGACCGACCACGTTCTGCACCGGCGGCAGCGTGACGCTCACCTCGAGCGCCGCGAGCGGCAACCAGTGGTTCCTCAACGGCAATCCGATCGGCGGCGCGACGAACACCACTTACAGCGCAACCGCGAGCGGCAGCTACACGGTCAAGACGACCGACGGCAACAACTGCACGAGCGCAGCGTCGACGGCGACCGTCGTCACGATCAATCCGATTCCTGCAACGCCGACGATCACGCTGGGCGGACCGACCACTTTCTGTGCAGGCGGAAGCGTGACGCTCACCTCGAGCAGCGCGACCGGCAATCAGTGGTCTCTCAATGGCAATCCCATCGGCGGCGCGACGAACCAGCAGTACGTCGCGAACGCGAGCGGCAACTACACCGTCACGACCACCGCGAGCGGATGCACGAGCGCCGCATCGGCCCCGACGACGGTCACCGTCAATCCGAATCCGAACGCGACGATCACCGCATCGGCAACCGTCGTCACCGGATCGACCGGCAACATCGCCTCGGTCGCGAATGCGGGAGCTGGCGCGACATACACCTGGGGCATCACCAACGGCACCATCACCGGAGGCGCCGGAACGAACAGCATCACGTTCACCGCCGGCGCCGTCGGAACGCTTTCACTCAACGTCACCGTCACGACCTCGGCGGGCTGCTCCGATTCGAAGTCCGCGAACATCAACGTGACGCTCGCGCCTCCGTCGATCGGCTCGATCACGCCGTCGGCCGGTCCGTACTTCGGCACGACGCCGATCACCGTCAACGGCGCGAACTTCGTCAGCGGCGCCACCATCACCCTCGGCGGCACCGCCGCGACGAACGTGGTGTTCGTGAGCTCCACGAAGCTCACGGCGAAGACGGCGGCACACGCCGGCGGTATCGTCAACGTCGTCGTCACGAATCCCGACACGCAGTCGGCGACCCTCGTCAACGGCTTCACGTATCAGCCGCGTCACTTCGACGCGAACGGCGACAACGTCATCGATCCGTCGGACATCTTCTATTTGATCTCGTACCTCTTCTTGAACGGTCCGGCGCCGCAGGGGTCGGCGGGTATGCTTTCCGGCGATGCGAACGGCGATGGCGCTGTCGATCCGTCGGACATCTTCTACCTCGTCAACTTCCTCTTCACGGGCGGCCAGCAGCCGTACTCCGAGGAGCCGGGAGCGACGACGATGAGGCGGGCGACGACCGATGATGCAAGCATCGGCGGCACCATCGCCCTCGGACGCGCCACGCGCCGCGGCGATCGAGTCGTCGTTCCGGTCACGATCACTCGCGCGCCGGGATCGATCACGCCGTACGCGATGTCGCTCAGCCTCCGCTTCAGCGGCGGCGACGCGACCGACGTCGTCGTGCATCACGCCGGAGCCACGAAGACTCTGCAGTCATCGTTCGAAACCACACGCCGCACGAGCGACGGAGTCGCGTATCTCGTCACGTACGACGAGCACGCGGCGAAGCTCGCCATCGGCGGCGCCGCAACGGTCGTTGCCGAGATCGAGCTCACCGCGAGCGATGCGATGCGCATCGACGTCGATCCGGAGCTCACGATGCTCAGCGATCAGGGCGGCATTCACAGCGCGTCGGTCGGGAGCGGCAGACTGCGCGTCAGCGGCACGTCCGTCGGTGCGCAGTTGGACAAGACGCCGGAACGGAAGCACTAAATGAGAAAGCAGATGAAACCGATGAAAACGATTCTCGCTCGCGTGGCGGTCACTGCCGCCGTCCTTTGTTGTGCCATGGCGTCGAACGCGTTCGCCGCGACGGACGAGGTGACGATCGGCACCGTGACCGCGATCGGCGTGAACGTCGACGTTCCCGTGTACATCCGCGACGTCTCCGGCACGCCGCTCGGCGTCGATCAGCCGCCCGGCTCGAAGATTCAGTCGTACAGTCTCAAAGTCAATTACGCGCCGGCGTCGTCGGTGCAGTCGGTGACGTTCACGCGCGCCGGCATCACCACGTCGCTGACCCCGACGTTCGAGAGCTCACCGTCGGGCGTCGGAACCATCACGCTGCTCGACACGTTTCAGGAGTCGACGAATCCGATTCCGTTCACGCTCAACGCCGCGGCGCCGGGCAACCAGGTTGCGCATCTCACCTTCGTGTTGACGCCGGCAGCCGCGATTCCGGGAAGTACGATCGCGCTCACGTTCGATCCGAATCTCACGCAGCTCTCGAATCAAGGGGGAACGACGTTGGAAGCGGCGCCGATCGCCACGCTGCTGCTCATCAACGGCGCCATCAACGTCACCGCGTTCGTGCCGGCGATGAGCGAATGGGCGCTCATCCTTCTCGTGGCCGCGTTCGCCATCATCGGAATGCGACTTCGAACGTGAGGCTGTCATCCCGAGCGTGAGCGAGGGATCTGGTGGGCGGGAGCGCCCAGCCGCCCAGATTCCTCGCTTCGCTCGGATGACAACTACGACAACAAGTGCAGCTTGATGTCGCTCGTCCGCGAGTCCGCCTTCGCGACGATCCTCACGTGATCCACTTTGCGGCCGTCTTTGAAGTCGATCAGCGAATAGACGCCGGTCGCGTGAATGTGATCGTTGAAGTCGACGACCTGCGTGTCGCCGTTCTCGAAGACGACTTCAGCGAAGCTGATCTGCGCGGCGCCGCGATCGATCTCCAGTAGGAGGCCACTGCCGCGGCGGTCGACGTTCATCGTGAACTCGGTCCAGCCTTCGTCGCGATCGAGTCCTTCGGTCGCCGTCCACGCGCGCGCCGCGGGAAGCGTGACGATTCGCGCGCCGAAGACGACAGGAGCGACATAGACGCGCGGTGCGACGCGCACGGTTGCGGTGCGCACGACGACGTCGGGGAACGTGCGGCGAAGTGGGAATCCCGGATGAACGGTCACGTGCACGCGCGTGACGCGCGCGTTGCGCCGCACGACGACGCGCGCCGCGAGCGCGTCGGTGCCGGAGAGGAGAGTGGAACCAGCGATTAGCGTTGCAATCAGTGTGTTTCTCATCATGGCCATTCGACTGCCTCCTCGCTCAACGCGTGTACATCAAATCATCGACGGCGCGCGCGAAATCGGCGAGATAGTCATCGCCCTTCGGATGATTTGTGAGCGCGATCACAATGTAGTGGCGGTTCGGTCCCGTGACGACCGCGGTGTCGTGAAACCACGTCTCCCAGTCGCCCCACTTGCGGATGATCTGCAGATTGCGTCCGTCGAGCGCCTTCACGAATCGGTGATCGTCGTGCGGAATGTCGGGTGACTCGAAGATCTCGCGCATCGTCTTCGACGCCGCCGGCGAGACGAGCGTTCCTTCTTCTAGCATCCGATAGAAGCGAATGAGCTGCCGCACGGTCACCGCGTGCGAGTGGTTCGCGATCGGATCGCCGTAACGCTCCGTGCTGACGCCGTAATGCTTCCCGACCCAGATCCCGCCGCCGTGCGCCGGATCGTAGAAGCCGTCGGCGTTGAGGATGTCCTGAATCTGATGAAGGCCGATGAGCTGCGAGTACTTCGCCGCCATCTCGTTCGACGAGATCTTGATCATCAGCCCGAGCTCGTGCTTCGTCTGCGCATCGACGACGCCGTCGGGATGCAGCTTGAAGTACGCGTAGAGAATGCCGACCTTCGCGACGCTCGCCGCGTATTCGATGCGGTCGGGATAAATCATCGCCACGTCGCCGCGCTTCAAGTCCATCACGCCGACTTCGGTCTGCGCGTCGGTGATGCCGTAGCGCTCGCGCAACGTCGTGTCGATGGACTCGAGCTTCGATTGAAGGTCGGAGGATCGAGTGCTCGAACAACTCATCAGTGTCACTGCGCACAGAATCACAAACCGCTTCATGCTCGCGTAGCTTACGCTTCCAGTGGAGGACAGGCGCCCTCGCCTGTCCCGTTCTCACGTGCGACAGGCGAAGCGCCTGTCGTCCACTGGATCAACGAATGCAGAAACCTTCGGCGCTTTACGACGTTCCCCCGTTGCGGATGGCGCGAATTCGTTTCGAGTTGCGCCCGAAGTCGACCTTGCGTCTGGGCGTCGAACAGCGCGGCGACATTCTTCGCGGCTCCCTTGGCGAGAACCTCAAACGGGCGAACTGCGATCCGGCCTGCCGTGATGCGAAAACGTGTTTGCGCCGGAACGAGTGCGCGTACGCGCGACTCTTTGAGCCTCTGTCCGACAAGGGTGCGATGTTCGGGGCGCAAGACGCGCCGCGCCCGTTCCTCCTGCGTCCCTCGCTCGATCTCGATCCCGAGTTCGGCCCGCGGCGGCCGCTCGTTTTCGAACTACGTTTGTTCGGCGCGGCAATCGATGCTTACGCGCACTTTCTCGGCGCGTTTCTGGCGCTCACGCAGACGCGTCTCTACGGCCATCACGTCGAACTGTCGTCGGCCGTATCGCTGGACTGGATGGGACGAGTGGCCGTGGCGCTCATCGATCCTTCACGAATCGGTCAAGAGAAGCCGCTGGCGCTCGATTTCTCCTGGACACTCGATGCTCCCGCCGACGGACCACGCGCGCAAATCGAGTTCATGACTCCGACACGGTTGAACGCCAAAGACGCCGATTCGACGGTCCCTTCATTCTCGGCGCTCATCAAACGCGTTCGTGATCGCCTTTCTCTGCTCTCTCTCATCTGGGAAGAAAAGGAATGGCGTGCTCAGTACGGCGTCATCGGCCAGCTCGCGGAGGAAGCGTCGGCAGTCAACCGAGACGGTGGTCCGGCCACGTACGTCCGTCAGTCGAGAAGGACGAACGAGAAGATGTTCATGACGGGTTTCCGCGGAACGGTCGCGTACGCAGGCGTTTCGCCGAAGCTCTGGCCGCTCCTCCGCATTGGTCAGGAGATTCACGCCGGCCGCTATACGGAATGGGGTCTCGGCCGCTACCGGCTGGTCGTGTGAGATGGCGACCTCATGGCCCGGGGCTCACACCCGCCGCGCTTGTGAAGAGCTGGGAATCAGTGCGCTGCGAGCAGGCGATTGCGACGATGCGGTCGCTCTCACAATAGAGCTTCCATAGTTCTTCGTAGGAATCAGTGCGCCGCGAGAAGGCGATTGCGTCCCGACTACTGCGATTCCGAGAGCAATCCCAAGTAGGAATCAGTGCGCCGCGAGAAGGCGATTGCGACGAGCGTCTCATGCCTTGTGCCCTCGTCTCCGTCGAATTGTAGGAATCAGTGCGCCGCGACAAGGCGATTGCGACCGCTGCCGTCGTACCGGTGGAATCCGTGTGGGTGCTCGAGTAGGAAGCAGTGCGCCGCGAGAGGGCGATTGCGACCCTTGCCGCTCCACTGGAGCTATCCGTCTCGAAGAATGTAGGAATCAGTGCGCTGCGAGAAGGCGATTGCGACATCAAAAGCTGTGCTCGCGCTGTTGTTTGAGTGCACGCAGGAATCAGTGCGCCGCGAGAAGGCGATTGCGACAACAAAGCTCCGTCGATCACTTCCCAATCATGATCGTAGGAATCAGTGCGCCGTGAGAAGGCGATTGCGACCATGGAATGTCCGTCGGTACCTCGCACGCGAGCCAAGCCAATAGTAGGAATCAGTGCGCCGCCAGAAGGCGAGGGGGAAGAGGGTTTTCGCGCCGCCTTGCGCGATTCAGTGCGCAGCTATGCAGCGGCGGTCCGAGACCCTGATCCGAGGGCGTATTCGTCCTATCTCTTCAAGACCGCGAGATCGCCGAGTGCCGAGGGAGATTCCTGATGCAGTGCTGGATCTGTTATGACATCGCGGACGATCGCCGAAGGCAGCGGCTGTCGGACGTTCTGCTGGACTTTGGCAAGCGCGTGGAGGAAAGCGTGTTTCAATGTCTTCTCGCCCCGCCGCTGGCGGAGGAGATGTTGAAACGGATTCAAAGGACGATCGAGCCGAACAGCGACAAAGTA
>Ga0105245_10001429_pt1 | contig 21628 bp, 15 predicted proteins | sample KBSM54metaG_FD_81523 | JGI IMG/M metagenome (GOLD analysis project Ga0105245, IMG submission 81523) | Miscanthus rhizosphere microbial communities from Kellogg Biological Station, Michigan, USA - KBS M5-4 metaG | ecosystem: Host-associated > Plants > Roots > Rhizosphere > Soil | place...
CCGGGAGCAACAACCAGGCCTTTGGCGGAAATCACGCGCTTGCCTTCAAGGGCGTCAGTAGAAATTTTCCTGATCTTGCCTTGAATGATGCCGACATTGCGAACGGCATCAAGACCGGTTTCAGGATCAATTACGCGGCCACCCTGAATGACAACATCGTAACTTTGCGACAACGCCGACAAGGGCGAAAGAACAACTGCCAAACACAGGACGAGACTCTTCATTTGTTGATCTCCCGGCGAGGATTTCAGCGACAGATGTTACACCGCAAACTGGCCGGCGAGACAAGACTAAACGCAAGGTCAGCAATGTGGAAACTATGCGCTTAGTTGACAAGAAGTATTGTCTGGGGCCAACGGCATGTGTCGTTCCTGGTTCAAGTCCGTCTAAGACGCTGAACTATATCCATTCAATTGTTACGCGACAGGATCGTGCAGTAGAGCCAGAACTTTACTCTGCGGTGATTCATTCGCTAAGAGTCAGGAGATAAGGCGTGTCGAAACGATATCCGTGTCTATTAGTAGCGTTGGTGGTGATTGCGTACACAGCTTTTCCCGCGGCAGCGCAAGAAGCGGCTGCGCCTTCGACGCAGACATTGGCTGTCCCGCCAGACTCGCCACGCTGGCAATTGGAAGGACAAGCCAAGGCGGCTGAATATCAAGGCCGCAAATGTCTCTTGTTGGATGGAGGAGCGGTGATCCTGAAAGATTTTGAAATGCGCGATGGCGTTCTAGACGTGGACGTGGCAACGCCCGCAAACCGCGGCTTTTTCGGCTTTGATGTGCGGATTGGCGCTGACGGGAAGAATTATGAAGAGATCTATCTACGCCAGCACAAGTCCGGACTGCCCGACGCGATGCAGTACACGCCGGTGCTCAACACCGGCCGCAACTGGCAACTCTACAATGGGCCGGGCTTCACCGGCGCGGTCGACATCCCAAAAGATGTCTGGTTCCACCTGCGGCTGGAAGTGACAGGCGCGCAGGCAAAGTTGTACGTCAAGGACATGGATAAGCCCGCGCTGATAATGGACGATTTGAAGAGCGGCGTGCAGAAAGGGCAGGTGGCTTTGTATGTCCTTACGGGCGCAACGTATTTTTCTAACTTTGAAGTGCGCACCACGCCCGATGCGCCATGGGAGCGTCACCTTCCGGCAATGCCAGCAAACACGCTGACCAAGTGGAGCCTGTCGCCCTCTTACGATGCTCTCGCACGCAATCTGGAGCATCCGCTTTCGCCGTCAGAGAGTGCCGCCATGAAATGGCAGGATGTGGAAGCTGAACCGCCCGGCTTTGTCGTGATCTATCGCTATCGCGAGGCGCCGCATCCGCGAGTCACATTTCAAGGCGACTTTTCTAAGCGTCTTGAACCACAGCCGGGAATGAAGGTGGTATACGCACGGACAAACATTGATTCTGACCGCGACCAGGTGAAGAAACTTTTTATCGGCTATAGCGATGACGTCAGCGTGTTTCTCAACGGCAAGATTCTCTATCGTGGCCGAAGCGCCCAAGGCTTCCGAGATCCCGGATTTCTTGGCATCGTGAACCCGGAAAATGACGCGGTTTACCTTCCCTTGAAGAAGGGGCGCAATGAATTGATGTTGGCGGTGAGCGAGTTCGGCGGCGGTTGGGGATTCATTTGCCGCTCGGTGGATCCTGAGTAGGGTGTAAGGATCGGAAAGCGCAAAGGCCATTGCGTCTGCGATTCGTAATGCGTTGGACTGTGAAATCCGCCAGTAAACAAGGAAATCTTCGAAAACCACAAGGTTCGGCGGCGGTGTGACCGCCGTCATAGCCTCGCACGCCTGAAACGGTTTTCAATTTAGGTGACTCAAGCCAGGGGGCAATATGAAATCATCGGTGGCAAAACGGACATTTTCTCTGGCGCTTCTCGCCGCTGTTCCCGCATCGCTCGCAGTAGCCGGGGCCCTCGTCTACCGCCGTTACCGTCGCGATATAAGGGCAGCCCGGGCGCGGGTATCTTCTGGCAGCAAGCTGGCAAACACTCCGTCCGGCCTGATTGAATATGCCGACGTGGGAACGGGCGCTCCCGTTTTTGTGATCCACGGCGCAGGCGGCGGCTTTGATCAAGGCCTGGAATTCGCGCAGCCCTTGATTGACGCCGGTTTCCGCGTCATCGCTCCGTCTCGCTTTGGTTATCTGCGCACGCCGCTGCCGCAGGATGCTTCACCCATGGCGCAAGCCGATGCCCATGCCAGCCTGCTTGACGCTTTGCAGCTTGAGAAGGTGGCGGTAGTAGGTGTTTCCGCGGGGGCTCCATCTGCCATGCAGCTCTGCCTGCGGCACCCCGAGCGCTGCACGGCACTGGTGCTCGCAGTTCCTTTGGTGTATAGCGGCGTCCCCGCCGGGCCGGCTCCTTCAGCATTGCGGGAATTTTTAATCAACACGGCCATCAGCTCCGACTTCATTTTCTGGGCCATGTCAAAGCTGGCGCGCAACACCATGTTCAGGACCGTTCTGGGCACGCCGCCGCAAGACGTAGAGAAGGCCGGTGCGGAAGAGCAGGCTCGCGTCACCGAGATCCTGAACCACATCGAGCCAGTCAGCAGGCGCAAAAAGGGCTTGCAGAATGAGACTGTCATCGCTCGGTCCTTGTCGCGATATGACCTGGAACACTTGCAGGTTCCAACCTTGGTCTCAAGCATCGAGGATTGCTTGTACAACACCTACCCCGGCGCTTGTTATACGGCGGAAAATATTCCCGGAGCGCGGTTTCTCGGCTATCCCACTGGCGGGCACCTTGCCGTGGGACATGAAACAGAACTGTGGTCAGAAGTCAGGCACTTTCTTCAGACTGCGGCGTAAGTCTATTTGGATAACGCGGCGATGTGTCTACGTGGCTTATGTACGCGAGATTCGTAGACTGTGCCCAGTCTGGCTGGAATAGCCGACGCATGCGAAGCCGCGAAAAAGAAAATCGTCTGCCCGGGGCCGGGCCGATCATTGCAGTTAGCGCCGGGCCAAGTTTAAAGTCTGAAATCTGTGATAGATTTTGCGGGCCATGAGTTTACCTGCTGTAACGCCGGAAGAGCCCAAACGATTCAATTGGAAGCGGCTATTCATCATAGCTGCGGGAACAGCGGCAACACTCATTGCGATTTACATCGCTGCGGTAGAGTACTTGAGTAGCCCAAAAGCATGGGACAGAAAATCAATCACAGCTGAGTATGCGGGACTTACGGTCCAGAAATTTGGACCTGCTTCAGACCCAAGCTTGGATTGTTCCTATAACTATAGGATCCATAATTCCAACAAGTACGATTACACACTCTCTCAGCCGCCGATCGGTCAATTGAAGGGCAAATTGCAGAATGGCAAGGAGCTGACCGTTCTAAAGGATGCCACCTGGCTTCCAGGGTTAACCATTCCTGCAAAACAAACGGTCAATGTGACATTTACGTTCTCCTATCGGTTAGCAGACTTCAACGTCACTGAAGCACAACTTGAAGATGAAAAGAAACTGGCTGAATTTCTAGACAGCCGTTTAGAGAACGCGCACTCGCTGGCATTCGTTGACTATGGCGCTAAATATGAAATTGACTTGCCTTTTCGTCCCAGGCTTGACGCAAACAAGAAGTGACCTGGACTCATTCTCTTTTAGTCAGTTTTACCAGCGTTTAAATTTTAAACGTATTCTTCAAATGTGATGTTTCCTCGCTTTCACATAATTCGCCGCGATGCTGGCGAGGTCCTCGGTTCGCTCACTGCCACAACCTATGGCAGTGAGGCGTGGGTAGGCGATGGGCACATCGGCTACCTGATGGCCGATGACAAATTTATTTTTGGCCGCTGGCATAAGCGAGGAGACTCCTGGGCTTTCATCCCTGACGATTCTCGTGTGATTGAAATCCTGCATCCTGATGCCGATTGGGTGGTTCTAGATGGGTATTGGGGCGAACGCGCTGAACTGGTATTCGATGCGAATCGAAAGTGGCAAAAGGCTCTCTACCAAGAATCGGACCACAACCATTGTGCCATCTGCTGGCAGACGCTTGGCCAAGGCGGTCAACCGCAAGGTTATGTCAGCAAAGACACAACCTGGATTTGCTGCGGCTGTTACGAGTCCTTTGTGGCGCCGAGATCATTGGATTTCATCCCGCCGCCGAATCCACATGAAAAAGACAGCTCTTGATCGATAGGATTGCTGTTGCAACGCCATTCAGGGTACGTAGATCCATGCCTGCTCTGTTGAAAGCGGACCGTTCGGCCGTCCGCGGGAAGCGGTATAACCGCCGGCAATCAATGCCCGGCCATCTTTCAGGAGCGTGGTGGACGCAAAGAAATGCGCTTCGTCCAGACTACCCGCGCGGAAAAATTTACCGGCAGCGGCATCATAGACTTCCACTTCGGCAGCGCCACCGGCGAGCAGGATGCGGCCATTCTTCAGAATCGCATTGGCCGCCGGAATCTTAAAGCGAGCCAATTCCATTTGGCTGATTGCGGTAAATCTGTTTGTGTTCGGATCAAAAACTTCAGCGCTGCGTACAGGATGCCACTCATTATCGGGCGATCCACCCGTGATAAGAACACGGCCATCCGGCAATAAGGTTGCAGCATGCTTGGTTCGCGGCGCGGTCATGTTGCCGGTGGCGTGCCAGACGCCGCTGATAGGATCATAGATTTCAGCCTTGTTCCAACTGTCACCGCTTCCGGTGACCAGCACGCGTCCGTCTTTCAAGACTACGGCTGAGCTTGCAATTCGTGGAGTCAGCATGCTTCCTGTAGCAGTCCACTTATTTGCAACTGGATCATAAATCTCAGCGCTCGCCAGATTCTGGTTGTCCGATGCCTCACCCCCTGCAACCAGAATCTTTCCATTCTGCAAAAGCACGGCAGCATGGCCCGATCTGGCTGCTCTCATGGAGGGTCCCGGCGTAAAGCGTCCCGCTGCCGGATCGTAAATCTCAGTGGTGGCGACAATCCCGGGCCCGCCTTCAAAGATCCGTCCCGCCAGGCCGCCGGCGATCAGAACCTTGCCGTTCGGCAGTAGCGTTGCGCTGTGTCCAACACGCTGCGATTGCATGCTTGCCGTGGCGGTAAACATCCCTTTGCCAGGATCGAAAAGCTCCGCAGAATTCAGAAATACACCGTTCTCCACCATGCCGCCGGCAATCAGCACGCGGCCATCCGGCAGCAACGTTGCGGTGTGATCTGCCCTGCGCTCATGCATGCTGGCGGTGCGCATGACTCGTCCAACTTCAGTTGTAGTGGATGAGGACGCGCCGGTCAGAAGCAGCGCAAAAATTGGAACCAGGCCAAGAGAAATATTAGTGAACCGAGTCATGCTGCCCTCCCGGGGATGCCATGTAATGACAGACTCGGTGTAGACGCTGTGGTTAGCAAAAGGAGAACTGATCCTGCCCGGCAATCATGGAGTTTGAATTACGCCGGTTCCTGCCGGCGATAAAACTTCGGCAGCTCAGGACGGTTCTCCAGACGGCGAAGCTCCACTTCGCGCACATCAAGCTCCCCTATTTTGTGTTGCACGCGGCGCAGATATTCGCGAGCAAATTCCACAGTCGAGTGCACTAGCGGATCATAGGGCCCATGTCCCGGGCGGCCGAGGTGAGGAATTTCAGCGAGCGCCGAAATCACCGGTGTAGCGTCACGGCCTTCGGCATCTGCCAGCCTTACCTGTTGGGCCACGAATTCCGCCGCCTGCTTCCGGCACTGCAGGAGAGCGGCAAATTTGTCGGGATCAGGGCCGGCTATTTCTCCATCGGCAAAGACGATCAGATCAATTTCGAAAGTCACTTCCACCACATCTGGCTGCGGGCGTTCTCTTGCGCTTACTATGCCGGTAATGAATCCACCGCCAGCTTGCACGTGGGCAAGCATTGCCTGGTCCAAATTTCCTGACGGGCCAATGAGGTGGCGTGATCCCGGCTCCGCAACAGCGCGAAACACATCCACGCGGTAACTGTCACTGGATACCGTATGGTTACGTATTTTCCCGGACCGGTCCAGCTTCCGCCAGCGATAGCTCAAGCCGGTGATCGCCTTCTCTGATTTGTTCTCCAGGACAAGAGTAAGTGGGAGTTCTGCCGGGTCGCGGGCAAAGTAGCGCAAAGGGGAGCTTTCAGGCTGAGGCTCAAAGATCGGCTTGAATTCCGGATGAAGAGCTTCGTCGAACGGGGTGACTGCAACGTCCGGGCAAGGACTGGGGGTGATATGCAGTGGCGGCACGCTCAAAATTATAGAATCGAGCGACTAAACAACGTCATTTTTGCTTGACAAAAAGGCGAACAGATGGTAAAAGTAGCTTGTTCGGATCAATCCGCAATTTTGTGTGGTAATGAAGGGGTCTGAAACGAACCACAGCCCTCTGCTGATCTTGGGTGACCTTGGGTCGTCTTGGGTGAAATTGGGTCAACATAGGGGGTAGGGCAGGGGGTAGCTGGTTGAAGGAACAAGCAGAGGGCGTAAAGCTGAATTGCTGGAATCGCCGGACCAGCCCAAAAAATTGAAGATCCACAACCGTGTAACGATTCGCAAATCCATAGACCGCAAGACGTTGCGCAATTTCACACGTCTAAATTGAATCGGCGGTGGCTCGGCTTTAATCCAAAGTATCGGGTGCTCAGGAGTCAGGTAACATTAAAAGATTGATGATGATCAAGAAGGCAATCCTACAAACTATTCTACTGATGGCGCTGGCTTGCCTGCTGGCGGGTTGCGGCAGCGGAGCCAAGGCCGGAACTCCGGCAGGCCCGCAGGCTTTTCCGGTTAAAACCATGACGGCGCAGGCGGAAACGGTTCCCCTCTCCACCGATTACCTGGCAACGCTGCGGTCCCGCAATGCCGCTACGCTGCAGCCGCTGGTGGAAGGCGATATCACCAAAATATTCGTCAATTCCGGCGACCGCGTGCAGGCGGGTGCGCCCATTCTGGAGATCGACCCGCGCAAGCAGCAGGCCACGGTCAATAACCAGGAAGCAGGGCTGAAATCCAGGCAGGCGGTGATGCAGCAGGCGGCGATTGATCTTGACCGCAAGAAAAAACTCTATGCCGCCGGAGTGCTGGCCAAAGCCGATCTGGATACCGCGCAGAACACTTATGACGCCGCCAAAGCCGATGCCGAAGCTTTGCAGGCGGGAATCCGCGAGCAGCAGGTGCAGCTGCATTACTACACGGTGCGAGCGCCGGCGGCAGGGGTGATCGGCGACATTCCAGTCCATGTGGGCGACCACGTGAGCGCCCAGACGATGCTCACGACGGTGGATAAGGGCGGAGCTCTGGAAGCGTACTTGAACGTTCCGGCAGAGAAATCGTCGGCGCTAAAAATGGGCATGGCAGTGGATCTTGTCGATGACCAGGGCAAGCCGCTGACACGCACCAAGATCACCTTTATCTCACCGCACGTTGATACCGACTCACAAACGCTGCTGGTGAAAACCCAGGTCCCCAATGCGGACATGAAGTTCCGCAACGCGCAGCAGGTCCATGCGCGTGTGGTGTGGTCTGAGCGCAAGGCCACGGTGATTCCGATTACCGCCGTCACGCGCCTGAGCGGAAAGCTCTTTGCCTTTGTGGCTGAAGGCAACGGCCAACAAGCCGTGGCACGGCAACGCGTGATCCAGGTGGGCGATCTGGTTGGAAACGACTACGTGGTGCTCGACGGCATCAACCCCGGCGACAAAATTATTGTCACCAGCGTACAGATGCTGGCAGACGGCATGCCGGTGCTGCCCCAGTCGTAAGAACTGTCGCTTCGCTCCAAACCGCTGGGCAGCGTCTTAAGTAGCAAGAATCTATTCTGCGCCCGAGCCGGCGGCTCGGCATGTGCTGGCCTCGCCGCTCATGGATGTTTAGAAAGGGACATGATCTGCGTTTATCCGCGCAGATCCGCGGTAAAAAAGTAGGATTCATGGTCAAATTTTTTATTCGAAGGCCGGTATTTGCCACGGTATGCTCGCTGCTGATTGTGCTTGGCGGGGCCGTGTGTATTCCCACGCTGCCAATCGCGCAATATCCCAACCTGACGCCGCCTGCGGTAAGCGTGAGCGCTTTCTATACCGGCGCAAACTCGCAGGCCGTGGAAACCAGCGTGACCACGCTGCTGGAGCAGGCCATCAATGGCGCGGAAGGCATGCGCTACATGAGCTCCACAAGCGGCAATGACGGCACAGCTTCCATCAGCGCAACTTTTGACCTTGACCGTAATCTTGACGTGGCTGCCGTTGACGTACAGAACCGCGCGTCGAGCGCGCTGGGACGCCTGCCGATTGAAGTGCAGACCACCGGCGTCAGCATCACAAAAAATACCGGCTCGTTTGTTGTGGCATACGGTTTTTACGCCGACAACAAGGAATACGACAACCTTTTTATCAGCAACTATCTTGACCTTTACGTGCGTGACGCCATTAAGCGCGTGAAGGGCGTGGGCAATGTAATTATTTTTGGCGAACGCAAGTATTCCATGCGCTTGTGGCTTGATCCGGTGCGGCTGGCCGCGCGCGGCCTAACTGCGGCGGACGTGACGGCGGCATTGCGTGAGCAAAACGTTCAGGTAGCGGCGGGACAAGTGGGACAGCCTCCCGCGCCGGCGAGCCAGTCATACCAGATCAGCGTGCGCGCCGTGGGTCGGCTGAGCGATCCCAAAGAGTTTGAACACATTGTGGTCAAGCGCACCACGAATGGATCATTAATCGAACTGCGCGATGTGGGCCGCGCCGAGCTGGGCGCGGAAAGTTATGGCGGTCAACTGCGTTACAACGGGCAGGATGCGATGGGCCTGGGCGTGATGCAACTCTCCAACGCCAACGCGTTGCAGGTGCGCCGCGACGTGCAAACGGAAATCGAGCAACTGGCCAAGCGATTCCCGAAGGGACTGAAGTATCAGGTGGCGTTTGACACCACGCGCGCCGTCGGAGAATCCATCCGCGAAGTGCTGAAGACGCTGGCGGAAGCCATCTTGATCGTCATCATCGTTATTTTTCTTTTCCTGCAAGGTTGGCGCAGCACGGTGATTCCGGCCATCACCATTCCCGTTTCACTGGTGGGCACGTTTATCTTTGCCAAATTTTTCGGCTTCTCCATTAACACGCTTACGCTGTTTGGCATTACGCTGGCCACCGGACTAGTTGTGGACGACGCGATTGTGGTCATTGAAAACGTGGAGCGTCATATAGAAGAAGGTGTGCGCGATCCGCGCGAAGCCACACGGATCGGCATGCGCGAAGTTACAGGCGCGGTGGTGGCGACGTCACTGGTGTTGATCGCCGTGTTTGTGCCCGTATCATTGTTCCCAGGAAGCACCGGCAGGCTCTATCAGCAGTTTGCGCTTACGATCGCTTTCTCCATTGCGATTTCAGCTTTCAACGCGCTCACGCTTTCACCAGCACTGGCGGCGTTGTTACTGCGCCCGCGTGAAGGCCGGCAGAACCGATTTTTCGCCAGCATAAACTCGGCGATTCGCAGCGGAACCTCCGGCTACCAGTCAATCCTTCATCGGCTGACGAATTGGCGTGCCGCGGTGGTAGTCGTCTTTGTCCTGGGACTGGCGGCAACGTACTTTGTCTATCAAAAGGTGCCCACCAGCTTTGTGCCGCAGGAAGATCAGGGATACTTTTTTGTGATCGTGCAGGCGCCTCCGGGAGCGTCATTGCAGTACACCACCAAAGTGATGGACCGTGCAGCGGCCATGGTGAGCGCAAACCATGACGTTGAAGGCGTTTTCTCCGTTCCGGGATTCAGCTTTAGCGGCAGCGCGGCCAACCAGGGAATTATTTTTGCCAGCCTCAAAGACATCGCCCAGCGCGGCGGAAAAGACCACAGCGCTTTTGCCGTGCTGAATACTCTGCGCGGGCAGTTGATGAGCATCAATGAAGCAATCGTGATCGCCTTTGATCCGCCGGCCATCCAGGGCCTTGGACAGTTTGGCGGCTTTGCTTATGAACTGCAGCAGACCAGCGGCGGCAGCCTGGACGACCTGGAAGACGTGGTGCACCAGATCATCGCCAAGGCAAACACGCGGCCGGAGCTGGCGCATCCTTTATTTACCACCTTCACCGCGCGCGATCCCCAATTTGTAGTCCAGATTGACCGTGAAAAGGCCAAGAGCCTGAACGTCCCGTTTTCGCAGATCACTTCGGCGCTGCAGATCTATATGGGATCGCAGTACGTGAACGATTTTGATTTCAATAATCGCTCTTACCGCGTGATGGTGCAGGCTGACCAGCAGTACCGCTCCCAGCCGCGCGACCTGCGCCAGTTCTACGTGCGCTCTGACGATAATCGCATGATCTCACTGGACAATCTGGTCACGGTAAAAGAAGGAACCAACGCCAGCGTGATCAACCATTACAACCTGTTCCGCAGCGTTGAAATCGATGGCAGCGCCGCTCCCGGCTATAGCTCCGGCCAGGCGATTCAGGCCATGGAAGATATTTCTAAAGAAGTCCTGCATCAGGGTTACTCATTTGAGTGGACTGGAATTTCGCTGGAAGAAATTCAGTCCGGCGCGCAGACCGTGATGCTCTTTGGCCTGGGCCTGCTGGTGGTGTACCTAACGCTTTCCGCGCAGTATGAAAGCTTTGTGTTGCCGTTCATTATTCTTTTGGCCGTGCCCATGGCTGTGTTGGGCGCGCTGCTGGCTCAGTCAATGCGTGGCCTCCAGAATGACGTTTACTGCCAGATCGGCCTGGTGATGCTGATTGGCTTGGCCAGTAAAAACGCCATTTTGATCGTGGAATTCGCGGAGCAGTTGCAGCATCGTGGGCTCAGCCTTGTCGATTCAGCCATTGAAGCGGCGCGCTTGCGGTTGCGTCCAATCCTGATGACCTCGATCGCCTTCATTCTGGGCGTGCTGCCACTGGTCTTTGCCAGCGGCGCGGGCGCAGCAGGACGCCACTCCGTTGGAACAACAGTATTTGGAGGAATGTTTATCTCCACATTCCTTAACCTGTTTATTATCCCAGTGCTTTATATCCTTGTCCGCGGATTGTTGCCGATGAAGCTCAAGCCTGAGCTGGTGGAAACGCAAGAGCTGGTGGAAAAGAGCGCGTAGATCGGAATGGGCAGTGCTTACCAAGCCCAATGGCCTGAGTCTAATTTGAGACCACAGGAAACCTGCCGATGAAAAAGCTAGTTTTGCTGTTTCTGCTTGCAGTCACTTCAGCCGCTGCGTTTGCCGCCGCAAAGCCAGAGAAGCAAACCATCACCTCGCAGGGTGGGGAGCGCACTTACTATACGTTTGTCCCGGAAAAGCTCACCGCGCCCGCGCCATTGCTGTTGCTTCTGCACGGCTCCGGGCGCGATGGAATGTCACAAATCAACGAATGGAAAGACCTGGCAGAGAAAGAAGGAATAATCCTTGCCGCGCCGGATTCGGCAAACTCACGCGAATGGAGCATGAACACAGATGGTCCTGAGTTTCTGCATGATGTTGTAGAAGCGGTCCGCGCCAAACATTCTGTAGACGGCTCGCGGCTGTATATTTTTGGCCATTCCGCGGGCGCGGTTTTCGCTTTGTATATGGGCGTGATGGAATCGCGCTACTTTGCCGCGGCGGGAGTCCACGCCGGCGCAATCGGTGAGGATTTTTATCCGAGTCTTGATCTGGCGCAGCGCAAAATTCCCATCACCATCTGGGTGGGCACAGAGGATCCGTACTTCAAATTGACGCTGGTAAAAGCCACGCAGGCGGAGCTGAAAAAACATGGTTTCGACGCCAAGGTTGTGGAAATAAAAGGACACGATCACAACTATTACGCCGTATCGAAAGACCTGAATCCAAAGATCTGGGAATTTTTTAAAAGCAACAAGCTCGATGGCGATGCGAACTGGCAGGTCTATCAACGCAAATAAAATCGGACAGCTGAAATCTTTACACAAAAGAAACGTTTCAGATGCGCACTGAAGTGGCCATCAATGTTTGGACCTTACTGGCAAGGTCCTTGAGGGAATACGGCTTCTGCAGGAAATACATACCTTGCTTGGAAATGCCGTTTTGCAGAACGATGTCGTCGGTATAACCGGAAACGAAAAGCAGCCGGGTGTTAGGCCTGAGTTGCAGCAACTGGTCGGCAAATTCGCGCCCGCTCATTTTTGGCATCACCACGTCTGTAATCACAAGATCAATCTGGCCAGCGGCAGTCACAACATCCAGCGCCTCCGGGCCGCTGCCGGCGCATGTAACGGAATAGCCCAGAGCAGTCAGGAATTCGGCGTTAACGTTGCGTAAATCCAGTTCGTCTTCCACCAGCAGGATGCTGCCGTGGCCTTTTTTCGTTTCCTGCTGACTGGCGTGGCCCTCACCGTTGGTGTCAGAGATCGCGACTGGCAGCAGAATATTGACCTGCGTCCCCTTTTGTGGAGCGGACTCAAGAGCAATCTCACCACGGCATTGCTGAACGATTCCATACACCGTGGCAAGCCCAAGACCGGTGCCGCGTCCCAGCTCTTTGGTCGTATAGAACGGCTCAAACGCATGCAGGCGTGTCTCTTCATCCATGCCAATGCCCGTATCGCGAATGCGGATGGCCACATATCGGCTGATGGCCACAGTGCCGGAAGGCGTGAGCACAGGACGCAGCACTTCTTCCGTCGTCACAAATATCTGGCCGCCCGCCGGCATTGCGTCGCGCGAATTGATGATAATGTTGAAGATGATCTGTTCAAAGTGTGTCTTGTCAATCACCACAGTCCCGGTGGCGCGCAGGTCCACGGAGAGTTCAATGTGCTCTCCAATCAACCGGCGAAGCATGGCGGTAAGCTCCTGAAGCGCTTCTCCGGTTTGCAGCGGTTCAGGGCGCACGATTTCCTTGCGGCTAAAGGTGAGCAGTTGCCGGGTAAGGCCGCTGGCACGCTGCGTGGTGTCAATGATCTTGGTGCAATAGCGGCGCAGTCCGTCCGAGTTTTCCAGCTTGGATTCCAGCAATTCGGCATAACCGCCGATCACGCCCAGAAGATTATTAAAGTCGTGCGCAACGCCTCCGGCCAGGCGGCCCAGGGCGTCCATTTTTTGCGCCTGAAGAAATTTTGCTTCCAGCGCGCGCTGTTCCGTCTGGTCAAGCTGCATGCCAAAGATGCATTCCTTGTCGCCAATGCGAACCAGCGTAGCGAAGTACAGGCCAATATGCTCAACTCCGTTGGCATCCTTGAACCTGATTTCCATATTTTGTATCGCACCTTCTGCCCGGAGTCTGCGGTAGAAATCGTCGCGGTGGCTTTGCGAACTAAAGAGGCCTAATTCAACGCCGGTTTTGCCGATGACCTTTTCCGCCGGCAGGGCCAGCATGCGGAGCAAACTCTCATTCACGTTGAGGAAGACGCCATCCAGTGTCACAATGCCGCATCCCACCGGACTCTGGCGAAAAACGGTGGCAAACCTCTCTTCTGACTGCTTCAGCGCAATCTCGCTCTGCTTTCGTTCAGTAATATCAATGGCCGTGCCTTCAATAAAATTGTTGCCATCCGGGTCCGTAACGATAGTCGCGCGCTCCAGGATCCAGAACACTGTGCCATCCCGCCGCCGTTGCTTGCATTCGTAATTCAGCACCCGTCCCTGGCGGCCCAGATCAATCAGGAATTGCTCACGCTCTTCCGGGTAGGAATAAAGGAACACGGCTGAACACTCAAGCGCCTGCTCTTTGGATTGGAATCCGTACATGTTGAGAAAAGCGCTGTTGCAATTCATCAGCTTGCCTTCCGGAGTGGAAACGTAGACCGCGGCAAGGTTGTTTTCAAAAAGAATTTGATATTGGAGTGCTACGGTGGAAGCCACGTCAGTCTGGGTTTCAAACAGGGTCAGAATCATTCCAAACGCCACGAAGAATTTTGGCAAGTCCCAGAAAAAACTTCCCAGACCAGGTCCCGCACCATGCGCAGACAGGATGGCCGCCAGGGGAAAAACGCAGCCCCAGGCAATGAACGCAGCGGAGGACAAGAGCACTCCCGGGGTGAACCTGCGAAAATGGCGGAAATAAGCCAGCCCTGTTACGTAAAAGAACCCGACAAGGTAAAGATTAAGTCCATGCCGGAAGTTTCCCTGCATGGCCTGTTGCGCGGCCCATCCTCCGTAAGGGGCCAGAAGAAGCAACAAATAGAGGTAGGGACTCTTCCAGCCGTAGAAATTTACCGCTTGGCCGATACTGTAACCAATGCTGATCAAGAGCAAAGTAACGTAAAACCAGGGAGTACTGATATGGAGTTGCCGGCCTATGAGGTAGAGCACAGCCGCTGCGCTAACAAAAACGACGAACGCGATCCGTCTTCGACGCTGGATGAAAACCTGAGATACAGAAAGCAGGAAGCACGTTCCAGCAACGATCAGCGTGCAGACCTTGATCCAAAGCGCAAAAGGCACCAGGCGGGGAGAGTCCGCGTTGAAAGCAGGAACGGCAAAATGGACCAGGATCGCGAGCCAACCCAGCATCCACAACCCAGTCCTCGGCTGGCGGTCCCGTAGATAGATCCAGGCGAAGAGCGACACCAGAATGGTGATAACGCCAAAAATGACGAGTGCTTCAAACCGCGGAGACATAAGAAGACCTGCAACTTCTACGAGCGGCCGATCAGCTTGCAACGAATGAGAAACAAAATAACACTAATTGTGCTTGTGGGCGGATTTATTTTTTGAAAGGGTAGCAAAAAGCAGTGCCGGGCGGAACGCGGCTTCACTTTCAAACCTGCAACATTACCGCTTCTTATCAGGCTTTTCTGCCGGATTCTCATGCACGCGCTCACGAAAGCTGCCGCCCATGGTTTTGGCCAGAAAGATTGCGGAGTCACCGTATTTATCGCGCAGGCGGTCAGACGCGGACAGAGCGCGCGCCCATTTTTGCTTCTTATCGCCTTCCAGCAGGTCCATCTGTTCGGGCAGATCTTCAAAGTTCGAGGCCTGCACGCCCAGCAGTCGCACAGTGCGTCCGCGCTCCCAATTGGCATGGAAGAGTTTTGCGATCGCCGAGAAAATTTCCGTCTCCATCTGCGTTGGGTTATTGAGCGAATGCGCGCGCGTGATGGTGGTGAAATCTGAATAGCGCAGCTTGAGTTGCAGCGTGCGCGCGATAAAATTTTGCTCGCGCAGGCGGCGGCCAACTTTTTCCGACAAATGTGCGAGCGTAGACTCAATTTTGCCGAGATCAGCCGTGTCGCGGTCAAAGGTGTGTTCATGGCTGATGGATTTGGCCTGCCACTCTTCGCCTACGTCGCCTTCAAACCATGCGCCTGCATCTTCGCCGCGCGCTTTGCCGGCCAGGGTCGGCCCCCACTTGCCGAACTTTTCTTCCAGCATCCGCTCTTCCACTTTCAACAGATCGCCGATGTAAATAATTCCGATATCATTCAGCCGCGCCTTGGTTACCTTGCCTACGCCGGGAATCTTGCCGACATCCAGCGGCGCAAGAAAACTCTGCTCCTGCCCGGGCAGAACATAAAGGACGCCGTTGGGCTTGGCTTTATCTGAACTAATCTTGGCCATCAGCCTTGAGCTGCCAATCCCGATGGAACAATTGAGTCCGGTGCGCTCTTTCATTTGGCTGTGCAGCTTGTGCGCGGAGAGCAGTGGCGGCCCGTGCAGCCGCTCGGTGCCCGTCATGTCGAGATAAGCTTCGTCAATCGAGGCCATTTCCACCGCCGGAGAGAAGTCATGCAGGACCTCGCGGGCCTTTTGTGAATATTGCTGGTAAAGCTCCATGTGGCCATCGACAAAAATGGCATGCGGACATTGCTTGGCCGCCGTGCGCAATGGCATGGCTGAATGCACGCCAAATTTGCGCGCCTCATACGATGCGGCCGACACCACACCGCGTTCGTCTCGCTGGCCGCCAACGACTACGGCTTTGCCTTTCAGCGCGGGATTGAACAGCTCTTCCACGGAGACGAAGAATGCGTCCATATCGACGTGAAAGATGATTCGGCCGGTGGCGGTCACATCTTGAAGATACACCAGAGAAGCAGCGACTTTCGTTAAATTTTCACTGACGCAAGCCCGATGTCGAGTCGCCTCACCGGTCCGCGTGAAATGCACTTAGAGCGATTCCTGTCCTACATCTGCGAAACTTTCATTCCGTCCAAAGCATCATATCTGGACGGCTATTGCCGCGCCCAAAGTGCAATTTGCGGGCCAAAGATTTAGTATGTCTGCCCTGCTGATTTAAGTGACAGGATTCCCCCTATGGCCCACTTGAAATCGGTTTTGACATTTCCGCCCGCGTCGGCGGAAGAGCGCGCTTTGGCCTCGCTCGCCAGCCAGTATGTTTCCGTACGCCAGCAGACTGACATACTGACCGCGCCGCTGACTCCTGAAGATTTGATGGTGCAGTCCTGTCCGGAAGCGAGCCCGGGCAAATGGCACATGGCGCATACCAGTTGGTTCTTTGAGACATTTATTCTTTCCAGCCATCTGCCGGGATACAAGCCCTTCCATCCTCTGTTTCGCGACCTTTTTAATTCTTATTACAACGCGGTAGGCCAGCAGCCGGAAAAAGCGCTGCGCAATACTTTCTCGCGTCCCGCATTGGAAGAAATCCGCAAGTATCGCGCGCATGTGGACGAGCACATGATCAAACTGTTGCAATCGGGATCGGTGACCGCAGAAGCGCAGAAACTTGTAACGCTGGGGCTGAACCATGAGCAACAGCACCAGGAGTTGATCGTTACCGATATCAAGCATGGCTTCTGGAGCAATCCGCTGCATCCGGCGTATCAGGCCGTCGCAGCGCCCGTGAATGACAGCGCGCCACAACAGAAGCCGCAACTTTATCCTGAAGGGCTGTATGAGATCGGCGCGGAAGGCGACCAGTTTTATTTCGATAATGAAGGCTCGCGGCACAAAGTTTTTCTGCGGCCTTTCCGCTTTGCCATGCGCCTGGCGACGTGCGGCGAGTATCTCTCTTTCATGGAAGACGCAGGCTATTCACGGCCTGAGCTCTGGCTCTCTGACGGCTGGAAAGCCGTACAGACACATCGCTGGAAGGCTCCGCTCTACTGGGAAAAAGCTGGTGGCCAATGGATCCAGTTCACTTGCTCCGGAATGCGCAACGTGGAAGAAGCCGAGCCGGTCTGCCACGTGAGTTATTACGAAGCTGACGCGTTTGCGCGCTGGGCCGGAGCGCGCCTGCCTACCGAGTTCGAATGGGAAGTGGCCGCAACCCGGGTCCCCGCAGTCGAGGGCAATCTTTTGGAGAGTGGCAGGTTTCATCCTGCAGCAGCTCCGGCGGCGGTGGAAAGCGGTTTGCAGAGTGGTGTTCCGCTGCAACTTTTTGGCGACGTCTGGGAGTGGACCGCGAGCGCTTATCTTCCATATCCCGGCTATAAGCCCGCTGCCGGGGCGCTGGGTGAATACAACGGCAAATTCATGAGCGGACAGATGGTCCTGCGCGGCGGATCGTGCGCTACGCCGCGCTCACACATTCGCGCCACCTACCGCAATTTTTTTCCTCCGGAAACACGCTGGCAATTTTCCGGGATAAGGCTAGCTGACGATGGCGGTTAAAAGCCCTGCAGTACTCGTAAGTCCAATAGTTGAGGAAGTGCTGCGCGGGTTGACCGCGCGCCCGCGCCGGCTGCCGCCCAAACTTTTTTATGACGCCGCAGGCTCGCACTTGTTCGACCAGATCACTGAGACGCCGGAGTATTACCCGACTCGCACGGAGCGCGGCATACTTAAAAAATATTCCGGGGAGATTGTCCGGCAAGCTGGCACAAATATCACGCTGGTTGAGCTAGGCGCCGGCAGCGCCAGCAAAACCCAAGTGCTGATTGAAGCGTTGCTGCGCCGCCAACTGCGGGCGGATTTTTATCCCGTGGACGTTTCGTCATCGGCGTTGCAAGGCGCTTTGAAGACGCTGAACGGGCATTTCCCACGCCTGCGCGTGAGTCCTATCGTCGCTGACTACACTCACAAAATCCCTGATCTGAACTCCCTCCCGGGCCACAAGCTGGTGCTGTTTATTGGCTCGACTATCGGCAATTTTGAGCCGGAAGAAGCCATGGTGTTCCTGAAGAGCGTGCATCGCTCGCTGCAATCGGGCGACGCGCTGCTCATCGGCTTTGATCTGATCAAAGAGGCCGACGTTCTCCACGCTGCTTACAACGACGCACAAGGCATTACCGCCGCCTTCAACAAGAACATGCTGGTGCGCATCAACCGCGAGCTGGGCGGCAGCTTTGATGTTGATTCTTTCGAACATGTAGCGCTGTGGAACCGCCGCAAGTCACGCATTGAAATGCATCTGGAAAGCCTCTACGAACAAACCGTCTGGGTGCAGGACCTGGGCCGCGGCTTGCACTTTGAAAAAGGCGAGCGCATCCATACGGAGAGCAGTTACAAGTTCAATGCTGCGTCCATTACGCGCCTGCTGCGCCGCAGCGGCTTCAAGCTGGAAAAACAATGGACTGACGTACAAGGTTGGTTCTGCGAAGCCCTGGCCAGGGTGTAAATTTCTCGCTCCGTTCGGAATGACAGAGCATAGCCTTAACACTTCTTTACCGCCCTTCCTGCCTACCATCTTGAGGGCTGACCGTCTAACTGATAAAGTAAGTATTCACTTACTTCATAAATTTCTCTCATGCCTGTACGACTTTCATCTCTCGACCGGCGGCGCCAAATCTTGCGCACAGCATCCGGTATTTTTGCGCGCAGGGGCTATCGCGGCACCACGACGCGGGAGATTGCCGAGCGCGCCGGCATCAATGAAGCGCTGCTGTTTCGACACTTTCCCAGCAAGGAAAAGCTTTACTGGACGCTGATTGAGGAGCTGTGCAGCGCCCGCGGACGCCGCCAGAACATCAGCAAGATTATTGAGGCCGGCGGTACCGATCTGGAAATTTTTACCGCCATCGCGCGGGAAATGCTGGTGCGCAATGCCCGCGACACGGAATTGACGCGCCTGCTCTGGTTTACCGCCCTGGAAAGCCACACGCTCTCGCAGAGGTTCTTCCGCACGTTTATCGCCGTGTATTACGAAGAGCTGGCAGCGTACATCCGGCGGCGCGTGCGGGAAGGTGCGTTTCGCAACGTGGATCCCCTGCTCTCAGCTCGAGGGTTCCTGGGCATGGTGGTCTATCACTTTCTGGTGCAGGAACTTTTTGGGGCCAGGAAATTTCAGAAGTTCGATCCTGAAAGAGTCGCCGCCACGATGGCGGACATCTGGTTGAACGGAATGCGGAGTCCTCTGAAAGCAATCACAAACGGCCACAACGGAAATCATGCCCGCGCAGGAAAAAGATTCAACAATGAAAACTAGAGACTACATTCTTCACACATCACTGGCGGCGCTTCTGCTGCTGGTAGCAGGCTGCTCCAACAAGGAAGCCGTTCAGGCAGCCAAGCCGGCCGCCGCGGCCCCAGTCCGCATTGCCACGGTCGCATCGCGCACCATGCCGGTTGAGTTGCAGGCCATCGGGAACGTTGAAGCCATTTCCACTGTCAGCATCAAGGCCCAGATCTCCGGGCAATTGATGCGCGTGCACTTCAAGGAAGGCGACTTCGTAAAAAAAGGGCAGCTGCTCTTCACCATTGATCGCCAGCCGTTTGAAGCTGCGCTGCGCCAGGCTGAAGGCACTCTAGCCAAGGACGAAGCGCAGGCGCTTAATTCCAAGCTTGACGCGGAGCGTTACCAGGGTCTGGGCAAGCAGGGCATCGTCTCCAAACAGCAAGTGGACGCCGCCGGCGCTGCCGCGAACGCCATGGCTGCCACGGTCGCAGCCGACAAAGCCGCCGTGGAGACGGCAAAAATCAACCTGGAATATACGTCGATCTATTCGCCGATCAACGGCCGCACCGGAAGCGTTGGCGTGAAGGAAGGCAATCTGGTGAAGGCCAATGACGTGCCGATTTTGGTGACCATCAACCAGATTGAGCCGATCTATGTGAGCTTCTCCATTCCGGAGCAGCAGCTTGCCGAGCTGAAACAGTATTCCAACACCAAGAGCCTGAAAGTGGACGCTGCGCCGCAAGGCAGCACACAGCATTTTCAGGGCAGGCTTACGTTTATCGACAACTCAGTGGACCTGACGACCGGCACCATCAAGCTGAAAGCTACGTTTGATAACGCAGCGCACATGCTCTGGCCGGGACAATTTGCTGACGTAAACCTGACGCTGAGATCGCAGCCGAACGCCGTTGTGGTACCGACAGCTGCGTTGCAGACCAGCCAGAACGGCACGTATGTATATGTAGTGGATCAAGACCTGACGGCCAAGCAACAGCCCGTAAAAGTGGGCTGGAACGTGGGCGAGGACACAGTGATTGCTTCAGGCTTGCAGCCCGGCCAGCGCGTCGTCACCGATGGCCAGTTGCGCTTGACTCCAGGCGCGAAGGTCGACATCAAGAGCGGATCGTAATTAACAGGGCATAAATATGAATACACAGTTATTTATCCGGCGGCCCATTACCACAACGCTGATCATGGCGGCGATCCTGATCTTTGGCGTGTTCGCGTATCGCCTGTTGCCGGTCAGCGATCTGCCCAACGTTGACTTCCCCACTATTCAGGTAAGCGCTACGCTGCCCGGAGCCAGCCCTGAGACGATGGCCGCGGCCGTGGCGCTACCGCTGGAAAAACAATTTTCAACGATCGCCGGCCTTGATTCCATGACGTCATCAAGCGCGCTGGGCGGCACCAGCATCACGCTGCAGTTCACGCTGGACCGCAACATTGACGCAGCCGCGCAGGACGTGCAGGCCATGATCGCCAAGACGGCTTCGCAGCTTCCGCCGGAACTGCCTTCGCCGCCGTCGTACCAGAAAGTAAATCCCGCCGACCAGCCGGTGCTTTACGTCGCGCTGGCCGCGCCCACCATGCGCCTTTCCGATGTGGATGAAGCTGCGCAGACCACCGTGGCGCAACGGCTCTCAATGGTGAGCGGCGTAGCGCAGGTACAGGTTTTTGGCACGCAGAAATATGCGGTGCGTGCGCAGCTTGATCCGCGCGCGCTGGCTGCCCGACAGATCGGCATTGATGAAGTTGCCAGTGCCATCACCAATGCCAATGTGAACCTGCCCACGGGAACGCTCTTCGGCCATTCCACTTCTTACACCGTGCAGGCCACGGGACAATTGCTTGAAGCGAAGGCTTACAAGCCGCTGATCGTCGCGTACCGCAACGGATCGCCTGTTCGTCTTGATGAAGTCGGTCACGTTTTTGACAGCGTGGAAAACGACAAGACGGCAAGCTGGTTCAGCGGCGATCGCGCTATCGTGTTGGCCATCCAACGGCAACCCGGCACCAACACGGTTGAAGTTGTTGACAGCATCAAGCGGCTGTTGCCGCAGATGCAGCAGCAGATGCCTGCCGGAATCAAGCTGAATATTTTGTATGACCGCTCGGTTTCCATCCGCAATTCCGTGAACGACGTAAAGTTCACGCTCATGCTAACCATTGCGCTTGTAGTGATGGTGATTTTTCTTTTTCTGCGCAACATTTCTGCCACCATCATTCCCAGCCTGGCGCTGCCCATGTCGATTGTGGGCACGTTCTCCGCGATGTACCTGCTGGGCTACAGCCTGGACAATCTCTCACTGATGGCGCTCACGCTCACGGTCGGCTTTGTGGTCGATGACGCGATTGTGATGCTGGAAAACATCGTCCGCCACATGGAGATGGGCAAGCCTCCGTACCAGGCCGCCGTAGAAGGCGCGCGCGAAATCGGATTCA
>Ga0105245_10001431_pt1 | contig 21619 bp, 9 predicted proteins | sample KBSM54metaG_FD_81523 | JGI IMG/M metagenome (GOLD analysis project Ga0105245, IMG submission 81523) | Miscanthus rhizosphere microbial communities from Kellogg Biological Station, Michigan, USA - KBS M5-4 metaG | ecosystem: Host-associated > Plants > Roots > Rhizosphere > Soil | place: Michigan...
AACTGGTTGGCGCCGAGCGCGGCGAGTTGTCGGGTGTTGAGCGCCGCAAAGGCGGTCACGCCGAGTCCAGGCATGCCCGTCGTGCTGAGCGCCGATAGTTGCGTGGTGGTGAGCGCCGCGAGTTGCGCAACGCTGAGCGCGGCGACCTCGCTGCTGCTGAATGCCGCCACTTGCGTCGAGCCGAGTGCGCCAACCTGCGTCGCGGTGAGCGCGCCGAGCTGATCCGTGCTCAGCGCGGCCATTTGGCTGCTCGTCAGGCCCGGAAGTTGAGCGGTCGTGAGCGCGGCGAGCTGCGCCGGTGACAGTGCGGCGAGCTGCCCGGTGGTGAGTGCGGCGAGCTGCGTCGGCAGCAGTTGATTGAGCTGCGTCACTGGCAATGCCGCAATTCGTGTGGTCGTCAGACCAGAGACCGCGCGCGTCGAGAGCGCGCCGAGTTGTGTTGCATTGAGCGCACCGAGTTGCGCCCCAGACAGCACGAAAGCCTGCGTCGACGTCAGCCCGGAAAGTTCGGTCGTCGTCAGCAGCCCGAGTTGAGAGGGATCGAGCGCGTTGATTTGATCGGTGCTGAGCGCGCCGAACTGCATCGAACCGAAGGCGGCCACTTGTCGCGAGCTCAGCGCACCCAGCTCCGCGGCCGTCAAGCCACGCACGCCCGTCGTGCTGAGCGCGGCAATTTGGCTCGTGAGCAGGGCATTCAGTTGCGGTGTCGTCAGTGCCGCAACCTGGCTATCGCTGAAGGCGCCGATTTGGACGCTGCCCAGACTGCTGAGCTGTGTCGTGCTGAGTGCACCGAGTTGCGTCGTGCTGAGCGCGGCGATCTGTGTATCGTAGAGGCTGCGCAGCTGCGCGGTGCCGAGCGCGCCGATCTGCGGGCTGCCGAGCGCGCTCACTTGATCGGCGCGCAGCGCGCTCACTTGTGCGCCAGAGAACGCAGCGATCTGGCTGCTGGCGAGCGCGTTCAGCGCCGTGCTCGTGAAGCCCGTGATGCCCGAGCCGGACAGGGCGGACAGCTGGCTCGGTGCCAAAACCGCGACCTGGGCCAACGAAAGTGCCGCAATTTGCGTGTCGACGAGGCCATAGGCCTGCGCTGCGCTGAGCGCGCCGATGAGCGTAGTCGGCAAGCCGGAGATCTGCGTTTCGGTGAGCGAGCCCACCTGCATCGGGGTGAGTGCCGCAAATTGATCGGAAGTCAGTGCGGAGAAGTCGCTCACGGGCAGCGCGGCAATCACGGTAGTGGAAAGTTGCGAAACTTGATTCGCGCTCAAACCAGGTAATTGGGTGGCCGCGATGGCGGCGAACTGAGTCGAGCTCAGCACATTGATGGAACGCGCCGGTAGCGCTTTCAACTGCGCTGCCGACAGCGTCGACATCTCGGTGGTGGTGAGCCCCGTGATGGCATTGGTCGAGAGCGCCGCCACTTGGTTCTGGCTCAGCGCGGAAAGCTGCGCGGTGGAGAGCGCGGCCACCTGCGAACTCAGGAGTCCCGCCATCTCGGTGGGCGTCAGGGCTGTGAGCTGCGGCACACTGAGGTTGGCGACGAGCGTCGTGGAAAACGCGCCTATTTGGGCGGCCGTCATGCCGGCGAGCTTCGTGCTGCTGAGCGCCGCCAAGCCCGCGACCGTCAGCCCGGCGATGGCGGTCGTGGAAATCGAACTCATCTGCGTCGTGTCGAGCGCGCTCACCTGGGTCGTCGCCAATGCGCCGAGTTGCGTCGAGCTCAACCCAGCGACGCCGAGCGTGGTGAAAGCGGCGACTTGGCTGCTGCTGAGTGCGGCCAGCTGCGCGTTACTCAAATCGCCCACTTGCAACGGGGTGAGGCCGCGCAGCTGCGTGGTCGATAGCGCGCTGACCTGCGCGGGAGTGAGCGCGTTGATTTGGCTATCCCGCAAGGCGCCGATTTGAGTCGAGGTCAGCGCGTTCAGCTGCGTGCTGCTGAGCGCGGCCAGCTCGGCGCTCGTGAGCCCGCCGATGGCGACCCAGGAAAGCGCTGCAATTTGGCTGGTTCCGAGCGCCGCGACTTGAGCGAGCGAGAGCGCGCCCAGCTGCGTATCGGTGAGCCCGCCGATCGCGGTCGAGGTGAGTGCGCGCAGCGACGCGGTGTCGAGCCCGGCGATCTGGGTCGTGCCGAGCGCGCGGGTCTGGGCGGGCGTGAGCGCTGCGAATTGGCCGGTGCTCAACGACGCGAGGGCCGTGTTCGGCAGGCCGCTGACAGAGCTCGGAGCCAACGCGGCGACTTGAGCGGTGGTCAGCGTTGCGAGCTGCGCTGGGCCGAGCGCGGCGAGCTGCGTCGAGGTCAGTCCGGAGATGGTCGTCGTGGTGAGCGAAGCGAGCTGTGCCGGCGTGAGCGCTGCCAGCTGGGTGGCATCGAGATTCGCGATCGAGGCTCCGGTGAGCCCGCGCAACTGACTGGCGGAAAGGCCGGCGATTTGCGCGCTGGTGAGCCCGCTGGCGGCAGTCGGGTTGAGAGCGGAGAGCTGCGTCGAATTCCAAGCGGCGAGCTGCGCCGGGCTGAGCTCGGCCAGATCGGTGTGCGTGAGCGCGGCCACTTGCAGGGCGCTGAACGCCGCCGCCTGCGTCGTGCTCAGCGCACCTACCTGGGCTTGGCTGAGTTCACTCACGCCCGCGCCGCTGAGCCCTCGAATTTGCGTGGTGGTCAGGGCCGACAGCTCCTGACTCGTGAGCGCGTCGATGCCCGACATCGTGAGTGCGGCGAGCTGGGACGCCGAAAGTGCGCGCAATTCCGTCAGCGGCAACGCGGCGATCTGCGTTCCGGACAAGCCCGCGATCGCGGATGCCCCGAGCGCGGCTACCTGTGTCGTGCTGAATGCCGCGAGTTGCGTGGCGCCGAGCGCGGCCACTTGGGTCGATACGAGCCCGCCGATCGCGGTGTTGCTGAGGGCTGCCAGTTGCGCGGCGGACAACGCTGCGAGCTGCTCGGTGCTGAAAGCCGCGACGGCAGAGGCAGAGAGTCCTTTGATTTGGCTTGCGCCGAGCGCGCCGAGCTGAGTTTGGTCGAGCCCTTGGACGGCGCTGCTCGTGAGCCCCGCCAATTGCGTCGAGCTGAACGCGCTGAGCTCCGCGCTGCTCAGCGCGTTGACGTTCGTGCTGGTGAGCCCCGCGAATTGGGTCGCGGTCAAGGCGGCTAGTTGCGTGTTTTGCAGCGCGCTGAATGCGGTGGCGTCGAGCGCGCTCAGTCCCGAGCCAGAAATCCCCTTGATTTGCGTGGTGCTGAGCGCGGCGAGCTGGGTGCCGTTCAGCACGTCGGCTCCGCCGAGCGTGAGCACGCCCACCTGAGATGCGCTGAGCCCGCTCAGTTGTATCGTGCTGAGCGTGGCAGCCTCCGTGAGCGTGAGCCCCCACAATTGGTCGGCCGAAAGCACACCCACTTGCTTGGAGGTGAGCGCCGCGAATTGAGTGGTCGAAAGCGAGCCCAGTTGGTCCGCACTGAGCCCGACGATCGCGCTCGTGGTGAGAGCCGCGAATTGGGTATCCGTGAGCGCGCTCAGCTGCGAGGGCGAAAACGCTGCCAGCAGAGTGCGCGTCAGCCCCGACGCTTGAGTCGTGCTGAGCGTCGCGATTTGATCCTGGGTCAGGCCCTGCGCCGCATTGGCGCTGAGCGCCCCGAGTTGAGTCGAGGCCAGCGCCGCGATCGCGCTGATCGGTAGTTCGTACACACTTCCGCTGCTCAAGCCGCGCAGCTGCAGCGCGGTCAGAGCTGAAAACTGCGCGCTGGAGAGAGCCGCCAGTTGCGTCATCGAGAGCTCACCCACCGCGGCGGGGCTCAGGCCCGCGACCTGCGTCGTGGTGAGCGCTGAAAGCTGCGTCGTGGTGAGCCCGTCGATGGCAGTCGGTGTCAGCCCGATGAGCTGCGTCGGAGCGAGGCTTTGAAGTTGCGTGGTGCTGAGCGCCGCAAGCTGGTCACCGCTCAGGCCCTGCAATTGGGCCGCGGAGATCGAGCCCAACTGGCTCGGTAACAGCGCGCCGAGTTGCGTCGAAGCGAGTGAACCGATGGCCGTTGCCGTGAGGCCGTTCAACGTCGAGCCGGTGAGTGCACCGAGCTGCGTGACGCTAAACGCGCTCACCGCCGTGGTGCTGAGGCCGCGCGCTTGCGCGGAGCTCAGCCCGCGGAGCTGCGTCGTGCTGAGCGCGGCAATCTGGTCTTCGTTCAGGCCGGCCACGGCGGCGGGAGTGAGCGCGCCCAGTTGCGACGCGCTGAACGCAGCGATCTGATCTGCGCTGAGCTCTGAAATGCCGGTGACGGTGAGTCCGGCGAGCGCGGTCGAGGAGAGCGCCGTGAGCTGAGCGTTCGAGAGGGCTGCCAGTTGCGTGTCGGCGAGCGCGGCCAGTTCGGTGCTCACCAGCGCGTGCACCTGCGTGGTCGAAAGCGCGCTCACTTGCGCGGTGGTGAGCGCGCCGAGCGCAGTGGTCGTGAGTGCGGCGATCAGCGTCGTGGTGAGCCCGGCGAGCTGCGTCGTCGTCAGTGAAGCCAGCTGATCTTGGCTGAAACCACGAATCGATGCCGGCGCGAGGGCGCCGATCTGGCTCGAGGTGAGCGCTGCGAGCTGGTCGCTGGAAAGGCCGGCCGCCTCGTTGATGGTCAGCGCGCCGATCTGCGTCGTGGTCAAGGCGGCGACCTGATCGGCGCTGAAACTGCCGAGCGCCGTGCTCGTCAAGTAGCGGATTTGAGTGGCGGTCACGCCGCCGAGTTGGGGCGCGCTGAGTGCGCCGATTTGGTCCTCGGTGAAGCCCATGACGGCAACGACGGACAGCGCTGCGAGTTGCGTCGAGGCGAGAGCGCTCATTTGCGCCGTGGAGAGCGCGCCCAAACCCGTGGAAGTCAGGCCGGAAAGCGCGGTGCTCGTGAGCGCGCCGAGTTGCGCGCCGTTCAGCGTTGCTAGGGCCGTCGTGGTGAGCGCCCCGAATTGATTGGCGGTCAGCGCGCGCATTTGCGTCGTGCTGAGCGACGCGAGTTGGTCCGGGGTCAGCCCTTGTAACGCGGTCGCAGTGATCCCGGCTTGTTGCGTCACCGTGAGCTCGGCAAATTGGCTGACGCTGAGTTCGCCAATGTCCGTGCTGGTGAGTCCGCGTAGCTGGGTCGCCGTGAGCGCCCCGAATTGCGCGCTCGAAAACGCCGCGATTTGCGTCGTTCCAAGCTCACTCACCGCGGATGAACTCAGCCCGCGCACTTGCGTCGTCGTCAGGGACGAGAGTTGCGTCGCGCTCAGCCCGTCGACCGCGGTGATGGTGAGTGAGCCCAACTGAGTGGCACTGAAGCCGGCCAGCTGATCGCTGGAAAAGCCTGCGATTTCGCCGGCGCCGAGACCGCGTACCGCGGCGGCCGACAGCGAGCCAACTTGAGTCGAGCCAAGCGCTGCGATTTGCGCGCTGCTGAGCTCACTGGCCCGCGCTGCACTCAAGCCCGCGATCGCCGTAGTGGACAACGCCGCTAACTGGCTCGGCGCCAGGGCCGCGAGTTGAGTATCGGCGAGCGAGGCAATCACGGTGCTCGTGAGCCCCTTCACTTGGGTCGACGTGAGCGCCGCGAGTTGATCCTCGGTGAGGCCGGCGACCGTGGGCGCGTTCAGCGCAGCGAGCTGCGCGGAACTGAGGTTCCCGATTTGAGTCGTGGTGAGTTGACCGAGCGCCGTGCTCGTCAGCGAGCGCAGCTGAGTCGACGTGAGCGCCGCGAGTTGCGTGCTGCCGATCGCGGTTAAATCCGTCTGATTGAGGGCCGTCAAGCTGGCGCCGGACAAGCCCGCGATCTGGGTCGTGCTGAGCGCGGCGAGCTGTGTCGTCGTGAGCCCGCCCACGCCCGCTGCGGATAGCCCCGCAATCTGCGTGGCTCGAAGGACTTGGATCTGGCCGGTGCTGAGCGCCGCCAGCTGCTCGGACCGGAGTCCACTCAATTGCGAGGTACTGAACGCGGCGACTTGCGTCGTCGAGAGCCCGCTGACTTGCGTCGTGGTCAGCGTTGCGATTTCAGCTGGCGTGAAACCGCCGAGCGCCGTCGTGGTCAGCGAGTTCAGCTGGGTCGTGCTGAGCGAGCCCAATTGATCGTTCGAAAGGCCAGCCACCTGCGTATTTCTGAGACCGGCGAACTGCGTACTGCCGATGGTTGCGAGTTGCCCCGCGCTGAGGCCGCCCAAGGCGCGTGCCGTGAGCGCGCCCAGCTGCGTGGGGGTGAATGCAGCCAGCTCGCCGACGCTCAGTTCGCTCACATCGGTGCTGGTGAGCGCGCCGAGTTGGGCCGTGGTAAGCGCCTGCAATTGCGCGGTGGACAACGCACCGAGCTGCGTCGTCCCGAGCTCCGAGATCGCATTGCCGCTCAATCCGCGCAGTTGATCGGTGGTCAGGGCAGCCAATTGCTCGGTCGTGAAACCGTCGACGGCGGCCGTGCCGAGCGCGGCCAGCTGCGTGGCGGCAAAACTGCCCACTTGCACGGTGCTGAACCACGAAACTTGGTCGGCGTTTAGGCCGCGAAACTGCGTCGGGCTCAGCGCGGCCAGCTGCTGCGAGCTCAGCGAGGTGACTTGCGCTTGGCTGAGTGCGCCGAGCTGAGTGCCGGTCAAGCCGGCGATGGCAGACGGCGCCAGAGCCGCCAGTTGATCGGCGCCGAGGTTGGCCAGCGCAGTGGTGGTCAGCGCGCCGAGCTGGCTAGAGGACAACGCGCGCAGTTGCGGGGTCGAAAGCGCGACCAGTTGATCGGAGCTCAAGCCGCCGAGTGCTGCCAGTGGGAGAGCCGCCATTTGCGCTGGATTCAGGGCACTCAGCTGATCGCTCGAAAATTCGCCGATCATCGTGGCGGTGAGCCCGCGCAGAGCGCTCGAAGTGAGCTGCGCCATCTGCTCGCCGGAGAGGGCGCTCACCGCATCGCGATCGAGGGCCCACAGCTGGAGTGACGTCAAACTCGCGATTTGAGTCGTGCTGAGCGAGCCGAGCTGCGCGGCGCTCAGCGCACCGATTGCGCTCCCCGTCAGTGACGCGATTTGGGTCGCGCTGAATCCATCGACCTGCGTCGCCGTCAGTTGCACGATTTGATTCGCGGTGAGGCCGCGCACGGCGCTCGTGCTCAGGGCTCCGAGCGCGGTGACGCTCAGGGCTCCGAGCTGGTCGGCGTCGAGTGTCGCCAGCTCCGAGCCGGTCAGCCCAGAGAGTTGCGCGGTGGTGAGAACTGCGAGCTGGGCCGGGTTCAACGCGTTGAACGCGACCGTGGTCAGTGCCCCGAACTGGCTGCTCGTGATGCCGGATAATTGATCGACGCTCAGCGCGGACATTTGGTCCGCACCCAGGCCCTTCACGGCCGTCGCCGTCAGCGCCGACAATTGCGAGCCGCTGAGCGCGCCGAGTTGGGTCTGGCTCAGGCGCGCGATGGTCGTACTGGTCAGGCCCTTGAGCTGCGTCGACGACAGCGCGGCCAGCTGATTGGTGGCGAGCGCCGCGAACGCCGTCGTGGTCAACGCGCCCAGCTGACCCGCGCCGAGGCCGATGATTTGCGAGCTCGTCAGCGCCGCGATCTGGGCATCGCTCAAGCCGGGGATCGCCGAAGTCGTCAGTGCCGAAAATTGGGTTGCTGAAAGCGCCGAGAGCTGGCCGACGCTGAGCTCGCCGAGCTGGGCGCTCGCTAGGCCCGAAAGCTGCGAGGTCGTGAGCACGGCGAGTTGCGTCGCGGCCAAGCCGTCGATTGCGGTCGTGCTCAATGCCGCCATCTGCTGCGCGCTCAAGCCAGCCAGCTGCAACGTGCCGAACGCGACGACTTGGTCGCCACGGAGCCCGGCCACGGCGGTGGGGGCGAGCGCGCCGAGTTGCGCTGGCGTCAGCGCACTGAGCACCGTCACACTGAGTAGCCCCACGTCGGAAGCGTTCAGCCCCTTCAGCTGCGTCGAGCTCAGCGAGGCCAGCTGCGTGGCTGAAAGTGCCGAGAATTGCGTGGTATTCAGCACGCCGATTTCGCTGCCGGTCAAACCCGCTAGCTGCGTCGTGAGCAGCGCCGCGAGCTGCGCGGGGCTCATCGCTTCTACCGATTGCCGGAAGACCCCGAGCTGAGGCGCCGTGAGCCCTCCCACCTGATCGGTCGTCAGCGACGCGATTTGGTCTTCGCGCAGGCCTTGAATTTGCGTGGTGTTGAGCAAGCTCAACTGCGAGCTACTCAGCGCCGAGACTTGCGTGAGCGAGAGCTGCGAGATCTCGCTGCTCGTCAATTGGGCCAGTTGCAAGCTGGTCAGCGCCGAAATGTCGGTCGAAGAGATCGACGCCGCTTGCTGGGAGGCGAGCGCGTAAAATTGCGCCGCAGTGAAATCCAAGATCTGACTGACCGTGAGCGCCGAGACCTGCGGTGACGTGAGCGCGCCGACTTGTCGCGTGCTGAGCGCAGCGAGTTGCGAGGCGACGAGCGCCGAAAAATCGGTCGCAGTCACGCCTTGCAGATCGGTCGTCGATAGACTCGCGATCTGCTCGGTGCTGTAACTGGAGATCGAGGTGACGCTCACTTCCTAAAAAGTGGCACGCAAAAGCCCGTCGATCTCCCCAAAAATATCGATAAACACCGAGAAAACGGCGTCAAGCCACTGACATGCCGTTACGGTCCTCGAAAGGCGCGCACGGTGTCAGGCGCTTGACGCTCGAAAGCGGCACACGACGCATTTTGTAACAGGCCCCTTGGCGTCGAATGCCCGACTGCGACGAGTCGGCGCGCGACGCGCCCGACGACGAACTCAGTTCGCGCGCTTGAGTAGCGCCCGATGAACCAAGCGCTCGGCACGCTGCAGATCGCTGCGTCGAAACGCGTGACCGGGTCGAGACAACTCGAGCATCGCAGTGAGCGAGCCGTTGATGAAAAACGGAATCATGGCCACAGCGCCTGCGCCGCCGCGACTGCTCGCGAAGCGAATCGCCAAGGCGTCTTCCGTCGGACCATAGGGTGGACCGAATACCGGGCGGCCCAGGCGCGCTGCTTGTAGCAAGAGATCTTGTTCTGGCAGCGCGTAGCCGAGTCGCTCGTTCGACATCGGGCCGAGCACCGAGCGCGTGACGAGCGTGCGCGCGCCGCGCCCTCGAAAGTGAAACATGCCGCTCTCGGCGCTGGTTGCGCTGACCGAGAGCCAGGTCAACGTGTGACACAGCTCGGCCTCGTCGCGCATTCGCTCGACCGGGCGAGTCCACTCCGCCACTTGCTCCTGGCTCGGCGCGGTCATGCCTTTGGCTTTGCTGTGCAGCGCGGAAATCTCGCGCACCGAAGTGAGCGTGCGCCAGTCGCCGCGATAGGGCCGAACGTGGCAATATTCGGGCACGCGCCCGTACTCGACCCCTTTCATCAATAGGCCGGTCACGACCGGTCCCACGGTGAGGTCGCCGTTGGTCACGTACCAAAGCGGCGGAGGCTGGATCTTGAAGACACTCGGGGGAATGGCGGTGAGTTCCATGCGCGTGTGCGGATAGTCGCCGCCTCGGCCCGCTCGGGCCAACAAAATGGCGCCAATGTAGGTGCGGGCCGTTTCGAGCCGGCTGGGCGCTTCACTGCGCGGTTTCGGTGGGATTTTGCACGTGGCCGAGCATGAGGACGGCGCCGGTCGGCTGGTCGACGATGGAGATCATGAATGGACGATTCACCACGACCGACACGGGGCTCGGCGGATCGACCTCGATCGACGTGGTCCCGGCGACCACGACGGCGGTGGCCGCCGCGGCTTCCACGCCGGATTCCTCCATCGCGATCATCGCCTTTTGCACGACGTCGGAGACGTACAAATTCGCGCCGTCGGGGGGCTGGGCGCACAGGCCGTGGAAATCGGCCTGAGCCCGATCGAATGCTTGGTTCATGCCCAAAGCCTTCAATGGCTCGGCCAGCGAAAAACTCGGCGAAGTGAAATTCACTTTAGGCAAACTGAGTGCGACGAGTTGGGTCTGGGGAGGCGGCGCGAGCACCCCGGACTTGGCCCCGAGCTTTGCCTCGTAGCTGCTCAGGCTGACACCATCGTGGGGCAGCGCGATCACCACGGACAACTCCCGATTCGCGAGCGGCAGCGTGACTACCTGCGCGTCGCCGTCGTCCGCGTAACCCAGGTTAGTGGTCAGACGCATGAAATCTGCCGAGACCGTGCTCGCGTCGGCGAGCGTGAACGTGTCGGGTCGTGTCAAGGAGGCTTCGAACGGTGTTTCCCAGGGCATCTTCAGGTGCAACGCGTTCACCAGCACCATGCGGGTCGCGTCATCGAGAACCCCTTTCGCGAGCAAATCGTTGATCTTGTCGTTCGTATGGTCGCTCACCCAAGCATTGATGCTCAGGCGCGCGGGTTCGTACGCGTGGATGAAGTCGGTTTGATAAACACCCGTGCCGTAGTTGGTTGCCAAGATATCCAGGAAGGGTGCCTCCCAAGTGTAGCTCTTCTCACCCCAAACCGAGTTGACGACTTGGAGCTGGTAGTCGTCTGCTGACGGCGCGGCGCCGCCGGATTTTGCATTCTGGGTCGCTCTTGCAAAGGCCGCTGCAGCGCGCGCGTTCAGCCCCTGACTGAGCGCGTTTTGTCCGGCGAAAGCAGCGTCTCTTGCGTTCGGGTCGATGTGCAGCGCCGCTGCCATTTCGGTTGCGGTCTGCCCGTGCGCGCCCGAAAACGCCATGGTCAGCGCGAGCGAAGCGCTCAACGGCGAAGTCAGCACGTTGTGTGTGCTCGCCGTTGGAGCGGTCAGGACTTGAGCGTAAAGGTCCACCGCGAACGCGTTGTTCGCGGCAGAAGCGCCACTCAGCGCGTCGCTCGGCACTTCCGCGGCGGGCGCTCGCTGCAAGTTCGATTTGGCGAGAGCCGTCTCATTGCTCGGGTTGCCGCCCGGGTCGGAGGTTCCGCTGCTCGAGCAGGCTGCCAAGGCCAACGAAGTGAGCGTGCACAAAAGAAGAGGGCGTCGGATCATGAGAACCCTTCGAGCAGTTTTCATGCCGACGCCCGGCGCCGATGCATTGCTGAAATCAGCGACTTTTGGCTGGGATCCGTTGGGCCAAGTTGTGCCGGAGCGGATCGCGGCGCCCTATTTCAGTGACCGATGGCGCGCACTTCGTCGACGATCCAGCTCCAAGAATTGGGACCCGTTTGTCCCGTGACCCGCACCCCGAGCACGCCGCTCAGCGCGGGCCCCGTGAACGTGTAGGTCTGGCTCGCGGCGGCCGCCGTGAACGGATAGGCCGGGCTCAAACTCCACGTCGCATCCAACCAGGTGACACCGTCGGTCGTGTACTCGAGCTTGCAGTTGCTTTCCAAGAACCCGTTGCCGTAGGTGTCGACCGCGCCGTTGACGAAGTTCACCGACGACAGGGTTTTCGCGCCCGACCACAGCACGCCAGCGGCTTCCCACAACGCAGCGCCGTTTTCGCCCGCGGCGTTGAGCGTGACCCCGACCGTCGAGTTGCCATCGTTCACGCCCGCGCTCGCAGTGCGGTTGGCGTTTGCTGTGGCCACGGTATTTTTGGCCCAAATGTAACCGACACCGCTCGGCGCCAAGTTGGTGTCCGTAGGCGGCGTCGTGCTGCCGCCTGCGCCCGTCACTTGCACTTCTTTCACGCGCCAGTACCAGGATTGGCCGAGCACGCGCACTTGGCCGACCACGCGCGCAGCGACGACGCCGCTCACTGCGGCGCCGCTGAACGCGTAGTTCTTCCCGGCGGCCGCGCTGGTGTTCGGGTACGCGGGAGCAATGGCCCAGCCAGAATCATTCCACGTGGCGCCGTCGCTGCTAAACTGCAGCTTGGTGTTCGCTTCGAGCCAGCCGTCTCCGCTCGTCGTCGCGTCGCCATTCACGAAATTCACCGCTGAAATACTCTGAGCGCTGCTCCAGATCACGCCTGCGGCCTCCCACGCGTTCGGGCTATCACCGGTCGTGTCGATGTTGACGCTGCTGGCGAGATCGTTGTCGTTGAGGCCCGCTGCTGCGGCGCGGTTCGTGTTTCCGTTCGCGGCGCTCAAGCCGTACCAACGGTAGCCGGTGCCGCCAGGTGCGATGTTCGTGCCTCCCGTGGTGCCGCCGCTCGTTTTGAACGTCGCGCTGATCGTGTGCGCGGCTTGCACGTTGCTGAAACTGTAGCTCGAAATAGCGCCCTGGCTCGCGCCGTCGACGGTGACTGCATTGACGGCATAGCCCGCGTTGGGCGTGATCGTGAAGCTCTGACTTGCACCCTGATTCACGGCCACGCTGCCCACGGGGCTAATGCTGCCGTTCGCGCCCGCGCTGGCGCTGATCGTGAATTGATTGATGGTGGTGCCCTGCGGCACGAACGTGAAATCGCGAATCACGACCTCGACGTTCTTGCCATCCGACGGCGGAGCGCCGAAACACCACAAGTTGATCCCGAGCGGCAACGCCTGCTGGGGAATATTCACGCTCGGATTCGTGGGCGCGTAGAGCCACGAGTTGATGAGCCCAGCGGTACTTCCCACTGGCGCATAGCCACTCATCAAGAAGCTTTGAATACTCGTGCCATTCCAAATGAAACGCGAGGTCGAGGCCGTGCCTCCGTTGAGCGAAAAGCTGTAGCTCTTCTCACCGATGGTCTTGCCCGAAGCCGGGTAGTCGGTCCAATCGCCGTTGACCCCGTTTGCATTGCCCCACCTCGAGTATTCGATGTCGATTTCATTGGTGCCGTCTGCGCCGATGCCTGCTGCGGGGCCATACGGATACAGGCCGAGCACCACGTTCTTGTCGAACACGTCGATCGGGCCGTCGACTTGCCACTGATAGGTACCGAAGCCGAGCTTGTCCGCGGTGAAGAGCTCGGCGGCCGTCCAAGTTCCGCCATTGTTGACGATTTTCAGGTGCAAGTAGCCGTTCGCGTCGACAGAAACGTTGTTGGGGCTGCCTTGCGCGACACCCGCCATGCCGCCGTTCGTGACGTTCCAAGTGTGACCCTTCCACGTGAAGCTCGAAACTCCCTGCGCGGACTGCTCTGCCGTGGCGTCGCTGCCATCGTGCTGCGAGCAGGCCGGTAACCCGGCAACCAGGGCGGTCGCACTCAACACACCCAGGACCAAACTTTGAACCGTGGACTTGAACACCATTGTCTCTCCTTGAGTCGAAAGAGGGCGCACGGATCCGACCGCGCGCGTGACCGCGTCGACGAAGCAGGTGCTGCTCGACTTCGAGTTAGAGACAACGCAGCTCTTCCGTTTCCCAACAAATCGCGCGCAGCGGCGTTAGTACTACTTGATCAGTTACGGTTGGCAGATCTCGATCGACGCGAGCCGCGATATGCCACGAGACGAAAAACCGGCGAAACCGGCGCCCGGCCAGCTTGCGTCGCGCGAGAATCGCCCCGACCTTGCTGCGCGCCTGCCCCGGAAAATGTCGCAGCGCCGCGAAATGCTTCGGTTCGGACGCAAGTGACCAAGTAGCGTTAGGTGCGGCATTCGCCAGCCCACGGCGAGCGAGGTTGGAAAAAAACAGCTCGAGAGCGCGACAATCGCGAGTTTGCGGCGCGCTCTCGAGCGGTATGGGCGAACTTACTTGGCGACGAAACCCCGGGGGTCGCGGTTCTGCCAGTGCAACATCCAGCCCGGGTATTCGGCGGGCAGTGCGCTCGCCTCATCGAGCAGCTTCAAGTGCTCGTCCGTGAGTTTCACTTCGGTCGCGGCCAAGTTGTCCAGCAGTTGCTCGCGGTTCTTCGCGCCGATGATCACGCTCGTGACGAACGGCCGCGTGAGCTGCCAAGCGAGCGCGACGCGAGCCACCGAAACGCCGGCGCTCTCCGCCACCGTGCGCAGGGCACGCAGCACGCCGGGCAAGCGCGCGTGATCGACCGGCGGGAAGTCGAACGAACTGCGGCGCGCTTCCTTCGGCCCTTGCTTGTCTGGGTCGAACTTCCCCGAAAGGAGGCCTCCGGCGAGCGGGCTCCAGGGCAAAATCGCGACGCCCTCGGATTGAGCAAGCGGCACGATTTCCCGCTCGATATCGCGACCTGCGATCGAATAATAAACCTGCGCACTTTGGAAGCGCGAAAGCCCCTTCGAATCGGCATAACCGATCGCCTTCATCGCGAGCCACGCCGACAAATTGCTGAAGCCGACATACCGCACCTTGCCCGAACGCACGACGTCGTCGAGCGCACGCACCGTCTCTTCGATGGGTGTGACCGGATCGAAGCCGTGGATCTGATACAGATCGACGTAGTCGAGCCCGAGGCGAGTCAAACTCGCGTCGATGCTGCTCAAGATGTGCCCGCGCGAAAGCCCGACCTGGTTGACGCCGGGGCCCATGCGCCCACGCACCTTGGTGGCGATGACCAATTGGTCTCGCGGTCGCTTCAACGCCGAAAGTGCACCGCCGAGGAGCTTCTCCGATTCACCTTCGGAATACACATTCGCGGTGTCGATGAAATTGATGCCTCCGTCCAGTGCAGTGGCGATCAACTGTTCGACCTCTTGGGCGCCCAGTTTACCAATCGCTTCCCAGAAGCCCTTGCCGCCGAACGTCATGGTTCCCATGCACAGTTCGGAGACGAACAGACCAGTTTTCCCGAGTAGGTTGTAACGCATCGTCATTTCCTTTCGCCGCGTTCGGGGAGCTTACACGAGCGCTCTGACAACGAATCGACGTCACGCGTCCATGCGGCGTCGGCGACTTTCGTCAAGTGAACCGCTGCGACCGAGCTCAGCTCGCCCTTGCGCCGGGGAGAAAACGGCCGGCCGCTCCTTGACGTGGGACGTGAGTTGTTGTGCTTTGGAGTCGTGGGACCGACTCGAGGGACGCCCAACACCGAATCAGAGTCTCGATCGGCGCAGGAGATGACTGCAGGCGCGCGTGTGCACGCCTTGCTCGAAACTCAACGGCGCGTTTTGGAACTGATCGCCACGGGCTCGCCCCTCGACGATGTCCTGAACGAGCTCGTGCTCGGCATGGAACGCCAACACGCAGACATGCGTGGCTCGATTCTACTTCTCGCGGAGGACGGCGTGCGCATGCGTTCCGCAGCCGCGCCACACTTGGACGTCGAGTACCAGCGCTTGGTGGAACACCACATGATGGTCGGGCCCGCCATGGGTTCGTGCGGTACGGCCTGTTATCGCCGTGAACGCGTGATCACCACTGATATCGCGACCGACCCACTGTGGGCACCCTACACCGAGATCGCCAAGCGCTTCGGTCTCGCCGCGTGTTGGTCCGAGCCAATTTTTTCGCGCACCGGTGAGGTCCTGGGCTCGTTCGCGATGTACTACCCGAGCGTGCGTTCGCCGAGCGAACACGCACTCGAGTGCATCTTCGTCGCGGCGCGTTTGGCGGCGATTGCCATCGATCGCGCTCGCTCCGATGCGGCGCTCCAGCGCAGCACGAAACGCCTCAATTTCGCGCTCGACGCGGCGAAAATGGGCACTTGGGAGTGGGACGTCGCCACGAACCGCGTGACCTGGTCGGACAGCGTGGAGCGCTTGTTCGATCTGCCGCTCGGCAGCTTCAAGGGCTCGTTCGAAGAATACTTGCGGCTGATCCCAGAGCCGGATCGCGCGCTGGTAGAAAAGGCGGTTCGCGATTCGCTGGCGGGCCCGACGTCGGATTACTTGGTCGAGCATCGCATCGAACTTCCGGACGGCGCGTTTCGTTTCCTCGAGTGCAAGGGCCGTGTGTACCGCACCAGCGGCGGCGTGCCCACGCACATGGCCGGAACGGTCGCCGACATTTCCGATCGTAAACGCGCCGAATCCGCGCTGCGTCAGAGTGAAGAGCTGCTCCGTCAATCTCATAAGATGGAGGCCATTGGCAGGTTGGCGGGCGGCGTGGCGCACGACTTCAACAACTTGCTCACGGCGATCGGAGGCTTCAGCGCGCTGTGCCTCCTAGAAATGCAGGACAACGATCCCAGGCGCGAATACCTGGAAGAAATCCAGCACGCGGGCGCCAGGGGGGCCGGCCTGACCAAACAGCTGCTCGCGTTCGGTCGCAAGCAAGTGTTGAGTCCGCAGTTGGTCGACGTGAACGGCATCGTCGAGAACCTCACCGCGCTATTGGCGCGCGTGATTGGCGAAGACATCGCTTTCGAGTGGCAACCCTGTAAAGAGCCCGCGGTCGTGCTCGCGGATCCGGGTCAGATCGAACAGATCATCATGAATCTGTCGGTGAACGCCCGCGACGCCATGCCGCGCGGCGGACGGCTCGTGATCAACTCCTCGCACCTCAAGCTCGGGTCGGAGTTGGCGCGCGCAAGCGCGGTGCCTCCCGGTTCGTACGTGCGCATCACCGTGCGCGATTCGGGTCACGGCATGTCGCGCGAAACGCTGTCCCATATCTTCGAGCCATTTTTCACCACTAAAGAGCTCGGCAAAGGCACCGGGCTCGGGCTATCGACCACCTACGGCATCGTCGAGCAGCTCTCGGGTGTGATTCGCGCTGAAAGCGAGTTGGGCCAAGGCACTTTGTTCGAGGTCTATCTGCCCGCGCAAGATACCGCGGGCTTCATCGCCAAAGGCGCCTCTGCGGTCCCGCGGGCACGCGGCGGCACTGAAACCATCTTGCTCGTGGAGGACGAGCCTCAGGTGCGCGAGCTCGTGCTGCAGGTGCTGAAAGCGCAGGGCTACCAAGTCATTTGGGCGATGGACGGCGCGCATGCGCTCACTCAGGCGCACAAGCACTCGGGTCCCATTCACTTGCTGCTCACGGACGTGGTGATGCCCGGCATGAGCGGTCGCGAGCTCGCCGAGCGGCTCGCCGGGACGCACGCCGGAACTCGCGTCTTGTTCATGTCCGGCTACACGGACGACGCCGTGTTGCGCCACGGGGTGAGCGCGCCCGGCACGGCGTTCTTACAAAAGCCCTTCGCGCTCGAGCAGCTGCTCACGCTGGTTCGCCAATTGCTCGACGCCCCGGCGCGTTGAACCAAAATCACAAACAGGCGCGAAAATTCGCGGCTGAGCGGTTCTCCGCCGAGCCATCTCCGCTCGTGATTAGAAACGTCCGCGATCGCGAGCAAAACCGGCCACGTGCCGATGAGCCGGGGGTTACACCATGAGGCAAAAGCTCCTCGCCGAGCCCTGAAACCAGGCTGCTTGCTGATTCGAGGAACCAAAAACAACCCATGAACCTAGCGCACCCTCTTCGCTCTACCGCAATCGTCCTCTCGTTCCTGCTCGCAGCCGCGGCGAGCTGTACGAATGGCGGCCTGACCTCGAACCCCGACGGCGCAGGCGGTACGGGCGGCGCGACGACCAGCGCGAATGGCGGCACCACGACCATGAGCAGCGCCGGCATGACGGCGAGCGCCGGCAGCACGCCCGTGGTCAACGGCGGGACCGGCGGTACCACGGGTTGTCCGACGGGCATGAACGTCATCAGTGACCTCGATCAGAATTCCGAGTGGGCGTACTGGTCCACGACGCACGACACCACCGCTGGAGGCACGCAAACGCCGGCCGGCGCCTTCATGCCCGAGATGTCCACGGCTGACCTGCACTACTCCGCACACACCACCGGCAACGGCTTCAAAGACTGGGGCGCTGGCATCGCGCTGAACATGAAGGGCGCCCACGCCTGCCTCGACTTCAGCAAGTTCGGCGGCATCAAATTCACCGCAAAAGGCCCCGCGAATCTCACGGTCGCGGCGCAAGTCCCCGGGGTTCTGCCCGCGTCTGCCGGCGGCACCTGCGCCGACAATTGTTACGACTCACACAAAACCGTAGTGGCCGTCGATGGCAACTTCGGCGAGCACACGCTGTATTGGAATCAGTTTCGGCAAGCCGGTTGGGGCACCCCGGCCGACTTCCAGAGCAGCCAAATCTTGTCGTTGATCTTCAGCGTCGACGCGACGCAGATGCCGTTCGATTTTTGGGTCGACAACATCACCTTCGTCGACGCGCAACCGGTTGGCACCGGTGGCACGACGGGCGCTGGTGGCATGACGGGCGTCGGTGGCTCCCCGGTGATGCACAGCTTTTCGGACGTCGTGACCGAAGCGCAGTTCAACCAAATGTTCCCGCAAAAGAACGGCTTTTACACGTACGCGGGCCTGGTTTCGGCCATCAACAGTAAGTACAGCGCCTTCTCTGCGGTGGGCGACGCGACCGCGCAGAAGAAAGAAGCCGCGGCCTTCCTCGCCAACGTCGCGCTCGAGACCGGTAGCCTCCGGTTCATCGACGAACAAAACCCGCAGGGGATCTACTGCGACTCGAGTAACGCCACCTACCCGTGTGCCGCGGGTCAGAACTATCACGGTCGCGGTCCGCTTCAGATCAGCTGGAACTACAACTACGGTGCCGCCGGCAAAGCGCTCGGCGCCGATCTCTTGAACAACCCCGGCCTCGTCGGGACCGACGCTTCCATCGCCTGGCAGACGGCGCTTTGGTTCTGGATGACCTCCGCTCCGAGCGGTCGCACCGCGCATACGGTGATGGTTCAGAACGCTGGCTTCGGTTTGACCATCGATGCCATCAACGGTGCGGTCGAGTGCGGCGGCAAGAATACGCAAGCGGTGAACGAGCGCGTTGCCTTCTATCAGCAGTTCTGCGCGGCCCTTGGCGTCGACCCGGGCGGTAATCTCACCTGCTGAAGCACGCGGTCTATCTTCTTATTTTTATTGGGTTTTAATGGCGTCCGGGCGCAACAGCGTGAGCTTCCTTGCGCGGCTCGGGTCGTTTCGCTAGCTTTCCCGCCCCCTTTCGAGGAGCCTCTATCTCAAATGGCACGCGTCACCGTCGAAGACTGTTTGGAACAAGAAGAAAACCGTTTTGCCCTCGTGGTGCTGGCGGCTCAGCGCACGCGCACGATCATGAAGGGTGGCCCTGCCCTGGTGAACGCCAAGAACAAGCCCCCCGTGCTCAGCCTGCGTGAAATCGCAGCCGGCAAAGTGCGCTTCCACCGTCCGTCGGTCGAAGCGGTTGCCGAGTACATCAACGAGCTCGGTCGCGTAAATCTTTGAGCGGCAAAGCGCGCAGCGGCGAAGCGACGCGAACCATTCGCGACTTTGGCGCCGCCGCCGATGATGGCGCACGCGAGCACTACGCCGATCCGGCGTACTACTCGAAGACCTACAAAGATCGCCGGCACGACGTCGACTACTACGTCCGGCTGGCGCGTGAGTCCAAAGGCCCCGTACTCGAGTACGGGGTCGGCAATGGGCGCATCGCGCAGCACGTAGCCCGCGCCGGGATCGAAGTGTACGGCGTGGATTTGTCCCGCCCCATGCTCGACGATTTTCAGGATCGCCTGAAAAACGAGCCGAAACAGGTGCGGGCGCGCGTTCACCTCGCCCAGGGCGATATGCGCACGTTCGAGCTCGGCAAGCGCGTGCCGTTCGTGTACGCGCCCTTCAATTGCTTTCTGCATCTCTACACGCGGCCCGATGCGGAGGCCTTTCTGGCGCGGGTGAAAGAGCACCTCGCGCCGGGTGGGCGCTTCGTCTTCGATTTTTCCGTGCCGCACGGTCAGGATCTGTGTCGCGATCCGGAGCGCGCCTACGGCGCGCCGCGCATTCGTCACCCCACCACGGGTGAGCTCGTCAAATACGCCGAGCGCTTCGAGTACGACCGGCTGCGGCAGCTCCTGCTCGTGTGGATGGAGTTCGAGCCCGAAGAGGGCGGTAAGCCCTGGCGCGTGCCGCTGACGCACCGTCAGTGGTTCCCGCGCGAAATCGAGGCCTTACTGCACTACAACGGCTTCACGGATATTCTGTACACGGCTGATTTCACGGATCTGCCGGCCGACGCCTACGTCGACTCGATGGTGGTGAGCTGCCGTGTCCGGCCGCCGGCATCAGCCAAAAAGCGCACCTTGCTCAGCCGGCCGAAGCCGCGTCTGGTCGCCAAGAAAGCCAAGAAGCGCGTTGTGCGAAGGTGACCTTGCCCGAGGGCAACGGCGCGCTTAGCTTGGGGAAAATCGATGGCTGCTGATTTCTACAAGGAGCTGGGGGTCGACCGCGCGGCGGACGACGCGGAGATCAAGAAAGCCTACCGGAAGCTCGCCGGGCAGCTGCACCCGGACAAGAACCCCGGCGACAAAAAGACCGAGACACGCTTCAAGGCCGTCAATCGCGCCTACGGCGCCCTGTCCGACCCAGCCAAGCGCAAGCTCTACGACGAATTCGGCGAGGAGGGCCTGCGTGAGGGGTTCAACCCGCAGGCCGCTCGGGCCTATCACCGAGCGACGAGTGAGCCTCGCTCCGGTCGCCGTGGCGGTCCCAGTGTCGAGGACTTGTTCAGTCAGGGCGGCGGCAGCGTGCCCGGTGGCATCGGAGACTTGTTCGGAGACTTCTTCTCGCGTGGTGGCGGTGGCCGGCGTGGCGGCGGTGGTGGCGCGGGCGTCAAAGGTTCCGACATCGCCAGCGAGGTGAGCGTCGATTTCATTTCCGCGCTGCGCGGCGCCGAACTCAAATTGCGCCTGCAAGATGGCGGCGAGGAAATCACCGTCCGCGTGCCTCCGGGCGCGGGTGACGGTGACAAAGTGCGCATCAGCGGCCATGGCGCGCCCGGCGCCTACGGCGGCCCGCCCGGCGATCTCGTGCTCAGTATTCGCGTCACCGAGCACCCTTATTTCGAGCGCTCGGGCCTCGATCTGTATCTCGATTTGCCGATCACGGTGGGTGAAGCCTATCGCGGCGCTAAAGTGCGGGTGCCCACGCCGGACGGCGCCATCACGCTCACCGTGCCGAAGCACGCGCAGAGCGGCCAAGTCGCGCGCCTGAAGGGCCGTGGCGTGAAGCGCAAGAGCGAGCAAGGGGATCTGTACATCCGCTTTCAGATCAAGCTGCCCGTGAGCACGTCGACGGACATCGAAGAAGCCGTGAAGGTGCTCGAAGGCGCGATGACGGGTGACGTTCGCGCCGACGTGCACTTCTGACGACGGTTACTCCGCGTCCGCGACGATTTCGGCGCTCGCTCGCGGGCGCCTCGAGCCGCGCTCGCCGCCTGCCGCGTTCGGCGATGCCCGGAGCACGCCCGAGTCGTCGTACTTGTCGAGTTCGACGCCGACGCGTCGCAACGCCGCTTGTTTCTCGTGAAACGGCTGAAAACTCGACTTGAAACCGGCGAGCACGATGCTCTTGATGTCGGCGAAGGGCACGCCCATCTTCGTGTGCACGAGGAACAGCTCCTTCGAGACGCTCGTGTCCGTGATCAAGCGGTTGTCGGTGTTGACCGTGACCCGCAGGCCGAGATCGAAATACAACTTGAGCGGGTGCGACGCGAAGTCTTTCACGGCGCCGGTTTGCACGTTGCTGGACGGGCAACACTCGAGCGGGACGCGATGATCGTTCAAGTAGTGCAGCAGGTCCCCGTCTTCGCGTAGCCGGCAACCGTGGCCAATGCGGTGCGCGCCGCACACGTGAATGGCCTGTGCGATCGACTCCGGACCGTAGGCTTCGCCCGCGTGGATCGTGCAGTTGATGTTGTTGTCGCGCACCAACTGAAACGCTTCACGGTGATGTTTGGCGGGAAAATCCGCCTCCGCGCCGGCCAGATCGAAACCAACGACGCCGCGGCCCTTGTACGCGACGGCGAGCTCGGCCATCTGATACGAGGATTCGGGCGAGATGTTGCGGATCCCACACACGATGACGTTGGCTTTGATGCCGTAGGTTTCGCGGGCGCGCCGTAGCCCGTCCAGCACCGCTTCGACGACTTTGGTCAGCTTCAGGCCGCGCTGCGTGTGCAGCATGGGCGCGTAG
>Ga0105245_10001432_pt1 | contig 21615 bp, 14 predicted proteins | sample KBSM54metaG_FD_81523 | JGI IMG/M metagenome (GOLD analysis project Ga0105245, IMG submission 81523) | Miscanthus rhizosphere microbial communities from Kellogg Biological Station, Michigan, USA - KBS M5-4 metaG | ecosystem: Host-associated > Plants > Roots > Rhizosphere > Soil | place...
CGACTCGGCGCTTCGATCGTCGCGGACTTGAGGTCGCCGTTGATGGCGCGCGCTGTGTATGTAAACGTCGGCATAAGGCCCCTGTGGGACTTCGGCGGTGCAATCGGGCACACGTCGCCCGTGAGCGTGGTGGCCCACTGTGGTGATGACGATTCGCGGAGGGAAAGATTACGGGATGTGGGTGGTGATACTTCTCACCAAACCCACGCGCGCCGGGGCCGGGGAATGCGCAAAAATTCTTTGCAGCATACGGCGGTTTGAGCGGCGCTTTACGGCACAAACGACGCTTGCAAAAGGCGTCTGTAAACGGCGCTGTTTGCCAGCGCCGTTTATGCCGGAAGAGCGTTGTTTACCGACGCCCGCCTGCCGCCGCGGCCATCGCCGGCGACGCCTTCCCGTCGTTCTCCGGCGTGATGCCGATCATGCGCATGAGCTCCGCCGTGTCGTGACTCGCGCGCAGCACTTCGTCGAGCGAGACAGTCTTGCTCATGTAGAGATTGTACAAACCGTCGTTCATCGTCTGCATGCCGTACTTCTTTCCGGACTGCATCATCGAGTAGATCTGGTGGATCTTATCGTCGCGGATCAGCGCGCGAATGGCGGGCGTCACGACCAGGATCTCTGCGGCCATGGCGCGGCCGCGGCCGCCGATCTTGGGCAGCAGCGTCTGCGTGATGATGCCCTCGAGACAGAACGCGAGCTGCGCGCGTACCTGCGACTGCTGGTGGCTGGGGAAGACGTCGATGATACGGTTCACCGCTTCGGCGGCGCTGTTCGTGTGAAGCGTGGCGAAGGCGAGGTGGCCCGTCTCGGCGATCGTGAGACCCGCCTGGATCGTTTCCAGATCTCGCATTTCGCCGATGAGCACGATGTCCGGATCTTGCCGGAGCGCGTACTTGAGCGCCGCCTGAAAGCTCTTTGTGTCGGACCCGACCTCGCGCTGATTGACGATGCACTGCTGGTGCTTGTGAATGAACTCGATCGGATCCTCGATCGTGATCATGTGTCCTTTGACGGACCGGTTGATTCGGTCGAGCATCGCGGCCAGCGTCGTCGATTTTCCGGAGCCCGTGGGCCCGGTGACAAGAATCAAGCCGCGCGGCTTGTCGGAGAGGTCCGCGATGACGCGGGGTAGACCGAGATCCTCGAACGTGCGGATGTTGAAGGGGATCTGACGAATGACCATCGACACGCAGCCGCGCTGCTTGAAGCAGTTGCCGCGGAAGCGCGCCAGGTTCTGGATGCCGAACGAGAAGTCCAGCTCGTCCTCCATCTCGAACCGCTTTTTCTGATTTTCGGTGAGTACCGAATACGCGAGTTGCAGCGTGTCCTTCGGCTGCATCGAGACCTCGATGCTCGAGTTCACGATGTCGCCGTCGACGCGCAGCTTCGGCCGGTCGCCCGCGGTGATGTGCAAGTCGGACGCTCCCTTCTCGATCATCTCCTCGAGAAGAACGCGCAAATTCAAGCCTTGGGAGCCCGACGGAGTCTGGCTAGTAGTTGTGCTCACGAGAGTTGGACGAATAGTGGCGGGGTTCGGTCAATCATTCGGCGGCGGGCGGTCGGCGGTGGGCGATGGTTCCATCGCCCATCGCCCATCCCCCATCCCCATTACGCCGACGTCTCCCTGATCATCTGCTCGGTCGTCGTGATCCCCTTGATCACCTTGAGCCAAGCGTCCATGCGCAACGTGAGCATGCCTTCCTCGATCGCCGCATCGCGGATCTCGGTGGCGCCGACGTTTTGCATGACGAGCTTCCGGATGAGTGGCGTCATCGTCATGACCTCGTAGACGCCTTGTCGTCCCTTCAAACCCGTGCGCTCGCACTTTTCGCAGCCCGCGCCCTTGAAGAAGGCGATCTCTCCGATCTTAGTGTCGAGGCTGAGCTTCTCGAGGAAGGGCGATGCTTCCTTCGTCGCCTTCGTGCGCGTATTCAGAACCGCTTCCTCCGTGAAGTGCAGTTCGCGAAGCGTGGTGTTCTTGGTGACCTTGGCGGCCGCGAACTCCTCGGGACTCGGCTCGTAGCGCGTGCGGCAGTTGTTGCAGATGCGCCGGACGAGTCGCTGAGCGAGCACGAGGTTGAGCGCCGACGCCACGTTGAATGGTTCGAGCCCCATGTCGAGTAGACGCGTCACCGTTTCCGGCGCCGAGTTCGTGTGCAGCGTCGAGAGCACCATGTGGCCGGTGAGCGCCGCCTTGATGGCGATGCTGCCCGTCTCGAGATCTCGAATTTCGCCGACCATGATGATGTTCGGGTCCTGACGGAGGAACGCTTTGAGCGCGGCCGCGAACGTCATGCCGATATCGGTGCGGACGAGCACCTGATTGATGCCGAACAGGTTGTACTCGACGGGGTCCTCGGCGGTCATGATGTTCACGTCCATCGTGTTGACCTTGGACAGCGCCGAGTAGAGCGTCGTCGTCTTACCGGAACCCGTGGGGCCGGTGACGAGCACCATGCCGTACGGGTTCGAGATCGCTTCCATGAGCTCCCGCTCGGCACGCGGCTCGATGCCGAACGCCGAGAGGTCGAACGTAAGGTTGCCCTTGTCGAGAATTCGGAGCACGACCTTCTCGCCGAAAAGCGTGGGCAGCGTCGAGACGCGGTAGTCGATGACGCGATTCCCCATTTTCAGCTTGATGCGGCCGTCCTGCGGCACCCGACGCTCGGCGATGTTGAGCAGCGCCATGATCTTGAAGCGGGAAATCAGCGCCGCCTTGAGCTTGAGCGGCGGCTTCATGACCTCGATCAGGGCGCCGTCGATGCGGTAGCGGACGCGCACCTCGTGCTCGAAGCACTCGAAGTGGATGTCCGATGCGCCTCGACGGACGGCGTCGGTAAGAATGGCGTTGATCAGTTTGACGACGGGCGCGTCTTCCATCTGCGCCTGGAGCGCAGCCTGGTCGATCTCGGCGTCGTCCTCCACGACCTCGACGTCGGCGCCGACTTCCGCTTCCAGCTCGTTGATGGTGTCCATCAGCGACGCCATCTGCGCCTCGTCGGTCGCGCCGAAGACCTTGTCGATCAGCGATCGGACGGTGAACTCGCCGCCGAGGACGGGGAAGATGTCGTACCGCGTGATGAATTTGAGGTCCTCGAGCACCCCGAGCTGCATCGGATCGGCCATCGCGACCGTCAGCGTCCGGCCGTCGCGCTTGACCGGAATGAGGCAATGCTTGCGGGCGATGTCGGCGGGGACGGTCTTCGCGATTTTGGGGTCGATCTCGAACCGGGAGAGATCGACGGCGGGCATCTTGTGCTGCTTGGCCAGCACCTTGGTCAGCTCGACCTCCGGCACCATCCCGAGCTTCACCAGGCAGTAGCCGAGGCGCGCCCCCGTTTGTTTCTGTTCCGAGATCGCCTTGGCCAACTGTTCCCGCGTGATCAGGCCTTCTTTGATGAGAAGGTCGCCGATGCGGTCGGGCGAGGGGGGATTTACTTGCGGAGCGGCCATTGCGGCGGGATCGGGGAGGGGCGGGTGACTCGAACGTGCCCACGTGCGACGACGCTCCACTGACGATCATCCGGGGCCTGTTGGCACGTTCCCCCTGGCGCGTTTGGGGATCAGGCGACAGGTTAAACCCGCAATAGTTCTTTGTGCGAACAATATCCGGCGGGTGCCCTGGTCAGCTCGGCCGCTCGGCAGCTCGGCGCCTCGGGCGAGTAGCCGAGCAGCCGAGTAGCCGAGCAGCCGAGTAGCCGAGTAGCCGAGTAGCCGAGTAGCCGAGTAGCCGAGTAGCCGAGTAGCCGAGTAGCCGAGTAGCCGAGTAGCCGGCTTCCAGCCCGATTCACGCAGCCCCGCACGACCACGTTGCAGGCGCCTTTGTCGATTTTGTCCTTTTGAAGAACAAACTGCGATGGGCCCCACGGCCAAAGGAGATCGCCGCATGACTCGGACGCGCCGCCGAACCTCGAAGCGAGTCCTGACCCGCCTTACCGTTGCCGCGCTGCTCGCCGCGACCGTCAACGCCGCCGGCGCCCAACAGGCGGGCACCGGGAGGATCATCGGGACGATTACCGACCGGACCGCCGGCGCGCCTATTCAAAACGTCAGCGTCACGGTTACCGGATCGGCGCTCGGTGGCCGGACCGGAACGGACGGCAAGTACACCATTGCCGACGTACCGGCGGGCGCGCGACGACTCCATGTCGCCCGCATCGGCTATGCACCGGTCGACCAACAGGTCACGTTGTCGGCCGGACAAATCCTCACGGTGAACGTGTCGCTCTCCGCGGCATCGGTGACGCTCGATCAAATGGTAGTCGTCGGGTACGGAGCCCAGCGCCGTTCCGACCTCACCGGCTCCGTGGCCTCCGTGACGCCGAACGTCGCTCAGACCCCGACGCAGTCGCTCGAGCAAATCCTGGCAGGCGCGGCGCCGGGGGTAATGGTGACGCAGGCGTCGTCGGCACCCGGCGCCGCGTTGTCGATTCGCATACGCGGCGGATCGTCCGTCACGGGCAACAATGAGCCGCTGTATGTCATCGACGGCTTCCCCATCGAGAACGATCCTGACGCGCAGAATCCGAGCGACGGCGGGCGTAATCCCACTGAGCCGCCGCCGCAGGTTCCGTCGAATCCGCTCGCCGCGCTCAACCCGAGCGACATCGAGTCGATCGAGATCCTGAAGGACGCGTCCGCGACGTCGATCTACGGCGCGCGCGGGGCGAACGGCGTCATCATCATCACCACCAAACACGGCCAGTCGGCGCGGCCGCGATTTACGCTCGACAGCTACAGCGGGAGCCAGACCGTAGCGCACCGCTACCACTTGCTCAACGCCCAGGAATTCGCGGCGTTCGCGAACGCCTGGTCGCAGGCGAATGGAACCGCGGTCATCTTCGCCAACCCCGATACGCTGAAAACGACGGACTGGCAGTCCCAGATCTTCCGCACGGCGCCGATGAGCAGCCTTCAGCTCGGCGTGACGGGCGGCGGTTCCGGCACCAACGCGACCCGCTATGGGCTGTCCGGCGGCATCTTCCAGCAACAGGGCGTGGTCATCAACTCATCGTTCCGCCGTGCCTCGCTCCGGGGGAATCTCGATCAGTCGATCGGCGACAAGCTGCGCCTTTCGAGCACGGTCACGCTCAGCCGCGTGAACACGGGTTCCGTGCCGACGGACGGATCACTCAACGCCGGCGCGGGCGCGGTCGGCGCCGCCCTGAACTACTATCCCGTTCTTCCGGTGCGGCAGCCCAACGGCGCCTACACCTTGATTCAGACGAACAATCCGTCGCCGCTCCTCGCGCCGGCTGCGGTTCCCAATCCGGTCTCGCTCGCGGCGGACGTCACCGACAAGCTGGGCGATACACGCGCGCTCGCCAACGCGTCGGCGGAATACGAGATCGTCGGTGGGCTCAAGTTCCGCTCGAGCCTCGGCGCCGATCTCGCCAACCGTTCGCGCGACACCTATTGGCCGAGGACCACACTGCAAGGATCCCAGACTAACGGCTACGCCAAGCGCGGAAAGACGGAGACGACGAACTTCTTGAATGAGAACTTGCTCACGTACAGCAAGGCATTCGGCTCGCTCAACCAGATCGACGCGCTCGCGGGATACAGCCGCCAGCAAAGCGATCTCGTGGCGACCTCGATCCAGAACAGCAACTTCGTGAGCGACATCGACGTGTTCGAGAGCATCGGCTCCGGCACGCAGACGGGCGGTCCGGTCGTGACGTCGGGTCATACCCGATGGACCCTCGCGTCGTATCTCGGACGCTTCAATTACACGCTGGCCAACCGTTACCTCTTCACCGTGACCGGGCGAGAGGACGGCTCATCGCGATTCGGCACGGATCAACAGTGGGGCTTCTTCCCGTCGGCAGCCGTTGGTTGGCGTGTCAGCGAAGAGCCGTTCATGCAGCGTTTCACGAGCATCGAACAGCTCAAACTCCGCGTGTCGACCGGCGTGGCCGGCAACCCGTCGATCCGACCCTATCAATCGATGGCGCACCTTGCGTCGCAGCAGTACACGTTCGGCGGTGCCGTTGTCGGCGGCTACTTCCCCGCGTCGGTTGGAAATCCGAAGCTCGGCTGGGAGTCGACGCACCAAACCGACGTTGGCGTCGACCTCGGCCTCTATGGCGGCCGAGTGAGCTTCACGGGCGACGTCTATCAGAAGAAGACGACGAATCTGTTGCTGGCCGTCAATCTTCCCTTCGAGAGCGGCTTCGGCGCCGCGCTTCAGAACATCGGAGCGGTTCAGAACAACGGGTACGAGCTGGGACTCACGCTCACGATACTCGACGCCAAGCAACACTCACTCGGCTGGACGTCGACGTTCAACTATTCCCACAACAAGAATCGCGTGCTGGATCTGGGCGGGCCCACCACGATCTTTGCGAACAGCGTGAACACCGACCTGAAGCTGCTCGGGTCGCTCATTCAGGTTGGCCAGTCGCTCGGTGCCTTCTACGGGTACATGGCCGACGGCCTGCTTCGCGACTCCGCCGCGGCCGCCGCGTACACCGCGAAGATCAAGCCGATCAGCGGAACGAAGTGGAACGCCGGCGACGTGAAGCTGCTCGACATTGCCGGCAAGCCGGACGCCCTCGGTCGTCCTACCGCGCCCGATGGCATCGTCGACGCGAACGACCGGACGATCATCGGGAATCCGAACCCGAAGTTCAGCGCCGGGTGGATGAACAGCTTCACCCTCGGCCGGTTCCAGTTCTCGTCGTTGATGGACGCGGTGTACGGCAACAAGATCCTCAACATCAACAACGTGCGTCTCGAGGCAGGAAGTCCCGGCACGAACATCATCGCTGATCGGTACCTCGACTCGTGGACGCCCACGAACCAGAGCGCGACGTTCCCGCGCGTCAACTTCACCCCGGGAACGATCGGGTCCGACATCACGAGCGACCTGCTGGAGGATGGATCGTTCCTTCGCCTTCGCAGCGTGACGGTCGGTGTCAAACTGCCCGAGCGCATCCTTTCGCGATACGGCGTGTCGAACGCGCAAGTCTTCGTGACCGGAGCGAATCTCGTCACGTGGACACACTACAGCGGCTTCAACCCGGACGTGAGCAGCGAGGGAATTGGAAACACGAATCGCGGCATCGACGTCGGCTCGTATCCACTCGCCAAGAGCTTCACGCTCGGCATCAACGTTTCCTACTGAGCACGGGAGCTGACCAATATGCACACGCGAACGAAGACCGTTCTCGCGCTCGGCACACTGGCCGTGGCCCTGGCGTGCAACGACAAGCAGTTCCTGACCGAGCAGCCGTTCGACTTCATCGGTCCCTCGAACTTCTACCGGAACGCGGGCGACGCCGTCGCGGCGGTGAACGGCGTCTATGCGGATTTCATCAACAGCACGGGCGATAACTACTACGGGCGTAATCTGGTCATGCTCGTCGAGTTCCCGACCGAGATGTGGACCTCGCGTCTCTCGGCGACCAACGAGCGCTCGCAACCCGACGTCTACGCGATTCCGCTGTCGCACGCCTATGTCCAGTCGATCTGGCAAGCCGCGTACGACGCCGTCAACCGCGCCAACTCGGTCCTCGACCACGTGCCGCAGATCCAGATGGACGACGCGCTGAAGGGCCGCATCATCGGCGAGGCGAAGTTCCTGCGCGCTCTGCACTACTTCAACCTCGTTCGGCTCTGGGGCGGTGTGCCGCTCAAGTTGCACGAAACGCAGGGGCTCGACAGCCTGCAGATCCCGCGCAATACCGCGCAGGAGGTGTACGCGCAGATCGAGCAGGACCTCAAGGACGCGATCACGGCGCTACCCTCGTCGAAGAGTCTGACCGGGTCGGACTACGGGCGCGCCTCTCGCGGCGCGGCCAAGACATTGCTGGCCAAGGTATACCTGCAGCGGGCCGGGACGGGCGTCGGTAGCGCTGCCGACTGGCAGAACGCCCTGACCTTGGCAAAGCAGGTGCAGTCCGACGGCGATTACTCGCTCGTGTCCGATTATAAATCGCTGTTCGATTTCTTCGGCGGTACGGTGAACGAGAAGAACAGCGAGGTAATCTTCACCGTCCAGAATGTGCGCGCGCCGAATATCGGCGGCCGCATCTCGTCGCACATGGCCGCGAACGGCACGACGCCGAACCTTGGCGCCGTGACCAACGGTTCGTTCGAGGCGGAAAGCATCTGGTTCCACACCTTCCGAACGGACGACAAGCGGCGCGACGGAACGTTCATCTTTTCGTGGAACAAGGCGGGTACGACCGTCACGTGGAACGAAGCCTTGTCGGCGCAACCGTACGCGAGCGAGACCCCGTTCCCGCGCAAGTTCCTGGACCTTCAGATGACGCAGACGGGAGCCGAGGAGCCGGACTACATCATCCTTCGTTACGCCGAAGTGCTTCTCATGATCGCCGAAGCGGCGAACGAGGTGGGCAGCGGTCCAACGGCGGAAGCGTACGCCGCGGTCAACGCGATACGCGCACGAGCCGGCATCCCGAACATGACGCCCGGCCTGAGCCACGATCTGTTCCGCGACTCGGTCTTCAACGAGCGCCGGTGGGAGCTTTCGCTCGAGGGACCCAACGGCTACTTCGACAGTCAGCGGAATTGGGCGTGGTCGAAGGCGCGGATCGAAGCCAGTATGGCGCGTGGGAAATCGTCGACGAGCAAATTCCCGAAGGCCAACAATGGGCCGATCCCGGACAAGTACAAGCTGATGCCGATCCCGCAGCGGGCGATCGATCTCAATCCGAAGTTGACGCAGAACCCTGGGTGGTGAGCCGAGCCGTCAGCGAGAGGCTCAGCCCACTATTTCACTTCGCGGCCGCCGCGCCGATCGTCGGCCACAAACCGTCCGACGTACGGCATCTTCACCGCGGCGAGCGTCGCCGAATCGAGTGTCGCGTTAGACGCAATCACGGCGTTCCTCGAAAGAAGGAACGCCGTGACCGCATAGACCTGATCGTCGGTGAGTGAGCCGGGTTGGAGCTGCGGCATAGCACGGCGCACATAGTCGAACAGGCTCGTTGCGTACGGCCAGTAGTTCCCGATTGTCCGTACGAGCCGAGGGTCTCGCGCGAACGGGAATCCCTCGGCGATGGAGTCACGGCCGATCAGTCGCGGGTATGTCGGAAGCTGTCCTTGGCCTTCAGGCCCATGGCACGACGCGCACTTCGCGGCGTAGAGCGACGCGCCTTCAGCAACGCTGCCGTGACCCGGCGGCAGTCCGGCGCCATCCGGCCCTACGTCAACGTCGCGCGTTGCGATCTCGGCACTCGTTGCCGGCCGACCGAGTCCGTAATGCTCCGTAGCCGCGTCGCGGGTTGCTTTGTCGCGGCAGCCCAACGCCCCGGTCAATACAATGGCCGGCAAGACCAAATGCCGAATCACGTATCGCCGCGGAAAAACACCCGCCCGTTCGACATCACCCGCCAACCGTAGATCGGATTGTAGTGATACAGAGTGCCGATGCCTCGCGCCCGAATGAGCTCGGCGCGCGTTGGCTGGACGTAGCCCGTTTCGTCGGTGGCGCGACTCAGCAGCACTGCCTCGGAACCGTCCCATCGCCACATCGTCGTGAACCGCGCGTGCGCCTTGCTGACAACGGGCTCTTGCAGCGTGGCATCATGCCACGATAATCCGCCGTCGCTGCTCACCTCGACGCGTGCGATCTTGCCACGCCCGCTCCATGCGAGGCCGCTGATGGCACGCCATCCCGGCGTAAGCGTCTCCGGATATGCAGGCGTCGTGATGATCGACTTGGCGTCCATGACGAAACTGAACTGCCGCGCGGTTCCGTTCGCGAGCGGGTCTGTGTAGGTGGCCGTTTCCCACCGCGTCATCCACGGCCGAGTGCCGAGCTCGAGCCGGCGGAGCCATTTGACGTTCGTGCTCCCTTCCCATCCAGGCAGCACCAAGCGCATGGGAAAACCCTGCGACGGGCGAAGCGGCTCACCATTCTGCGCCCAGGCCAACAGCGCGTCGTCCATCACCTTCTCGATAGGAATGCTCCGCGCGAACAAGCAGGAATCGCCGCCCTCAGCGAGGATCCATTTCGCGCGCGAGGAGATGCCGGCTTCGGCCAGCAACACGCGCAGCGACACACCGGTCCATTCCGTGTTCGCGGTCATGCCCGCGACTTGTTGCGGGGTGAGTCCCGGATCCGGTTTGCCGAACGTGCCGCCGCCCCACGCCAAGCTGCCGTTGCCCGCGCACTCGATCGCACAGACGCGCACCACGCGCGGAAACCGCTTGATGTCCGCGAGCGTAAAAAGCAACGGCCGTCGAACGAGCCCGTGTACGAGCAAACTGTGACGGGCTGGATCGATCGCCGGCACCCCGCCGTGATTCACCTCGAAGTGAAGGTCCGATGGGGTGATCGTCCCGGTGAGGTCTTGCAGCGGCGTGAACGAGCTGCCGGCAATCGCCCCGGTCGGAGCGCGAGCGGCATTAACGAACTGTGAACGCGATCCGACCGCGATGGTCGGCGCGCCGGGTGCCTTTGTCGGGTCCTGCGGTGCAGAGACCTGCGACGTCATGGAGCACCCGGCGTTCGACCAATCATCAACAGCGCGTCAGCGTAACACCGGTCGGGCAGGCGTCCCACGTCGCCTTCGGCGCGCTTCCTGATCCGCCGCCGCCATAGGTGTAGATCGGCAACTGCTGGATCTCGAGCTCGCGGCCCGGAATGGGGAACATGACGAAAGAATTCTCGGTCAGCGTGTTCCATCCGCGTGCATCGAGGTACGCGACCTGACCGTCGACCCCCGCTCCTTCGATGCGCTTCTCGTAGCGGAGGGCGTCCCAAAGACTGCCGCACGCGCCCGTCGTCTTGCGTGGGACGCAACCCGCGACGTTTGGCGGGCCGCTGACGTCCAGGGCCGGCAGCTTCCCGTTTGCGACTCGGGTTTTGTTGATGAGCGGAACCGCCTCGCTCGCCCGATTGAGGCGGATGAGCCCTTCGGCCTTGAGCATATCCATTTCCGTTCGCCCAATCGCGGCCAGAGGCCCGTTCTGGTACGAGGTGCCGGCGCCGTACCGGATATAGTAATAATAAGATTGTAAATACGTGCCGCGGGTCGGGTTGTAGAAGCTGATGGTCGTATTGTAGTTGAAGTAGCTCCCCGTCGAGACGCCGTCGGCGCCGACGATGCGGCGGTCCTGTGTCCGGAGCTGGAACGCCACCCGATTCGCGACCGGAGTAGCCACCCAGTTCTTCCATGCGTCGGTGGAGTCGGCCGGCCCCACGAGCCAACCGCTGCCGCGCATGTAGTCACCGGGAACCGTGCGAACCCGCGCCGCGATCTGCTTGTACGAATCCGACAGGGTGGTCGGCGAGCCGATCGGGGCGAAGTCGGTCGTAATGCCGGCGTCGACGTTCGCGATGACGTCTGTCCAGTTCACGGCCGCGCGCTCTGCCGGGGTCCGCGCCATGTACGCCTCGAAGCGCGCGATGTACGTATGGGCAAGCCGCGACAAATCGGTATTCGTGACCGTCAGGCCCGGGATCCAGCCGGCGTTCGGCAGGCTGAACTTGGCCGTGTCCGAGATGGCGATGGATTGCTTGAGCATGCCGATCGCCGCCGTGATCACCGTGTCGTACCGCGCGTAGTGCGGGACGACGAGCGTGTCGACGTCGGTTTTTTCGTCGATGATCACGGCGCGATCCCACAGGAGACCCAAGTAGCCATGCGCCACACCCTGCATGAACTTGGCGAACGCACGCGCGCGGCTGTTGTTCGCGCCGTCGGGTCCGATCTTGATGCCGCGATCGAGTGCCTGGAGCCCGTCGTTGGCCAGTGAAATGACGCCGTAGAGGTTGAGCCACGTCGTCGAGGAGACGCCGGCGTAGGTGTACGAGGAATTGTTGTTCCACGCCGGGCGCGGCTCCAGACCGTTCGGCTGTCCCCCGAAGCAGAGAAAGGGCGTGCTGAATTCGTACGCCATCTCGCTCAGCATGATCGTCGGCGTGGTGCCGTAGACGTTCGGCCAGAATCGCTGGAACGTGCCGGCGATGAGACCCTCCACGTCGCCCGGTGTGTTCGTTGCGCGCACCCGATCCGGGTTGTTGTTGTTGGTGACCGTGAGGTCCATGCAAGACAGCGAAGCGGCGAGCGTCATGGCGCCTCCCACCCACGCCAAGCGACGCACCGTCGACCGCAGTGTCATAAGCACTGTGCTCTTGAGTGTCATCGGAAGCTCCGCCGTCAGAATTGAATTTGAAGGACACCGCTGAAGTTGCGGTATCGCGGATAGTCGTAGCTGTCCAGCCGGTTCGTGATACTGCCGACCTCGGGATCGTATCCCTTGTAGTTCGTCCACGTCTTGAGATTCCGGCCGACAACCGAGACAGAGGCGCTCATGCCGCGACGGCCCGGAAGGCGTGAGAGAAGCCGTTGCGGTAACTGATACCGCACCGACATCTCGCGGATCTTCACGAATCCGCCTGGCTCCACGAACCAGTCCTCGATGGCGTTGCCGTTGTAGATGAGCGCGTAGTAGTCGACCGTCTTCTTCAACGAGTCGGGCTTGCCCGCTTGGTCCACCTCGGCCGTGCGGTTGTACTGCATGCTGCGCTGGTGGTTCTGATCGTAGACGTCGCCGCCGAGCTGCGAATCGAGAAGGCCATAGAACTGGAAGCCGCGCCACTGCACGCTGTTCGAGATTCCATAGTGGAGACGCGGGTTGCCGCTGCCGATCTTGACGACGGATTGTTGGCCCGTCGAGTCGAGGAGAATGATCGGCATGCCCCACGGGTAGTTCACGCCATTGCTCGCGACAGTCGTGCCCCAGCAGGACGACGTATGCGTCGCGCCGCAGCTGTTGCGGTTGTACCAATGGCTGCCGTCGCCGACGGCGACGACCAAGCCGTCATCGTTCACCTCGAACCATGACTCGTGGCCCTTCTGCGCCGTGGGGAGCTGCCCAATGGAGTGCACGAACGCGTTGCCGTACATCGTGCTGAGGTCCTCGCCCTCGCACCGGTACGAAATCGTCGCCGTACGCACGCATGCTCGGCCGTACTCCGAGATGTGATGGCGCGAGCGATCGGCCGTGATCCCGAGCCGCCAGGTCGTCGAGCCGCGACGGTACATCTGCGCCTCGAACGTCGCCTCGAGGGTCGAACCGACCATGGTGCCGGCGTTCTGCCATTGTGTCGTGAAGCCGATCGCGCCGGGGAGCGGAACCGCGACCAGCTCGTCGGTCGTGCGATTGTCGGCGCGCGTCAGCTGCAGCGAGAACCGATTATCGAACACCATGTCCAGCCCGTACTCGCGCTCGTGCGCCGTCTCCGGCTTGAGGAAGCGGTTGCCGAGTGTCGACTTGGCGAGCGTGCCGTTGGAGCTGACGGTGTACGTCTCGAACTGATCGGCGAACGATGGCCGAGTGCCGGCCGTGCCCTGAGACAGGCGCAGCTTGAACTCGTTCACGCGCTTGAACGGCCACCATTCTTCCTGCGCCATGCGATAGGCGCCGCTCGCCCGATAATACGTGTGCCACTGCTCGCCCGGTCCGAAGAGCGAGCTCGCATCGCGCCGCACGAGCGCGTCGCCAATCAGCTTTCCGTTGTAGTCCAATCCAGCGGTGAGGAAGTAACCTTCGGCTCGAATGTCCGTTTGCGACGAGGAGCTGTTCCGAGAGAGCGCGGCATCGATTCGCGGAACACCGCTCACGGCGAAGTTGGTTCCGTCGGCCTCCTGACTCACGTTGCTCTGGCGTTCGATGACGACGCGGGCCGTCGTGCGACCCGTCAAGTTCTTGAAATCCTTGAGCAGGCTTACGCTGCCCGAGGCGTTGAGGGCGCTCGTGTACGCGTCGGTGAGCGTGAGCGACCCCGGTCCACCGGTCGCCTGGGCCTCCGACTTGAGTCCGCGATCGAGCCATGTCGATCCGTTTGCGTCGGCGCGATCGTAGCTGGCGTTCGCGTCCGCCGACAACCAGCTCAGCGGCGTGTAGCGGAAATCCATCGCGCCTAACGTCCGAATGCGTTCCGTGGAGCTCTTTTGTGCCTCGGCCGTGTAGAGAGGGCTCGGATGTATGCCCAGCGGATCCGGCTGGAAGATGTATTTCGTGCCGTCGGGATCCTTCTGCAGCATGTCGACGTCCGGCGCCATGGACGTGAGCCAGAAGAACGCGTTCCCGTCGATCTCCTCGCGATTCGACCGCGCGTGATACCCGCTGATCGAAAACTGCATGTCGTCGCGCGGCCGGTGGTCGAGGTTGATGCGCACGTCCGTGCGATCGTACCCACCGTGGTCCCGCAGCACCCCATCCTGACGCTGATGCGACAAGGTGGTGAGAAAATTCGTCTTCTCACCGTTCTGAGCAATCGAGATCGAGTTCGTGCTCGTGTTCCCCGGATGAAAGAGCGACTTGACGGGGTTGAAGATCGGCACGGCGTACGGGACATCCTGAAAGCGCTCGGCCGCGGGCCGCGCAATACGAGCGTCGCGCGTCACGACCTTTCCGGTCGCGTCTACGTACTCGCCCTTGGCATTCGTCGCGTAGAAGTGGTATTGCGCTCGAGGCATGTCGTAGTCCAACGAGCTGCCGCCGAACTCCGAGCGAACGGTGAACTGCGTTTGACCCAACGAAAGCCCGTTGCCGCGAGAGGTCTTGATCTGAATGACGCCGCTCGCGGCTCGCGATCCGTAGAGCGACGCCGCGGCGGCGCCCTTTACGACCTCGACGCTCTCAATGTCCAGCGAATTGAGATCCGCCGAGCTCGAAGAGAGGATCACGCCGTCCACGACGAGCAGCGGCGAGTTGCTCTTACTGATGCTGCTCGGCGTACGCAGCTGGATATCGACGCCGTCGCCCGGTTGTGCGGGCGAGAGGACGGTGACACCGGCGACCTTTCCCTCGATCGCGGCTATCGCGTTCAAGGGCGGCACCGGAATGTCTTCCTGCGTCACGCGTCCAACGGTGAATGGCACTTTCGTACCGGCAGTCGGGTCGACGACACCGGTGATCACCGTTTCCTCGAGGTGGAGCGCCGTCCCCTGAAGCTTGAAGTCGACGGTCGTTGCTTGTCCGGCCGTGACGACCACACCCGCGCGCCGGCCGGCGATGTAGCCGAGTCGTCGCGCCTCCACGGTGTACGTGCCGGGCTGCAATGTGACGACGTAGCGGCCTTCACTCGCACTCACACCACCGGCCGTCGAGCCGACGATCGTGATGCTCACTCCAGAGAGTGGGAACCCGCCGGCCGAATCCGCCACCGTGCCGGTAATACGGCCCGTCTGTGCACGAGCGACGGCGAACGCCGTCGTGAGGAGAAGCAACGCCTTCGTCGTGGCGGACGAGGTGCTGTACAACGCACGTGCGCCGTTCATTGCAGTCTGACCTCCGCCGGGATGGTTCGCCGGAGTTTCCCGTTTCGTGGTGCTTCGGAAACGCGGCGTGAGTAGGAGAAGCGAGGTGACTTCGCGGCGAACGTACACACGATTTGGAAATCGCGGAAGGAGCGAAAACCGGACGAGCGCGCGTGCTCAGTCGAAAGATTTACGCGTCATGTATTTCGTCGGCGACAACATCCGTCGCCTGGCCGAGAACGTCCGTCTCAGCCTCCAAGAACCACGGTTGCGAGGTCTTGAAAGGATTTCACCTCGCAGTCCGCATTTTGAACGACGGCGCTGCGCGCGATGAATCCGGTGAATGCGGCGAACGAATCGACCACGGGACGCATCGCGAGGTCAGTATGGCCGTCACCGACAGCGAGGGCCGGACGTGGGAGGGCGAGCGTTGCGACCACGACGCCCTTCCCGGCCGACGTCGTGAGCGGCGATGACGAGTCAAAGGCCCTGTAGTTACCCGCCGCATCGAACTCGACGTCCACCGCATGCAGATCCGCCGCGTATACGCCGAGTTGTCGCGACAATGGTTGCAGCGCCTGTCGAATGCCGCCGCTCACCAGCGCAATTGCCACTCCAGCCTGACGGAAGGCCGCTATCGTCTCCTGGCAATCCGTCGCCATCGCGGCGATGTACGCCTGTGACAGCGCGTCGATCTCAGCACGCGTCGGCTGGATGAGGGCCAGCCGCTGGCCGTAGACCTCCTCGAGCGGAATCGCGCCGCGCATCGCATCGGCGGTGACGCGCGCGACGTTCGTCGCGATGTCGCCACCGCGACGGCGCGCGAGCCAATCGATTCCCTCGATCCCCGAAACGGTCGAATCCACATCCAGCACGACGCTGGCGAAGCGTGGCTTCGTCATTCGAAAAGGTCGGCGTCCTGCCCGTCGCCTTCGATCACCGTCGCCGATCGCACCGACGCCACCTCGAGCAACCGGCGTCGCACCTGCTCGCTCACCGTTCCATCCACCGAGATCGCGGCCAGCGCTTCCCCATCCTGCGTCATGCGCGCCTGATGATACTCGGCGATGTTGATGCCCGCGCTTCCCGATACGGTTCCGACCTCGCCGATGACTCCAGGGATTCCGACACCCGCGCGTCCGATCACCTGGAGCCGCTTGGCATCGCGCAGCAGCTCGGCGGGAAGTCGAGTGGCGCTGCGGCCGACGAACGCGTCGTACTCGCCGATCTCGCCGCGCAGCTCCTGCCACGGTCGAGTCGGCCGCTCGTCCACCACGAGAGAAGGCTCGGCGCGCAAGAGCTCCACGCCGCGCGGATGGACCTCGTCGGTGGCGAGAACGCGGAACCGAGTCATCGGGAGTTAGCTGCGTCGTCCGTTCGTCGATGGTTCTCCGGAATCGGGTTGGAAGAAACACGAGCGCCGACCGTTCGGGAAGCCTGGGAGCGGGCTTCCACCATGAGCGAAGTTTTGGCAACGATTCATGGATGGAACCGTGCGCATCGGAATACTTGGTACCGGCGTCGTCGGACAGACCATTGGCGGCAAGCTCGCCGACCTCGGGCACGACGTGAAGCTAGGATCGCGAACCGCGACGAACGAGAAAGCCGCAAAGTGGGTCGCGCAGCATGGCTCGCACGCAAGTCAGGGCACCTTTGCCGACGCAGCCTCGTTCGGTGAGATCGTGTTCAACTGTACGTCGGGCATGGTATCGCTCGAAGCGCTGCACAGCGCCGGCGCCGCCAACCTCGCGGGGAAAGTGCTCGTCGACGTCTCCAATCCGCTCGACTTCTCGCACGGCATGCCGCCCACGCTCTCCGTCTGCAATTCGGATTCGATCGCCGAGCAGATTCAGCGGGCGTTTCCGGACGCGAAGGTCGTGAAGACCCTCAACACGACGAACGCCGCCGTCATGGTGAACCCGTCCGTGGTGCCCGGCGATCACGACATCTTCGTTAGCGGCAACGAAGCCGGCGCCAAATCCCAGGTCAGCGAGCTGCTACGCTCGTTCGGCTGGAAGACCATCATCGACTTGGGAGACATTTCGTCGGCGCGTGGGGTGGAGATGCTGCTTCCGATCTGGCTCCGGCTGATGGGAACGTTCAAGACCGCCACGTTCAACTTTCACGTCGCGCGTGGTTAAAGGGTCGTCGTCTAAGTCCCGCGGCGTCTGGGTCGTCGCTTCTTGATTATCGAATCCGACACGCTCGGCTGAACGAAGGTGCCTGAGAAGGTGATCAAGGTGTCGATGCGCTTGAGAAAGCCGTTGCCGACGCCGATCACCCGTCGAAGGCCGTCCGCAGTCGTGAACGGCCCGCGCGTCATGCGGTCTGTGACAATCCGCTTCGCCATCAGCGGCGTCACGCCAGGCAGGGAATCGATCTGGGCTGCCGACGCGACGTCCATGTCGAGTCGGTTGCCCACATAGCCTCTGCGATCCAGCGGGCCTACGGGGGGGGGCCTTCGGCGGCGACCGGTGTCCGCCTCCGCCGCCGCCGCCGCTCGTGCGGGTTTTCGCGCGCTCGTCGACCGTGCCGTTCTCTTTTTCGCGGAGCGGGACGTTTGGAGCGCGGAGTCGGACGATCGAATCTGTCGATCGAGTGCAGGGTGTGACGACGCTTGGGCGGGACCACCGGCGGCGCGCACCACACGCACCCCCGCACCCAACACGGCCACTGCACCAAAGAACACGAGCGCCTTTTGATCAGCACGGAGTGACATGGCCCGAAACTATCGATCCTCCACACATCACTATCATCGTTCGGCCGCACCTCGTACCAAAACCGCAATTGGGGTCAGACTCCAATTCGACAATGGGTCAGACTCCAATTCGGTTTTCGGAGCCACACGGGCTCGGCCGGTCTATTGCAGGGGTAAAGCGTCGTAAGTAAGCGGTAAGGCACGGTGACCGCCCTCATATTGGACGGTTATCGTTAGTGAGCCCTCCAGCACAAGGATCGTCCATGCAGTCGTCGCGTCTTCTCATCGCCGCGTTAGCCGCAGTCGCGTGCGGTGCACCTTCTTCCGTCGCCACTTCGCCGGCGCCCACGCCGTCACCGGCAACCAGCGCTCCGGCTGCCGCGACGCCCCGTCCGAATGCGCCGTCGTCGACCGTGCCACGCGTCGCGTTGCCCGAGGCGCCGAGGAACTGGCAGCTGTTGGACGAGACCGTGGACCACGTGCCCGGGATCAGTGTCGAGCGGGCGATGACCCAGCTGCTCGCGGGAAAGGCGCCAAAGCAGACGGTGCTCGTCGCGATCATCGACAACGGTATCGATACGTCGCACGCCGATTTGCGCGCCAACCTCTGGGTGAATCCGAAGGAAGTCGGCGGCAACGGAAAGGACAACGACAACAACGGCTTCGCCGGCGACGTGCACGGCTGGAATTTCATCGGCGGTAAAGATGGCCAGGACGTGCATTGGGACACGTTCGAGGTGACGCGAGAATACGCCCGCTGCCACAACAAGGCGGCGGCGAGCGGCATTCCGCCGATCACCGACGCGGCGCGATGTCGTCAGGTAGACTCGGACTACGACAAGCAGCGTAAGGAGCTCGAGGAAAACGTCCGCAATTACCGCCAGGCCCGCGACATCTATCAGCAGATTCTCCCGGTGCTGGCCAACGCCGCCCACGTCAGCGCGGACTCGCTCACGCCGGAACGCGTGCGCATGACGTCGCCGGCGAATCCGGTGGTCGGCCAGGCACGACAGATCTATCTCGACCTCACGTCGCAGGGCGCGACGCCGTCGGTGATCGAAGACGGCTTCAAGTCGCTCGACGGGCAGCTCAAGTATTCTCTGAACCCCGACTACAACCCGCGCACGATCGTCGGCGACAACTATGCTGATCCGTCCGAGCACCGCTACGGAAACGCCGACGTGATGGGGCAGGACGCGAAGCACGGAACGCACGTTGCCGGGATCATCGGCGCCGTCCGCGGCAATGGGCTCGGCGTCGACGGCATCGCGCCGGCCGTGAAGTTCATGATGATTCGCACCGTTCCGGATGGCGATGAGCGCGACAAGGACGTCGCCAACGCGATCCGCTACGCCGCGGACAACGGCGCGCGCATCATCAGCATGAGCTTTGGAAAGGCGTATTCGCCGTTCAAAGGCGCGGTGGACGAGGCCGTGAAATACGCCGATTCAAAGGGCGTGCTGATGATCCATGCCGCCGGCAACGACGGCCAGGACCTGAGCAAAAAGCCAAGCTTCCCCTCGCCGGCATATCAGTCCGGTGGCAAGCCGAATCTCTGGATCGAGGTTGGGGCATCGTCGTGGAAAGGTGGCGACAGCCTCGCGGCGAATTTCTCCAACTACGGGCAGCAGCAGGTGGACGTCTTTGCCCCGGGCGTCGACATCCTCTCGACGGTGCCGGGCAATCAGTACGAGAAGGACAGCGGCACGAGCATGGCGGCGCCGGTCGTGAGCGGACTCGCCGCGCTCATTATGGATTACTATCCGAACTTGACGCCCTCCGACGTGCGCCGGATCATTCTGGCGTCGGTAAACAACTACTCCAGTCAGATGGTCGTTCGGCCCGGCCCGGCGGGTCAGGCGGAAAAGGTACCGTTCGGAACTCTTTCGATCACCGGCGGTATCGTGAACGCCTACAACGCGCTCAAAATGGCTGAAGAAGTCAGCAACGGGAAACCGAAGCCGTAGCGATGCGACGAGCGCTCGTCGCACTCTGCATCGCAGGGGGGCTCAATGCGGTGAGCGTCGCGGCCGCGCAGAATCCGGCACAGCCGGCGCTGCCGCCCGCGACGATGGCGGGTGTTGTCCGGGATTCAACCGGTGCACCGATCGCTGACGCCGAAGTCGTCGTGCGCGAGCTGACACAAGGAACACGCACGAACGCGCGCGGCGAGTTCACGCTGCGCGATGTATCACCCGGCGCCTATCAGGTGTGGTTCCGTCGGCTCGGCTACCGAAGCATCGATTACAACTGGGATGCGCGGCCGGGCGAGCGCACGGAAGTCACAGTGGTCCTCCACGCGATCCCGCGAACGCTCGATCCTGTCGTCGTGCGCGCCGAGGAAGACCGCCGGCTCAAGGGGTCGTCATCCATTCTCGGCATCGTGGTCGATTCGGCAGGAACGCCGATTGAGGAAGCTGAGGTGCAGCTCGTCGGCGCGAACCGCCTCGGTGTCACTCGACCGAACGGCGGCTTTCTCTTCCGTCCGTTGCCGGTGGGGCAATATCTGATTCGCGTGCGCAAGCTCGGATACGTCCCGACGAACATGACGCTCAATCTCGTCGATCACGACGATCGCGAAGTGATCATCAAGATGCGGGGCCTCCCGGTGAAGCTCGACGCGATGGTGATCGCCGAACGGAGCGGCTACGCGCCGGACGACCACGCCCTCGAGGACCTCGACAAGCGTCTCCGCTGGCAGAGTTCCTTCAGGACCGTCGTCGCTGGTCGCGATCAACTCGAGAAATTCGGGACGATGGGCATGGACCAGGCGATGGCCGCGCTTGGCGGCGCCGGGGCGATTCAGGTCGGCGAGCGCATGGCGCAAGCAAAGATCCAGCCTCGCTTCGGTCCGCGCGAACCGATGGCAAAGACAGCCTTTCCCGATGCTTGCATTTTGCTCAACGGCAAGACGCAGCTGCATCAACCGCTCGCCACGTTCAGCGCCGCGCAAGTCGAGATGCTCGAGGTCTACCCGCCCCAAACCGAGATAACGGGAACGGTCGCGGACAAGATGCGCAGTCCTGAGTGTCGAGCACTGAGCTTGTTCGAGCACCCGACGTATTTCGTGATTTGGCTGCGCTCGAGCCGCTGAGCCGCGCTCACTTCACCAGCGTCACCGCGACGTCGCCGATCGTCTGCAGACTCTTCGCCGACAACTTGTCGAAGGTGTCCTGCATCGTGTGATGGTAGTTCGGATTCGCGTTCGCGAACGGATCGCTCTGCGCCACGGGACCGTATTGCAGGTCGATGACGTCGATCACGTGATAGCCCTTGTTCAGAAAGGGCACGTGATCGTCGGTGATCGCGAGACCGACCTGACTGCGAAAGACGCTCCCATATCCAAGCTCCACGGCCGTCTCCCACACGCGTCGCACCACCTCCGGCGCCCGCTGCACCGAGTTCGCTTCCTGATAGATCTGTAAGTCTGCGTCGCCGATCATGTCGAACAAGACGCCGTAGAGCGGCTTGTAGTCCGGCGACGGTGGATTCGCCGCGAAGTACTGCGAGCCGAAAAGGGCGTCGGGATAGCCGCCACTCTGGTCGGCCTCGAAGTTTCCCCAGTCCTCACCGTCGACGAACAGCAGATCGACGCCCACCGAGGGTGGCGTCTTTTTGAACACGTCGCCGAGCGCCATGAACAGGCCGACGCCCGACGCGCCGTCGTTCGCG
>Ga0105245_10001433_pt1 | contig 21608 bp, 22 predicted proteins | sample KBSM54metaG_FD_81523 | JGI IMG/M metagenome (GOLD analysis project Ga0105245, IMG submission 81523) | Miscanthus rhizosphere microbial communities from Kellogg Biological Station, Michigan, USA - KBS M5-4 metaG | ecosystem: Host-associated > Plants > Roots > Rhizosphere > Soil | place...
GCCGACGGCATCCGGCCGAGCAGCGCCGACACCTCCGAGCCCGCCTGGGTGAAGCGGAAGATGTTGTCGATGAAGAGGAGGACGTCGCGGCCCTCCTCGTCGCGGAAGTATTCGGCCATCGTCAGGCCGGTGAGCGCGACCCGCTGCCGCGCGCCCGGGGGCTCATTCATCTGGCCGAACGCGAACGCGGTCTTGGCGAGGACACCCGACTCCGTCATCTCGTGGATGAGGTCGTTGCCCTCGCGGCTGCGCTCGCCGACCCCGGCGAACACCGAGTAGCCGGAGTGCTCCTGGGCGACGTTCCGGATCAGCTCCTGGATGATGACGGTCTTGCCGACGCCTGCACCGCCGAAGATTCCGACCTTGCCGCCCTTCTTGAACGGGCAGATCAGGTCGATGATCTTGAGCCCGGTCTCGAAGACCTCGACCTCGGTCGACTGCTCGTCGAACGGCGGCGCCTGGCGGTGGATCGGCAGGGTGGTCGTGACGTCGACCGGGCCCTTGTTGTCGATCGGGCGGCCGAGGACGTCGAAGACGCGTCCGAGCGTCGCCTCACCGACGGGCACCGTGATCGGCGCGCCGGTATCGCGCACCTCGACGCCGCGGGCGAGGCCATCGGTCGTGGTCATCGCCACGGACCGGACCCAGTTGTTGCCGAGGTGCTGCTGCACCTCGCACACGAGCGAGTCCTGTCCTTCGCGCTGGATCTCGACGGCGTTCAGGATCGACGGGAGCTTTCCGGCGGGGAACTCGATGTCCACGACGGGGCCCGTGATCTGGATGACCCGACCGTTGGCGGTCGGTGTGGCGGTGGCCATAGGGTCGAAGCCTCCTGCGTCGGTATGCGTCAGCGGGCGTTGGCGCCCGACGCGATCTCGATCATCTCGCGGGTGATATTGGACTGGCGGACCTTGTTGTAGGAGAGGGTCAGGTCCTCGATGAGCTCTTCTGCATTGTCGGTCGCGTTCTTCATCGCGACCATCCGGCTCGACTCCTCGCTCGCCTTCGCTTCGAGGACGGCCTGGAACAAGCGGGTCGCGACGTAGCGCGGCAGCAGCTGGGTCAGGACGGTCGCGGCATCGGGTTCGAAGATGAACTGGTTGCCGGGGATCCCCTCGGTATCTTCCGACGGCTTGATCGGCAAGAGCTGGAACAGCTCGGGACGCTGGCTCAGGGTGGTCACGAACCGGCTGTAGACGATGTCCACGCGATCGACCTTCCCCTCGAGGAAGTCGTCGGTGATGAGGCGCGCGAGCGGGATCACATCGGCGAATGAGGGGCGGTCGCCGAAACCGGCGAAATGGGCCTCCATCGGCACGCCGGCGCGGCGCATCGCATCTCGCCCCTTGCGACCGACCGTCACGACCGCGAGATCGCCCTTCGATTCCGTGATGTCGCGCGCGGCGAATCGGATCGTGTTCGTGTTCAGCGGACCGGCGAGACCGCGATCGGTGGTCACCAGCACGATCAGCCGCTTGCCACCGTCGCGCTCGGCGAGCAGCGGGTGGTCCTCCGCGCTGAGGACGGTAGCCAGGTCGGCGAGCACCTCATCGATCACGTCGCTGTAGGGACGCGCGGCCAGCGTCGCGTCCTGGGCACGCTTCAGCTTCGACGCAGCGACGAACTGCATCGCTCGGGTGATCTGCTTGATATTCCGGACGGCGCCGATGCGCCGCCGGATATCACGCTGACTGGCCACGTGCCGCTACTACCTCGTGCGTCCGGCGTCGGTCAAGCGAGGAACGCCTTCCGGAACTCGTCGACGCCCTCGTCGAGGGCTTTCTTGAGCTCGTCGGTCAGGTTCTTGGTGTCGCCCAGCTCCTTGAGGACATCGGGGCGCTCCGTCTCGAGGAACCGGTAGAACTGGCTCTCGAACTCGCGGACGCGAGGCGTCGGGACGTCATCGAGCTTCCCGGTGGTCGCGACGTAGAGGATGGCGACCTGCTTCTCGACAGGAAGCGGCGCGTACTGTGGCTGCTTCACGATCTCCGACAGCTTCTCGCCTCGGGTCAGCTGGTCGCGCGTCGCCTTGTCGAGGTCCGACGCGAACTGCGCGAAGGCAGCCAGCGCGCGGTACTGCGCCAGGTCGAGCTTGAGCGGCGCCGCGACCGACTTCATCGCCTTGGTCTGGGCGGCCGAGCCGACGCGTGACACGGAGATACCGATGTTCAAGGCGGGTCGCTGACCGGCGTTGAAGAGGTCGGTCTCGAGGAAGATCTGGCCGTCGGTGATCGAGATGACGTTGGTCGGGATGTAGGCCGACACGTCACCGGCCTGCGTCTCGATGATCGGCAATGCCGTCAGCGACCCGCCGCCGTTGTCCTCGTTGAGTCGGGCGGCCCGTTCGAGCAGCCGGCTGTGGAGGTAGAAGACGTCGCCCGGGTAAGCCTCGCGGCCGGGCGGGCGGCGAAGGAGCAGCGCCATCTCGCGGTACGCCCAGGCGTGCTTCGACAGATCGTCATAGACACACAGCGCGTCCTTCACGAGACCCTGGCCGGCGACTTCGACGCCGTTCTCCATGACCTCCTCGCCCATCGCTGCACCCGAGTACGGGGCGAGGTACTGGAGCGGAGCGGGGTCCTCGGCACCGGCCACGACGACGATCGTGTGGTCCATGGCGCCGTTCTCCTCGAGGACGGCAACGGTGTTCGCGACGGTCGAAAGCTTCTGACCGATCGCCACGTAGATGCAGACGAGGCCTTTGCCCTTCTGGTTGATGATCGCGTCGATCGCGAGTGCGGTCTTCCCGGTCTGGCGGTCACCGATGATCAGCTCGCGCTGGCCACGACCGATCGGGATGAGCGCGTCGATCGCCTTGATACCGGTCTGGACCGGCGTGTCGACCGACTGGCGCACGATGACGCCGGGAGCGATGCGCTCGACCGGCCGAGAGGCCTTGGTCTCGATGGGTCCCTTGTCGTCGAGCGGACGGCCGAGCGCGTCGACGACACGACCGAGTAGCGCCGACCCGACCGGGACCTCGACGACGCGGCCCGTGGTCTTGACCGTGTCGCCTTCCTTGATCGCCGAGGCGTTGCCGAGGATGACCGCGCCGACCGTCTCCTCCTCGAGGTTGAGGGCCAGGCCCATGACCCCGTCGGGGAACTCGAGCATCTCGGAGGCGAGCGCGCCGTCGAGCCCGTAGATCTGGGCGATGCCATCGCCGACCTCGACGACCGTGCCGACGCTGCGCGTCTCGACCCCGGAATCGAACGAATCGATGGCGGACTTGATGATGCTGGTGATCTCGTCGGATCGGATGGCCATGTGCGAAGACTCCTAGAGGGCGCCCGAGATGAGCTGGTTCCGCAGCCGCTCGAGGCGACCCCGGACGCTCCCGTCGATCAAGCGGTCACCGACTCGTACGACGAGACCGCCCAGCAGGCTGGGGTCGACCTCGACATCGAGCGCGATGCGGCCGCCGGTGGACTGCTCGAGCCGCGCGGTGAGTTCCCGGATCTCGTCCTGGGTGAGCTCGGACGCGGATGTGGCGGTGGCGTGGGTGATGCCCTGACGCCGGTCGTCGAGACGCCGGAACTCGGCGGCGACTCGCGGCAGGTCCTCGATCCGGCCACGCCGAAGCAGCAGGCGGACGAGATTCGCGGCTTGCTCGGAGACTTGGTCCACGAGCAGCTGGCCGAGCGCGATCGCGCGTCGCTCGATAGGGATAGCGGGGTTGGCGAGCACGTCAAGGGACCGCTGATCGCCCGCGATGCTTGCCGCGATATCGAGATCGGCGCGCCAGCGATCGAGGGTGCCATCACGCGTGGCCACCTCGAAGGCGGCCTCGGCGTAACGGCGTGGAGCGGTGTTTCGGCGAGCCATCAGTTCCTCGCGTCGCCGTCCTGTGTCGAGGCGGTCAGGAACTCATTGACGAGACGGCGCTGCCGCTCGTCGGTCATCGACTCACCGACGACACGACTCGCGGCCGCGAGTGCGAGATCGGCGACCTCGCCACGCAGCTCCCCGATGGCTCGCTGCTTCTCCGCCTCGATCTCGTTGGTAGCCCGTTCGCGCATGCGGTCGAGCTCCTCGCGGGTCGCGGCGATGTCGGCGTCCCGTGTCTCCTGCGCCAGCCGTTGGGCACGCGCCAGGATGTCGTTCGCTTCCTTGCGCGCTTCGGCAAGCGTTGCGACACGCTCAGCCTCCGCGTTCTCGCGGTCGCGGCGCGCCTGCTCGGCGTCCTTGAGACCCTGCTCGATCCGCTCGCGTCGATCGTCCAGCATCCGCGAGACGGGCTTGAACGCGAACGTCCAGATCAGGGCGAAGAACACGATGAAGTTCAGCGCGCTCACGATCACCCAGAACAGGTTGACCTGGAACAGCGCTGCTCCACCTTCTGCCGTGGCCTGAGCGGCCACGCGCCCGACGTCGGACGCGATGGCGAGGACATCCACGATCGTCTCTCCGTCCCTGACGGGCTACGCGGGCTGGATGAAGATCGCCAGCAGGCCGACCACGATGGCGAGCACGCCGAGTCCTTCGGCGAACGCCGCGAGGATGATCGCGATGCCGCGGATCTGGCCCGCCGCATCGGGGTTGCGGCCGATCGCCTGGGCCGACAGCCCACCGATGATGCCGACGCCGATACCGGGGCCGATCACCCCGAGGGCGGCGAGTCCGGCGCCGAAGTACTCCATGTCGTGACTTCCTCCTACTGCCCGGCCGTCAGGGCCGGGGTTTGTTGGGACCCTTGGTGATGGACCCTCAGTGGGCGGGCTGGAGCTGGTGCCCCTCGCCCTCGACGTTGCCGAGTGCCTCCTCGGCGATATGACCCTCTTCTTCGTGATGACTCTCGATCGCGAGGGTGATGAAGATGAGTGTGAGGACCGAGAAGATCAACGCCTGGATGGCGTTGAGCATGAATTCCAAGCCGACCAGGAAGACCGGGACGAACGCGATGGTCAGCGCGGTGATCACGCCGAGCGCGACCTCCCCGCCGTAGATGTTGCCGAAGAGTCGCATCGACAGCGTGACGGGCTTGACGAACTCGAGCATGAGCTCGACCAATCCGACGAACAGCGCGATGCCGCCGGCCGCGATGCCGTTCTTGAACTCGTAGAGTGGGAAGAACTTGCCGAGGTAGCCGCGCACGCCGAGTCGGCGGAACCCCTGGTACTCGAAGTACAGGAAGCTCACGAGCGCGAGGCCGATGGTGATGTTCACGTCACTCGTCGGTGCGCGGAGCTGCTCGAGGCGGCCGACGGGCGGGATGAGCCCGCTCCAGTTCGAGAACAGGATCAGGATGAAGAACGCGATGAAGAGCGGGATGTAGGGACGCGCGGCGGCCCCGGCGATGCTCATCCCGAAGTCGCCCATGAACTCGTACAGGAACTCGAAGGCGTTCTGGGCCCGACCCGGGATCAGTTCCCGACCGCGGGTCATCAGGATGACGGCGACGAGCAGCACCACCATCACGATCCACATCGTGAGGATCGTCGAACTGATGCTCGGGGTGAACGTGACGAGCTGATCGGCAGGGGCCACAGGCCCGATCACCGTATGCGGCGCCGGGAACTCGAGCGTCCCGTTGATGTAGCAGACGGGGAACGAGCAGGCTTCTCCGGGGTTGCCTTCACGCGGGAATGGCGGGAAGAGGATGAACGCCGCGATGTTCCCGATGATCACCAGCCCGATCAGCAGGAACCAACGCGAAGACAGCCCGCGCCCTCGCGGCGCCGACTGGGCTTCGGCGTCCTGGCGGACCACCTGGTCGCTCGACAAACTTCCTCCGCTCCACACAAGAGCGCGGCCTTCCGCCGCGCTCGCTTCCTTTCCCGGTCGGCTGCCCGACCTCATCCCGACGAGTCGAGGAACCTCATGATCAGTCTGTAGATCGCCAGCGCCCCTATTCCTGCGCCGACGAAGAAGCCGATGAGTACGAAGATCGGGATGGTCCCGAGCCGGGTATCGGCCCAGTAGCCGACGCCCACACCCACAAGGGTCGTGACCAGAAGCGTGAAGCCGATCTCCGAGAAGAGGATGGCGTACGCCCCGCCTCGGCCGGGCTCGATCATGGACGACCTGTCAAGGCAGCGGCAGTGTAGCAGCTGCGAGTGGCGAACGACACCGGCTATCTCCTCGGGATGGCTCGCCGGCCGAGCGCCCACGCCGGCCTCCGCGTCCGCGTCAGTCGGTCGGTGGGACCTGTTCTTTGGGAAGGCTGGTCGACGTCGCCGAGATGGCCGGCGTGCCGGTGGCCGACAGCACGGCTCCATGCTGTCGTGGCCAGATCCCGACGACGACGCCGATCACCACGGCGAGCCCGAGGACGGCGGCGAGCAGCTCGACCGACACGGTGGAGCGGGGTGGTGCGAACGTCGGCGAGTCGTGACTCGTCCCGGCGGCGCCGGCGACCACGAGTCGTTTGGGAGTCAGATGAGCCACCGCGCCGCCTCGAGCCAAGCGGATCTCATCTGCCTGGGCGACCACCGCCGCCCGCTCGTCCGCCAGGCGCCGCTCCTCGCGCGTGAGGATCGAGAGGCCGAGCCACGAGCGCAGCGTGTACGCCGCTACGGATCGATCGAAGACGTCGACGACCGCTCCGATGGGACCTCGCCGATCGGCGTTCGCGGCACGAGGGCGACCGGCCTTCTCGTCGGCGTGGGCGCCCGTCCGCTGCGCGACGGTCGCGGCTGCGAACAGGGCGACGACCGCGATGGCGAGGATCACGGGCGGGTCGAGCGGCATCGTCGGCCGATGCTAGCACCGGGTCCCGGGTAGACCGCACTAGGGCGAACGCCGTGTTGCGGCCGCGCGACAGGCGCGGCCCGATCAGTGTTCCTGGCTGACCTCGCGGCGCAACGTCGTCTCGGCCATGGGCGGGGAGACATCCTCGTCGTCGTATGCGTCGGCCTCGAGCTCGTCGGGCCGGTCGAACGCGCCGCGGGTGGGTCCGAACAGGATGAGCCCCGCGAGGATGAACAGGCTGATGAACGCGTAGGCCTGGCCCACCTCCTGGACGAGAAGGGCCAGCACCCCGAGGGTGATGCAGATCGCGTAGATGAACAGGACCGTGTTGCGATGCGACAGCCCGAGATCGAGCAACCGATGGTGGATGTGCGATCGGTCAGGCGTGAACGGCGATCGTCGCTGCGAGAGCCGCCCGACGATGATCCAGAAGGTGTCGATGATCGGCACGCCAAGGACCAGGAGCGCCACGGCGACCTTGGCCGATCCGAGGATCGATAAGACCGCTAGCGTATAACCGACGAACTGCACCCCGGTGGTGCCGCTGAAGATCTTCGCCGGGTGGAAGTTCCAGCGCAGGAAGCCAAGGAGCGCGCCGGCAAGCGCGAAGCACAGCACGGCGATGAGCGGCTGGCTGACCTGCGTGGTGAGGCTCAGGATCCCGAGCGTCACCGACGCGATGAGCGCGACGCCCGTACTGAGCCCGTCGAGCCCGTCGATCCAGTTGATGCTGTTGATCATCCCGACGATCCAGAACACCGTGAACCCGACCGAGAACGCCGGCGAGAACCGCAGCGGCAGGTCCCCGAACGGGTTGTTGATGAGACTCACGCCGATGCCGAGGACCCATGCGCTCAGGGCGAGCAGTACCTGGCCGAGGAGCTGCCATCGCGCCCGCAGGTCGTAGAGGTCATCGAGAACGCCGATCGCAGCGGCGGCCGCGCCACCCGCGAACAACGCGAAGAGGTCGCCGGGCGTGATGTTCAACGGCATCGGCACCCAATCCGCCGACTCGTTCAGCAGCGTGAACGGCATCGCGACCGCAAGGAAGCCGACCGCGATGGCGATGCCGCCACCGCGCGGGATGGGCCGGGTATTCACCCGTCGGGCATCGGGCCTGTCCACGATCCCGTAGCGCTTCATGGTCCGACGCACGAGCGGGGTCAACCCGAAGGCGATCAGTCCAGCGAGGGCGAACACGACGATGATCGGGAAATAGCTCCGATCGGCGTGCTCGATAAGGGTCAAATCCGCACCACGTCAGACCGTCCCCGATGACGGCGGCAGAGGAGCGGAGACGCGAGGATCACGCCGCGGGCAGCCCCGGAACGGGGAAACGGGCGACGATCTCCGCCACCTCCCCGGCAAGCCGGCGCTGGATGGACTCGTCGTCACGCGACCGGATCGCCTCGATGATGATGCGGCCAACACCGCGCATCTCGTCCTCACCGAAGCCGCGCGACGTCGTGGCAGGAGTGCCGAGGCGGATGCCGGACGCTGTGTTGGGCGGCAGCGGGTCGAACGGGATCCCGTTCTTGTTCACGGTGATACCGATCTCGTCGAGAAGATGCTCGGCTTCCTTGCCGGTCACGCCCAGAGGCGTCACGTCGACCAGCATCAGGTGGTTGTCGGTCCCACCGGATACGACCCGCGCACCCTCACCGGCGAGCGTCTCGGCGAGCACGGCCGCGTTCCGGACCGTCCGCCGCTGATCGTCCTGGAACGTCTCCTCGGCCGCGAGCTTGAACGCGATGGCCTTGCCGGCGATCACCTGCATCAGCGGGCCGCCCTGCACACCGGGGAAGACCGTCTTGTCGATCGCAGCCCCCAGTGATCCCTTCAACGCCGGGAAGTCGGCGGCGTCGAGGGCATCGGGGAGCTCGTGACGCCCGAAGATCATCCCGCCGCGCGGTCCACGCAGCGTCTTGTGCGTCGTCGTCGTGACGATGTCGGCGTGTGGGAACGGGCTCGGGTGCACCCGGGCTGCGACCAGACCGGCGATATGCGCCATATCGATGAACAGGACCGCGCCGACGCTGTGGGCGATGTCCGCCATCCGCTCGAAATCCCACAGCCTGGGATACGCACTGGCACCACCGACGATCATCTTGGGCCGGACTTCGCGTGCCTGCGCCTCCATGGCGTCGTAGTCGATGCGTTCGGTGTCCTTGCGGACGCCGTATGCATGGACCTCATACAGCTTTCCGCTGAAATTAAGGGCCATGCCGTGGGTGAGGTGGCCACCGTGGGCCAGGTTCATCCCGAGGATCCGATCTCCCGGCTTGAGCACACTGAAATAGGCGGCCATGTTGGCCTGGGCACCCGAATGCGGCTGCACGTTGACGTGCTCGGCACCGGGGTACAGGGCGAGGGCTCGCTCCTGCGCCAGGGTCTCGGCGATGTCGACGTACTCGCAGCCGCCGTAATAGCGCTTGCCCGGCAGGCCCTCGGCGTATTTGTTGGTGAGCCAGCTGCCCTGGGCTTCCATGACCGCCGCGGAGACGTAGTTCTCGCTGGCGATCAGTTCGATGTTGTCGTGCTGGCGGCGCCGCTCCCCCTGCATCGCCTGCCACAGGTCCGGGTCGACCTGGGCGATGGTTTCGAGCGCCAAGCCGCGCGGCTGGGAGATGGTCATCGCGTGGCGGCTCCTTCCTCCGCGGTATCTTCCCACGGATGACAGTGCATCGAACCGCGGTTCCTGGCAGCGCGATATCGGAACCGGTGCTGCCGCCGGCACTTTCGGAGGCCACCCGAGCGACGATCGACACACCGGCGCTCGTCGTGGACCTCGACCGCATGGACGCCGCCATCGCCCGGATGGCCGACGCGATGTCGGAGCGCGGCGTCGCTCTCCGCCCTCACGCGAAGACGCACAAGAGCATCGAGGTCGGGCGTCGGCAGGTGGGTGCGGGCGCCGTCGGGCTGACGGTCGGCACGGTCGGCGAAGCCGAGGTGTTCGCCGATGGCGGTCTCGATGACCTGTTCATCGCCTATCCGATGGTTCCCGCGGGTCCGAAAGCCGAGCGGCTGCGCGAGGTCGCGCGGCGCGCGCGGCTACGCGTCGGGATCGATTCGGTCGTCGGGGCACACGCTGTCGCCGATGCGCTCGGCGACGACCGCGAGCGGGTCTCGGTGCTCGTGGAGATCGATTGTGGCGGCCGCCGGACGGGAGTCGCGCCGAGCGACGCCGGACCCGTCGCGGCCGCGGCGACCCACCTCGGTCTCGATGTCATCGGTGTGTTCACGCACGGTGGCCACGGCTACCACGGCCCTGACGCTCGTGCCGCCGCCGCCGAGGATGAGGTCCGCGGTCTGACCGAAGCGGCCGGATCCCTGCGTGCCGCCGGTGTCGAACCGAGCGTCGTCAGTGCCGGGTCCACGCCGACCGCGTTCGACTCGGCACGTGGCGCCGTCACGGAGGAGCGCCCAGGAACCTACGTGTTCGGCGACCGCCAACAGGTCGCGCTCGGGTCCATCGCGCCTGACGCACCGGCCGCCGTCATCGCCGCACGGGTCGTCAGCCTGAACACGGCGGCTCGGCGCTTCGTCATCGACGCGGGTGCGAAGACTCTGACGAAGGACGTGCCGGCCTATCTCGCAGGACACGCCTCGATCCCCGAGCTCGGTGCTGTCGTCGACCGGGTATCCGACTATCACGGCGTCGTCGAGGTGAAGGACGGAGGCTCGCTACCCGAGATCGGTCAAGTCGTTCTGGCGGTCCCGAATCACATCTGTCCGGTCGTCGACCTGTTCGCTACGTTCCTGGTCGCGCGCGACGGCGCGATCATCGACACCTGGCGCGTCGACGCGCGTGGACGGAGCGGCTAGCCTCAGGACTCACCCGCGCCGGCGTCCGCGTCGCGGAGATGGTGTTCGACACCGGCCGCGTCCAACACCGTGGCGACCTCGGTGACGGGGATAGCACCAGCCCGAAGGATCGTGGGTGTCGGCCCGGTGCAGTCGACGATCGTGGAAGCCGGGCCGCCGTGCGCCGGTCCGCCATCGAGGATGAGGTCGACCGAGTCGCCGAGCTGGTCCAGGATCGCTGCTGCGTCCGAAGCCTCGGCGATACCAGACACATTGGCCGACGTCGTCGGCAATGGGCCGACACCCGCGGCGAGGGCACGCGGCGCCGGATGGTCGGGAACGCGAAGACCGATCGTCCGGGCGCCACCCGTGAGGACCGCGGGCCACGGGACGTCGGGGCGCTGCGGGACGATGACCGTCAGGCCGCCCGGCCAGAACGCTGCGGCGAGTGCCGACGCCGCCGGGGTCATCGCCCCGGCGGTCGCCGCCTGTGCGGCATCGTCGAGCAGCAGCATGATCCCCTTGTCCGGCGGGCGTCGCTTCGCCGCGAACAACCGCTCGATCCCCCCCGTCGTCGAGAGAGCGACAGCGATGCCATAGACGGTGTCCGTGGGGAGCGCCACGATGCCGCCGGCGGCGAGCACGTCGATCGCCTCGCCACGGCCGGCTTCGTCATCGGGAACCGCGCGTGCCGTCATGACGCTACGTCTCGGACATCACGGTTTGCCGTCGCGAGGCGCCGGGCGTTCGCCCGAACGCCAGCCGGAGACGCCAGCACGAGGTCCTCGATCATGCGGGCCGCCCCATCGTCCTGGAGCGGCGCGGCGACGTAGCGCGCTGCGGCGCGCACTTCGGCCGGGGCACTCGGCATCGCGGTCCCATGCCCGACCTCGGCGAGCATCTCGAGGTCGTTCCACTGGTCGCCGATCGCCAACGTCGCGCCGAGCGGGATCCGCAGCCGTCGGGCGAGCCAGCGGATCGCCCGGCCCTTGGACACACCCGGCGCCACGAACTCCAGGAACCGCGGATGCGAGATCGTCACGTCGGCCCGACCCGCGAATTCGGCACGGGCGAGCGGCGCTACCTCGGTCGGGATCGGCGGCTCGCCCACGGCGAGGACTTTCGTGACCGGATGATCGATCGCCGCGAGCAGGTCCGGCACGAGCTCGGCGTGCGCCCCCATGAATGCCGAGTAGTCGTCGGCCTTGGGGTCGTCGGCGCGAAGGATGAACCGTTCGAGGTGGTTGACGTGGGGGTCGAGCCCGTGGGCACGCGTCCATCCGAGGATCGCCCGTGCCGACTCCGCTGGCAGGGGCGTGTGCAGCAGCAGCTTCCCGAGCCTGCGCGAACCGGGGAGCGGCATCGCCCGGATGAGCCCGCCCTGATAACCGACGATCGGCCCCGTCAGACCGAGGTCTTGAGCGAAGCGCATCGCCGATGAGACCATCCGGCCGGTCACGAGTGACACCGCGACGTCTCGCTCCATCGCCCCGCGGACCGCGGCGATCGTGCGCTCAGCGATCTCGTGATCGTCGCCGATGATCGTCCCGTCGATATCGAGCGCGATGAGTCGGATCGGGAGCTCGGGGGCCGGAGTGACGGGCAGGATAGCCGGCATCAGCGGGGTCGGCGCCATCGTCATCCCGCCCCGCGACGCACACGCATGACCCGCGGGAGGCCCGCGAGATCCGGGATCACGTCGCGGTCCCAGCCCGGCAGGCGCTCCGTCACCAGCGCAGGCGCCGTTTCGCCCTGATCCCCGCCGATCTCGAGCAATGCGGTCCCATCCGCAGCGAGCGCCCACTCCAACTGGTCGAGAAGGCGACCGACGACGGCGAGCCCATCGGGGCCACCGTCGAGCGCGAGCCGTGGCTCGAACGTCGTGCTGACGGGCTCCCCGGCGGACGCGTCGAGCTCTTCCGCTCGGACGTAGGGCAGGTTCGCCAGCACGATGTCGAATGACGACGAGCGTGCGTCAGGCGGCAGGAGGTCGCTGGCGACGAAGCGCAGACGATCACCCACCCCGTGTGCGACGGCGTTTTCCCGAGCCAGGTCCAGGGCGCCCTCAGAAACGTCCGTCGCCACGATGTCGAGGTCGTCGGGTGGGACGCGCCGTTGTCGAAGGGCGACCGCGAGGGCGACAGCGATCGCGCCGCTACCCGTCCCCACATCAGCGACGCGAAGGACCCCCGACCGGTCGACGCCGGACGTCAACGCGGTCATGACCGTCGCGATCGCCGTATCCACGAGCAGCTCGGTCTCCGGGCGCGGGATCAGCGCGCGAGCGTCGACGGTCAGCGCGATCCCGTGGAATTCCTTGATGCCCCGCAGGTACGCGACCGGCTCACCTGTCTCGCGCCTCGCGATCAGCGACTCGTACGTCGCAGTCGCGTCGGCGCCGACCGGTGCCTCACCGTGGGCGATGACCGCGGTCCGGTCGACACCGATCGCGTGCGCGAGCAGCAGCTCGGCATCGAGTCTCGGGGTGTCGGATCCGGCAGCTCGAAGGCGCTCGGTGCCGGCCTCGACGAGCGCGCGGGTCGCGGTCATGCGCGTGCGATCAGAGTCGGATGGTGACTGCGACGTCGCCGACCTTGCGCAGGACCTCGGCGCTGGTCGTGCCCCGCCAGCGGTGGAACAGCAGGTCCACCGACGCATCACCGATGCGCAGGTCCGTCAGCGTGACCTTGCCGAGCCAGTCGGGCAGGTGCGGGTGCAGCAGCTCGAGCTCGTGCCGGTCGGCATGGGCGCGGAGCCCGAGCATGGTCTCCAGGAACAGGAACGAGGACCCGGCGGCCCAGGCTTGCGGCGAGCAGGCGACCGGATACGGGACCGGCGTGGTGGCGTCAGTCCGGTCGAAGCCACAGAAGAGCTCCGGCAGTCGGTAGTCGGCGAAGCCCTGGGCCGCTTCCATCATCTGGCCGACGAGCCGGTTCGTCGCGTCGTGGAAGCCGTACCGCTTGAATCCCGCGGCGATCAGCGACGTGTCATGTGGCCAGACGGTCCCGGTGTGGTAACCGATCGGGTTGTAGCCGGGCTGATCGGACGCGAAGGTCCGCACTCCCCAGCCGGAGAACATCTCGGGCCTAAGCATCCGCTCGACCACGTCCCCGGCACGGTCGGGTGTCACGATCCCGGACCAGAGGCATTGGCCCGCGTTGCTGGCGATCGCATCGGCCTGGCGCTTGTCGCGATCGAGCGCCATGGCGTAGAAGCGCCGATCCTCCATCCAGAACGCCTGCTCGAAGCGGGTCGCCAGCTGGTCCGCCTCGGCGTCGAGCCGGATCGACAGCTCGGTCTCGCCACGCATCGCTGCGAGTCGGGACATGCGGCGCTTCGCGTCGAAGACGTAGCCCTGGACTTCTGCCAGTGCGATCGGTGGCTCGCTCTGCCGGCCTTCGCGATCGCGGATCGCGTCGTGCGAATCCTTCCAGCCCTGATTCAGCAAACCGCGATCCGTGCGCCGCTCGTATTCGACGAAACCGTCGCCGTCGCGGTCTCCGTAGCGATCGATCCATCCCAGCGCGGCGAGCGCGTTCGGCCACAGGCGGTCGACCAACCCGCGGTCCCCGGTCCAATCGAACGTCGCACCGAGGAGGATCAGCCACAACGGCGTCGAATCGACCGAGCCGTAGTAGGGCGTGTGCGGCAGCTCGCCGGAGCGCGCCATCTCTCCGGTCCGCAGCTCGTGGAGGATCTTGCCTGGCTCCGCGTCGCGTGCCGGGTCGTCCTCCGTCGCTTGGTGGTCGGCGAGAACGTGAAGGATCTCGACCGCGATCTGGGGTCGGAACGCGAGGGCCTGGAAGGCCGAGATGATCGAATCCCTGCCGAACAGGGTCGCGAACCACGGCACACCCGCGGAAACGTATCGCTCATCCGCCCCTGGTCCCTCGTTGATGAGGAGGCGCAGATCCGATACCGACCGCTTGATGACGAGGTTGAACAGCTCGTGATCGCTCGCGACCGACGTCGTGCCACGCTCCCAGGCGTGATAGGCGGCGGCTCCCTCGTCTGCCGACACACGCGGCACCGGCGGGAACATCGCCTCGTGATCCGATGACCCGGTGGGCTCGTCCGCGGGCTCCGCAGGCGCGGGCCGGTCCGTGGACCAGATCGTCCAGGTGAGCATCTTCGTCGCGCCCGGGTCGAGGCGGAGCGTCCAGCGCAGCCGTATCGCCGCGCCGGAATCGGAGCCGTCCGGGAGCGGTTGGTCGACCGGCTCGATCGACTCGGCCCTCTCGGAGAACGCGACGTGGGTGGACTGTTCGATCCCGTCGAGCCCGACGTAGCGGAAGGTGATGCGATCGTCCGTCACGGCGATGGGCAGGAGCTTGCCTCGTCCCGGCCGGCGGTAACCGCGAACCTCGAAGATGTCGGCGCCGTCGCAACCGAGCTCGAGGTCGATCGGCACCTCGGCATCGCGGGCGGCGTGGTTCACGATGCGCACCCGTTCCGCGACGCCCTCCGCGCCGAGCAGCCGGTCGCGGCTGATCCCCAGCGTCCGGCCGACGAGCTCATCGAGCGGATGTACCTTCGCTTCGGGGTTCCGATCCGCGGACGGGTTCGTCATCTGGATGCCGCCCCGGTAGTTCGCGCCCACCGAGGTCTGGAGCAACACGGGGCGGATCCCACCGATACGTAGCACCGAGCAGGCCAGCACGCGGGTGTCGCCGTCGTAGAGCCCGAGACCGCGCGAGTCCGGATGGATATCGCCGAACGAGTCGGTGAGCAGGAAACGGTTGCCGTGCTTCAGGACCTGGACCGACCCAAGGTCGGTCGCCTTCACGATCGGGACGGAGCGGGCCGGCAGGTAGCGCACGCGCGCGGTCTCAAGCTGCGTCATCAGCACCCATGAGGTTGGCGAGGCGGTCGGCCTGGTCGGCCATGATCAAAGCGTCGATCAGCTCGTCCAGGTCGCCGTCCATGACGCTCGGGAGGTTGTGGACCGTCTTGCTGATGCGGTGATCGGTGACCCGGTCCTGCGGGAAGTTGTACGTGCGGACCTTGTCGCTGCGGTCGCCGGACCCGACCATCGAGCGGCGTGTCGCGGACTCGGCGGCACGCTGCTTCTGGATCTCGAGGTCGAGGAGTCGCGAGCGCAGCACGGACAGTGCCTTCGCCTTGTTCTTGTGCTGGCTCTTCTCGTCCTGGATCTCGACGACCAATCCACTCGGAAGGTGCGTGATCCGCACCGCGGAGTCCGTCGTGTTCACCGACTGGCCACCTGGGCCCGACGAGCGCTTCACCTCGATCCGGAGGTCCTTGTCCTCGTCGATGTCCACCTCGACCTCGTCGGCCTCGGGCATCACGACGACCGTGGCGGTCGACGTATGGATGCGCCCGCTCGACTCGGTCGCCGGGATGCGCTGGACGCGATGGACGCCGCCTTCGAACTTGAGCCGGCTGTAGGCGCCGTCGCCGCGGACCTGGACGATCGCTTCCTTGATCCCGTCGATGCCGGTCTCGTTCAGAGACAGGACCTCCGTGTTGAAGCGGTGCCGCGCGGCGTACCTCAGGTACATCCGCAGCAGCTCAGCGGCGAACAACGCCGCTTCCTCGCCGCCGGCGCCACCGCGGACCTCGAGGATCACGTCGCGTTCGTCGTTGGGGTCGCGCGGCAGCAGCAGGACGCGCAGGTCCTCGAGGAGACGCGACTCATCACCCTCGAGGCGGGCGATCTCGTCGCGCGCCATCTGGCGCAGGTCGTCGTCGCCATCACTCGAATCGCGCAGCTCGCGCGCTCCGGAGAGCTCGTCGCGGGTGGCGGTCAGCGTCCTGAACGCGGCGACCGTGGGCTCGAGGCGGGCCAGCTCACGGCCGAGCCTGCGGATCTCGCTGGGGTCGGCGCTGACCTCGGGCCGAGCCAGGTCCGCCTGGAGGTCGTCGTATTGCGCGGCGATCTCGGCGAGCTTCGCGTCGAGATCGGTCATGGCACCGCGGGCGGCTCGTCGGTCGTCGCGGCAGCGACGGGTTCGGTCGCTGGCGCGGGCGTGTCGCCGGATGGGAGCCTGAGGGGGTCCCGCTCGAAGACGGTCGAGCCCGCCGGGATCGGGTTCCCATCAGCCTCGAGGGCCTCCTCCATCGAGGAGATCGCGACCTCGATCATGTCGTCGGTCGGTCGCTTCGTGGTGATCTTCTGGACGAGGATGCCGGGGAACATGATCGCCCGCATGAGGCGGTACCGCCGGAACTTCGCCCCGATCTTGAGCACCTCGTAGCCGACGGCCGCGAGGATGGGGATGCCGATCAACCGGCTCATGATCATGATCAGAGGCGGCTGCCGGCCGATGAACGAGAAAGCGAAGATCGATAGCAGCACGAGGATCACGAGGAACTCCGTGCCACATCGGTGGTGCGCGGTCGGGTACTTGCGGACGGCCGCGACCGTCAGCGGGTCCCCGGCCTCCAAGGCGTGGATCGTCATGTGCTCGGCGCCGTGGTACTGGAAGACGCGGTGGATGTCCGGCGTGCGCGATACGAAGGTGAGGTACGCGAGGAACAGCGTGACCTGGATGACGCCCTCGACCGCAGGCTGCAGCCAGCCCTGGTTGGCCTGCGAGGTCGCCACACTGGAGATGAACAGCGGCAGCAGGCTGAAGACGGCGATCGCGACACCGAAGGTGATCAACAACGTGATGGCGATCGTGCCCTTGCCGAGCTCGACGTCGTCCTCCTCAGCCTGGACGTTCGCACTACGCACGAGCCAGCGTGTCCCGATGACGAGGGTCTCGTAGAGGACCACGAGTCCGCGGACGAACGGCCACTTCCCCATCGGCGCGGTGTGCACGCGCGAGTTCAGCTGTTCGGTCGTGGTGACGATCCGCCCGTCCGGATGGCGCAGCGCGACCGCGATCGCATCGCGACCGCGCATGAGGACGCCCTCCATGAGGGCCTGTCCTCCGTAGGCGAACGAGGGAGTGCCGGTGCGGGGAGTGCCGTCCGCCGCCAGCGGCGTCGGATTCGCTGACATCGGGGAAAGTCTACCGGCGATGGATGACCGTGGCGTCAGGACGACGGTACCGTCCCTGTGAATCCGAACGGCCGGCCCATCGGCCGGCCGCGGATCGGTCGTCGGCGTGGCGCTGGCGCGCTAGCTGCGGACCTGGCGCTCCAGGCGCTTCTGGAACCGCTCGACCTGGCCGGCGGTGTCGATGATGTTCTGCGTGCCCGTGAAGAACGGGTGACAGTTGCTGCACACGTCCACGCGCAACTCGGGTCGCGTCGACCCGACCGTCCATTCGCGACCGCACGAGCCGCAATGGACCTTCGCTTCGTAGTACTTGGGGTGGATCTCCGGCTTCACGGCTGTTTCTCTCCTCCGACGTCTTCCGTGCAGGGCCATCGCCCCGCCGGTGATCGCCGGCTATCCCGGTTCGCCTGCCCGGATGGCTAGGCGGTCGTCGACGCGGTCTCGGCCGCCTCGACCCGGATCCGCTTCTTGCTCTTGGTGCTGTGTTCGAACTTGACGGTGCCGTCGACGGTCGCGAACACGGTGTAGTCCCTGCCGAGTCCGGTGCCCGGACCCGCCGAGAACGTCATCCCGCGCTGGCGCACGATGATCGAACCCGCCGTCACCGTCTGACCGTCGCTGGCCTTGACGCCGAGTCGCTGGCCGACGCTGTCGCGGCCGTTCTTGACGCTGCCGCCGGCCTTCTTGTGAGCCATGGCCTATTCGTCCTTCTTTGTCGCCCGCGGCTTGGCCGCGGTCTTCTTCGGGGCCGGCTTATCCGCTGACGCATCGGCGTCGGATGCCTTTGCCCGTGTGGTGGTCTTCTTCGCGGCGGGCTTCGGGGTCGCAGTCTCGGCCTTCGCCTCGTCCTGCGTGTCAGCCTTGCCCTTCGGCTCGGCCTTGGCGGTCGCCTTCGCGCCCGACTTCGCCTCGGCCTTTGCCGTGGCGTCGGCCGGCTTCCGGCCGGCGGTCTTCGATCCGGATGTCGAGGCCTCCGCCTTCTTCGCGGGAGTCTTCGACTGAGCCGCGAGCTTCGCCGCGAGCTCGGCGTCCTTCGCCGCTTGTGCCGCCGCCGCCTCCTCGAGTCGCGCTCGCTCGCCCTTGGCCGCGGTATCCGCCTTCTCGGCGGACTTGGCCGCGCTCTTGCCGTTGAGCGTGATGTCGGAGATCCGCAGCACGGTCAGCTCCTGCCGGTGACCCTTCTTGACGCGCCGTCGCGCCTTCGGCCGGTACTTGAAGGCGATGACCTTCTCGCCACGCCCCTGGCGGACCACCTCGGCGCTGACCGAGGCACCGTCGACGACCGGCTGACCGATCGATGCGTCGTCGCCATCGGCGACGAGCAGGACGCGCCCGACCGAGATGGTCTTACCGGGCTCAGCGTCGAGCAGCTCGACTTCGAGTTCGGTGCCGACCTCCACGCGGTACTGCTTCCCGCCGGTCTCGATGACTGCGTACATGGATCCTCAGGATGTTGTGACGACGGCGACAGATGCGCGGGGCGATCGGGCTGTCGGACATGGGGTAACGCCGGGCATGGGCCGCGACGCGGACGGTGGAGTGTACGGCTGAACGGGCATCACGGTCAATCGAACGTGCTGGCGCCGGGCGGGGTCCGGCCCTCGCGATCCCCGACCCTAGGGGTCCAGGTCCTCGGCGACCAGGAGCCGCTCACGGACGATCAAGGCGATCGCGAGCGTCGATCCGGATCGGTCGCTCAGCGCACCGACGATCTCCTCGGGTCGACCGCTCCCGAGCTCCGGATCGAACCGCGTCCGCGTGCGGACGGTCACCGGGGGTCCGGGACGGATCGTGATCGTGGCAACGAGAGGACGCAGGTCGTATGTCACGGTGGATCCGCCCCTGACCCGCTCTCGCGGGATGGACCTCGCGTGCATCAGATCTGCGGCGACGGCCGCCAGCGCAGCCGCGTCCGGGGCGCCCGCGAGCTCGATCCGATAGTCGGCCGCGACGACCCGACCGGCGAGTGGCGGGCCGCCGAGCCAGACATCGAAGGCGTCGACCAGGCGCCAGCCATCGGGGAGGTGGCCGGCGAGCGCATCTCGCACCCGCCAAACCGGCCACGTTTCGGTCAGCACGATATCGATCAGATCGCGTTCCGCGGACATCCCGACGGGGAGTGGCGCTCCGAAGCTCAGCCGCGATCGGCCGCGCCCGGCACCAGCCTCGACGAGCGGCAGCCCGGCGGATCCCAGCGCCGTGGTCCAAGCCGCGGCCACCTCGCGCTGTGTCACGTCGGGCGCGGTCAGGTCGCGGGCGACGACCAGACGCCAGCGCTGGCGGGGCTCGGCGGCCGCGTCCGGAAGCTCCGACACGTCTGCTAGTCTGCCCGAACGATGGACGAGCCCGAGCGGGCGGCCACCGCCCCGCCGCCTGAGTGGGTCGCCGCGCTCCCCCCTCCCCCGTTCGTGGACGCTGCGTCCTATCCCGATCACCCTCGACTCGTCTCGGTGTCGCCGCGCGTCGCCGTGCTCATCGGCGCAGCGGTCGTCATCGGAGTCCTGCTATGGATGGCGCGGGACGCGGTTCGACCCTTCGTGCTTGGCTTGCTCCTCGTCTACCTGCTGGACCCGCCGGTCCGCTGGCTGGCCCGACGTGGGATACGTCGAAGCGTCGCGATCATCGTCGTGTACGTCGTCGCGGTGCTGGTCTTCCTCGAGTTCCTGAACCTGACGTTGACGCCGCTCATCGACGAGGTGGTCCGGCTGCTGCGTGACCTGCCCGCGCTCGCGCAGCAGCTCCAGGAGCAGGCCGACCGGTTGTCGGAGATCTACGACCGCCTCGCGATCCCGGACTCGATCCGGCAATGGATCGCGTCGATGATCACCTCGATCACCCAGGGTGGACCCAGCGGCGGCGCGGCGTTCGACCCCACTGACCTCATCCCGGTGCTTACGGGATTGACCAGCGTGGTGGGCGGCCTGTTCGCATACGTGATCCTGCCCGTGTGGGTCTTCTACGTGCTCAAGGATCGCGTCGCGCTGACCCGCCAGTTCGACCGGAGCCTGCCGGCCGCCTGGCGATTCGACGTCTGGGCGATCCTGCGCATCGTCCGGCAGGTCTTCGGTCAGTGGGTCCGAGCCCAGCTCATCCTCGGTGTGACGGTCGGCGTCTTCACGTTCATCGGTCTGCTGATCCTCAGCGCGACCATCGATCCGGTGTTCGGTCGGTACGCGATCCTGCTGTCGGTGACTGCAGGGATCCTGGAGCTCGTCCCGATCATCGGCCCGATCATCTCGGCCATCCCGGCGGTACTCCTCGCGGCTACGGCCGGGATCGAGGCCGTCATCGCGGCGTTCGCGCTCTACCTGATCGTCCAGCAGGTCGAGAACAACGTCCTTGTGCCTAAGATCCAGGGTGACGCCATCGAGCTCCACCCGGCGCTCGTCATCGCGGCGATCGTGATCGGCGGCTCGCTCGCCGGGCTGCTAGGAGCGATCCTCGCCTTGCCCGTGACCGCGGCGATGCGCGACGTCGGTCGCTATCTGTTCCGGCGTCTCAGCCCCGACGAACCCGAAGCGCTCGCGGCGTCGATCGACGGGCTTGGCCTCGAGGTCGACCCGGGCGTGCCGAGCCTGACCACCTCGTGACCGATCCGCTGGCCGACCCCTACAAGACGCTCCAGGTCGACTCGGAGGCCGAGGACGAGGTGATCGGGGCGGCGTATCGACGGCTCGCCCGCAAATACCACCCGGACGCGAGCGGGGGAAGCGATCCAGGTGCGGCCACCAGGATGGCGGCACTCAACGCGGCCTTCGAATTGATCGGCGACCCGGTACGACGCGCGGCATTCGACCGTGATCGTGCCCTTCGAGAGGCACTCAGCCGGCGGGCATCCGATGCGCCACCCGCGGCGACTGCTCCCCCCAGTGCCGGCTCACCGGGTCCGCGACCGCCCGAGACCGTGTCGCGCGACTGGACGAGCGGGCGCTCGTCGGTGGGTGGTGGCTATGACGCCTCGATGTATCGGCCCGACGGCGAGGGCGCGGCAGGGCCGCCGCCCGGCGACCCATCAGGGAGCGTGCTGACGTTCGGGCGCTACGTCGGCTGGTCGCTTGGCGAGATCGCGCGGCGCGACCTGGAATATGTCGAGTGGCTGGACCGGATGCCGATCGGCCGCCCGTATCGCGACGAGATCGAC
>Ga0105245_10001435_pt1 | contig 21607 bp, 15 predicted proteins | sample KBSM54metaG_FD_81523 | JGI IMG/M metagenome (GOLD analysis project Ga0105245, IMG submission 81523) | Miscanthus rhizosphere microbial communities from Kellogg Biological Station, Michigan, USA - KBS M5-4 metaG | ecosystem: Host-associated > Plants > Roots > Rhizosphere > Soil | place...
CGAATCGAAGAGAGTCCAACGATCGAGCTGCAAACGCGCAGCGAGATCGCGGGCGTCGAAGGATCGAACCATCTCGAGCGCGTGCAGGTCCGCGACTTGAGAACGGGAACGACGACAGTCCTTCCCGGCCGCCACGTCTTCGTGATGACCGGCGCAATTCCCGCGACCGCATGGCTCGACGAGTGCCTCGCGCTCGACGAGAAGGGATTCATCAAGACCGGTCCCGACCTGACGAGCGACGAGTTGGCAAACTGGCCGCTCGCCCGCCCGCCGCATTTGCTCGAAACGAATCAGCCAGGTGTGTTCGCCGTCGGCGATGTTCGCAGCGGCAACATCAAGCGTGTGGCGTCGGCGGTCGGCGAAGGATCGATCGCCGTTTCGTTCGTGCATCGCGTTCTGCATGAGTAAGGAGTCGCCGATGTCCGTTGCCAGTGAATGGGAAACGTTCTACGTGATCATCGGGTCGTCCGCCGCGGCGTTGACGGGCTTGCAGTTTGTCGTCGTCGCACTCAGCGCCGACTCCGAAAGAATCGGCAGCGGCCCGGAGACGGAGGTATTCGGAACGCCGACGATCGTGCACTTCTGCGCGGTGCTGCTAATCGCCGCGTTCCTCTCCATCCCGCGACAAACAGCCGGAACGCTCGCGCTCTGCCTCGCTACGGAAGGTCTCGCAGGACTCGTCTACGCACTGATCGTGCGCCGGCGCTTGGGCCAGGAGATGCGCTACGTGCCGGTCCTCGAAGATCGCATCTTCCACATCGCGCTTCCGATCGTGGCGTATTCAACGCTGTTCGTGAGCGGAGTGACCGCGTGCTGGCACCAGGTCGGCGCGCTCTATGTGGTTGCCGCAACAGCGTTGCTATTGATGTTCATCGGGATTCACAACGCGTGGGACGCGGCGATCTACATTGCGATGGCGAAACGGTCGCAGTGAACTTCACCGCCCCGCAAAGTACTTGACCGCATCAGGCAATGCGCCGCGCCAGTGCGTCGGCTCATGAAACGCACCCGGCGCTTCGACGTACTTTACCGAATACCTCTTTGCCACCAACGCGTCGCGCAGATGGCGGTTCGCTTCGATGAAGATCACGCCGTTCGGCGCCGTGTGCGTTTCGGCGGCGCCGACCTCGATGTAGAAATCGATCGGGAGCTTCGGCTTGTCGCGGAACTGCTGCGTGAGCCACTCCTTCGGTTCCGACGCGCCTTCGGGGCCGCGCCAGAACGCGCCGCTCTGCGAGATCACGTTGCCGAACAACTCCGGATGCCGGAACGCGATGTACGACGACGTCACGCCGCCGAAGCTCCAGCCGCCGATGATGACGCGCTTCGCGTCGGGAAGGCGGCCGAGCTTCGCGCGCAGCGCGGGCATGATCTCGTTTGCGACGTAGTCGGCGAACTTCGCGCGATTCGCGACATCGGCCGGCTTGTCTGTCGAGCTGCCGAGCATCACCGCAACCGCGGGAACATCGAGCTTCTCGATCACCGCGGGAAGCGCGAGATCGTCGGCGTATAGGTCGCCGCCGAGGAAGACGAAGAGCTTGTAGTTGCCGGTGTTCGTGTCGAAGGCGACCGGCGACTTCACGAGCCACACCTTTCGCTGCTGGATGGAAAACGATTCCACCGCCATCGCCGGCAGCGCGAACAGGAGAGCGATCCAAATTCCGATCTTCATATTCACTCCACAATCGCAACGCATCTTCCTCTCGTAAGGAGGAAGCACATGAATGGTTATCGTCTTGCCGGCGCCGTCTTCGTCCTCATCCTCGGCGCCATCCTCGGCATCATGATTTACAACGCGGGCGTCGCGAACGGCATCGCCCAGAGTGGGAAACTGCCCGCGATCGCCGCGGGCGCGCCCGCCGCCGCACCCTATCCGTATCCGTATCCATACTCTTACTACGGATGGCATCCGTGGGGGTTCGGGTACTTCCTGCCGTTCCTCTTCATTGTGTTCGTGTTCAGTGTCATGCGCATGATTCTGTGGCGCCGCTCGTGGTACGGCCACGGGTGCGGCGGATACGAATCGCGCTTCGATGAGTGGCACCGGCAGTCGCACGAGCGTATGAAAGAGGCGTGAAGACGATCCTCGTCGTCGACGACGAGCCGCAGATCGCCGAAATCGCAGGCGACTATCTCCGCCACGGCGGCTTCGACGTGATCACTGCGGGCGACGGCGCTCGCGCATTGGAGATCGTGCGCGGGCGCCACGCCGATCTCGTCGTCCTCGATCTCGCGCTGCCGGCCATCGACGGTCTCGATGTTGCGCGCGAGATCCGCCGCACTTCCGACACGCCGATCATCATGCTCACCGCACGCGCGCAGGAAGAAGATCGCCTGCGCGGATTGGAGATCGGCGCGGACGACTACATGACGAAGCCGTTCAGCCCGCGCGAGCTCGTGGCGCGCGTGCGCGCGGTGCTGCGTCGATCGGAAAAGCCGCAGCCGAGCGCGGGACTCGTCATCGATGAAGCGAAGATGAAGGCGACGCGCGACGGCGAGCCGATCGATCTGACGACCACGGAGTTTCTGATCGTGAGCGTGCTCGCGCGCGCGCCGGGCCGCGTCTTCACGCGCGCGCAACTCCTCGACGCCGTGCGCGGATCCGACGTCGATTCGTTCGATCGCGCAATCGACACGCACATCAAGAACATTCGCCGCAAGCTCGAGCGCGATCCGCACAAGCCGCGCTTCATCCTCACCGTCTACGGCATCGGCTACAAATTCGCGGACGACTGATGACCTGGCACCGACACAAGCGTCCGCCGTGGTGGCCCGTCAACGAGCCGTGGCCGCCGCGCTTTCCTCGCCGCCATGGTCCTCCCCAATTCATGCGCGGCCTCGGCTGCATGTTCGCGGCGATGCTGCTCTTCACCGCGTTCGGCCTGTCGCTGCTGACGCGCGCGCAGAAGTTCGCCATCGCGATCGCGATCGGTGTGATGATCCTGTTCGCGCTCACCGCCGCGTTTTCGGTCGTGTTGCGGCGCGTGGCGCGGCGGCTGCGCGCGGAAAACGAGATCCGCCGCCAGCTCATGGCCGACGTCGCGCACGAGCTGCGCACGCCGCTGGCGATTCTGCAGGGTCGCATCGAAGGACTGCTCGACGGCGTCTATCAACGCGACGACGCGCGCCTCAACGAGCTGCTCGACGAAACGCGGCACCTGTCACGACTCGTCGAAGATCTGCGCACACTCTCGAACGCGGAAGCAGGCGCACTCGATCTGCGCAAGGAACCGACCGACATCGCCGATCTGATTCGCGACGCCGCCGCATCGCTCGACGCGCCGATCGAGATTCGCGCGCCCGAGGACTTGCCGCACATCGACATCGATCCCGTCCGCATTCGCGAAGTGCTGCTCAATCTTCTATCGAATGCGATTCAACACGCCGACGCTGTCTCGATCAGCGCGCAGTCGACGTCGCAACACATCACCATTCGCGTGATCGACAAAGGTCCCGGCATTTCCGCCGAGGATCTGCCGCGCATTTTCGATCGCTTCACGAAAGGCAAATCGTCGCGCGGCTCCGGCCTCGGCCTCGCGATCTCCCGTAGCCTCGTGCTCGCGCATGGAGGAACGATTCACGCGGAGAGCCGCGTCGGTGAAGGCACGACGGTCACGGTGACGTTGCCGCGATGAAATGCGTCATGGGCGGCCCAGTCGCCGAACGATCCTGCGCAACACGCCGGATCGCGCCGGCTTCTCCGTTCCTACGTGCGCGTACAGGTGCGTGGCCATGCGCGACAGCGAGCGGCTGACGGCGAGCATTTCGTCGCCATCAGCGGGAGGCCGCGCGCACAACTCGTCATAGAGCGCGACGTACTGATCGACGAGAAGATCGATGTCGGCCGACTCGCGGATTCGGTCGCAGACCGCGGCGGCTTCGACGGCGTCATAGCGATCGATCTCGCTGCCGATGAGATCGGCGGTGATCGTCCGGCGCAGAGTTCGGGCGCCGAAGTTGAGCTGACGCATCGCTTCGAGGGAGCTGCTCGTAACGAGGCCCGCGAGTCCTTGCGCGTCACACACGATGACGGCCGCGCCGACCGCAAGTGCTTCAATCGCGCATCGCGCCTTCGCGAACACGAGGTCGTATTGCGGAAGCACGTCTTCGGGTTTGTCGATCGCTCCGCCGGCTTCGAGCGCGATGCCGCGGCTCTCGCACGCACTGCGGATCGGCGCAACCCACGTCTCGTCCGCGTTGTTGTTGAACACGAGCGCTCGCCGCGGTGTTTGCGGCAACGGAGATCGTCGCGCGAACCGTCGCAATTCGACCGGATTTGTGAGCACGTGAATCGACTCCTCGGGGATCGCGTGCTCGAACACCATTCGGTCGCGGCAGTTTCGATCGACGGCGACGTACGCGCCGATTCGCGGACCCACCGGCGGAATCGAATGCCACGTCACTCCGTCGTGACAGACGAACAGCGCCGGAACGCGCGGAAATCGCGTCAATGCCGCCAGCGTCTCGAGCTGATGGTGACCATGAATGACATCCGGCGGCGCGGCAACGTCATCGAGATCCGTGACGACAGGAATGGTCGCGTGACGGAGCTCTTCGGCGAGCGCGCCGGTCTGGCTCGCGTAGACGACCGGCAGATGTCCGCGACGCAGCAGCGCGAGCGCGAGATCGCGCGTGTACACCGCGGTTCCGGTGCGCGCGGTCAACGTGATCGTTGCGATGAGAACGCGACGCGGCTCGGGTGCGTTCATGCGCGATGCGCGGCCAGCGCAGGAATCGCCCTCACGCCTGCGATCAGTTTCTCCGCGAACGGGCGAAAGTGCTCTTCGTAGCGAATCACCGTGCGGTAATGACCTGCGGCGACTCGCTCCTCGCCGTAAGTTTCGTAGTACGGCTTTGACTGAAGCATCGGCAGCTCGAGCGCGTTTGCCGCGACAGGCTTCACGATTTCGCGCCGCAGCGCATCCAATCCGATTCCGGCAATCAGCTTCTCGACCTCGATACCCAGTTCCATGTACCGATGCGCGGCGGCGAGCTTTCGCGCGAACTCGGTGTCGTCCAACGCCAGCGTTTCACCATCGCCGGAGGACGCTTGCGTCACCGCGTACTCGAAACGTCCGGCCGATGCTCGTTCCGCGGCGAGGCTCGCCATCACCGAACAGAGGTCATGGGTCGGGTTGTACAACTCGAATGCGTCCGACACGACGGATCGGATTCCGTGCTCGATCAAACTGTCGGTCAACTCGAGCGTCATCGCGACGACAGGATCGATGTCTCCGTTCAACATCAAGCGATAGATCTCGCGATCGGTGAACGCGCCCATGATGGAGCCGGCCGCGCAACCGGTCATCTCGACGATCTCGATCGTGGAAGCGATGCGCGATCGCCCGGAGCCGGATCCGTCCGTGATGACGAAAACAAGCGGCCTGGCGATCTCGAGCCATCGAAAGAGGCGGAGCTCATGACCGGGATGGGCGACGACGAGGGCGGTTGGAAACGGAATCATCCACCGGAGTTTAGGATGAACGGGGCGCGCCGGTACACGGCGCGCCCAAGCGATTGGGGATTCACTAAGGAGTGGCGGAGACGGGTGAATCCATATCTGTAACACGAATTCACGAGCTTCCGCCGCAATCCGGACGTACATTCTTCGGGACCCCAGATCCCGTCCCGGACAACCTACAAAGCGGAGTAACTACGATGAACCGTCGAGTTCTCTCTCTTCTCCTTTCTCTCGTCAGCGCCACATTCGTTTTCGCTCAGAGGCCGCAGACTTCGCCGGGCGTCGGCAACGCGGTACTTCTGGCGACGAACAGCATTCAGATGGAGCGCGACTCCGTCGTCGTATCCGGCGACGTCATCGTGAACGCGGCGACGAACGGCCCTGTATTCGGCGAAGCGGCACTCTCGCTCGACCGCAGCGTCACCACGCCCGCGGGCTATCGCCTCGCGGCGACGTCGATCGATCTCGATCAGAGCGCTGTGGCCGGCGGCGACGTGTACTACAACACGCTCACCAACGACGGCACGATCGCCGGCACGCGCTTCTCGCCTCTCGCACTTCCTGTTTACGCGACGCTTCCGCTTGCACTCACGCGTCCGCCGGGAACGGCGAATGTGAGCGTCGCCGACAACGGGCTACTCCCACTCGAGGAAGGCGCATACGGCGATCTCGTCATCGGCAAATCGGCGAAGGTGACGCTGCTCGGCGGCGGCTACGCATTCCGATCGATCACCATCGCGCGCGGCGGCGAGCTTCGCTACTCCGTGGCATCGGACATCGTCGTCAGCGGACGCGCCGAAATCGGCGCGCTAGCCATCGTTGCGCCGGCCGACGGCTCCGGACTCACTCCCTCGGCGCTGCGCATCCAGGTCGACGGCATCAACGGAAACGACGGCGCGCTGCAGTCGACGCCGCCGGCGGTTCACGTCGGTCAGGGAGGCAAAGTGTCCGGCACCATCTACGCCACCGCCGGCGCGATGAACATCGAACAGGACTTCGTCGGCAACGGCGCATTCTTCGCGCGCGACATCTTTGCCGGACGCAACGGCCGCTTCACGCTCAACAGCGCATTCAATCAACCGCCGCTTGCAAACGCGCAAGTGGTCTTCACCAGCGGCACGACGCCGCTTCTCATCACGCTGACCGGATCGGATGCCGAAGGCTCCGCGCTGACGTTCAGCATCGTCAGCGGTCCGTCCGCGGGAACCTTGTCCGCGCTCACTCCGAGCGGTCCGACCAGTGCAACGGTCACATACACGCCGAATGCGGCGAACGTCTCCGATTCATTCACGTTCCGCGTGCGCGATTCCGCCGGCGCGACCGGCGATGCCGTCGTCACGATCAATCCGGGCGAAGTCGATGCGCAGCCAACGACCGTGATCGCCTTCGACGGCTCCGCGCAGACGAAAAAGGACGTCGCGACGACGCTCGCGGTCACCGGAACCGCGCCCTCGGGCGTTTCGATCACTTTCACAATCGCGAGCGGCGCGTCGCACGGATCCCTCAGCGCGATCACACAAGGCACCGAAGTGCCGCAGCGCACGGCGACGGTCGTGTACACGCCGACCGCCGGCTACACCGGTCCCGACGCATTCGACTTCACTGCGTGCGGCGTCATCTCGAGCGTGAACGTTTGCGACACGGCGACGTTCTCGATCACGGTGGTCGAGACGCTGGCCGATCCACCGGCGGTCCTCGCGCACGACGTTGAAGTCTCGACGATTCCGAACACGGAAGTGGAGATCACGCTCGGCGCCAGCTCCATCGAAAGCACATCACGGCGCGCCGTCACGATGAGCACGTCGCTCCTGCCGGCCGCAATCGCCGGCAACGTCGCCGACTCGGACAACGACAACCTCGGCGACAACGCCAACGCTCTCCCCGGCTCGGTGCCGGTCTTCATGAGCGCGGGCGTGAATCAAAGCGGCGGCGCCGGCTCGAACGGCACCGTGCGCATGCAGTTCGAATGGGACGTCGCCAATCTCAGCGGCGTGGCGTCATCGCTGCGCAGCGCTGAGGTGATCCTTCCGACGCATCGCGGGACCACCGATTCGCTCGACACCTCGTTCCATTGGGGCACGGCTTCGGGCGACGGCAATCTCACCAACTCCGATTTCGAATCCGGCGTGCAGGCGATCGCCGGCGCGGTGATGCCGGTTCCTGCTGAAATGCAGATCGGCGCGAACGGCACGTTCAGCTTCACCGTTCTCAACGAACTGATCGTGTCGGCGCAACGCGGACACAACTTCTTCGTCGTTCAGGGCCGCGTCGACGAGAGCGGCGCCGCCACCGCGCGAGGTCTCGAAGTACGCACTACCGCCAGCGGCAACACAGGCGATCACCTGCCGATGCTCGCGGTGACCACTGCGACGTCGCTCTCGTATCGCGTCACGTCGCTTCCTGCTAACGGCACACTCCGCAGCGGAACGCAATCGATCACAACGGTGCCGTTCGATCTCGCCGGCACGCAAGTGAGCTACATCCCCAATACGAATTTCACAGGAAGCGACACATTCACGTTCTCGGTAAGCAACGGCCTCACCGCTGCGTCGGCGAACGTGAACATCCGCGTCGCACTGCGCGACTGCGCGACCGATGGAGTCGGTTGCAACAACGGACGCGATTGACTACTTACTGCTACCGGCGAGCTGGCCCGCGATGATTGCCCACGCGGCCAGCGCGCCGTTGTAGCTGGTGTAAAGGCCATAAGAATCGTAAATGGCGCTTCCCCAGTTGCCTTGTACTCCGCTCGGCAATGCGGCGTTCTGCACGGGATCGGACACATTTCGAATGAAACCGAATGGGACGTTCTTCCCCTTGCACACATTGCCGATTACGGCATCGTCCATTTCGATGACGGCGTATTTGTCGTAAGTGCCGGCTGTCGTGCCGACGACGAACGTGGACGTCGTCAAGAGTGATGCGCTCCCGCCGGTCGTATTGTCGATGGCCGGTGACGAGCTTCCCATGTTGAGATCGTGCGGATTGAGCTGGCTCAACGTGTACGGCGGCTTATATGAATAGTATTCATTGAGCTGTTTGCACAGCGACTGGAGATCGCTCTGTGTCGTCGGCACAGGGAACAGCAGTTTCTTGAAGCCGGATTGTTGGAGAACTTTCCAGACGGCCGACCACGAATTGCTGTATGTCGGCCATGTGCCGCTTCCGCTGTCGAGCGTGCCGGCGCTGACCGCGCGAACCGTTCCGATGTGATCTCCGGTCTTGGCTCCGCCGGCCGTGCCGATCGAGAGAAGGAGTTTCGGCTTCACGGACTCGATGATCTTCTCGATCAGATCCTCGAGGTACGTCTCTCCCGGCCAGTCGAGGTGCGTGTTCGATTTGAACAGCAGCACCGGCTGACCCTGAATCTGCACGAGCCGGTAATAGCCCCAGTTGGTCCAGCCCGATGGCGGGTTGCTGGGCATGTCTTGACTGTATTTTTGCCAACCGCTCCATGAGCTTTCGTCGCGGGCGCTGTAGCTCATCGTGCTGCCGCCGTTACAGAACACGTGCTGCATCGCCGCCCACTCCGCCTCGGCCCACGTGATCACGACGACCTCCGCCTGCGGCAGGTTGCCGGACGGCGTCGTGAGAAGCACCGGCGCAGCCTGACCGACGGAGCTGTAGTCGATCGCCGGCAAGTCCGGCGTGTTCGTGATCTTCGGATCGAACGTGGTTTCGTCGGATGTGCCGAGGCGCTTCTTTTCGTTGTGTCCACTCATCGCGTGCTCCTTCTTGAGGGAGTGTCAGATGTCGAGTGATTCCCTACCCGATCGAAGGATTTCCGTCGTGACTCAGCTCCAACGAGCATGAGATCGATCCTCGTTGCCTTGCTCGTTGCCCTCCCTCTCGTCGCAGCAGAATCGCCATATGGCGTCGGCGTCGTGCGAGCATCCTCGCTCTGGCCGGTGACGAAGGGGAAAGGGATCAAGGTCGGCATCGTCGACACCGGCATCGACGCGGCGCATCCGGCGCTGCAGGCTGCGTATCACGGTGGATACGACTTCGTACACAACGACGCCGTTCCGAACGAGGAATCATCAGGCCACGGCACATTCGTCGCCGGCGTCGTTCTGGAGGTCGCGCCGGAGGCCGAGATTTATGCGCTCAAGATTTTCGGGAAGGACAACAGCTTCGAGACATCCGATCTCGTGCGCGCCGTCGACTGGGCGATCGCGCACCATCTCGACGTCCTGAACCTGTCGTTCAGCATGACCGCGCAACTCGACAGCGCGCGCCACGCGCTCGACCGCGCGGAAGCCGCGGGCATCGTCGTCGTCGCCGCTGCTGGAAATGACGCTTCACGCGTCAACTATCCGGCAGTCTTCGACACGACGATCGCCGTCGGCGCAGTCGACAAGAATCTGACGGTCGCCACATTCTCGAATCGCGGCCCCGAGCTCGATCTCGCCGCTCCCGGCGTCGACGTCTACTCGCTTGCGCTGCGCGGCAGCGGTCCGATCACAACGATCAAAACTGGCTCACTCAGTCTCACCACAACATCCTTCACCGGCACGCGAACCGGCGAAGCAACCGGCATTCTGATCGACTGCGCTATCGGGCGGCTCGACCAGATCCCGCCGACGGTCGCAGGCAACGTCGCGCTACTCCGGATGGATGCTACGTTTCCATTCGGCGAAGCACTCGGCAATGTCGTGAGCGCGAAGCCCGCGGCACTCATCGTGGTCAACAGCGAGGCGCGCTTCTATTACTCGAATGTGAATCCGGCGGGCGTCGTACCGCCGATGGCGTCGATCGGAAGTGATGATGCGGAACGTCTCACGCCGGGCGAGACGATACACATCGTCAGTACACTCGGCGACTACAAATTCGGCTACGGCACCTCACATGCCGCGCCGCATGTCGCCGGTGTCGTCGCTCTGCTCCGCAGTCTCGCGCCCGACGCGCGCCCATCGCAGATCAAGAACGCGCTCTACATGTCGGCGCGCGATGCCGGCGCGACAGGGCGTGACGACGAATACGGGTGGGGAATCGTCGACGCGTTGGCCGCCGCGCGACTACTCGCGCCGGAGAAGTTGCCAACCGAGCCGCGTCGTCGCGCAGTCGGACATTAGAAGAGTCACTTCCATTCGATCTCGATCGCTTCGAACCGCGTCTTGCCCACGTTCTTCAGAGAGTGTGTCCGCGCGGATGGATGCCAGTTGAACTGTCCGGCTTCGAGATCCGCGGTCTCGGTTTTTCCTCCCGGCTCGGAGTATTCGACGCGCGCCGGTGAGACGCAGATGCCGAGGCTCATGAGTGTGTGCGTGTGGATTCCGGTGGACTGTCCCGGCTCGAGTATCTGACGATCGATGCGAACGCGGTCGTTCTCCAGAACCACGGAGTGACCCGGCATCGGCGGAGATGGCGGCTCGGGTGGCGAGCCGGCGGATTTCAGAATCTCGACCGTGATGTTTCGAAAGGGAGTCTGTCCGAGGTTAACCGCGCGGTGCGTCAGCGGCCCGCTGAATCGAGCGTCGCCATTGTGCAGATCCAGTTCAGCAGAGGTTCCATCAGCCCGCTCGGAACGAACTTTGGCATCGCCAATCGCAACGAAGACATAGTCGTTCGTGTGCACATGGAAGCGCGTGTGATCGCCGGCGGGAACGAGCACGTCGAAGACGCGCACGTACGCATTCTCGAATTTCAAGTGGTGCATCGGCTCTTGTTGAAGCGGCACGACGACGGGTGGCGGCGTCGCGAAGAGTGCGAGGAGGGAAAGGAGAGCGATGATCAGCGTGCAGCGTTTCATTTCCGTCTGAAAGTATCATCGTTCACGATGACCGCCGAGTACGCGACCGAGGAGCGCTTTCGTGAGGCGTTCAACACGCTCGAGTCCTACATCGAGCGGCGTTACGAGTTGCCGGTCGTGATCCGGGATGTCACCGATCCGTTCACCGGCGATCTCGACGGAGCGCACATCGAGGTCGACTACGACCAGTCGTGGGAGGATGCGCTATTCATCATCGCCCACCTCTTCGGTCACACCGTGCAGTGGAACACCGCCGCGCGAGCGCGTGAGCTCGGCACCATGACGGTGAAAAATCCGACCGAAACGTTTCTCGCGGAACTGCGCGATTACGAACAACTCGCCTGCCGCTACAGTCTGCAGCTCTTCCATGATGCCGGCATTCACGACCTCGATCAGTGGCTCGCCGACTTCGCCGCATGCGATTCCGCATATCTGATGCACTTCTACCGCACCGGGGAAAAGCGCGCATTCCGCAGCTTCTGGCAGCACGGCGTGCAGCTGATGGAGCCGCTGGCGATTCCAGAGTTTCGGCCGACGCGGTGGGTGTCGCGCGCGGACGGCGTGGTGATCTGAACATCGGGCGCGGCGACGAAGACAAAGCGCAACCCCGGTACACTCCCTCAATGCCTCGGCGCCGAGTGTCCATCCGTTGGTGGTTAGGCGCGCTGGTCGCGGGAGCGGCCCTGCCACTGGTGCTGCTTCTTCTCTGGATCTACGGGAGAGAGGTCCGGCGCGAGGAACAGGACGCGCGCGACGCGGCGCTGCAGATTGCGCGCACGACGGCGTCGCGGATGCGTTCCCTTCACACGGATTCCCTTGCCCTGATGAGAGAGATGGCCGTGCAACCCCGTATCCGGGATCTCGATCGCGCGCCGTGCGACTCGCTCTTCGCCATCGTCGATTTCTTCCCGCAGTATGCGGATCTGCTGCTCTTCAATCGCGCCGGTTCCCTCGTCTGCGCCGCGCAGCCGGCGGCGGAGGATCAAGCCTTGTCGGACCTGGCGCGGCAGTGGATTGCAACGACTCTTCACGATGGAGTGCTCGGGGATACGCCGGTCATCCGTCTGCTGGCTAACCATTGGGTGTCCGCGTTGTCCGTGCCCGTCCGCGGCATCGATGGCAGCGTGAAAGGCACGCTCGTGCTCGTCCAGTTGCCTGAGGCGTTGGCCGCTTCGCTGCCGCCGGATGCCGTGATGACGATTCTCGATGGTCACGGCACCATCGTCGCGCGCTCCAGCGATCCGCATCAATGGACGGGACGCAATGCGCGCGGCATGAGCATGGCTGATCTCGCGCTGCATCGTGAGGATGGAACGGCGGAAGCCATCGGTGTCGATGGCGTCTCGCGGCAGTACGGATTCAGCTCGGTGCCGGAGCTTGGCTGGCGCGTCTATGTCGGCATCCCGACGGCGACGGTGATGCAGCCGGTACGGCAGATGTTCGTGCGGGGAGCGGCCGGCGGCGCGATCATCATTCTTGTCGTGGTAGGTCTTGCTGTGCTGTTGGCGCGCGCCGTCGAGCGGCCGGTGGCAGCGCTCTCGCGAGCCGCGGAGGCGGCGGCTGCCGGCGCATTTGGAGAGGTCGGCGTCGCCGGCCCGAGCGAGATTGCGCAGCTAGGCGAGACATTCAACACGATGCTTAAGCGCCGCCTCGAGGTGGAACAACGGCTGATTGAAGGCGAGCGGGATCGGAAAGCGCTCGCGGATCGTCTTCTCCTCGTTCAGGAGGAAGAGCGGACACGAATCGCCCGCGAACTGCACGACGATCTCGGTCAGTCGCTCACTGCCCTGAAAATGGACGTCGGTGGCCTACTGAGGACAACGACGCCATCGGCAGCGAGCGAGCCGTTGCGCAATCGGATCACGCGCACGCTCGATGAGATGGTCACCTCGGTGCAGCGCATCTCTTCCGAGTTGCGGCCCAGCGTTCTCGATGACCTGGGGTTGCTCGCCGCCATCGAGGCCGAAGCTTCGCTGTTCGAGCAGCGTACCGGAATCGAATGCGAGCTCTCGCTCCCTGGCGAAACCGAGTTGCACATCAAAGGCGCGGCGGTCACCGCCATCTATCGCATCGTGCAGGAGGCGCTGACGAACGTCTCGCGGCACGCGAACGCCACGCGGGTCGAGTTGCGGTTGCGCCAGCGAAGCGATGCACTGCTGCTCGAGATTCGTGACGACGGCCGCGGGATCACTGCCGAGGAAGTGCGCGATCCGTTCTCGCTGGGATTGATCGGAATCCGCGAGCGCGCGGATCTTGCCGGCGGCTCGGTTCATGTCGAGGGAGTCAGCGGTCGCGGTACGATCGTCTCGGTACGCATCCCGTCGACAAAGCTAGCATGATCACAGTCCTCATCGCAGATGACCACGACATCGTCCGCGAAGGCGTGAAACAAATCGTCTCCGAGACGAATGACATCGTCGTCGGGGCCGAAGCGCGCAGCGGCGCTGAAGCGCTCGACCTCGCCCGCGGCGGCGGGTGGGACGTGATCATTCTCGATCTCAATCTTCCGGATCGTCCTGGCCTGGATGTCCTGACGCAGTTGCGTGGAATCGCACCTGTGCTCATCCTGAGCATGCATTCCGAGGCGTCGTACGCGTCGCGCGCGCTCCGAAGCGGCGCGCTCGGCTACGTCAGCAAGAGCAGCGCGCGCGAGGATCTCGTGCCCGCGATCAGGAACGTGGCCCGGGGCGAGCGGTTCCTGTCGCCCGCGCTCGCGCAGCTTCTCGCGTTCGATGCGATGTGGCCGTCTGGAGAGCGGTCGCACGAGAGTCTCTCCGGCCGCGAGTTTCAGATCCTTTGCCTCATCGCCGCCGGCAAGCCGCCGCGCGACATCGCCACGGAGTTGAACGTCAGCGTGAAGACGGTGGCCACGCATCGCGCCCGCCTCCTTCAGAAAATGGGACTGAGAAACAACGCCGAACTGGTGCAATACGCGATCGAGCACCACCTTCTGCCCGAACGCGGCAGGTAGGTAATACCCCTACACGCAAACCGTCCGTTTGCTGATGTCGCCGGACGCAAAGGAAAGAGCATCATCTCGGCGGTTTCGCACCCCTGATGACGACGAGTGACTCCCTTTCGCAGACGCGCGTTCTGCTGATCGACGACGATGAGCTCATCGCCGGCTCGCTGCGCCGTTATCTGCTGACGCAGGGTTTCGCCGTCGACGTCGCCCTCGAGCCGGCATCAGCGGCGAAGCTGATGGCGTCATCCAACTACGGCGTCGTCGTGGTGGATCCGTATCTCACTGGTGAAGTGGCACACGCCACGGCTGCGCTCATTGAGACCGTGCGCACGCTGCAACCTCTCGCTACGCTCATCGTTCTCACCGGCTACAGCTCCCCCGCTCTTCACATCGCGGCCACCGCCAATGGCGCCGCTGCAGTCCTGTCCAAACCGCAATCAGTCACCTGTCTCGGCGATTTGATTCATAACATTCCACTTCGTGATCCCAGTGAGAGGTTCCTATGAAACGCGTCCTCGGTGCAGCGCTCGTCCTCAGTTTGGTCGGAACCGCAAATGCGGATTCGCATCCGCAACGCACCACCAAGGCTGCGCTGCCCGATTGCTCGGGAATCTCTTCACCGGAACGGATCGCGAGCGCGAAAACCGCGAAGATCGATCCGGCAGTTGCCTTCGCGAAGAAGCACGCGAAGACCGCGATGCCTGCTTCAGTCGTCTGTGAAAGCAAGCTTTGGCAGGCGCTTCACGAAAACGTCAAGGTGGCGGTGAAGCGGTCCAAGCGCATTTCACCGGACGGACGGAGAGCGCTCTCCGGTGCTCTCGGCGGCGGGCGGAAGTTCGCAGAGAGCGAAGTCGCACCGGTGCAGGCGTATCAAGCTCCGGAGCCCGATCTCCGCCCCGTGCATCCCGTTCACGCGCCGCCACTGCGCAAGGTCCATCCGATCCCGCCGCCGAGGCGAGGCGATGACGACGACGATCATGGACATCCGGAGCCGATCCGTCCCACGCCGCCGACCGAATCAGGCGGCCCCGATGGGCCGATACAGACCGTTCAGGGGCCCTTGATTTCCGCACCGACTCCGGCCGGCGTCGGCTTCGATGGAGTCGGCGTCGGACTGGGCGGCTTCACTCCCAGCAGCAATCCTCCCGACGTCAACGGCCACGTCGGCGCGACGCAGTACGTGCAGTGGAACAACACCAGCTTCGCCGTCTTCAGCAAGGCCGGCGCGCTGCTCTACGGCCCGGCCGCGGGCAATACGCTTTTTCAATCGCTCGGCGGCGTCTGCGCGTCACACAACGATGGCGACCCGGTCGTCAACTACGACATTCTCGCCGGCCGCTGGATCCTCTCGCAGTTCGCCGTCGCCGGACCCGCCGGAAGCGCTTCGCATCAATGCGTCGCCGTCTCCGTGACCGACGACGCGCTCGGCTCCTACTACCTCTACGACTTCGTCACCGACACCACGAACTTCGTCGACTACCCGCACATCGGTGTGTGGCCCGACGGCTACTACATGTCGGCGCACGTCTTCAACGCTGCCGGCACGGCGCAGGTCGCGGCCCGCGTCTACGTTTTCGAGCGCGACAAGATGATCCTGGGCCAGGCAGCCCGAATGCAGCAGAAGGATCTCTCGAAGGACGGAAGCGCGTTTCAGTACGGATTTCTCCCGGCCGATCTCGACAGCTTGACGCCGCCGCCCGCCGGGGAGGCGTCGTTCATCCTCGGCCCGAACGGCCAGTTCACGAATCGAACCGACTCCACGCGCGTGGCCGTGACGTGGGGCGTGACGCCGACGATCACGCTGACCTCGGCCACGATCACGACGGTGGGCATCGTGTCGCCGGCCTGTGTGAACAACACCGTCGCGCAGGATAACCGCGACTGCGTCCCGCAACCTTCGCCGGCGGTCGGCGCCGACTACCTCGACAACATCTCCTTCCACTACATGTACCGGCTCCCCTATCGCAATTTCGGCGGCAGCCCTGTGCAGGAATCGCTCGTCGTCAGCGCACCGACCGCGGGCAGCGCGAGCACGCCCGGCCACGGCGCCATTAAATGGATCGAGTTCCGCAACGCCGGCAACTCCACCGCCACGCCGACGGTCTTTCAGTCGGGCACGTTCGATCCCGACACGTCCTATCGCTGGCTTCCCTCGGCCGCGATGGACAAAGACCACAACATCGCCATCGGGTACAGCAAATCGAGCACCGCGGTGAAGCCGGGCATTTTCATGACCGGCCGTCTCGGCACCGACACCATCAACACGATGGGAGCGGAGACGACCGTCACGGCCGGCATCGGCTCGCAGACCGCGGGCGCCGGCAACCGCTGGGGCGACTACAGCGCGATGACGCTCGACCCGATCGACCAGTGCACCTTCTGGTACACCAATGAGTACCTGAAGACGAATGGCGCCTTCAACTGGTCCACGCGAATCGCTACGTACAAGTTTCCATCATGTACCGCCGCTACCGCATGGGCGACCGTAACGGGAACGATCACCGCCTGCGCGACCGGCGTCCCGCTTTCCGGCGTCGTAGTCACGCTGAGCAATGGATTCGCAGGCGCCAGCGATGCCTCCGGTACCTACACGATTCAGGTCCCGGCGGGAACATACAACGCCAGCGCCGCTGACTCGGACCGCAACTGCACGTCCGGCTCGCCGGCGACCGTGTCCGTCATCGCTACGTCCGGCGCGACAACGACTCAGAATTTCTGCATGTCCGGTTCGTCGAATCTTCAGACGAACAGCGCCACCATCACCCTCAACGATGCTGCGAACGGCAACGGTAACGGAATCATCAACCGCGACGAATGCGTGAAGCTGACCGTTCCGCTCAAGAACAACGGCTGCGGCAACGAGTCGGCCATTTCGGCCACGCTGACGACGTCGACGCCGGGCGTGACGATCACGCAGAACAGCTCTGCGTATCCCGATCTCGTCATCGACGCCAGCGGCAACAACGCGACGCCGTATCAGTTCCAAACGTCGGCCTCCTTCGTTTGCGGCACGGTGATCAACTTCACTCTCACCGCCAACTACGCAAGCGGAAGCAAGGCACTCGGATTCAGCCTTCCGACGTGCGCCGGCGGCGCCAATCAGACCATCCCGAGTAGCTCGCTGACCGCCGCCGATCTGACTCAAAACGACCGCCTCGGACGCGACGGCGTGCCGAGCACCTGCGCCAACAAAACGAACGCCGCCGGCGGGTTCGCTGGAACGAAGTTCTACAAGACGTTCACGTTCACGAACAACAGCGGCGTGGCGACTTGCTACACCGTCAATCTCACCGCCGCCCTCGGCGGCGCGGGCGACATCGAGACCGCAGCGTATTCGCCCTCGTACAACCCGGCTTCGATCACCACTAACTTCCTCGGCGACAGCGGCATCAGCGGCCTCGGGACGACAGTGGGCAGCGCGCAGTACTCGTTCACCGTCCCCGCGCTGGCAACGTTTGTCATCGTCGTCAACACCACCGGCACGACGACGTCGTCGGTCTTCAGCGGCACGGTCTCCGGCTTCGTCAACACCACCGCCGGACCGGGCGCCTGCCCGGCCTGCACACCTCCGGCGACACCGACCGCATCGAATACCGGTCCTTACTGCACGGGTTCGACAATCTCTCTTTCGACGCCGACGGTTGCAGGCGCGACGTACGCATGGACGGGACCTAACGGCTTCACTTCTGCGTTGCAGAATCCGACGCGCAGCAATGCCACGACTGCCGATGCGGGGACCTATTCCGTCACCATCACAGTAGCCGGCTGCACGTCCGCAGCCGGTACGACCAGCGTCGTCGTCAACCCAATACCTGCGACGCCGGCCGCGTCGAACGGCGGCCCATATTGCGCAGGTTCCACGATCTCGCTCTCCACCGCGACCGTGTCCGGCGCGACCTACGCGTGGACCGGACCGAACGGCTTCACGTCTGCGCTGCAGAACCCGACGCGATTGAACGCGACAACGGCCGACGCGGGCACGTACTCCGTGACTGTGACCGTCAGCGGCTGCACCTCGGCTGCTGGCTCGACTAGTGTGGTCGTCAACCCGATCCCGGCGACTCCGACGGCGTCAAACACCGGGCCGTATTGCAGCGGCGGAACGATCTCCCTGTCGACTCCGACCGTGTCCGGCGCGACCTACGCGTGGACCGGGCCGAATGGCTTCACCTCAGCACTGCAGAATCCGACGCGATCGAACGCTGCGTTGGCTGACGCAGGGACCTACTCCGTCACCGTCACAGTGAACGGCTGCACTTCAGCGGCGGGCTCGACTTCCGTTGTCGTCAACGCGACCCCGGCGACGCCGACTGCATCGAACGGTGGCCCGTATTGCGCCGGCGCGACGATCTCGCTCTCCACTCCGACAGTCGCCGGCGCAACGTACGCGTGGACCGGCCCGAATGGCTTCACCTCAGCACTGCAGAATCCAACGCGATCGAACGCGACTGCGGCCGACGCGGGGACCTACTCCGTGACGGTGACCGTCAGCACCTGCACCTCGGCTGCCGGTACGACTTCGGTCGTCGTCAATCCGGTCCCGGCCACTCCAACCGCCTCCAACGGCGGACCGTACTGCGAAGGCGGAACAATCGCTCTCTCCACCCCAACGGTCGCCGGCGCGACCTACGCGTGGACCGGCCCGAACGGATTCACGTCCGCTCTTCAGAATCCGACGCGCTCCAGCGTCACGACGGCGGATGCCGGCACCTATTCGGTGACCGTAACCGTCAACGGTTGCACCTCGGCCGCCGGAACGACGAACGTCGTGGTCAATCCGACTCCCGCAACGCCGACCGCATCGAACGGCGGCCCGTACTGCGCAGGCGGAACAATCGCTCTCTCCACGCCAACGGTCGCCGGCGCGACCTACGCGTGGACCGGCCCGAACGGATTCACGTCCGCTCTTCAGAACCCGACGCGGTCCAGCGTCACGACCGCGGATGCCGGCACTTACTCGGTGACCATCTCCGTCAACGGCTGCATCTCCGCGGCCGGTACGACCTCGGTCATCGTGAATGCGACCCCCGCAACTCCGACCGCATCGAACGGTGGTCCGTACTGCGAAGGCGGAACAATCGCGCTCTCCACGCCGACGGTCGCCAGCGCGACGTACGCGTGGACCGGCCCGAACGGCTTCACGTCCGCGCTTCAGAACCCGACGCGCACCAACGCGACCGTGGCCGACGCCGGCATCTATTCGGTGACCGTGACCGTCAATGGCTGCACCTCTGCCGCCGGCACGACTTCGGTCATCGTCAACCCGATTCCTGCAACGCCAACCGCATCGAACGGCGGACCGTATTGCGAAGGCGCCACGATCGCGCTCTTTACTCCGACCGTCGCCGGTGCGACTTATGCGTGCACCGGTCCGAACGGATTCACCTCCGCGCTTCAGAATCCCACGCGCTCCAACGCAACGACCGCGGATGCAGGCACGTACTCGGTGACCGTCACCGTATCGGGCTGCACCTCGGCTGCCGGAACGACATCAGTCGTTGTGAATCCGACGCCCGCGACGCCGACCGCTTCCAACAGCGGTCCGTACTGCGAAGGCGCGACGATTCAACTCTCCACACCGACCGTCGCGACTGCGACCTACGCGTGGACAGGTCCGAACGGTTTCACGTCCGCGCTTCAGAACCCAACGCGCTCCAACGCAACGACGGCTGACGCGGGCATCTACTCCGTGACGATCACTGTGAGCGGCTGCACCTCGGCCGCCGGAACCACGAACGTCGTCGTCAATCCCACACCGGCAACGCCCACCGCATCGAACGGCGGACCGTACTGCGAAGGCGCGACGATCCAACTCTCCACTCCGACCATCGCCGGTGCGACGTACGCATGGACGGGTCCGAACGGATTCACCTCTGCGCTTCAAAACCCGACGCGCTCCAACGCAACGACGGCTGATGCAGGCATCTACTCGGTGACAGTCACCGTATCAGGCTGCACCTCGGCCGCCGGCACGACGAACGTCGTCGTCAATCCCATTCCTGCAACGCCAACTGCATCGAACGGTGGACCGTACTGCGAAGGCGCAGCGATCTCGCTTTCAACGCCTACTGTCGCCGGTGCGACGTACGCGTGGACAGGTCCGAACGGCTTCACATCTGCGCTCCAGAATCCGACTCGCTCCAATGCCACGACTGCCGATGCAGGCACGTACTCCGTCACCGCCACCGTATCCGGCTGCACCTCGGCCGCCGGAACGACGAACGTCGTCGTCAATCCCACACCGGCGACGCCGACCGCATCGAACGGTGGACCGTACTGCGAAGGCGCAACGATCCAGCTCTCCACTCCAACCGTCGCCGGGGCGACTTATGCGTGGACCGGTCCGAACGGATTCACGTCTGCGCTCCAGAATCCGACTCGCTCCAACGCCACGACGGCCGATGCAGGCACGTACTCGGTGACCATCACCGTATCCGGCTGTACCTCGGCCGCCGGCACGACATCAGTTGTTGTGAATCCGACACCCGCGACGCCAACCGCGTCCAACGGCGGCCCGTACTGCGAAGGGGCAACGATTCAACTCTCGACACCGACGGTTGCGGGCGCGACGTACGCATGGACCGGTCCGAACGGATTCACGTCTGCGCTCCAGAATCCGACTCGCTCCAATGCCACGTCTGCCTATGCAGGCACGTACTCTGTGACCATCACCGTATCCGGCTGCACTTCGGCCGCCGGAACGACGAACGTCGTCGTCAATCCCATTCCTGCAACGCCAACTGCCTCGAACGGTGGACCGTACTGCGAAGGCGCCACGATCCAGCTCTCCACTCCAACCGTCGCCGGGGCGACTTATGCGTGGACCGGTCCGAACGGCTTCACCTCCGCACTACAGAATCCGACTCGCTCGAACGCCACGACTGCCGATGCAGGCACGTACTCTGTGACGATCACCGTATTCGGTTGTACCTCGGCCGCCGGAACGACGAACGCCGTCGTCAATCCCACACCGGCGACGCCGACCGCATCGAACAGTGGACCGTACTGCGAAGGCGCCACGATCCAGCTCTCCACTCCAACCGTCGCCGGGGCGACTTATGCGTGGACCGGCCCGAACGGATTCACGTCCGCGCTTCAGAACCCGACGCGCTCCAACGCAACGACGGCTGACGCGGGCTTCTATCCCGTGACGATCACCGTGAGCGGCTGCACCTCGGCCGCAGGAACGACGACCGTCGTCGTCAATCCGATTCCAGCGACGCCGAGCGCGTCGAACGGCGGTCCGTACTGCGAAGGCGCAACGATCTCGCTCTCCACGCCGACGGTCGCCGGTGCGACATACGCGTGGACCGGTCCGAACGGCTTTACGTCCGCGCTTCAGAACCCGACGCGTTCCAACGCGACGACGGCTGACGCGGGCATCTACTCCGTGACCATCACCGTGAGCGGCTGCACCTCGGCCGCCGGA
>Ga0105245_10001436_pt1 | contig 21598 bp, 14 predicted proteins | sample KBSM54metaG_FD_81523 | JGI IMG/M metagenome (GOLD analysis project Ga0105245, IMG submission 81523) | Miscanthus rhizosphere microbial communities from Kellogg Biological Station, Michigan, USA - KBS M5-4 metaG | ecosystem: Host-associated > Plants > Roots > Rhizosphere > Soil | place...
ACTTGCGGACAATGCCCCGCGCGAGCCGACGCCGCTGCCCAATTTCGGCGCATTCCTGCGCATTGTCGCGCGCAAGCGCGGGCTGTTGTTCGTGATCCTTGGCGGCGCGCTTGCCGGCTTCGGGATGACCTCCATCTCGCAGTTCCTGGCGGTGTATCTGGCGCGCATCTATCACTTGCCGGTCCAGCAGGCGGGCGCGCTGTACGGCACGATCTCGGCGATCGGGCTCGCCGCCGGGCTGCTCATTGGCTCCTTCGGTACCGACTGGCTTTCCCAGCGGGGAGACCGGCGCTGGCCGGCCTGGGGGCCGGCGATCGGCCTCGCGATCGCACCCCTGTTCTATTGGGTGGCCTTCAACACCCATTCGATCGTCTGGGGTTCAGTAATGCTCTGCATTTCCGGCGCGACCTTGCTCATCTTCTACGGGCCGACGCTTGCGATGATCCAGAACATGCTCGAACCGCGGATGCGCGCCACGGGCGCCGCCTTGTTCGCGATTCTCTTCACGATTTTCGGTTCGGGCCTCGGCCCCCCGGCGGTCGGCTGGATGAGCGACCGCTTCGCCGGATCGGTCTTTACCGGGGGCGACTATCTCGCCCTTTGCCGGGGCGGCAAGGCTGCACTCGCGGCCGCCAGGGCAATCGATGATCCTTGCGCGCTCGCCGCGACCTTCGGCATCAAATCGGCACTGATGGCGGCGGTGTGCGTGTTCTTCCTCGCCTCGATCTGTTTCGTGATCGCATCGCGCACCCTGCGCGACGATTTCTACGTGGCGGGTCGGGAATCCTGAACGTCGCATTATGACGCCCGAAGCACGGTTCCGCGCCTATCTCGACGCTTTCAACGCCGGCAACTGGGATGTGTTGCGCGGCTTCTATGCGCCCAATGTTCGACTGGTGATCGGCAACGGCACTGAACTCAACGGCCGCGAGACGATCATCGACTTCTACCAGAAGGTGAACCAGCGCGTCCGCCGCACGATCGAGATCGTCCAATGCTTCGGCAGCGGAGACACGCTGGCAGCGGAGATCGAGTCCGAGTTCGTCGCGATCCAGGACGCGCCGGATTTCGCGGTGCGGCCAATGGCGCGCGGCGACCGTTATTATCTCAACAGCTTCGTCTTCTACGATTCCGCAGGCGAGCAATATACGCGAATCCGCGCGGCCACATTCCGCCGCGAATTCCGGCCAATCGGGAAGAGCTCATCCGAGCAGCTGCATTCCTGACAGAATCCGGGACAGAAATCAGCGCGCCGGGTCCAGCTCTGCAGGGCGTTTACTATACCCTTAAAATATCTAGCTGATTTTTTTGCGAAATCCGATGTTTGCGCTTGAGGTGGAGACATCGTGAAACTATGCCATGCAGGTTATCTGGGGGGGAAATTTTGATGGATCGCGCCGCGCTCACGCGCTCGGTTATTTGTTGTGCCTTCATCGCGGCACCTACGGTAGCTTTCGGCCAAACCGCAACGCCATCGACGGTAACACCCCCCACCCTACGCCCTGAGAAATCGGACGATGGTTTCCGAGTCGATATCCCGGAGACCGGCGGCCTGAAAGCCCCGGCGGGTGCGGAAAACCTGCGGGTAACGCTTGGTTCTGTCGTGGTCGAAGGCGCTTTCCCCGAAGTCGCTTCGGAAACCGAAGCCGCCGCCAGCCAGTTGCGCGGCCAGAGCGTGACCCTTGCCCGCATCTATGAGGTCGCGTCACAGATCGAGGCCGCGCATGCCCGTGCGGGCTTCGTTCTCGCCCGCGTCGTCATCCCTCCCCAGGATCTCCATGACGGCGGCGCGCTGCGGATCGTCGTCATTGACGGCTTTGTCGAGCAGATCGACGTCTCGGGCGTGCCGGAGCGGGTTCGCGCGGTCGTCGCACGCCGCACTGCCGGGCTGCAGGGCCGCAAGCATCTTCGGCTCGACGATATCGAAAGGGCATTGCTGATCGCCAATGAGGTCCCGGGGCTCACGCTGCGCTCGACCTTGATGCGCGGCAGCCAGCCTGGCGGGACAAAATTGGCGCTCGAAGGCCGGCATCAGCTGATTTCGGGCAGCATCGGGGCGGACAATGCCCTTGCCGCTTCGCTCGGGCGCTGGAGCGTCAACACGCAATTCTCCATCAATTCGCCCTTTGGCGCCGGCGAACAATTTTACGGTTTCATTTCGAGCGGCTACGACATCAGCCAGCTGTTCAGCAGTGATGTTCGCGAGCGCGTACTCGGCGGCGGCGTGGCAATCCCGCTCGGCGACGGCCGGCTGACGCTCAATCCGGAAGCGACCTTTACACGTACGCAGCCGACCCCGCCGCCGGGCGTTCCGGCGACGATCGGCGACCTGCATCGTTTCACGCTCCGCGCGTCCTATACGCTGGAAAAGACCCGCAGCCGGTCGCTGTTGCTGAGCGGCAGCGTCGAGCAGATCGAAGAGAGCAACAAGGCCCCACAATTTGCGCTGACGCTGAGCCGTGACCGCTTCATGGTCGCGCGGCTGGGGTTGGGTTATAATCACTTCGGCTTTGCCCGACCCTCTTATGGCGCGGCGGTCCAGATCAGCCAGGGGCTTGGCGGCTTGGGCGCACGTACGCTGGCTGATGTGCTCGCCTCGGGCATCGGCTTCTCACGGCTTGGTGCGAACAACAATTTCACCAAATTGACCGCGCAAGGCCATGCGACATTGCCGCTCGCAGCGGGCTGGAGCCTTGCCGCCTCGGCAAAGGCACAGACAAGCTTCGGCGCGGCGGTATTTCGCTCCGAGCAATTTGCCCTTGAAGGCCCGGACGGCGTGTCAGCCTATATCGGCGGCAGCACCGCGGTCGATGAAGGGGGTGCGGCACGACTGGAACTCCGCAATCAACTGATCTCGGGCGAAGGCGCGCTGGGTCTGCAGCTTGCGCCCTATATCCTGGCGGCCGGCGGTGCGGGGTCGGTCGCGGTGCCGACGATCCTCGAGCCGAAGAGCCTCAAAACGGCTGCTCTCGGTGTCGGCGCACGCGCCGCCCTCACGCGCGTCGGGCTCTATTTCAATCTCGAATATGCCCATGGGTTCAGTGATTTCGCACCACTTGGGGATACCGACAGGGTGAGTGTCGCGGCGACACTGCAATTCTAGGCTTTGAGTATCGCCGTGATCGGCGAGGAATATTCTAACTCCCATACAGGGTGAGGTTGGCAATGAAGATCGGGCACAAGACACTTTCCGCCAGCGGCAAATTGCTGTCGACCACGGTGCTTGGCAGCGGGGCGCTGCTGCTTCTGCTCGGCGCGCCAGGTGTGGCCCGGGCCGATGACCTTCCCACGGGCGGCAATGTCGTTGCCGGTGCGGCAGTCATTGGCGGCAATGGCCAGGCGACGACCATCAATCAGTCCAGCTCGCGGGCGGTCATCAACTGGGACAGCTTCTCGGTCAGCCAGGGCAAGACGGTCACCTTCGTCCAGCCCGACGTGCATTCCGCCACCCTCAACCGGGTAACCGGCGACACAACGTCCACGATCGCCGGCCAGATCACCAGCAATGGCGCGATCTATCTGGTCAACCCCAATGGCATCGCGATCACCGCGACCGGCGCGGTGCAGACCGGCGGCGGTTTCGTCGCCTCGACGCTTGCCATGGCCGACGGGGATTTCATGGCCGGCAAGGCCAAATTCACCGGCAGCGGGTCATCGGGATCAGTCTCGAATGCCGGCCATATCAGCGCGGGCCAGGGCGCCTATGTCGCGCTGCTCGGCGGCAGCGTCGCCAATAGCGGCACGATCGCTGTGCCGCTTGGCCGGGTCGGACTTGGCTCAGGCGAGAGCATAACGCTCGATCTGAATGGCGACGGCTTCATGCAGGTCGCAGTGCCGACCAGCGCCGTGACCGGCGACAAGGCGCTGATCAGCCATTCGGGCAGCATCTCCGCGTCCGGAGGGTTCGTCGTGCTAGAAGCGGCGACTGTGAAGGACGCCGTCCGCAACGTCATCAACCTGTCGGGCGACATCAACGCGGATTCGGCGACGGGCAGCGCTGGCAATATCCGGCTGTTCGGCGGCGACGGCGGCACGGTGACGGTGTCGGGGACCCTGTCGGCACAGGCGACGGGGACGAGCGGCAATGGCGGACTGGTCGAGACTTCGGGGGCGTCGGTCGATTATGCCGGCGTGAAGGTCAATACGTCGTCGATCGGCGGCAAATCGGGAACCTGGCTGATCGATCCCTATGGGCTGATCATCGATGCGGCGAGCGCCGCCACGATCAGCAGCAATCTGGCGACGACCGATGTGTCTATCGCAACCAATGCCGATGGCACCACATCGGGCCCGGGCGTACCGGTGACCGATCCCTATGCCGGCGCCTCGCCTTTCCCGATCGGATCGATCCAGATCTACGCGCCGATCAGCTGGACCAGTTCGCACATGCTGAGCGTCTCCGCTTATACCGGTATCGGTATTTATGGCGCGATCACCGGCCTTAACGGTGGGCTGACTCTTGCAGCAGGTGTCGGCCACAACCGTGTCGACACGATTTCCGCCTCGGCCGCGGTAAATGTTGGAAGCTTCGAGCTCGTGAGCGGCTTTTGGACGCAGAACAGCGCGGTCGGCTTCAGCGCCGGCAATTTCATGATTCACCCCGATACCGCCGGATTCCTGCGTACAGCCGGCGGCTCTGGAAGCGCTAACGATCCCTATCTGATCACCGACATTTACGGGCTTCAGGGCATTTATTCGAATATCGGCCGATATGATCCGATCGGTGGCCCCGGGCCTGCGTTGCGTACCCTTAACTACCTGCTGGTCAACGACATCGATGCTTCCGGAACTGCGTTGTGGAACAGTGGCCGCGGCTTCCTGCCGATTGGCAACGCGACGTACCAATTTACCGGATCCTTAAGCGGCTCATTAAGTGGCAGCACTATCAATGGACTGACGATCAATAATGATACAGTCTCGAGCCTTGGCTTGTTCGGCTATGTTGGGAGCTCCGGCAATATCAGTGACGTTCATTTAATTGGCGGAACCGTCCGGGGTGCGTTTGCGCAAGACTATCCGGCGTTATACATTGGCGCGCTCGCCGGGCGGAATGACGGGACAATACGCCGTTCTTCTGCCTCTACGATCGTCAATGGCAGCAGTATCTATCAGGTGAATGTTGGGGGCCTGGTAGGTCTTAACGTAGGCTTTGTTACGGCATCGAGTGCGTCAGGTGCTGTTACGGGGTCAGGTTACTTTTTCGTTGGAGGCCTGGTTGGCAACAACTGGAACACTATAACGAAATCCTTTGCGACCGGGCTCGTCACCGGTAACCAATACTCCGGCATGGCAGGAGGGCTGGTTGGCAGTCATTCAGGTCTCTTGATTTCCCAATCTTATGCGACCGGCGACGTACACGTCACGAATCAATCTACCCAAGCGGGCGGCTTTGCCGGCAGCAATTATAGCAATTCAGCCATCGAGGATTCATACGCAACCGGTTCGGTCTCGGCTACCGTGCAAGGAGCTGGTAGTGGAGTTATCTCCCTGGGCGGTTTTGTGGGGGATAATGGCGGTTCAATCACGCGATCATATTCGACCGGATCCGTGAATCCGGGGGTCGCCAGCACCCCCTTTATCGGGGGCTTCGTCGGCCTAACCCGTAGGTTCGTAACCAATTCATTCTGGAATATCACGACTAGCGGCCAGACTACCGATGGCAGCGGCGCGATTGCGCTGACCAACACGCAGATGCAGAATTTCGATTCTTACGCCACTATTTTCTCAGGCTTCGATTTCCTGAATGTCTGGGCACCGCCGGCATTGGCAGGGCAGGCAGGGCAGGCTGCCGGCTATTTTCCGCAACTCTATGCCACCGCGCCGATCGCGGTCCTCACCGGCACCGCGACCAAGGTTTATGGCGCACCACTGAGTTCGATCGTGGCAGGCTTGAACGGCGGCCCGGGGCTCTATGCCTTCGGCCCTGCAGGCGACACTTTGGCCGCCCCGCCCATTTCCGGTCCCGGCGTCGGCGCGGGCAGCAATGTCGGCAGTTACGCAATCACCTTTGGCGCAGGCAATTCAGCGAATAGCGCGCTTGGCGTCACCTATCGCATCATCAACGGCAATGGCGCCGGAACTCTTTCGGTTACGCCAGCGGCGCTGACGATTACCTATGCCGCCGATCCGCTCAGCCGGCTCTACGGCGCGGCCAATCCCGCATTGACAGGCACCGAGAGCACGACAGGGCTGGTCAATGGTGACACCCTCGCAGGCGTGACCGCGGGCAGCGCCAGCTACGCCACGGCCGCGACCAGCGGCTCGAATGTCGGCAGCTATGCCATCAACGGCAGCGGCCTCACCGCCAACAGCGGCAATTATAATTTCACCTTCGCCCAGGCGGCCGGCAACGCCACCGCCCTGACCATCAATCCGGCCTCGCTCACGGTCACCTACACGGCCGATCCGTTCAGCCGCCTCTACGGTGCCGCCAACCCGGCATTGACCGGGACTCAGAGTGCGACGGGGCTCGTCAATGGCGATACCCTCGCCGGTGTCACCAGCGGCACCGCCAGCTACGCCACGACGGCGACGACCAGCGCCAATGTCGGCAACTACGCGATCAACGGCAGCGGGCTATCCGCCAACAGCGCCAACTATAATTTCACCTTCGCTCAGGCCAAAGGCAACGCCACCGCCCTCACGATCAATCCGGCATCGCTGACGGTCACCTACACCGCCGATCCGTTCAGCCGGCTCTACGGCGCCGCCAACCCGACGCTGACGGGCACGCAAAGCGCAACCGGCTTGGTCAACGGCGACACGCTCGCAGGCGTCACGGCCGGCACCGCCAGCTATGCCACTACGGCGACCAGCGGCTCGAATGTCGGCAGCTATGCCATCAACGGCAGCGGCCTGGCCGCCAACAGCGCCAACTACAGCTTCACTTTCGCCCAGGCAGCCGGCAACGCTACCGCGCTCACGATCAACCCGGCATCGCTGACGATCACCTACACCGCTGATCCGTTCAGCCGGCTCTACGGCGCCGCCAACCCGACATTCACGGGGTCGCAAAGCGCAACCGGTCTGGTCAATGGCGACACGCTCGCTGGCGTCACCTCCGGCACCGCCAGCTATGCAACGACGGCGACGACCGCTTCCAACATCGGCAGCTATGCCATCAACGGCAGCGGGCTTTCCGCCAACAGCGGCAACTACAGCTTCACCTTCGCCCAGGCTGCCGGCAACGCCACCGCCCTGACGATCAATCCGGCCTCGCTGACGGTCGTGGCGGATCCACTTGCGCGGTTCTACGGTGCCGCCAATCCGGCGCTGACTTATGTCGCCACCGGTCTGGTCAATGGCGATACACTCTCGGGCAATCTCGCCACGTCCGCAACGGCCGCCTCGTCCATCGGCACCTATGGCATCACCCAGGGCAGCTTGGCGGCTTCGAGCAACTATGCACTGAGCTTCACCGGCGCATTGCTGACGATCAACCCCGCGGCGCTGACGGTCGTCGCTGACCCCTTGTCGCGCACCTACGGTGCGGCCAATCCGACGCTGACCTATGTCACTACGGGTCTGGTTAATGGCGACACGCTTTCGGGCAATCTCGCCACCTCCGCGACGACCGCATCGTCCGTCGGCACCTATGGCATCACCCAAGGCAGTTTGTCGGCTTCGAGCAACTACGCACTGAACTTCACCGGTGCGTTGCTGACGATCAATCCGGCGGCGCTCACAGTCACCTACACCGCCGATCCGTTCAGCCGCCTCTACGGCGCGGCCAACCCGGCGCTGACCGGCACGCAGACTGCAACCGGTCTGGTCAATGGCGATACTCTTGCCGGTGTCACCACGGGGACCGCCAGCTACGCGACAGCCGCGACCAGTGGCTCGAATGTCGGCAGCTATGCCATCAACGGCAGCGGACTGGCCGCCAACAGCGGCAACTACAGCTTCACCTTCGCTCAGGCCGCCGGCAACGCATCTGCTCTCACCATCACCCCGGCTTCGCTGACCGTCACCTACATCGCAGATCCCTTCAGCCGATTCTACGGGGCTGCCAATCCGGCATTCACCGGCACGCAAAGCGCAATCGGCCTGGTCAATGGCGACACGCTCGCCGGCGTAACCACCGGTACCGCCGGCTACGCCACGACGGCAACGACGGGCTCGAATATCGGCAGCTATGCGATCAACGGCAGCGGACTTTCCGCCAATAGCGGCAACTACAGCTTCACCTTCGCCCAGGCTGCCGGCAACGCCACCGCCCTCACCATCAACCCTGCCTCGCTGACGGTCGTCGCCAATCCGCTGTCGCGCACCTATGGCGCGGCCAATCCGGCGCTGACTTATGTCGCCACCGGTCTGGCCAACGGCGACATGCTCTCGGGCAATCTCGCCACATCCGCGACGACCGCTTCCTCTGTCGGCACGTACGGCATCACGCAAGGCAGCCTGGCCGCTTCGAGCAACTATGCGCTGAGCTTCACCGGCGCATTGCTGACGATCAACCCCGCAGCGCTCACGATCACCTACACCGCCGATCCGTTCAGCCGCCTCTACGGTGTGGCCAACCCGGCATTCACCGGCGCGCAGACCGCAACCGGGCTGGTCAATGGCGACACCCTCGCCGGCGTCACCACCGGCACTGCCAGCTACGCGACAGCGGCGACCGCCGCCTCCAATGTCGGCAACTATGCCATCAACGGCAGCGGCCTGTCCGCCAACAGCGCGAACTACAACTTCACTTTCGCCCAGGCAGCCGGCAACGCCACCGCATTGAAGATCACGCCGCGGCCGCTGAGCGTAACGGCCGACCCGATTTCACGCCAGTTCGGCGCACCCAACCCGCCATTGACTTATGTCATCGCACCAACCACCGCGACCTCGGGTCTCGTGAACGGCGACGGTTTGACCGGTGCGCTGAGCACGATCGCAACCTCTTTGTCACCGTCAGGTGACTACGCCATTCTGCAAGGAAGCCTGATGGCGTCGTCGAATTATATCTTCAACTACACTGGCGCCAATCTGACGATCGAACTGCCGCCCCTTCAATCGCTCAGCAGCTTCGTACCGGTCCCGACCGGTCACGAGGCGGATCAAGCTGGAGCGAAGGGTTGCACGAGCGACCAGATGTCGGAACAGCTCCGCGAAAAGGGCGAGGCCAAGGTCGGCACCGGCACGGGTAACACGTCCTGCGACTAGGCAAGTGATGCGTCACCCGGCGCCCACGCCCCTGTGCGCGTCTGGATATGCAGAGGCCCTATTGGTCGCAGGCCGCTACCCCATCGCCCCAAGCACTGCGTCCACCGACACGCTCGCAAAGGCCGTGAACTGATCCGCCACACCATAGGGCACCAGCAACTCCCGCCCGCGCAGTAGCGAACCGCAGCTGTACACCACATTCGGTACATAGCCGCCATGCACCTTGGGGCTCGGCGTGATCAGCGGCATCCGCGTCCGTGCCAGCAGCTTCGACGGGTCTGCCCTGTCGAGCAGCACAGCCCCCATGCAATAAGCGCGCATCATCCCAACGCCGTGAACCATCACCAGCCAGCCTTCGTCGATCTCGATCGGCGATCCGCAATTGCCCATCTGCGCGAATTCCCACGGCGCTTTCGGCGAGACGATCTTCTGTCCGCCATTCCAGACATGGAGATCGTCCGAGCTCAGCAGCCAGATGCTCTCATTGTCCTGCCGCCCGAGCATCATGTAACGCCCGTCGACCCGCCGCGGGAACAGCGCCATGCCCTTGTTGCTCGTCGCGTCGCCGTGCAATTTGTGCATCTCGAAGCGGCGGAAATCCTTGGCGTGCAACAATTCGGACCGCACTTCGGCGCCGCTGAACGCGGTATAGGTGCCGTAATAATGCACGCTCCCGTCTTCCTCGACAAAGCGGACCATGCGCATATCCTCCACGCCCTGGCGCTGGCTCGGCAGGATCGGGAAGATCACGGTTTCGGAGACTTCGCGGCTGTCGGCGCAACCGAGATGGACGATCTCGTCATTCTCACTGCCCTGCTCGATCCGCGGCGCCACGCCCTGCTGGCTCGCCGGATCGACGACGATGCGCCCGTCGGCGTGCCATATGCCGCTCCGGAAGGTGACCGAGGACACATGCCCCTCGCCGATGCCACGCAGTGAGAGGATGAAGCGCAGCGCACCATCCGGCACGCCTTCCTGATCGGGATGCGGCACGATGCTCGGGTTGAACAAAGCCGCCGCCTCGAAGGAATATTCCTCGCTGAAATAGGCGCCGATCAGCAGCATCTGCTCGCGGCTGAGCGGCCCCTGTCCGATCTGCTTGCGCACCTCCTCGGCCCGCCTGAGGAACAGCTCATCAACGCCGCGATGCCGCGCCTCTATCATACCGAGCAACAGCGCCTGGACATCGGCAAGCCAGTCCGGGCCCATCGAAAGCACCCGGTCAGCAATCCGCCCGGCGCGCGGATGGCCTTTGACGACAAAGGCAGGCGGGTCCTCGGGCGCGAACGGCCGGATGACGGTGCGCGAAGGGTCAGGCCGCAGAATGACGTCCGAGTGCCGCATCAGATCGGGCGCCATCAACTGGTCGCGTGTCTTGCCTTTGGTCATGATTGTCCCTGCCCGCATTTGGTGCGGGGGCAACGCGCGCGGCGGCCTTTGAGGTCCCGGGCGCGGAGGAATTTGCGCCAGTTCTTTTCATAACCGAAACGGCTCAAAATTCCCGCCAGTCGATTGACGGCAAGTTCGTCACGCCCCTAGCCTCGCCCCCGAAAATGCGAACCGGAGAGGCATCATGACGCACGCGCCCAGGATCATGTTCATCCGCCACGCCGAAAAGCCCGACAAGGTCGCCGCCGGCGTCACCGCGGCCGGCACCCCCGACAAGGAGGACCTGATCGTTCAGGGCTGGCAGCGTGCTGGCGCGCTCGGCCGCTTTTTCGCACCAGTCGATCCGGCGACAATGGCCAAGGGCATCTCGCAACCCGGGGCGATCTTTGCGGCAATGGTGAACGCGAAGAGCAGCAGCCTGAGGCCGCAACACACTGTCGGCCCGCTCGCCGGCCTGCTCGGCCTGACGGTCGATATCTGCTTCGGCGAAGGCGACGAACCCGCCCTGGCAAAGGCAGCGATCGCCGCAGCGCAGACAATGCCGGTGCTGATCGCCTGGCAGCATCAGGACATCCCTACCATCATCAAGGCGATCAACGACAAGCACCATCTCGGCCCGAAGAAATGGCCCGGCGACCGGTTCGATCTGGTCTGGGTGCTGGATGGTGACGGCAAGGGCGGCTGGACCTTCTCGCAGGTGCCGCAACTGTTGCTGCCGGGGGATAGTGCCAAGCTGGTTCCGTTGGGAAGCTAACCCACCGCGAGCCAATCCTCGCAGCGCAGACCATCGACACCGGTAAACTCCCCCAAATTTCCCGTGACCACGACGAGTCCCTTGCTCCTGGCGTGGCCGGCAATCAGTACATCATAGCCACCGATCATCTTGCCGGCGCGTTCAAGAGTGGCCCGAATATCGCCTGCGTGGGCGGCAGCTTCCTCGTCGAATGGGAGCAAAGTCAGCCGCGCGACAAATCTCTCGACCTCCTCGCGATTCTCCACCGGCCGCGCCGATTTGGACGCCCCGTACAGCAATTCGGTCAGCACGATCGTTGAAATGCAGAGCCCACTCGCCTCCGCATTGAACCGCTCCCGCAAGCCCGGCGGCCGATCGCGCAGCACGCGGATGCACAGGTTTGTATCGAGCAGGTAGCGCAACATCAGAATGCCTCGCGCTTCTGCACCGGCGGTTGATCACGCTCGTCTAGGTCCACCCCGGGTGCGGCAAAGAAATCGTCCCACAGCGCGTTGGTCGGCACGATGATGCGGCGCTTGCCGTCGCGCAGAATCGTCACATCCTTCACCCCCTGCGGAAAGGCGACGTCCCTGGGCAGGCGGACCGCCTGCGAGCGGTTGGATTGGAATAGGACTGTGCGGGTAATAGCGGGCTCCAGAGCATAGAAGATATGTATATCCCAATGGGATATGTCAACCGAGCCTGCCTGTTGAAGTCGATCTGATTCAACGCCACTCAAAATCGCCGCAAAGGCAAACCGGACGGGAGCCCGCAGGCCTCCGCCGCACGCTCTTTGACATGACCGATAAAATAGAACGAGGCGCCACCTCTGTTCCGGCGGGAACAGCGGTGGCGCGCCCCGCTGTTTACCGCTGTTCCACTGCCGTTTTTCACCCCTGTTCCACCGCTGTTATTCCATAACAGCAAAACGCCCCTCATCCCCTTGGAAACCAAGCGGGAATTGGGGCGGATTTTCCAAAATAACAGCGGTGAAATTTTTCTCCGCGAATAACAGCGGAAAAACAGCGGGCGATCCGCAGCCTCACGGCCCGGAATCGCCCGCCAACGTCCCCGATTAGGCGGAGGCGGTCGCCTCCCCCGTCACCCGGTAGCCCCAGAGCGCGTAGAACAGCACATAGAGTTCACACGCGGCGGTCACCAGGAAAGCGGGCTGAATGCCATAAGCGTCGGCAATGTTACCCTGGATGAAGACGAGCGCCCCGCCCGCGATCGACATGATCAGCAGGCCCGAGCCCTCCTCGGTCAGCGGGCCGAGGCCGCGGATCGCGAGTGCGAAGATCGTCGGGAACATGATCGAGTGGAACAGGCCGACCACGATCAGTGCGTACATCGCCATCGGGCCGGTCACCAGGCTGGCAACCAGGGCGCCGACGAGCGCACCGACGGCAAATACCGCCAGCACCTTTTCGGGTGCGATATAGCGCATGATCCAGGCACCGGCGAAACGGCCGACCATCATCCCGCCCCAGACGAAGGTCAGGAAAAAGGCCGCTTTTTCATGCGTGATATTGGCGATGCTCGGCTGCGAGGCGAAGTTGATGAACAGATTGCCCACGCCGATTTCGGCAAGGACGTAAAGGAAGATCCCGAAACAGCCGAGGATAAGGTTGCGGTGATTGAACAGCGACATCCCCTTGCGCTCCTCAGCCGAGGCACGCTGTGTCGCGGCGCCAAGGGCGGGCAGCTTGGCGCGGGCGATGACGATCGTAAGCAGCGCCAGCACGATCCCGACGATCAGATAGGGCAATACGGTCGCATGTGCGTCCGCCATCCGCTCGGCATAGGAGATCTTGGCGCCTTCGACAGAGGTGCCGCCAGTGGTGCGCGCGAGGATCAGATAGCGGCCGAAGATGACCGCGAGCACGTCGCCGGTCGTGTTGAAGGCCTGCACCAGCGTCAGCCGCGCTTCGGATGATTCGGCCGGGCCGATCACCGCGACGTAAGGATTGGCGGCCACCTGCAGCAGCGCGATACCGCACGAAACCGTGAACAGCGACGCGAGCGTCACCCAATAGGAGGGCAGGGTCGCAGCCAGGATCATGCCCAGCGAGCCGGCCGTCATCACCGACAGCCCGACCACGAGCGCCTTTTGATAGCCGATCCGCTCGATCAGAAAGGCCGCCGGCAGCGAGGCGAGCAGATAGCCGACGAACCAGGTCGATTCGATCATCGTCGTCTGGAAATAATTCAGGTCGAATACGCTGCGCAGGTGCGGCAGCAGCGTATTGTTGATGACGGTGATGAACCCCCACATGAAAAACAATGTCGCAAGCAGCGTGAGCGCGCCGCGATAGCCCTGCGCGCCGGGCGGAGCGTTAACCTGTGTAGCGCCGCTCGAGATTGGTCCTGCCATTATCAAACTCCCCAAAAAGCCGCCCGTCGGGCATCGCTTGTTTTTTGTCTGAGTATATGCAAGCAAATTTGCGGTCAATGTTGCCACGTAAATGACAACGTAGGGAGTGGATGGGTGATGCGCGTGATTCCAATAACGGCGGCAATGGCCGTGATGCTTGCGGCGGCGACCTCCGCCGAAGCCGGGACAGTCTCGCGCAAGCCGCTTGGCGATGTTGCGGGCAGCAAGGTAGAGGCGATTACCCTCGCCAACAGCCATGGGGTGGCGGCGCGGATTCTCAGCTATGGCGCGACGCTGCAATCGCTGATCGCGCCCGATCGCGCCGGCAAACGCGCCGATGTGCTGCTGGGCTATGATGACCTCGCCGGTTACGTCGACAAGCCCAATTATTTCGGCGTGACCGTTGGCCGCTATGCGAATCGCATCGCCAAGGCCCGCTTTTCGCTCGACGGCAAGACGTTCGAGCTCCCCGCCAACAACGGCGTCAATTCGCTCCACGGCGGCGTTAAAGGCTTCGACAAGGTCGTGTGGCGGGTCGTCTCGGTGGAGAACGGCCCGGTCGCGCGGGTCACGCTCGCTTATACCAGCCCGGACGGTGATCAGGGCTATCCCGGCAAGCTCGACGTCACCGTCGTCTACAGCCTCGACGAAAAGGGCGCGCTGTCGATCGAGTTCAACGCGTCGACTGACAAGCCCACGGTGGTCAACATGACCAACCATGCCATTTTCAACCTTGGCGGAGAGGGTGCGCCGCTCGGGGCGCTCGGCCACCGGCTGACCATCCCGGCGCGCGCCTACACGCCCGTGGACGCGACGCTGATTCCCACCGGCGAGCTGCGGCCGGTTGCTGGCACGGTGTTCGATTTCCGCACCGGCCGACGCCTTGCAGACGGCGCCCGCGACGGCAGCGATCCGCAGATCGTCGCCGGTCGCGGCTATGACCATAATTTCGCGCTCGATGCGGGGCTTACGGCCACGCCCAAACTCGCTGCCCGCCTCGAAGATCCCGCATCGGGCCGGGTGCTCGAGGTACTGACCACAGAGCCCGGCGTACAGCTCTACACGGGGAACTTCCTTGACGGCACGCTGGTCGGCAAGCATGGCCATGTCTATCGCATGGGCGACGGCGTTGCGCTGGAGCCGCAGAAATTCCCTGATTCGCCCAATCAGCCCCGCTTCGTTTCGGCGCGGGTCGATCCGGGCAAACCCTATCACCATCTGATGGTCTATCGCCTGTCAGTGGCCCCGAAATGATCGCTCGAAAGCCTTTTTACGCATGACTGATACGCCTCCCACCGGCCTCCGTTCGCGCGCCTGGTTCGACAACCCGGCGAATATCGACATGACCGCGCTCTATATCGAGCGGTATATGAACTTCGGCCTGAGCCAGGAGGAACTGCAGTCGGGCAAGCCGATCATCGGCATTGCCCAGACCGGGTCCGATCTGAGTCCCTGCAACCGCCACCACCTCGTCCTCGCCGAGCGCCTTCGCGAAGGCATTCGCGAGGCGGGCGGCATCGCGATCGAGTTCCCGGTCCATCCGATCCAGGAGACCGGCAAGCGCCCGACTGCGGGACTCGATCGCAACCTTGCCTATCTGGCGCTGGTCGAGGTGCTCTACGGCTATCCGCTCGACGGCGTGGTGCTGACGATCGGTTGCGACAAGACCACGCCTGCCTGTCTCATGGCGGCGGCAACCGTGAATATCCCGGCGATCGCGCTCTCGGTCGGCCCGATGCTCAATGGCTGGCACAAGGGCGAGCGTACCGGTTCCGGCACGATCGTCTGGAAGGCGCGCGAACTGCTCGCGGCCGGCAAGATCGACCATGCCGGTTTCGTCAAGCTCGTCGCCTCGTCAGCGCCGTCCACCGGCTATTGCAACACCATGGGCACGGCGACGACGATGAACAGCCTGGCCGAAGCGCTGGGCATGCAGCTGCCCGGTTCAGCCGCGATTCCCGCGCCGTACCGCGACCGCCAGGAGATCGCCTATCTCACCGGCAAGCGGATCGTCGAGATGGTCGCCGAGGACCTCAAGCCCTCCGACATCCTGACCCTCGACGCCTTCCACAACGCGATCGTGGTCAACTCGGCGATCGGCGGCTCGACCAATGCGCCGATCCATCTTTCGGCGATTGCGCGCCATATCGGCGTCGACCTGCCGCTCGACGACTGGCAGACCCACGGCCATCACGTGCCGCTGATGGTCAATCTCCAGCCCGCCGGCGAATATCTCGGCGAGGATTTCTATCACGCGGGGGGCGTCCCCGCAGTGGTCGCCGAGCTGATGCGGCAAGGCCTGATCAAGGAAGGCGCGATCACCGCCAATGGCCGCAGCATCGGCGACAATTGCCGTGACGCGACCATCGAGGACGAGAAAGTCATCCGCCGTTTCGAAGCACCTTTGATGGAGGATGCGGGCTTCGTCGTGCTGCGCGGCAATCTGTTCGATGCGGCGATCATGAAGACCAGCGTCATCTCGCCCGAATTCCGCGAGCGCTACCTCTCGAACCCGATGATCCCGAGGCATTCGAGGCCCCCGCGGTCGTGTTCGACGGCCCCGAGGACTATCACGCCCGCATCGACGACCCCGCGCTTGGCATCACCACCGCGTCGCTGCTGTTCATGCGCGGTGCCGGCCCGATCGGATATCCTGGCGCTGCCGAGGTCGTGAACATGCGCCCGCCCGCCTATCTCATCCGCGAGGGTGTTCATGCCCTGCCCTGCATCGGCGATGGCCGCCAGTCGGGTACTTCGGGCTCGCCCTCGATCCTCAACGCCTCGCCTGAAGCTGCCGCCATGGGAGGGCTCGCCCTGATCCGGACCGGTGACCGGGTGCGCATCGATCTCGGCAAGGGCACCGCCAATGTGTTGATCTCCGACGAGGAACTGGCGGAACGTCGCCGCGCGCTCACCGATGCCGGCGGCTACGCCTATCCCGCCTCACAGACTCCGTGGCAGGAAATCCAGCGTGCGGTCGTCGGCCAGCTGAGCGCGGGTGCGATCCTCGAGGGTTCGGAACGCTATCAGCGCATCGCCCAGACCAAGGGCCTGCCGCGCGACAACCATTAAGACCAACACCGTCATGCCGGAACAGCTCCGGCATGACGGTGTGGCGTCACCCCAGCGACATCTCCGTATCCACAAGCGCCCGCCGCACCAGCTCGGCCATCGCCTCTCGCGCCGCGTCGGCATCGCCATCGGCAATCGCGTCGTACAGAAGCTGGTGGTCGGGCAAAGGATCGCGCGGCAATCGCCGCTTGCGCTGCTTGAAGATAGTCGTCCACCCGACTGCGGCCGCGATCGAGCTCGACAATGTCGTCAGCGGCTCATTGCGCGTCGCCTCGAGGATCAGATGGTGGAACGCCTGGTCGGCTGCCCGCCCCTCGGCAGTGGTCAGCCCGTGCCGAGCCATCTCGCCAAGCGCATGCCCCAGCGCTGACAGCTCACGCCCGGTCCGCCGCTCAGCCGCGAGCGCCGCGGCGGCGGGCTCGACGATCATGCGCAGTTCGAACAGGCTGCGCACGAACGCCTCGCTCGGTTCGCCCTCGAACATCCATTCCAGCACATCGGGGTCGAGCAGGTTCCAGCGGCTCCGCGCGCTCACCTGAGTCCCCGCCTTGGGTCGGCTCTCGACCAGCCCCTTTGCGGCCAGCATCCGCACCGCCTCACGATACGCACTGCGCGAGACGTGCAGGCTCTCGGCGCACTCGATCTCGCCCGGCAAGGTGTCGCCGGGCTGATGGACGCCGGTGACGATCGCCACCCCAAGATCACGCGCGATCGACGCGTGGATACGCCTGGCCTTTGGCGCAATGGCCTTTATCGGGCTTGCGGGATCGCGGACATCCATTCGGTGCTACAGGACCCGAACACCGACATCACGCGGTGTCTCCACCGCAATCGGATTGCGCGCCGGCAGCCGGAAAGGCGGCGCCGAGATCTCGAACACATCGCCCTCCTGCGTCGTCACCCCTTCCGAGAAGGACAGGGTCGCCGTCCCGAAGAAGTGGACATGCACATCGCCCGGCTGACAGAACAGATCATATTTGAAGTGGTGATGCTCGAGATTGGCAATGCTGTGCGACATGTTCGCCTCGCCCGTCACGAACGGCTTCTCCCACAATATCTCCCCGTCGCGCAGGATCCGGCTGGTGCCGCGCACATCCTCGGGCAACTCCCCGAGCAGGAGTTCCGGCCCCAGCGCCGCCACGCGCAGCTTGGAATGCGCGAGCCACAGATAATTGCCGCGCTCGGTCACATGGTCCGAAAACTCGTTGGCGATCGCAAAGCCGAGCCGCGCCGGCACACCGTCGTCACCGATCATATATATGCCGGCGATCTCCGGCTCCTCGCCCGCATCGAGCGCGAAACCGGGCGAGCGTAGCGGCGCGCCAGGAGCCACCAGCGAGCAACCATTGCCCTTGTAGAACCACTCCGGCTGCGCACCGGTTTCCCCCGCCGCCGGCTTGCCGCCCTCGACGCCCATCAGGAACATGCGCATCGAATCGGTCTGCTCGTTGGACTCTTTCATCGACCGGTGCATCTTGTCGCGACCCTCGGCTGAACCGAGATGGGTGAGGCCAGTCCCGGTCAGCGCCAGATGCGCTGGATCTTCATGGTCGATCGGCGGCAACAGGGTCACCGCATCGAGGTCGACCTCTCCTCCGTCCTCGGCCGCATCGACCTGCGCGACCAGGCTGGTCCCAGCCGTGAGTGCCGCCCGGGCCAATGCCCGCACGCTTTCGACCCCGGCGAGGCGACGCGGCGGCTCCATATCGCGGAGCACCGCAACGCCTCGACCCACATTGTCCTCGAACTGGACCAACGACACCCGCATTTTCCGACTCTCCGCCTTTTCGCTTGTCCAAATATATACTCGGACAATATAGCGGCGATAGCCACCGATCGTCGGCATGGCAAATCGAGGGGATTGTAATGGCTGGTCTGGCACGCAGGGCGCGGTTCGTACTGCTCGGAGCACTGGCTTTGGCAGCGACGGCGGGCGCTTCGGCGAAGGAGGCGACCGTCACCGTCCATGCCGACAAACCCGGCCCCAAAGTGCAGCGCCAGATTTTCGGGCAGTTCGCCGAGCATCTCGGCACCGGCGTCTATGGCGGCCTCTGGGTCGGCCCCAAGTCGAGCATTCCGAATACCAATGGCTTCCGCAACGACGTGATCGCCGCGCTCCGCGCGATCAAGGTGCCGGTGATCCGCTGGCCCGGCGGCTGCTTCGCCGATGAATATCACTGGCGCGAAGGCGTCGGCGCGCCGGCCAAGCGCCCGGTCAAGGTCAACACCAATTGGGGCGGCGTCACCGAGCCCAATGCGGTCGGCACCAACGAATTCATGAACTTCTCCGAGATGGTCGGCGCCGATGCCTATGTCTCGGCCAATATCGGCAGCGCGCCGGCACAGGAAATGGCTGACTGGGTGGAGTATATGACCTCGCCCACCGTCTCCACGCTCGCCAATGAGCGCCGCGCGAATGGCCGTAAGGAGCCGTGGAAGCTCCCCTATCTAGGGCTCGGCAACGAGCTGTGGGGCTGTGGCGGCAATATGCGACCGGAATATGCCGCCGACGTCACCAAGCGCTACTCGACCTTCGTCAAGGCACCGGCCGGCACCCGCATCATGAAGATCGCCAGCGGTGCCAGCGACGAGAATTACAACTGGACCGAAGTCCTGATGCGCGAGGCCGGCAGGCAGATCGACGGAATCGGCGTCCATTATTACACTGTCGGCGAAAGCTGGGCGCACAAGGGCTCGGCCACCGGTTTTGACGAGACGAGCTGGGCACGCATCCTGTCCAAGACGCTGAAGATGGACGAGTATATCTCGAAGCACAGCGCCGTGATGGACAAATATGATCCGGAGCGCCGCGTCTGGCTCGCAGTCGACGAATGGGGCACCTGGTACGATCCGACGCCCGGCAGCAACCCCGGCTTCCTCCAGCAGCAGAATTCGCTGCGGGACGGCCTGGTCGCCGCGATCAACCTCAACATCTTCACGCACCATGCCGAGCGCGTGAAAATGGCGAATATCGCCCAGATGATCAACGTGCTGCAGGCAATGATCCTGACCCAGGACAGCCATATGGTGCTCACCCCGACCTATCACGTCTACCATATGTACATGCCATGGCAGGATTCGACCCAGCTTCCGGTCGATCTCTCCAGCCCCTGGTACGACAAGGATCAATTCGCGATGCCGGCGCTGAACAGCTCGGCGGTGCGCGCCGCGGACGGCAGCCTGCATGTCTCGCTGGTCAATCTCGACCCCAAGGAGCCGCTTACGGTGACGCTCAAGATCGACGGCAGCAGCGCGACCACGCTGTCCGGCGAGGTGCTGACTTCGGATCAGATGGACGCCCATAACAGCTTCGACAATCCGAACGCGCTCCAGCCGCACGATATCGCCCAGGTCGCGGTGACCAACGGCACGGCGACACTGACCCTGCCGGCGAAATCCGTGACCGTCGTGGCGCTGCGGTGAGCGACGACACGATGCTGCCAATCGCCATCATCGGTTTCGGCAAGATCGCGCGGGACCAGCACCTCCCGGCCATTCGCGCCGACTCCCGCTTCCAGCTCGTGGCGACGGTCGATCCTTATGGTTCGCTCGAGGGCGTGCCGCATTATCCTGATATCGAGGCGTTGCTTGCCGCCGATACCGGGGTGAAGGCAGTCGCGATCTGCACCCCGCCGTCCGTGCGTCACGTCGTCGCGCGCAAGGCGATCGCGGCGGGCCTGCATGTGCTGCTCGAAAAACCGCCAGGCGAGACGGTCGAAGAAGTGGTCGAACTCGAAAGACTGGCGGACGAGGCCGGCGTCACGCTGTTCACCGCATGGCATTCGCGCGAGGCCTCCGCCGTCGATACCGCGCGCGGCTGGCTTTGGGGCCGCACGATCGAAGCGGTGCGGATCTTCTGGAAGGAAGATATCCGCGTCTGGCACCCGGGGCAGGAATGGATCCTCGAACCCGGCGGCTTCGGCGTGTTCGATCCCGGCATCAACGCGCTCTCGATCCTGACCCATATCCTGCCCGAAATGCCGGTCGTGGTCTCGGCGAAGCTCTCGGTCCCGCGCGGCCGCGCCTCGCCGATCCTTGCGACCATGGAGCTGCGCTCCGGCAAGGTGCCGGTATCGGTCGATCTCGACTTCCTTCAAGAGGGTCCGCAACGCTGGGATATCGAGGTCGATACGCCTGACGGCCCGCTCGTCCTGCGTAACGGCGGTGCCACGCTGTCGATCGCCGATGCGCCGGATTCAGCATCGCTCAACAGCGAATATCCACGACTCTATACGCGCTTCGCGGACCTGATCGCAGCGGGTGAAAGCGACGTGGACCTGTCGCCGCTGCACCTGGTCACAGAGGCGCTTAGGATCGGCGAGCATGTCGAGACCGAGCCTTTCGCCTTCGAGCGTGGTACCGTCTGAACGACGCAGCGCGTGAGGCGTGAATGAGGAGAGTCCACATGAGAGCAATCACGGCCCTTGGTTTCATCGGCGCGTTGGCGCTGTCGATGCCTTCCTTTGCGCAGACCGCGCCCGCCGCACCGGCCAGGCCTCCGGTCGGTCAGGGGGAGAATGGCGACTGGGCCAATATCGCGCGCTATCGCGTCGCCGATCAGCCTTTGCTCTCGACCGTTGACGCGAAGCGAGTCGTATTCATGGGGGATTCGATCACCCAGGGCTGGGCGTCTCAGCCGCTCATCAAGAACAATGCGCACTATGTGGGCCGGGGTATCAGCGGCCAGACGACACCGCAGATGCTCGTCCGTTTTCGCAGCGATGTGATCGCGCTCAAGCCGGCGGTCGTCCACATCATGGGCGGCACCAACGATGTCGCGCAGAATACCGGGCCGGAGACCCCGGATGAGATCGAAGGCTATATTGCCGACATGGTCGAGATCGCACAGGCGAACCATATCAAGGTGATCATCGCCT